>Ga0210389_10000055_pt1 | contig 106260 bp, 95 predicted proteins | sample IncBWH28OmetaG_FD_160127 | JGI IMG/M metagenome (GOLD analysis project Ga0210389, IMG submission 160127) | Forest soil microbial communities from Barre Woods Harvard Forest LTER site, Petersham, Massachusetts, United States - Inc-BW-H-28-O ...
ATCCAGCGACGCACGATCCAGCGTCCCCTCACCCGTCAGCGTCCGCTCCACCGCCGTATCCGGCACCTGCTTCACACAGACCACGATGTTCATAGACAAGGCCGCCCCTTCCGCACGGAACTCAGTACCCATATAATGATACGCAGTACCGTTACCGGCAGCAAGGGGGTGGCAGGCATGACCAAGGCGCCGGCTCGAGACCGGCTCGCGCAAGCCGCGTTCGCGCTCTTCGATGAGCGAGGGTACGAGCAGACCACCGTCGACGACATCACGGAGCGGGCCGGGCTGGGCCGCAGCACCTTCTTCCGGTATTACCGGTCCAAGGACGATGTCATCTTCCCCGACCACGACCTGATGCTCCGGCTGGTCCGGGACCGGCTGTCGTCCGCCAGCCGGCAGACCGCGCTGGCGGCGGTCTCGGACGCCATCCGGCTGGTCTTGCAGCGCTACATCGCGGAAGGCGACGTCGCCCGCCGCCGGTACGCGCTCACCAGCACGGTGCCCGCGCTGCGCGACCGCGAGATCGCGACGGTGGCGCGCTACCAGCGGGTGCTCCGGGAGTTCATCGCCGACTGGATGGGCGAATCCGGCGAGCCCGCGTCGCTGCGCGCCGAGATCATGGCGGCGGCGGTGGTCGCGGCGCACAACCACGTGCTGCGCCGCTGGCTGCGCGGCGAGTCATCCGACCCGGTCACCGAACTCGACGAGGCGCTGCGCCACGTGATCAGCCTGTTCGCCGAGTTCGGGCAGGCACAAGCCCCCCAGGGACAGACCCCACACGGACGGGCCGAACCGGCGGCGGAGGGGGACGGCACAGCCATCGTCGCCTTCCGTACCAGCCAGGACCTGCAGACGCTGGTCTCCTCCCTGCGGCAGATCATCGAGATCGACGGCTAGGCGCCCCCTTGCCTCGCCGATAAGGCACTAAGTACCATCCGTTTGATACTCAATCCCGATTGGGGTGTTGTGGCGTGAGTGATGAGGCGCGTAGCGAGTCCGGCCTGCCGATCCGGCCGGTCTACGACGCGAGCGCCCTGGACGGGTTCGACGCCGGTGCCGCGCTCGGCGCGCCCGGCGACTTCCCGTTCACCCGCGGCGTCTACCCGACGATGTACACGGGCAGGCCGTGGACGATGCGGCAGTACGCCGGCTTCGGGACCGCCAGGGAGTCCAACGAGCGGTACCACGAGCTGGTGAACAACGGCACCGGCGGCCTCTCGGTGGCGTTCGACCTGCCCACGCAGATGGGCTATGACTCCGACGAGCAGATGGCCCGCGGCGAGGTCGGCAAGGTCGGCGTGGCGATCGACTCGATCGACGACATGCGCGTCCTGTTCCGCGACCTGCCGCTGGACAAGATCTCCACGTCCATGACGATCAACGCCCCCGCGGCCACGCTCCTGCTGATGTATCAGCTCGTGGCGGCCGAACAGGGGATCACGGGCGCTCAGCTGACCGGCACGATCCAGAACGACGTGCTGAAGGAGTACATCGCCCGCGGCACGTACATCTATCCCCCCAAGGAGTCGCTCCGCCTGATCAGCGACATCTTCGCCTACTGCCACGGGGAGATCCCCCGCTGGAACACGATCTCCATCTCCGGCTACCACATGGCCGAGGCGGGGGCCACGCCCGTGCAGGAGATCGCGTTCACCCTCGCGAACGCCAAGGAGTACGTGCGCGCCGCGATCAACGCGGGCCTGGAGGTCGACGACTTCGCGCCGCGCCTGTCGTTTTTCTTCGTCGCGCGCACCACCCTGCTGGAGGAAGTCGCGAAGTTCCGCGCCGCCCGCCGCATCTGGGCGCGGATCATGCGCGATGAGTTCAAGGCGAAGAACCCCAAATCGCAGATGCTGCGCTTCCACACGCAGACCGCCGGGGTGCAGCTCACCGCCCAGCAGCCCGAGGTCAACCTGGTGCGGGTGGCCGTGCAGGCCCTCGCCGCCGTGCTCGGCGGGACCCAGTCCCTGCACACCAACTCCTACGACGAGGCCATCGCCCTGCCGACCGACAAGGCCGCGCGCCTCGCCCTGCGCACCCAGCAGGTCATCGCGTACGAGTCCGACGTGACCAAGACCGTCGACCCGTTCGCGGGCTCCTACGCGATCGAGTCGCTGACCGACGAGATCACCGAGGCGGCCGAACAGCTGATCCGGGCCGTCGAGGACCGTGGCGGCGCGGTCGCCGCCATCGAGCAGGGGTTCCAGAAGAGCGAGATCGAGGCCTCCGCCTACCGTGTCGCGCGGCAGATCGACGGCGGCGAGCGTACCGTGGTCGGCGTCAACAAGTTCGTGGTCAGCGGCGACGAACCGTATGAGCCCCTCCGGGTCGACCCGCGGATCGAGGCCGACCAGTGCGAGCGGCTCGCCGTCCTGCGCCAGGAGCGCGACAACCGGGCGGTGCGGCACGCGCTGGACGAGCTCCGCAAGACGGCCGAGGGCACCGGCAATGTCCTGCCGCCCATGCGCGAGGCCCTGAAATCACGTGCCACCGGCGGCGAGGTCGCCCACGCCCTGCGCGGCGTCTGGGGTGTCTACGAGCCCCGCGACGCCTTTTAAAGCTCTTTGATAAGGAGAGATAACTTCTCATGATCGCAAGGATGGTCATCGGCCTGGTGCTGACCGCGGCGGCGCTCGCCGTCGCCGGCCGCCGCGTGTGGTGGCTGAAGCGCGTGGCCACCAGCGGCCAGCCCGCGCCGGAGCGGATCGAGTACGCCAGGGACCACGTCGCCGTCGACGCCAAGACGCAGCTGACGGAGGTGTTCGGGCAGCGCAAGCTGCTCAAGTGGTCGGTGCCGGGCGCGGCGCACGCGATGACGTTCTGGGGCTTCATCGTCCTGCTGCTGACGATCATCGAGGCGTACGGCGACATCTTCTCCCGCACGTTCGCGATCCCCGGGATCGGGCACTGGGCCGCCATCGGCTTCCTCGAGGACCTGTTCGCCGTCGCGGTGCTCGTCGGCCTCATCACCTTCACGATCATCCGGCTGCGCAACAACCCGCACAAGATCGGCCGGAAGTCGCGCTTCGACGGCAGCCACCTGTCGGCCGCGTGGCTCACCCTGGGCATGATCTTCCTGGTCATCCTCACCCTGCTGCTTTACCGCGGCGCCCAGCAGAACACGGGCACCTTCCCCTACCCGCACGCGTGGGCGTTCGCCTCCTGGGTCATCGCCCAGGCCCTGCACCCGCTCGGCTACGGCGTCAACAGCGTCCTGGAAGCCACCTTCATCCTGCTGCAGCTCGCGGTGGTGCTCGGTTTCCTGGTGTTCCTCACCTACTCCAAGCACCTGCACATCTTCCTGGCCCCGCTGAACATCCTGTTCTCCCGCCGCCCCAACGGCCTCGGCCCGCTCGAGCCGATGCGCAGCGGCGGCAAGGTCCTGGACTTCGAGGAGGCCGACCCCGACACCGACGTGTTCGGCCTTGGCAAGATCGAGGACTTCGCCTGGAAGGGCTTCCTGGATATGGCGACCTGCACCGAGTGCGGCCGCTGCCAGTCCCAGTGCCCCGCCTGGGCGACCGGCAAGCCGCTGAGCCCGAAGCAGATCATCCTCGACCTGCGCGACCACGCCCTCGCGAAGGCGCCGTACCTCCTGGCGGACGAGGACGCGCGCGCCAGCCTGCCCGCCGGCATCCTCGCCGAGGCCGAGCGGCCGCTGGTCGGCGGCACGGACGTGCACGGCGTCATCGACCCGGACGCGCTGTGGGCCTGCACCAACTGCGGGGCCTGCGTGAACGAGTGCCCCGTCGACATCGAGCACATCGACCACATCGACGGCATGCGCCGCAACCAGGTCCTCGTCGAGTCCGCCTTCCCGTCCGAGGCGCAGACGATGCTGAACAACCTCGAGCGCCGCGGCAACCCGTGGGGGATGGCCGAGGACAAGCGCCTGGAGTGGATCACCGAGCTCGACTTCGAGGTCCCGGTGCTCGACGGGCGGATTCCGGACGACGTCGAGTACCTGTACTGGGTGGGCTGCGCCGGCGCGCTGGAGGACCGGGCGAAGAAGGCGACCAAGGCGATCGCCGAACTGCTGCACATCGCCGGGGTGAAGTTCGCGGTGCTCGGGCCGATGGAAGCGTGCACCGGCGACCCCGCCCGGCGGCTCGGCAACGAGTTCGTCTTCCAGATGCTCGCCCAGCAGAACGTGGAGACCCTCAACGACGCGGGCCTCGGCGCTGGGTCGGGCAAGAAGGTCATCGCCTCCTGCCCGCACTGCTTCAACACGATCAGCCGCGAGTACCCGCAGCTCGGCGGCAACTACGAGGTCGTCCACCACACCCAGCTGCTGGCCAAGCTCGTCGAAGACGGCAAGCTCACCCCGGTCAACCAGGTCGACGAGAAGATCACCTACCACGACCCGTGCTTCCTCGGGCGGCACAACCAGATCTACACGCCGCCGCGCGAAATCATCGACGCCGTGCCCGGCACGCGGGCCGAGGAGATGCACCGGTGCAAGGGCAAGGGATTCTGCTGCGGCGCCGGCGGCGCGCGCATGTGGCTGGAAGAGCGGATCGGCACCCGGATCAACGAGAACCGCATCGACGAGGCCCTGTCCCTCAACCCCGACACGGTCGCCACCGGCTGCCCCTACTGCATGGTCATGCTCGGCGACGCCGTCAACGCCAAGAAGGCGTCGGGCGAGGCGAAGGAGTCGCTCGAGGTGATCGACGTTGCCCAGCTGCTCGTGCGCGCGGTGAAGCTACGCGAAGAGTCCTGATTATTCGCGTTCGACCGCTAGGTCCCCTCGGGCATGGAACCATGTTCTCTTAGGTAATCCAGCGCGAGGAGGTACGGGGTGGCCGGGGAGCGCCCAGAGGACATCCCCGGGTACCGGGTGGAGCGGCAGATCGGCCAGGGCGGGATGGCCGTCGTCTACCTGGCCAGGGACGAGCGACTGGGACGGCCGGTGGCGCTGAAGGTCATGGCGCCGACGGTCGCGGCCGACGAGACGTTCCGCCTGCGCTTCATCCGGGAGTCGCGGGCGGCGGCCGCCGTGGACGACCCGCACATCATCCCGGTCTACGAGGCCGGCGAGGCGGACGGTGTGCTGTTCATCGCGATCCGGTTCGTCAGCGGCGGTGACGTGAAGTCCCTCCTGCGCCGGGAAGGGCCGCTGCCCGCGGCCCGGGTCGCGCCCATCGTCGCCGCGGTGGCCTCGGCGCTGGACGCGGCGCACACCGCCGGCCTGGTCCACCGGGACGTCAAGCCGGCCAACATGCTGCTGGACACGCGCCCCGGCCGGCCCGACCACGTGTACCTGTCGGACTTCGGGCTGAGCAAGGACATGCAGTCGAGCCAGCTGACCAGCCCCGGCAACTTCATGGGCACGCCGAGCTACACCGCGCCCGAGCAGGTCACCGGGGACCGCGTGGACGGGCGGGCCGACCAGTACGCGCTGGCGTGCGCCGCGTTCGAGATGCTGTCCGGCGAGGTGCCGTTCGCCGGGCCCCATGGCTGGGCCACGGTTTGGGCCCACCTGAACAACCCGGTGCCGACGCTGACCGACCGGAGGCCGGACCTGCCGCTCGCGGTCGACCAGGTGTTCGCCCGGGCCATGGCGAAGCAGCCCGGGCACCGGTATCAGTCGTGCGGGCAGTTCAGCGGCGCCCTGCATAACGCGCTCGGCCTGCTCCCCGGCCGCGCGAGCGAGTTCCTCCCGGGCACGGTCCCGCTGGAGACCATCCCGCACGGCCCGGTGCTCCCGGGCCCCGCAACCGCGGGCCAGGTCACGGCGAACCAGTTCACCGCGGGCCAGTTCACCGCGAACCAGGTCCCCACCCGTCCCCCGGGTCCGCTCACCACCACCCAGGAGGTCGTGCGGCGCCGCCCCCTGCACCGGCGCTGGTACGTGCTGGCCGCGCCCGTCGCCGTCATCGCGGCGGCGGCCGCGTTCGCCGCCAGCACGCTGATGAACCCCCGCCAGCCCCCGCTGTACTCGGAGATACAAGCCTTCACCGCGCCCAGCACCCCCGGGATGCAGCCCTACGCCTCCTCGGTGGCCTTCAGCCCGGACGGCCAGACCCTGGCCGTGGGTCTGACTACGCTGACGGCCTCCGGGCCGTCCAGTTCCGGCGTCACCTACCTGTGGGACGTGCGGACGGGACAGCGGATCACCCTCCTGGCCCCGGGCGGCGGCCCGGAGGCGTTCAGCCCGAGCGGGAAGACGCTCTCCGCGGCGGGCGGGCACGGTAACGGCCTCACCTCGATGATGAACACCGCCACCGGGACGAGGACGCGTGTCCTCAACGACAACACCGACTCGCAAATCGACAGCGAGGCCTTCAGCCCGGACGGGAAGGTCCTCGCCTGCGACGAGAGCGCCGGCTTCGTCTACCTGTGGAACACGACCACGTGGAAGGGCCACATGCTGGCCGCCCCCGGCGATTCGGTCACGACCGCGGTGGCGTTCACGCCCAGCGGCAAGAGCATCGTCACCAGCGCGAACGACGACCGGGTGCTGCTGTGGGACCGTGCCACCGGGCACGTCTCCGCCACGCTGCGGGGCTCGTCGGGGAACGTCTTGATGACCTCGGTCGCGGTCAGCCAGGACGGCCGCCTCATCGCGGCGGGTGACCAGGACGGCAAGGTCTACCTGTGGGGCGCCGACACCAAGCGGCGCGTCCTCACGCTGGCCGATCCGCACAGCTACGGGGTCGACACCGTGGCGTTCAGCCCGAACGGCAAGCTGCTGGCCACCGGGGACGGCAATGGCCGGACCTACCTGTGGAACATCCCCTCCGGGACGCTGGCCGGCACGCTGGACAACCCCGGCGGCCGGGTCACCTCGCAGCTGCTCGGGGAGTCGCGGACCGCGGTGTACTCGGTCGCCTTCAGCCCGGACGGCAAGACGCTGGCGACCAGCGACACCAACGGCAACGCGTACCTGTGGCGAGTCTGACGGCTACTATCCGCTAACCTTGAGCCGCTGACGAAAACCTGAGTGCCGGTTCGGAATTCTCTCGCCGTCCGCTCTGTTTCAGCTGTCTGATGGAAGTAGCGATCCCTCTCGCCCTCGCGGCGAGCTTGTGCACTGCGACGGCGTCTATCTGTCAGCGCAAGGGTGCGATGAGCACCGAAACGTCCGGCTTCGACATGTGGCTGGTCCTGCGCCTGGCCCGCCGTCCGGTTTGGCTGCTCGGCATCGCGAGCATGATCCTCGGCTTCGGGTTCCAGCTGACGGCCCTGCGCTTCGGGCCGCTCGCGCTCGTCCAGCCGATCCTGGCGCTGGAACTGCTCCTCGTCTTCGGCTACCTGGCCCTCGCGGGATCGCGGCGGGTGCGGGTACGGGTGCGGCGGCGCGACTGGCTGGCCGCGGCGGCGATGTCCGCCGGGATCGGCCTCTTCCTGGGGCTCGCGGCCCCCTCAGGCGGGCGGCTGCACGCGCCGGGCGGCGCGTGGCTGCTGGCCGGGCTGATCACCGCGGTCGTGGTCACCATCGCGGTCGCGATCGGCACCGGTTTCGGCCGGGGCACGCATGCCTCCCAGTCGCGCCGGGCGGGCGTCCTCGGGGCGGCCACCGGCATCTCCTGGGGATTCGTGGCGGCCATCATCAAGGAGCTGAGCTCCCACCTCGGCGACGGCGTCGGCGCGGTGTTCACCACCTGGTCGCCGTACGCGCTGATCGCCGTCGGCACCGTGACGATGCTGCTGGCCTCGCACGCGCTCGCGGCCGGCCCGCTCGCCGCCTCCCAGCCCGGGTTCACCGTGCTCGACCCGCTGTCGGCCACGCTGCTGGGCGAGTTCCTGTTCAACGAGCACTTCCGGACGCAGCCGTTCGATCTGGCGCTGGAGGCGCTGGCCCTGGCCATCGTGGTGACGGGCGCCTCGGTGCTGAGCCACAGCTGCCTCATCCAGGGCGTGGACGGGAACCCGTCCTGCCTGCCGGCCGAACCGCTGACGCGGAAGACACTCGCGCCGGAAAGCGTTAACCTGCGGTAAACGCGACCGGAGCCGCGTGGCCCCGGAGTAGGGAGGGCAGCCGTGAAGGAAGGCATCCACCCCGATTATCACCCCGTCGTCTTCCGCGACAAGTCCGCGAACTTCTTGATCCTCACGCGGTCCACGATGTCGAGCGGCCAGACGATCGAGTGGGAAGACGGCAACACGTACCCGGTGATCGACGTAGAGATCTCTTCGGCCAGCCACCCGTTCTACACTGGCAAGTCCCGGGTCGTCGACACGGCGGGGCGCGTCGAGCAGTTCAACCGGCGGTACGGCAAGAAGTCCTGAGCTCCCCCGGACGGCGCCGCGAAGGGCGCGCATGGCGGGAGGCGGACACGGTGAGCGAGCTGCGGCTGGAGACGCGTGAGTTCACCGACCTGACCCGCTGGCGCTGGGAACTGCGTGACGCGGCCGGAGAGCTTCTCGCCGCGCACGACGTGCGACTCGATCCGTCGTGCTGGCAGTTCGAGGCGTTCACCGACCTGCGGCGGTACGCCTGGTGGCACGCCGCCCCGGAACGGCGCCTGGCGGACGAGACCCGCATCGTGGGCGACGTCGGCGCGTGGGCCGGTACCGAGGTGCTCGGCCTGGTTGGGGCCGCGCTGCGGGAACGGCGGCCGGCGACGGTGCGGGTGGTGGCCCCCGAGCCGCTGCTGTCGCGCCCGCTCGAACTGGCGCACGCGGGCGGCCAGCCGCTGTCGGCGCAGGAGCTAACGCTGGTGTTCCAGCGCGACCGCGACGGTGCCCTCCCCGTCCCCGCGAAAGCCCCTTCCCCGTCACGTCCCAGGGTCCTCGCCCTTTTCAGCCCGCCGGGCCGCCAGCCGCTGAGCCTCCGCCGGGAACGGGACGCGCTGGCCAGCGCGGTCCCCGGCGCGCGGATCCTGCAGTATGGCGTGACGCGCGACCGGCTCCGGGCGGTGCTCGCCGAAGGCTGGGACGTGGTGCACGTCCATGGCCACGGGACATCGGGCGGCCTGCTCCTGCAGACCGCCGCGGGCGCGCCCGACCCGGTCAGCGCGGCCGACCTGGCGGCGCTGCTGGACCTGACCAGGGACCGCGTCAAGCTGGTCACCCTGTTCGCGAGCCAGCCCGCCGCGATCGCCATCGCGCAGCAGCGACGCGTTCTCGGCCTTCCCGCCGCCGATCACCGGGCGGCCGGGCCGGGGGACGCGGGCCACCCGGGGGCGGACTCCGCTCCGACGGGCGCGCTCGCCGCCCGGGTCGCCGAACGCCTGGGGTGCGCGGTCCTCGCGACCCGGTACCCGGTGAGCGGCGAGTTCGCCGCCGCCCTGGCCGGCACGCTCCATCCTCTGCTGGCCGAGGGGCGGCCACTGGCGGAGGCGCTCGGCGTGACGCTGCGGCGGCTCGCCGCCTTCACGACGTTCCCGGCACTCTCGCAGGCGGCCCCGTTTCTGGTAGCCCCGTCGTACTTCGGTGGCGCGGCCGACGTGACACTGTCGGCCTCCGCCGCGCAGGATCCGGGCGGCGACCGCCCGGCGAGCTCGCGGATGACCGGGTTCGGGCCGCGACCGCCCCGGTTCGCGGGCCGCGCGGGCGTGCTCAGCCGCGCGAGCACCGTCCTCGCGCCCGGCAGCGGCACACCCGGGGTGCTCCTGCACGGGGCGCCGGGCACGGGGAAGACGACGTGCGCCCTGGAACTCGCCTACGGCCACGAGGAGGCGTTCGACCGCCTCGTCTGCTGCACGGCGGGCGAGCTCACGGACTTCGCGCTCGCGCTGGAAGACGGCCTGCCCGGCTTCCGGATGGCGGGCGCGGCGGTGAACGACAAGCGCCTGGACGAGCTGCTGCCCCGGCTCACCGAGCTGATGGCGCGGCGCCGGGTGCTGCTGGTCATCGATGACGCCGGGGCCCTCCTGAATGGCGAAGGCGGATGGCGCGATCCACGCTGGGGCCAGGTGATCGGCGCCCTGACCGCGCACGCCGGACTCGGCCGGGTGATCATCACCAGCGACGTCCTCATCGCGGCCGCCGCCAGCTTGCGGGCCGAGGAGATCGGCCCGCTCACCGAAGACGACGCACTGCTCCTGGCGAGGGAGCTCCCCCGGCTCCGCGTGCTGGTGGACGGCCCCGCGCTGACCGACGAATCGCCGCTGTCCGCCGGCCGGGTCATGTCACCGCGGCTCGCCCGCGACGTGCTCGACGCCGCCCGCGGTGTCCCGCTGCTGCTCGAACTCGCCGACGGCCAGGCGGCCAGCCCGCGACGGCTCACCGACCTGGTGGCGGCGGTCTGCCACGCGGAAGGGGCCGGCGACCTCGCCGCCTGGACCTGCGCCGTCACCGGGACGCTGTCGCTCAGCCAGCGGCACCTGTTCTGGCTGCTGTGCTGCCTGGAGGAGCCAGACCGGGATCATCAGGTCATCGACGCCATGTGCGCGCGCCTGTGGCGGCTGCTCTATTCCTCCCCGGGCGACACGGCGCTGTTCAGCGACACGGGTCCCGTGCTGCAGCCGATGCTGCGCGATCACACCGACCGGGCGATCGCCGCCCTCGCCGAGAGCGCGCTGATCACGGTGCACGGCGAGTCGTACGCGGTGCACCCGGCCATCGCCGCCATCGCGCGTGCCCAGGCCGGGCGGGCCTTCCAGGAGGCGGTCGACCTCGAGGCCGCCATGTTCTGGGACGCGGAGTTCAAGCGCGCGGCGGGCCCGCGCCCGGCGCTGGCCGCCGTCCCCTACCTGGCCCGACAGGAGCAGTGGACGATGGCCGCCGGCCTGCTCGACGCGGCCGTCGCCCACGATCCGTCGCGGGCGACGGCGGCGGCCGTGCTGCCCCTCGCCGGGCGGATCGCCGCCCGCGAGCCGTGGGCCGAGCAGGTCCTGGGCAGCGTCCTGCAGATCATCGACCCGGCCGGGGCCGAGGCGCAGCTTCGCGTCCAGCTGGACGTCGCGGTCGCCGAGGGGAACCACCACTTGGCCGCGACCATCGCCGAGCAGCTGGCCGGGCTGTGCCTGGACGACGGGCGGCCCGGCGAGGCCCTCGGGTACGCCGAGGACTTCATCGACCATGCCGGGCAGGCCGGTCTCGGCGACGGGAGCCAGCTGCGCGCCGAGGTCCTCCGGCTGGCCGTCCGCGACGCGCAGGGCCAGCACGACATCGCCCTCGCCGAGGCCTACCGGCTGCGGGCGCGCATCGACAGCCTCCGCTCGCGCGGGAACGGGAACGGGAACGGGAACGGACCGGGCGGCCCCGCGGACCCGGGCGAACCCGACGACCTCGCGGGCCTGCGGGAGGCGGTGCTGGCCACGGGCCACGCGGCGGCCGTGCGGGCGGGACGCTGGGACGAGGCCGTCGACCTGAACGCGGCCCTGGTGCAGAGCATGCGCGACCGCGGCGCTGCCGCGACGGACATCGCGCGGACCCGGTTCAACGGCTACCGGCCGCTGCTGCGGCTGGGCCAGACCGGCAAGGCCCTGGACGTGCTGCTGACCTGCCGTGCGATCTTCAGCGCCGACGGCGACGCCGAGGGCCTCGGCAAGACCCTGGGCGCCCTCGCCAGCATCGAGGACGCGACCGGGAACCGGGAGAGCGCGGCCGGCCTGCAGCGGGAGTCGCTGCGGCACAGCTACGCGGCGGGCGACGCCCCGGGCATCGCGACCGGCTACTACAACCTCGCCAGCTACGCGCCGCACCGCCCCACGGTCACGCTCGCGCGCTACCTCGCCGCGGCCCTGATCTTCACGCTCGCGGCCGGCGCGGGAAACGCGGATTACCTGGCGAACACCGACGAGGCGGTGCGCCGGGCCGGGGCCGACCGGCGCGATTTCGGCGCCATTCCCCCGGCGGACATCGCCGACCTGTGCGCCATCATCGGCGATATCCCCGGGACGTCCCCTGATCTCCTCATCGCGCGCCTGGCGCGCGACCCGGGCGCGGCGGAGCGGGCACTGCGCGAGCTGATCGCGCAGGTCGTCGACTGACCAGGGCCGCCGCCGGGCCGGCCCTCAGACCTTCGACAGGAAAGCGGCCAGGTTCTCGCGGACGCGGGCGGCCTTCTCCCGCACCGTGAGCGTCTCCGACATCCGCCCGCCGGACGGCGGCTCCTTCAGGCCGCGGACGTAGAGAGAGCAGGCCAGGTCGGCGCAGATCCTGATGCCGACGGTGTTCTCCCGGCTGCCCCGCCGCGGCGCGGCCATCAGCGTCACGCCCTGGCCGGGATGCGTGGTCAGGCAGAGCGAGCACATGCTCGCGCGCCCGGCCAGGCGAAGGCTGTTGTAGGAGGTCGCGGTGGCGCAGCGGAGGACGACACCGACCAGACCGTCACCGAGCTCGGTGACGATGGTGCCGCGGTCCGCGCCGGAAGGGTCCCGCCAGCCCAGGAAATCGAGGTCGTCCCACGGCCGCTCGGCCAGGTCACGCGGCAGGGCCAGCCGCGACGCCTCGCCCTTGGAGCAGTTGACCAGGGACTTTCGGATGTCGTCAGCGGTGAGGGCTTTCATAGCGCTGCGCACGCTACCCGGCCGCGCCGCCCCCGGCAATCGATTAACGCCGGCAGCGGCTTCCGGGCGACGCCGACCCAGGCCGCGGCGACGTCCCGGGCGCCGGTCGCGCCGGTCTCCGCGCGCCAGTCGTGCACGTGGGTGAGGCCGGGCTCGACGAGGCTGAACCCGTCGAAGAAGCCGAGGACCTGGTCCTTGGCGCGCGGCCACAGGCTGTCGTTCGCGTGGTCGTAGGTCGCCCGCGCCCTGGCCTCGATGTCCCCGGGGACATCGTCGCCGGTCACGTGGGCGATCACGAGATAGCTGCCCGGGCACAGCGCCTCCCGCAGGCAAGTGACAATCCGGGCCGGATCATCGTCATCGGCCACGAAATTCAGGACGTGCAGGAGAAGTACCGCGACCGGCCGGGTGAAGTCGAGATGTCCGCTGACCCGGCGGAGCAGGGCGTCCGGTTCACGCAGGTCGGCGTTCACGACGATGACGTGCCTGGACTTGGCGAGCAGGGCCTGCCCGTGCGAGACCACGATCGGGTCGCGGTCCACGTAGGCGACCTTCGCCCGCGGGTCGGTCTCGTGCGCGACCTCGTGCACGTTGTCCTGGCTCGGCAGGCCGGTCCCGATGTCGAGGAACTGCGAGATGCCCTGCTCCGTGAGGTACCGGACCGCCCGCCGCAGGAAGGCACGGTGGTCGAGGACCATCTGCCGGACGCCCGGCGCCAGCCTCAGGATGCGCTCGGCGGCGTCCCGGTCGGCCTGGAAGTTCTCTCGCCCGCCGAGCATGTAGTCGTACATGCGGGCAACGTTCGGGACGGACGTGTCCAAGTCGGGATGACTCACTTCACAAACCTTAACGCGTCGCTCCCCGCCAGACGCACCGTCCCTGCCGAAGTCGTACTATCACAAGAGACGAGCGTGGAGGTGGTCGCCACGAACTCTCCCGGTGCCGTGGCCAAGTTCCTCGTGCCCGACGTCATCTTCGGGATCGGCGTGCTCGCCGAGGTGGGTCACGCCGTCCGCGGGCAGGGCGGCGTCAACGTGTTCGTGGTCAGCGACCCGGGGGTCGCGGCGGCCGGCTGGACGGACGAGGCGCTCGGGCACCTGAAGGCGGCCGGCGTCCGCACGCGGCTGTGGGACGCGCTGACTCCCAATCCCAAGGACCACGAGGTCGCGGCCGGCTGTGCCGCGTACCTGGAGTCTGGCTGCGACGTGCTCGTCGCGGTCGGCGGCGGGTCCTGCATCGACGCGGCCAAGGCGATCGGCGTGCTGGCCAGCCGGGGCGGCGCGATCGCCGACTACGCGGGCGTCGGGCGGATCGACGGCCCCCTGCCCCCGGCGGTCATGGTGCCGACCACGAGCGGGTCCGGGTCGGACGTCTCCCAGTTCTGCGTGGTCACCGACACCGCACGGCGTCTCAAGATCACCATCGGCGCACGGGCTCTGGTGCCGGACATTTCGGTCACCGACCCGCGGACGCTCCGCACCGTGCCGCACGACATCACCGCCTACACCGCCCTCGACGTGCTGAGCCACGGGATCGAGTCCTACCTGTCCAAGGCGGCCAGCTTCCTCACCGACGAGCACGCGCTGGCGGCCATCCGCGGGGTGTGCGAGCACCTGCTGCCCGCGCTGGACAGCCCCGGCGACCTCTGCGGCCGGGAGGGGCTGGCGAGGTCATCGCTCCAGGCGGGGCTGGCCTTCACCAACGCGCTGCTCGGCGCCACCCACGCGATATCGCACCAGCTCGGCGGGGCCACCGACCTGCCGCACGGGCTGCTGAACGCGATCTTGCTGCCGCACGTGATGGAGTTCAACGCCTCGGTGGCGGCCGGCCGGCTCGCCACCGTGGCCTGCGCCATGGGCCTGCGCACCACGCTGATGACCGAGGCCGAGGCGGCCGAGGCGGCGATCCAGCTGGTCCGGGAGCTCGCCGCGAAGGCGGGGCTGCCGACCACGCTGCGCGAGACCGGAGTGGAGCTCGGCACGCTCGGCGCGGTGGCCAGGAACGCGCTCGACGACGCCTACATCGTCACCAACCCCCGGCCGGTCAGCGAGGCCGACGCCGCCGCGATCTGCCGGGCCGCGTGGTAGCCCGCGATGAGCGAGCCGGGCGAGGGAAAGGCCGGGGCCGCCGAGGCGCGGCTCGCGCAGCTGGTCGGCGTGCACGCGTCGAAGCCCGGCTACTACGCGCGCTGGCGCGGCACCGCCGCCAACCTGGAGCGCGCCTTGGCCGGGTGGGACGAGGCCGAGCGCCGCGCCGACGAGCTGACCAGGCGCAACGACCAGCTCCGCCGGGCCCGCGAGCACCTGGCCCGGGTCCGGCAGGCCGAGCTGGTGTCGGCGGAACGGCACCGGATCGCCCGCGACCTGCACGACAGCGTCGCCCAGTGCCTGGTCGGCATCGGCATGCACCTGGAGTGGTGCCAGCGGCACGCCGACCCCGGGTCCGACAGCTACGACCGCCTCCTGGCGTCCAAGGAACTCGCGCGTGCCGGGCTCGGCTGGGTCCGCTCGGCCGTGAACGAGCTTTCCGGCCTCGAGCAGCCCGGCACCGGGCTCGGGCACACGCTACGGGACCTGGCGGCCGACTTCCGGGCATCCGGGCTGCTGCGGATCTCCGTCCGGGTGTCCGGGCAACAGCGGCAGCTCCCGGTGACGGCCGAGCACTCGCTGTTCCAGATCGCCCAGGAAGGGCTGTGGAACGTGGTGCGGCACGCGCACGCGTCACAGGCCTGGCTCAGCCTCGCCTACGGCGCGGACCAGGTCCGGCTCACTGTCGCCGATGACGGGTCGGGCGATCCCCGGCACGCCACCCGGCGCGGCGGGCGCGGGCTGCGGAACATGGCCGAGCGCGCCGCCGAGCTCGGCGGCGGGCTGCGGATACGGCGCCGCCGCGGCGGCGGGCTGCGGGTCACGGTGACGGTCCCTTTGGTGACGCCATGACCGGGCGGCCGGTGCGGATCCTGGTGGTCGACGATCACACCATCGTCCGGCAGGGCCTGCGGTCCATCCTGGAGCTGGAACCGGACTTCACCGTCGTCGGCGAGGCCGCCACGCCCGCCGAGGCGACGGCGCAGGCCGACCGCCTGCGGCCCGATGTGGTCCTGCTCGATCTCAAGCTCAGTGACAGCGCGCCCGCCGAGGGCCTGGACATCTGCGCCGCCCTCAGCGGCACGCACCCGGACATGTCCGTGGTCGTGCTCACCACCTTCCTGGACGAGCGGCTGCTTGTCGGCGCGCTGCGGCGGGGCGCCAGCGGGTACGCGCTCAAGGACGTGGACGCGGTCGAACTCGCCCGGATCATCAGGTCCGTGCACGGCGGGCAGTCCGCGTTCGACTCGCGCAGCTCGGCGGTGGCCGCCCGGTCGCTGAGCGGACGGGCCGGGGCGCCGGCCGGGCTGCTCAGCGACCGCGAGCTCGCGGTCGTCAGCCGGGTGGCCAGGGGCGCGACCAACCCGCAGGTCGCGCGGGACCTCTACCTCAGCGAGTCCACGGTGAAGTACCACCTGCGCACCGCCATGCGCAAGCTCGGCGCCAGCGACCGCACCGAGCTGGTCTACCGGGCCAGCGCCCGGGGTTTGCTGTGACCCGCCCGCGCTGACCTGTCAACTGTCCGGGTGGGCAGAATGCGCTGTCCGGACGGGTGAATCCGCTGACCCTTCGGACGGACACTTCGCCCTGGCCAGAGCAGTGACCGGGCGGCCGGGCACACCTAGCGTCAGGAATGCCCGCATCTGCTGGTACAAGGAGGTACGTCATGGCAGGGAACCGCGCGGTCGCCTACATCGGCCCAGGACGCGTCGAGGTGCACACGATCGATTACCCGAAGCTCGAACTGCAGGACGGGCCAGGCGTCAACCCGGCGAACGTGGGGCGCAAGTGCCCGCACGGGGTGATACTCAAGGTCGTCTCCACCAACATCTGCGGCAGTGACCAGCACATGGTCCGCGGCCGTACCACCGCGCCCGAAGGCCTCGTCCTCGGGCACGAGATCACCGGCGAGGTCGTGGAAGCCGGGCCGGGCGTGGAGTTCATCAAGGTCGGCGACATCGCCTCGGTGCCGTTCAACATCGCCTGCGGACGCTGCCGCAACTGCAAGGAGCGCAAGACCGGAATCTGCCTCAACGTCAACCCCGACCGACCCGGGTCCGCCTACGGCTACGTGGACATGGGCGGCTGGGTCGGCGGCCAGGCCGAGTACGTCATGGTCCCGTACGCCGACTTCAACCTGCTGAAGTTCCCCGACCGGGACCAGGCGCTGGCCAAGATCAGGGACCTCACGATGCTGTCGGACATCTTCCCGACCGGTTATCACGGCGCCTACACGGCCGGGGTCACCACCGGCTCGACCGTGTACGTGGCGGGCGCCGGGCCGGTCGGGCTGGCCGCCGCCTACTCGGCGCAGCTGCTCGGCGCGGCCGTCGTCATCGTCGGCGACATGAACGCCGACCGGCTCAAGCAGGCCGCGAGCTTCGGCTGCGAGACCGCGGACCTGACCGCGGACGCGACGCTCGGCGAGCAGATCGAGCAGATACTCGGCGAGCCGGAGGTCGACGCGGCGGTCGACGCCGTCGGGTTCGAGGCCCGCGGTCACGGGCGCGGGGCGACCGAGGCGCCGGCCACCGTGCTCAACGACATCATGACCGTGGCGCGGGCCGGCGCCGGACTCGGCATCCCCGGCCTCTACGTGACCGGTGACCCGGGCGGCATCGACGACGACGCCAAGGTTGGCTCGCTCAAGGTGCGGCTCGGCCTCGGCTGGGCGAAGTCACACTACTTCGCCACCGGCCAGTGCCCGGTGATGATGTACCACCGGGGACTGATGATGTCGATCCTGCACGACAAGGCCCACATCGCGGACGCGGTCAACGCGACCGTGATCCCGCTGGACCGGGCGCCCGAGGGCTACCGCGACTTCGACCAGGGGGCGGCGCGCAAATTCGTCATCGACCCTCACGGCATGGTCGCGGCCTGACCCGTCCGTACGGCAGTCCCGCCATCTGGCGGCGACCGGAGTGCGCCGGCGGCTAGCTGTCCGCCGCCGGCAGCTCCGGCGCCTTGCTGCCCGGGCCGAGCTGGGTCTTGAGCGCCGCGAGCTCACGGTCGACATCGGCCGATGACCCGGCCTCGTCAAGTTCCTTCTGGATGTCGTCGGTGCCGCCGCCGACATCCTCGAGCACGCCGGACTGCAGCAGCTCGTCGAGCGCCCCGGCCCGCGCCTGCATGGTCTCGATCTTGTCCTGCGCCCGGTCCAGCGCGGCGCCGGAGTCACCCAGCGTGGTGGAGATGCCGGTGACGCTCTCGTTAATCGAGGTCGAGGCGCTGGCCGCGGTGTACTGGGCCTTCAGCACTTCCTTCTGCGTCCGGAACTGGTTGACCCGCTCCTGCAGCGCCGACAGCGTCTGCTCGAGCTTCTCCTGCTGCTCGTTGAGCTCCTCGTGCTGGGATTCCAGGCCCTGGGCCTGGGCCTGGGCCGCGGCTTTGCGCTGCAGCGCCTCCCGCGCCAGGTCCTCCTTGCCAAGCCCCAGCGCCGCCTTCGCCTGCTCCTGCAGGTGATCGGCCGAGTGCTGCAGCTGCTGCTCCTGCAGCTCGATCTGCTTGCGCGAGGCCGCGACGGTGACCAGCGCCTGACGGACCTTGGTGAGGTGATCGAGCATCTGCTCGTAGGACAGGTCGAGCATCTCGTCGGGCTTCTCGGCGGCGTCGAGCGCCTTGTTAGTCTTGGCCGCGAGGATGTCGTGCGCTCTTTGGAAAAGGGTCATCTCGATCGCTCCTAGTCGACGATAACCGCATGCTATCCCGCTGCGGCTTACCGGCGATGAAGCGAGCCGTAGCGGCAGGGAGAAGGGAACAGGGGCATGACCGACCTGGACGACGACATCGCGCACGGGTGGGTGACCGCCGACGCGGATGCGCCCGAGCCGACGGTCGACTACTTCCGTGATCTGCTCGACCGCCGCCCCGAAGACCGGCATGCCCTGTTCGCCTATGCCAGCGCGCGCTCCGGTACTACGCCGCCGACCTGACCCGCTGACCGCCCGACGTTCCCGCGGAAGCGTTTCACGCAATTGCGTGCGGCGTTAGCCGTGATCCACATTGGGCCTTGTCGGCCGGCATACGCGCAGCTAAGATAAATTTATTCTTCGTAAGGAAAAAAATTGTAGCCACGTGGTGGGGGGCACCAGGATCTCCTGAAGGGAACCCCTCATGTACGGATTCCGCCGGATCGGCCGAAGAACGCTCGTCCTCAGGATGTCGCTGGCCTTGTTCGCCGTCCTCCTGATCGGCGCGGCCTCGGCAACCGGCGCGGCTACGGCCGGCGCCGCCACGGTCGCGCCGGTACCGGCCGCGCACGCCCAGGATGCGCCCGCGAATACCGCCGCGAACACCACCGCCGCCGCATCCCAGCTCGCGGCCACGCCCTACATGGGCTGGACGTCCTGGGACACCTTCCGCTGCAACGTCAGCGCGCGGACCGTTGAGCAACAGGCACTGCTCCTCCACGAAAAGCTCCAGCCGTACGGGTACGACTACGTCAACATCGACTCGGACTGCGACAACTACATCAACGCCGACGGCTACAAGATCTACAACCCGGCCACGTTTCCCGACGGGCTCGCGCCCGTCTCCACGTACGTCCATCGCCTCGGCCTGAAGCTGGGCGTGTACCTGTACCCGGGCATCCCGATCCCGGCGGTCCAGCAGAACACCGCGATCCCCGGCACGCCGTACCACGCGCAGGACATCATCTACAACACGAGCACCTACGGGAACACCTTCCAGGACACCTACCAGATCGACTACGCCAAGCCCGGCGCCCAGCAGTTCATCGACGACTGGGCCGACTGGCTCGCCGCCCAGGGCGTCGACTACGTCAAGATGGACGCCGTCTCCCCCGGCTCGGACGCGACTGGCTACAACGCGATGGCCGACGTCAAGGCCTGGCGCGAGGCGCTCAACCAGACCGGCCGCAAGATCTGGCTGGAGATCTCCTGGAACATCGACCCCGCCGACGCCAGCTACTGGAAGACCTACGCCAACGGCTGGCGCGCCGACGACGACATCGACTGCTATGCCACCGGCACCTGCACCGGGCTCACCGCGTGGTCCAACCCCACCGGCTACGTCCCCGACACGGTCCTGGCCCGGTTCTTCGACGCCCCCGCCTGGAGCGGCTACACGGGCCCCGGCGGCTGGACCGATCTCGACGCCCTGGACATCGGGAACGGGCCCCTGGACGGCCTGACCGACACCCAGAGCCAGACGGCCATGACCTTGTGGGCGATCACCCGCTCGCCGCTGTACACCGGCGACGACCTGTCCACGCTCACCTCCTACGGGCTGTCGCTGCTCACCAACCGCGGCGTCATCGCCGTGGACCAGGCGGGCCTGGCCGGCGGCAAGCCCGTCGCCTCCGACACCGATCAGCAGGTCTGGTACGCCCCCATGCCCGGCGGCGAATGGGCCGTGGCCCTGTTCAACCTCGGCGGCCAGCCCGAGCCGGTCAGCGCGTCCTGGCAGGACCTCGGGTTCTGCGGCTCCGCCAGCGTCAAGGACGTCTGGACCGGCGCCGCGCTGGGACAGCACCAGGACGGCTTCGCCGCGACCGTGCCGTCGGACGGATCCCGGCTGCTCCTCGTCAAGCCGGACGGCGCGGGCAGTTGCCCGGCCGCGCCGCCCGCCCCGGCCGGCACCTACTATCCGGCCGATTCCGCGCAGAACACGCTGAGCGGCAACGCCAGCCTGACGTCGTGCGCCAGCTGCACCGGCGGGGAGATGGCCGGCAACCTGTACCAGGGGGGCGCCATCCAGTTCGGCGGCATCGAGGCGCCGCAGGCCGGAACCTACCTCGTCACGCTCTCCTACGCCTCGGACAATGACGGCCGGAGCGCGTATCTCGACGTCAACGGCTCACCCGATGAGGTGATCGGGGACTTCCCGCTCACCGGAGGCTGGGACACCATGGAGCCCTACACGATCAGGGTCAAGCTCCAGCAGGGGGACAACACGATCACGGTCACCTCCGTGCCTCAGGCCGGCTCCAACACCTACGGGAGCTACGACCCGAACATCGCCGGCCTGTCGGTGAGCCCCGCCCGATGAACAGCAAAGACCGCACGGCCGCCCGCGCTCACCCCGGATCGGTGAGCGCGGTCCTGGCCGCCGTGTTCAACGTCCTGGCGCTCAACGTCGTCCTCGTGGTCACGTCGCTGGCCGTGGTGTCCATTCCGCTGGCGGTCTCCGCCGCCTTCGAGGCCGTCTACCGGTGGCGCACGCTGGATGACGATCAGGTGCTGCGGAATTTCGCGCTCGCACTGCGGCGCCGGCCGGTCGTGCGCTCGCTGGTCACCGGCCCGGCCGTGCTGGTCGCGATCCTGGGCGGCGCCGAGAGCGTCTACTTCACCCACTACTCCGGGTTCATCGCGCTCGTGTGCGTCCTCATCGGGATCACCACGTCGGCCATCGCCGTCAGCGTCGCCGCCTACCTGTGCCTGTTCCTGGCCACGACGGACGCCGGCGGCCGGGAGCTGTGGCGGGCGGCGTGCGTCGCGGCCGGCCGGACCGTGGCGCTGACCACCCCGGTCTTCGCGCTGGCGACCGCCTGCGCCGTGGTGGCCGGGCTGGCCGCGCCCGCGCTCGCGGTCGTGGCCGTCCCGGTGCTGCTGCTCTGGTCCTGGCAGCGGACCGCCGCCTGGGGCGCCCGCCGCCTCGGCCTGTTCGCTGACTGAGGCGGACAGGCCCAGGCGGGCACCGGTCCCAGACGGCTGGAAAGCGAGCGGCTCAGACCCGGATCAGGTGCACGAGCATGCTGTCGTACTCCAGGCCCGTCGGCAGCGGCAGGCCGCTGTGCATCAGCAGGCCGCCGCCGTACACCTCGCCGGTCGCCGCGTCCTGGTAGCGGGCGGCGGCGTCGAGGCCCGCCAGCCGCAGCCGCCCCGCCCAGACGCCGAACGAGCGCGGCCGCCACCACGCCAGCACCGCCAGCTCGGCGCCGTCGTCGGCCAGGTACTGCGACGCCGCCACCGTGCCGTCCCGGAGGCTGGCCAGCCGGTAGAGCCGGCCGTACTGGACGAGCGGCCGGATGGCCTTGTACGCGGCGACGAGATCCGCGGCCGCCGCCCGTTCCCCCTCCGGCCAGGCCAGCAGGTCGCCGCCAATGCCGAGCGCCCCGGCCATGGCGACGTGAAACCGGTAGGGCAGGGGCAGCCGCCGGCCGGTGATCGGGTTCGGGCTGTCGGTGACCCAGCACGTCATCGTGATCGGCGCGTACGCGTGGGCGTAGCCGTCCTGGATGGCGATCCGGTCCGACGCGTCGGTGTTGTCCGAGGGCCAGGTCTGCTCGGCGCGAGACAGGATGCCGAGGTCGACCCGCCCGCCTCCGCCGGAGCAGGACTCGATCTCCAGGCCCGGGTGGTCGGCGCGGAGCCGGTCGAGGATCTCATACAGGTGGCGGGTGTGGTCGATCCAGGCCCGCTCCGGATTACGGCCGGTCTCGGCGGGCCAGCCGGCCTCGGAGATGTGCCGGTTCATATCCCACTTCAGGAACGAGATCGGGTGCTCGCTGACCAGCCGGTCGATGCTGGCGTGCACCCATTCGGCGACGTCCGGCCGCCCGAGGTTCAGCACCAGCTGATTGCGCTTCTCCGTGCGCCGCCGGTTGGGGAAGTGATACACCCAGTCGGGGTGGTCCCGGTACAGCATGCTGTCGGCGTTGACCATCTCCGGCTCGACCCACAGGCCGAAGCGCATGCCCAGCTTCTCCACGCGCTCGATCAGCGGGTCGAGGCCGCGCGGGAACTTGACCGGGTCGGCGACCCAGTCGCCGAGGCCCGCCCGGTCGCTGGCCCGGCCCGTGAACCAGCCGTCGTCGACGACGAACAGCTCCACGCCCATCTCGGCGGCGAGCTCGGCCAGCCTGGTCTGGCTGCGCTCGTCCACGTTGAAATACGTGGCCTCCCAGGAGTTGTACAGAACCGGACGCAGAGGCGGGCGCTGGGACGGGCTGCCCAGCACGTGACCGAGCTGGTAGGCGTGCCATTCCCGGCTGACGCCGACCATGCCGTGGTTCCCGTACATGCCCGCGAAGACCGGGAGGACCAGTTCCGCGCCGGGCGCCAGCGTAAAAGGGCTGTCGAACTCGTTATAGCCGCCCGTGACGTGCAGGTTCCCGGCGGGCGTGAGCTCGACGACGAGCTTCCACGAGCCGCTCCAGGCCAGCGCGCCGCTCCAGACCTCGCCGGCTTCCTCGGTCGCCGTCCCCGCGCGGTCAAGGGCGAACCAGGGGTTGGCCTGGTGGCTGGTGATGCCCCGCCGGCTCTCCAGCACGAACTTGCCCGGTCGCAGCGCGGTCTCGGTGAGCTGTGTCTCGACCAGGTGGCCGCCCTGCAGGTAGCGCAGCCGCCAGGCCTGGTCGCGGGGCAGGCACCAGTTGGCGGAATAGGCCTGCCGGACGACGATCGGGCCGTCATCGCCGAGGTGCCGCAAGCGTGCCCAGCGCTCTATCACGTCGCTGTCATCGAAAATCCGGTAACACAGCTCGGCGCCGAGCGGGTAGGAGCGGTCGCGCAGTTCGACGGTCAGGGTGCGGCCCCCGTCTTCCTCCGCGATCCGGTGGCCGTGGTACCGCCATTCGATCGCCCGCGTCCCGTCGGCGAAATCAACCTTCAGTGACGGCTCGTCGTAGCGCAAGCCGCCCCAGGCGGTGAATTCGGCCGGGTCCTCCTCGCCCCACGCCACCCGGACGGCGGTGTCGTCCGGGGCCTCGGCGGCCAGGGCCCGCAGGTCCGCCTGCCCGATCGGGCCGCCCCAGTGCAGGTGGCGAACCGACGTGCCATCGGCGCTCACCCCGAGCCCGTAGGCGGAGTTCGGCGTGCGGAGCAGCCAGGTCCGTGACTGCTCGTCGTAGCTCACCGATGACATGGTCGCTCCTTTTGTAGTTATCGTCATCTATCCCTTCGTCCCCGTGAGCGTAATACCCTGGATAAACGTCTTCTGGGTCAGGAAGAACAGCGCGATCATCGGCAGCGTGGCGACCGTCGACGCCGCCATCAGCCATGACCAGTTCGTCGTATACTGCCCGAGGAATTCAGACAGGCCGATCGAAAGCGGATAGAGGGACGATTTATCCAGGTAGATCAGCGGGCCGAGAAAGTCATTCCAGGCGTAGATGAACTGGAACAGCGCGATCGTCGCCAGCGCGGGCTTGGCCAGCGGGAGAATAATCCGGCTGAAGATGACGAACTCGTTCGCGCCGTCAATCCGGGCCGCGTCCGAGAGCGCCTGCGGAATGGTCATGAAGAACTGCCGCAATAGGAAGGTGCTGAATACCGAGCTCCCGAAGAACGTCGGGATGATCAGCGGCTTGTAGGAGCCGACCCAGCCGATCTCCTTGTAGAGGACGAACAGCGGTATCAGCGTGACGATGAACGGCAGCAGCATCGTCGCCACCATCACGTAGAACAGCTGGTCGCGGCCCGGCCACTTGATCCGCGAGAACCCGTAGGCGACGAGGCTGCCGGACACGGTCACGCCCACCACCGTCGTGACGCAGTAATAGAGCGTATGGAAGAAGTAGCTGGCGAACGGCTCGGCCGACAGGGCCTGCGGGTAGTTCGACGTCTCCAGCGGATGCGGCACCCAGACCGGCGGGAAGGTCACGGCCTGCGGCAGCGGCTTGAGCGACGTCAGGATCATCCAGAGGAGCGGGAAGATGAATGTCACGCTCAGCAGCACCAGCAGCACGTGCTTGGCGGCGCTCTTCCCGGCCCGGCGCCCCCTGCCCGGCCGCCGGCGGGGTGCGGAGACCGCGGGCGGCCGGGTGAGGCGGTCCAGGTTGACCCGGCTGAACGTGGTGGCGTTGTCCTGCATGCCAGCCATCCCGGCTAGTCCTCCCCCGCGTAGTACACCCAGCGCGAGGAGGACCGGAACAGCAGCAGGGTGATGACAAGGACGATGACGAACAGGATCCACGCCATGGCCGACGCGTATCCGAGGTGCAGATCCTGGAAGGCCTGCTGGTAGAGGTAGAGGCTGTAGAACAGGGTCGAGTTATCCGGCCCGCCCTGGGTCATGATGTACGCCTGCGTGAAGTACTGCAGGCAGGCGACCAGGGCGAGGATCACGTTGAAGAGGATGGCCGGGCTGATCATCGGCAGCATGACGTACCGGATCCGGTGCCACGCGTTCGCTCCCTCGATCTGCGCCACCTCGTACATCTCCTTGGGCACTCCCTGGAGGGCTGCCAGATAGACGACCATCGGCGCCCCCGACCCCCAGATGCCGAGCAGGACGAAGGTGGGCTTGGCCCAGAGCGTGGAGAACATCCACCCCGGGCCAGCCACGTGCACGTCGGTGAGGAGGTCGTTGATGATCCCGAAGGAGGGGTTGAACAGCCAGAGCCACAAGATGGAGCTGGCCACGATCGGGACCACGGTCGGGAGGTAGAAGATCGTCCGGTAGACGGCCAGGCCCCGCACCTTCATGTTCAGGAGCATGGCCAGGGCGATGGCGACCACCGTCGACAGCGGCACCTCCAGGACCGTGTAGAACCCGGTGTTCCACAGCGCCGTCCAGAAGAGGCCGTCGTGGATGAGGTGGTCGTAGTTGCCCAGCCCCACCCACTGCGCGTTGCTGACGATGTCGTAGTTGGTGAAGCTGTAGAAGAACGTCATCAGGAACGGGTAGAGCGTGAAGGCGAGGAAGCCGACGATCCAGGGGCTCACGAAGAGCAGCCCCGTCCGCAGCCGGCGCCGCGCCGGCGTCCCGAACCGCCTGGTCCCGAGCGTGCGTGCGGCCATGGCGCTAGGAGTTGTTGCCCTGGCTGTCGATGTACGACAGGGCCTGGGACGGGCTCTTGGCGCCGGTCTCGACGTCCTGCACGGCGGTCGTCAGCGCGTTCTCGTAGGCCGTCTCGTGCGGCGACACCGGAACGATGTCATTGCCGGCGTTGTTCATCCCGTCGGAGAAGACCTTCAGGTACGGGTTGGCCGCGATCCAGCTGGTGAACGCGGGCTGGCTGGCGATCTGCGGCGAGGGCGGCAGCCACGCGCCGAGCGTCATGGTCTTGGCCGCCCAGGCGGCGTTGTGGTAGCCCGCCATCCAGGTCATGAACGTCCAGGCCGCGGCCGGGTTCTTGGCCCCCTTGGGGATGACGTTGTAATTGCCCCAGACGTCGCTGCAGCCCGCCTTGCCGCCGCCCGGCGGGGTCGGCATGGGCACCACGCCGAACTGCATGCCCGGGTCGTCCTGCGGGATGTCATCGGCGCCGACCCACGGGCCGTTCAGGTCGAAGGCCTGCTTGCCCATGTCGAAGGGGTTCTCCGAACCGCCGCTGACGCTGCCGTAGGCGGACGTGAACCCGTTCACCGCGCTGTAGGAGTACTGCTTGAACTCCGCCATGAAGTTCATCTCGGCCTTGGCGCCCGCGCTGCTGGCCAGGCTGTACTGGCCGCCGGTGTAGGAGTTAGCGTTGAATCCGCAGGTGAACGCGTCCCACGAGTCACCCGGCGGGTAGAAGCCGATCTGCTGCACCCGGCTGCCGCTGATCTTCCAGGCCCTGGCCTGATCGGACATGAGCTGGGCGAACGTGGTGGGCGGTGTGGAGACGCCGATCGACTTCAGGATCGTCTTGTTGTAGTACAGCTCTTTGTTGCTCATCGACATGGGCAGCCCGTAGAGCTGGCCGTTGTACGTCCCCCACTGGGCGGCGACCGGGTACATCCACGAGGCCAGGCCCTTGTACTGGCCGGTCTCGTACTTGTTGAGCGACTGGATCGCGCCCGTGGACGCGTAGGTCCCGATCTCCGGGTTCCATTCCGTGAACACGTCCGGCGGGTCGCCGGCGGCGATGGCGCTGAGCAGCTTCGCGTCGCCATTCGCTTCCGGCACGGTGAGCATTTGCACGTGGATCGTCGGGTGGGCGGCGTTGAACTGGTTCACCAGTTTCTGGATGAGGCTGGCGTACTGGCCCGACCACATATTCCAGTAGACGACCGTTGTGACGCCCTTGCCGCCGCCAGAATTAGACGCCGATGATGTTGTGGAACTGATCGCGCTGCACGCGCTCAGCCCGATGACTGCCATAACGCACGCGCCGAGGATTCCCACGGTGCGAGTACGCCGACGGCTTTGTCTGAGACAGCCAATTAGACGCATGAGGCATCCCCTCTTGCAGACTAAATCGTCCTGCGGTTTTTCGTTTCGGGGGTAATAAGGTCATGGATCGCGACGATGGCCGCGCCGCGGGCCCAGTGCTCGAATGACAGCGGACGGATAACGATTTCGCATTGTTCCGCCGTCGCGAAGGCCTGGGCCGCGAACGACTGGCGGACTTCGGTTTCGAAAAGGTCGAGCGCGGCCAGACCCTCGCCGGATATCACGATCCGTTCGGGGCCGATGAGGTTGGCGAGAGCCGCCAGGGCGAGGCCGATGGCCCGCCCGGCGCGGGAGAACACCGACCGCGCGGCCGGATCTCCCGATTTGGCGAGGGCGATGGCGTCCGGACCGGTCAGGCCGGCGATGCCGGTCTTCGACCTGATCTGGTCGATGATGGCCTGGTCGGAGGCGATGGCCTCGACGCAGCCGCGGCACCCGCAACGGCACTGGGGGCCGAGCGGGTCGATGGATATGTGCCCGATCTCCCCGGCGACGCCGTGGGCCCCGGTCAGCACGCTGCCGTTCACGACCAGGCCGGACCCTATCCCGGCGCCGATCGTGACGAGCGCGAACGAGGACACGCCCACGCCCGCGCCGAACCACTGCTCGCCGATCGTGAGCCCGCGGACGTTGTTCTCCAGCACCGTGATCAGGCCGGTCTCGCTCTCCAGCAGGTGCGCGAGCGGGACGTTCCGCCACTGCAGGAACGGCGAGTACTGCGCGACGCCGAGACTGCGGTCCACGTCACCCGACACGGTCACGCCCAGGCGGTTCATCGAGCCCGACGAACGCGGGAATTCCCGTTTCAGCTCGGCGACCAGGTCGGCGATCTCGCTCACGACGCTCGCCACTCCCCGGGAGGAGAGCGGGCGGTGCCGTGCGATCTGCACGCCGGCCTTGAGGTCGATCACGACGCCGATGAGCTCCTCGGTGGCGACCGTGACGCCGGCGAAGAACTCCCGGTCGGCACGCACGTCCAGCAGGCTCGCCGGCCGTCCGCTCCCGGCCCGGGGGCCCGTCGGCCCCAGTTCGATCACGTAGCCGGCCTCGAGCAGGGTGCGGGTCGCCCTGGTCACCGCGGCCGATGACAGGCCGGTCTGCCGGCTTACCTCACCGCGGAGGATCGGCCCCTGGGTAAGGATTGTCTCGCACACGAGGGCATCCGCCGGCGTGTCCAGCGGAAGCTCGTTGGCGTGGCGTCGTTCCATCAAGCCAGGACACTAGACCTATTTTTTCCACTTGGCAAGAAAAAATATCGCCGTGCTGCGGGACGCCCGATCGGCTTCGGGATGCTCGATCCGTGCCGGACGGCTGCCGCGTCCGGGGCAGGGGTACAACTCAGGGGTGCCGTCTTCTTCCCCGATCGTGCCGCTGCGCCGTCACGAAATCATCGAGCCCCCGTCCGGTGTCATCCGCCCCCGCGCCCGTACGCGCTCCACCGCCGGAAGCGTCAGACTCGACGGCGACTGGCGGTTCGCCCTGGCCCCCGCGACCTGCGATGCCCGCGACCCGCGTGACCCGGGACTGTCCTGGGACACCATCACGGTCCCGGGTCACTGGCAGCTTCAGGGTTACGGCGCCCCGGCCTATACGAACATCCGCTACCCGTTCCCGGTCGATCCGCCGCGCGTGCCGGACGCCAACCCCACCGGTGAGTACCGCACCTTCGTCGTCCGTCCCGGTGGCTGGACGGACGGGCGCGTGCTGCTGCGGTTCGACGGCGTCGACTCGTGGTACGAGGTGTGGCTCAACGGGGAGCCGGTCGGCCGGTCATCGGGCAGCCGGCTCACCGCCGAGTTCGACGTCACCGATCACCTGACCGGAGGCGAGGACCTGCTCGCCGTCCGCGTGCACCAGTGGAGCTTCGGCAGCTACCTGGAAGACCAGGACCAGTGGTGGCTGTCGGGCATCTTCCGGCCCGTGATGCTCCTGCACCGGCCGGAAGGGTCGTTCGACGACGTCGAGATCCGGGCGTCCTTCGACCACGAGACCCGGGTCGGCACGCTCGTCGTGGAGACGACCGGAACCGCGGGCGGAGACGCCGGTCCGGCCCGGGTCAGCCTGCCCGAACTCGGCTTGTCGGGTCCGGCCGGGGTTCCGCTGCGCGTGCCGGACGCCGAACCGTGGTCGGCCGAGCACCCGCGCCTGTATGACGCGGTGATCGAGAACGGGGCCGAGACCGTGCGGGCGCGGATCGGGTTCCGGACCGTCGACATCCGCGACGGCGTCCTGCGGATCAACGGCCGGCCGCTGGTCTTCCGCGGCGTCAACCGGCACGACTTCGACCCCGTACGGGGGCGTGCGGTGACGCGGGAGGTCATGCGACGTGATGTGGAGCTGATGAAACGGCACAACATCAACGCGGTCCGCACCAGCCACTATCCCCCCGACCCGTACTTCCTGGAGCTGTGCGACCGGTACGGCCTGTATGTCGTGGAGGAATGCGACATCGAGACCCACGGCTTCGAGGAGGTCGGCTGGCGGGGCAATCCCGTCGACGACCCCGCGTGGGCGGCGGTGTGCGCCGACCGCATGACCCGCATGGTGGAACGGGACAAGAACGCGACCTGCGTCGTCCTGTGGTCGCTGGGCAACGAATCCGGCCGGGGGCGCAACCTCGCGGCCAATGCCCGCTGGACCCGGGAGCGCGACCCGTCGCGCCCGGTCCACTACGAGCCCGACACCGAGTGCGCGATCGCCGACGTCTACAGCCGGATGTACCCGGGCGTGCCCGAACTCGCCGCGATCGGCGCCCGCCGCGAGCCGCCGCTCGACGACCCCGGCGCCGACCGCCGCCGCCGGGCCGCGCCCATGGTGGTCTGCGAGTACGCCCACGCGATGGGCAACGGCCCGGGCGCGCTCGCGGACTACGAGGCGCTGTTCGACGGCTCGCCCCGGCTGGCCGGCGGGTTCGTCTGGGAGTGGATCGACCACGGCATCCGGGTCGGCGCCTGCTACCGCTACGGCGGGGACTTCGGGGAGGCGGTGCACGACGGGTCCTTCGTGATCGACGGCCTCGTCCTGCCCGACCGGACGCCGTCGCCGGCGCTGGCCGAGCTCGCCGCGGTGTTCGCGCCGGTGACCATGACCGTGTACCCGGACTCGCTGGAGATCCGCAACCGCCGCAGCTTCGCCGCCACGACCGACCTCCGGTTCACGTGGCAGGCCGAGGCCGACGGGACACCGGTCGCCGCCGGGACCTTCGGCGCGATCGACGTCGCGGCCCTGAGCACGCGGACCGTCCCGCTGCCCGAGTCCCTCACCGCCGCCGTCTCCGGGTCGCCCGGGTTGCCCGGCGACGGCGAGGTATGGGTGACGGTCAGCGCCGTGCAGGCGGCGAGCACCTCCTACGCGCCGGCCGGGCACCTGGTGAGCCGCGCCCAGGGACAGCTGCGGGCGGCACGCGCGTCCGTGCCCGCGGACTCCGGTGTGCCGCTCGGCGCGGGTGCGTCGGGCGGGCGGCCGGGCGCGCTCGGTCCCTTCGAGATCGTGCACTGCGGACTCGACGTCTGGCGCGCGCCCACCGAGAACGACCGGGCGACCGGCAACGACGAGCCCGCGTCGCTGGAGACGCGGTGGCGGGCGGCCGGGTTCGACCGCCTGGTCGAGCGCCGGCACGGCGCCCGTTCGCGCTGGGGCGCGGCCGCCACCGACATCGGGTTTGACACCGAGCTCACATGGCGGTCGCTGCGCGGCGGGCTGCGGCTGACGGCCACGATCGAACGGCGCAACGGACTGGAGATACCGCTCCCCCGGCTCGGCCTCGTTTTCGCGCTCCGGGTCGAGGATCCCGGAGACGCGCGGGTGGAGTGGTTCGGGCTCGGCCCGGGCGAGACCTACCCGGACTCCCGCTCGGCCGCCTGGGTCGGCCGGCACCGCGCGGCGGTCCGCGACCTGCAGACCCGCTACGTCGTCCCGCAGGAGAACGGCAACCGGTCCGGCGTCCGCTGGTGCACGCTGACCACGCCGTCGGGACGGCTGCGGATAAACGGGGACCAGCCCTTCGACCTGGCGATCCGCCCGTGGTCCACGGCGGAACTCGAACGCGCCCGGCACGACTGCGAACTGCGGGAAGGTGACCTGCTGTGGGTGCACCTGGCCACCGGGGTCACCGGCCTCGGGTCGGCGACCTGCGGTCCCGGCGTCGCCCGGCCGGCGCGGCTGCTGATCGAGAAGGCGACGATGAGCTGGGACTTCAGCTGGTGAACACGCGTGCGGGCCGCGCAATCACGATTACGCGGCCCGCACAGTGTGTCGTTACTGGCCGACCGCCTCGGCGGCGGCGCTGAAGACCGGGTAGAAGCCGTCGGCCTGGCCGGTCGCGGTCGGGTGGTAGGAGGAGTCGATGTTGAGGATGTCGACCGAGTTCAGCCAGCCCGCGTCGTCGCATAGCTCGTGGCCGGAGAACTGGGAGCGGACGTCGGCGAAGTCGAAGCCGTAGTCACCCGCGGCGGTCTGCAGGACGCCGTCGAGGTCGTTGATGCCGTTGTCGAGGGCCTGGTGGTCGGCGCTGGACAGGCCGACGCAGACCGGGGCGCTGAGGTCGTAGAAGTCGGGGTAGTCGAGGACGACGACCTTCGCGTTCGGGGCATCGGTCTTAATGTCGGTGAAGAGCGTGTCGAGTTTCCCGGGCAGCGTGTCGTTGGCGTAGGTCTCCGCGGAGGAAACCGCGCTTTCGCACGAACTGGTGGAATCCAGGACACAGGTTTCCATGATCGAGGAAAAGCCCACGTCATTGCCGCCGACGGTAATGCTGACCAGCGTGGTCGACGAGTTGAGCGCCGAAAGCTGGCCGCTGATGACGGTGCTCGTCGTGGCGCCGGAGCAAGCCTCGAAGGTGAACGAGGCGGGGTCGTTGGCCGCTGCCCACAGGGGTCCGTAGGCATTGGGGCTCTGGTCACAGGATCCGCTCTCGCTCCCGGCGCCGACCCCGGAGGAGTACGAGTCGCCGAGGGCTACGTAATTGACGGATGATGCGGCCTTGGCGGGGATCGCCGTGGTGGCGGTGACGGCGGCGGCTCCCCCCAGGGTAAGCGCGGTAACGCCGATCGCGAGGAGACGAGGTGAACGCATTTGGGCACTCCAGTGTCCGATGATTGCCAACAAGCGCGCGCACATTTCTTATATCACTCTCATCAATAACTTGGAAGATCCGACAAATGAACGTGGAGTTACTGGAGAGTAATCAGTCACTTGAGTTTACTTATGTGCGCATTCGCGGCATTTACCGGCTCACCGTGTCGGGGCTCAGCCGATCATGTTGAAGGCCGCGATGACCTTCACCGGGCGGACGCGGACCACCAGTTCGCCGGGGACGCCGTTGCGCTTGCCGAATTCCTCGGCACGCTCGGGGCCCATATAGCGGGCGGCGATCGCGGTGGCGGAAGAGCGCAGGTCGCCGGGATCCTCGGACAGTTCCGCGACGCCCTGGACCTGCACGAAGCCGTACGGCGGGTCCTCCAGATCGACGCACACCGCCACGCGCGGGTCGCGGGCGAGGGCGCGGCCCTTGGCGGTGCCCTTGCCCGTATTGAACACGAGCCGGTCACCCTCCAGGACGAACCACACCGGCACCACCAGCGGGCGGCCGTCGGCGGCTACGTAGCTGAGCTTGGCGGTCCGCGTGCCTGCCAGCAGGAAATCGCGGACTTCAGGATCGGTTACCGAAGACACACGGTTACAGTACCCAGGGGATCAGGATCCAAGATGTTCGGTGAAGAAGTCGGGTGCGACGGCGAGGAAGCCCGCGGACGCCAGCCAGTCCGCCTGGTTGCGCAGGTCCTGCGTTACCCCGAAGATGTCGTGGATGACTACCACGCCCGGCCGCGGGCCGTCGCCGTCGGGCACCGCGAGGTACGCGGGCAGGCCGCCCCGCACCGGGATCGTCACGTCCGCCAACCTCGCCCGGCAGTACGCGCAGGAGACGGACGCCGTGCGGCGGAAGCTGATCGAGCCACGGCTGCGCCCGGTCGAAGGCGACGCGGCATCGCCTTCGCCGACCTGCGAAAGTACGTCTCGTGGCAGCGCGGAGCGAACCCTGCGGGCCCTGGTCGCACGGCTCAACGACTACGCTTGCGGACCGTGAGCACGACCGAGACCACCCCGACCGTGAGCGCCGCGGCGAAGAGCCTACAGCCGGAAGAGCTGGCACAGGCCCTGCGCAAGGCCGGCGTCGCGGACACCGATACCAGCGACCGCCGCCGCGCCGAGTATTCCTCGGACGCCTCCAACTACCGGGTCGTGCCCGCCGTCGTCGCCTACCCGCGCGGCACGGACGAGATCATCGCCGCCCTCGCCGTCGCCCGCGAGCTCGGCGTCCCGATCACCGCCCGCGGGGCCGGCACCTCCATCGCCGGGAACGCGCTCAGCACCGGGCTGGTCCTGGACACCTCGCGCCACCTCAACCGGGTCCTGTCCGTCGACCCGGAGCGGCGGACGGCGACGGTGCAGCCGGGGACCGTCCTCGACACGATCACGAAGGCGGCGTCGCCGCACGGCCTCCGCTTCGGCCCCGACCCCTCCACCCACTCGCGCTGCACGATCGGCGGCGCGATCGGCAACAATGCCTGCGGCTCGCGCGCGCTGCGCTACGGCCGCAGCGCCGACAACGTCGTGTCCCTCGACGTCGTCACCGGGTCCGGCACCCGTTTCACGGCGGGCCAGGGCGACGGCGCTGGCGACGGCGCCGGTGACGGCCAGCCGCTGCCCGACCTGAAGAACCTTGTCGCCGCCAACCTGGCGATGATCCGCACCGAGTTCGGCCGGTTCACCCGCCAGGTCTCCGGCTACTCGCTGGAGCACCTCCTGCCGGAGAACGGGTTCGACGTGGCGAAGTTCCTCGCCGGGACGGAGGGAACGCTGGCGCTGACGCTCGAGGCCACGGTCCGCCTGGTGGAGGCGCCCCGGGCGACCGCCCTGGCGGTGCTCGGCTACCCGGACATGGCCGCGGCCGCCGAGGCCGTGCCCGGGCTGCTCCCCCATGAGCCCGTCGCGCTCGAGGGCCTCGACTCCCGGCTCATCGACGTGGTGCGCACACGGCGCGGCCCGTCCGCCGTGCCGGAGCTGCCCGCCGGCGGCGGCTGGCTGTTCATCGAGACCGCCGGCGCCACGCCCGACGAGGCGCGCGCCGCCGCCAATCGGCTGACCGCCGACGGCTCCGGCCTGGCCAGCGCCGTGTACACCGGAGCGGAGGCCGCCGCGCTGTGGCGGATCCGCGAGGACGGTGCCGGCCTCGGGGGCCGCACGCTCGCCGGCGAGCCAGCCTGGCCCGGCTGGGAGGACTCGGCCGTACCGCCCGCGAAGCTCGGCCCCTACCTGCGGGAACTGGCCGCGCTGATGACCTCGCACGGGGTCGACGGGAACATGTACGGGCACTTCGGCGACGGGTGCATCCACGTGCGCATCGACTTCCCGCTGTCGTCACGCCCGGGCGTCTTGCGCTCGTTCACCGAGGACGCGGCGCGGCTGGCGACGGGGTACGGCGGTTCGGCCTCCGGCGAGCACGGCGACGGGCGGGCGCGCGGCGAACTGCTGCCGCTGCAGTACTCCCCGCCCGCGATCGCGCTGTTCGGCAAGGTCAAGGGCCTGTTCGACCCCGCCAACGTGCTGAACCCGGGAATCGTGGTCAACCCCGCGCCACTCGACGCGGACCTGCGGGTCCCCGCCGCTCGCGCGCTCACCGGCGGGCTCGGCTTTTCCTACCCGCACGACCGTGGTGATTTCGCCATGGCCGTCCATCGCTGCACCGGAGTCAGCAAGTGCCGCGCCGACTCCACCGGTTCCGGGGGCGTGATGTGCCCGTCGTTCCTGGCCACCCAGGACGAGAAGGACTCCACCCGGGCACGCGCCCGGGTCCTGCAGGAACTGGCCAACGGCTCACTGGTGTCCGGCTGGTCCTCGCCGGCGCTGGAGTCGTCGCTGGATCTCTGCCTGTCCTGCAAGGGGTGCGCCAGCGACTGCCCGACCGGCATCGACATGGCCACCTACAAGGCCGAGGCGCTGTACCAGAAGTACCGCGGCAAGCGGCGGCCGGCCGCGCACTACGCGCTGGGCTGGCTCCCGCGCTGGGCGACGCTGGCGATGCGCGCCCCGGGACTGGCGAACCTCGGGATGCGCGCCGGCCCGCTCGCCGCCCTGGCGAAACGCCTCGGCGGCATCGACCGGCGCCGCGACCTCCCCGTGTTCACGAAGCGCAGCTTCCGCAAGTGGTTCGGCGGCCGTCCGGCCGCCGCTCCGCGCGATAAATCGGTTTTGCTCTGGGTCGACACGTTCACCAACGCTTTCTCACCCGAGGTCGGCCAGGCCGCGGTCAAGGTGCTGGAAGCCGCCGGGTATTCGGTGCGGCTGACGTCCGCGCAGGTGTGCTGCGGCCTGACCTGGATCTCGACGGGCCAGCTGGACGGGGCACGACGCCAGCTCCGGCGCACGCTGGACGCGCTCGGTCCCACCCTGGACGCGGGCATTCCGGTGGTCGGCCTCGAGCCATCGTGCACCGCGGCGCTACGGGAGGACGCGGCCCGGCTGCTGCCCGCCGACGCGCGCGCGTCGGCGCTGGCCTCGTCGGTGCGGACCCTCGCCGAGCTGCTGACCGCCACGGATGGCTGGACCCCGCCGGATCTGTCGGACGTGACGGGCGTGGCCCAGCCGCACTGCCACCAGCACGCGGTGCTCGGCTGGGACACGGACGCCGCACTGCTGGCCGGCGCGGGCGCGCAGGTCAAGTCGGTGGGCGGCTGCTGCGGGCTGGCGGGGAACTTCGGCGTCGAGGAAGGCCACTACGACGTCTCCGTCGCGGTCGCCGAGACGGCTCTGCTCCCCGCGGTGCGTGCCGCCGGCCCCGGCGCGACGGTCCTGGCCGACGGCTTCTCGTGCCGGACACAGCTCGACCAGCTGGCCAGCGTGCACGGCAAGCACCTCGCCGAAGTCCTCGCCGAGCGGCTTCCGTAACCGGGGTTTGGGCGGGGTGGGCGCGGTCTCTCGGCGGCGATCCCTGGGTCAGGAGTACTGGCCCGGGCTGACCTGCTCGGGGACGTGCACGAACGGCCGGAGGAAGTTGTCGGCTTCGATCGGCTGGCCGCACAGCTGGCAGATGGCGTGGACGGGGTAGTGGCGCACGTCGAACAGGTCGGCGTGCCGACCGTCGGAGGCGCGGAAGGTCCCGGCATCGGGCTCGGGCGAGTGGATGAGCATGGGCTGGTCCTGCTTAGCGCGTGATAATGATGGCCGCGCTGGTTGCGCGGGTACCTGGAACCAGGTAGTGAGTTGGCCAGGGCCGAGCTGGTATCCCCAGCGCGCGGAGAGCGCGGCCACGAGAAGGAGGCCGCGGCCGTCCTCGGCGCAGGGATTCGCCCCGTCGCCGAGTTCCGGGAGGCCGCCGCCGCCCTCGTCGGTCACCTCGACGAGGACTTCGCCCGGCATCGTCCGGACCGTCAAGGTCACGGCGCCGCCGGGAAAGCGTGAGTTGCTGTGCTGCACGGAGTTGGTGACCAGTTCGCTGCCGAGCAGGCAGGCGGTCTCGCCGTCCAGCCCGCGGGCACCGAGCGTCCTGGCGATGAAGGAACGGGCCTTCAGTACCTGATCGGCGCGTCCGGGCAGCGTGAGCCGGTGTGCATTTCCCGGCGATTGTGGCGAATCGTCATCCTGGCCCGGGTCCGGGGGCGTGAGCGCGTCGCTGCGAGTCGCCTGCGTTCCTGGCCCGGGCATGCCGATTCTCCTGACGTCTGGTTGGTGCGCGCTTCGCTGCCTCGCCGGTCCGTCGCAGCTGCCGACAGTCCGCCGATGTTGCGTGCTCCTACATTGCCTCATGCAAATAGCAAAATGCTATGTACAACAAGGCTACACTGAAGGACAGTTAGTGACGGTCTGCTGTTTAAGGGATTGCCTCGTTCGTCCGGTTTGTGGCACGCTGTCGCCGTAAGCAGTTGTGAAGGGCATGACGGAAAATGGCCGAAATCCACGCAGGCGGCCCGACCGCGCTGCGCATGATCTTGGGCAGGCAGTTGCAGGCGCTCCGCGAGAAGGCGGAGATGAGCTTCGACGAGGCCGCCGCGGCGATCTTGTCGTCCCCTTTTACCATCCGGCGGATGGAGCGCGCCGAGGGCGGCTTCAAGCCGCTGACGGTGAAGAGCCTGCTTATCGCCTACGGGGTCACCGACAAGGACGAGATCGAGGCGTTCTTGTCGTTGTGCCGGGATGCGGTCAAGCCCGGCTGGTGGCACAGCTACGGCGACGTGCTGCCCGACTGGTTCCGCACGTTCGTGGGGCTGGAGGAGTCCGCCAGCCTCATCCGGGGCTACGAACCGCAGTGGATCCCCGGCCTCCTGCAGACCGAGGACTACGCGCGCGCCAGCCTCCGGACCGGTTTCCCCCACGAGCCGAAGGCCGACATCGACCGGCGGGTCATGCTGCGCCTGGCCCGCCAGCAGATCCTGGAGAAGCCCAACCCGCCGCAGCTGTGGGTGGTGATCGACGAGACGGCGCTGCGCCGGGCCGCGGCCACCACCGGCGCGCCCGCGATGCGGGCCCAGATCGACCGGCTGATCGAGGCCAGCGAGCGACCGGGGATCACGCTGCAGGTGCTGACGTTCGCGGCCGGGATGCACCCGGCGGCCTACGGGCTCTTCTACCTGCTGCGCTTCCCCGACAAGAGCATGCCGGACCTGGTGTTCGGCGAGAACATGACCAGCGCCTGGTACATCGACAAGCCCCAGGAGGCAACCGCCTACCTGGAAGTTCTGGACCGCGTCAGCGCCCAGGCCGCGCCGGCGGACAGTACTGCCCGCCTGCTGCGCGCAATCCGTAAGGAGATCTGAATGACCGGCGATATCTACAACGGGATGCCTGCCGAAGCCATCGAGGGCGCCATCTGGACCAAGCCGTGGAGCAGCTCCAACGGCGGGGCCTGCGTGGAGACCGCGAAGCTGGCGGGCGGCCGGGTAGCAGTGCGCCAGTCCACCGACCCCGAGGGCCCGGCGCTCATCTTCGAGCCCGCCGAGATCCGCGCGTTCATCGAGGGCGCCCAGAGCGGCCTGGCCGACTTCCTGCTGTAACACCGACTGCTGTAACACCGCACTGCCGTACCGCCGGGCGCGCTCGCGCCGACCGGTCCGGCGACGATGGCCGCCGGCAGGCGAGGCGCTGGCGGCGGCGAGGAAAGGCACGATGTCCGAGCAGACGGGCGCATGGCTGCGCCGGGAACGCGAGTCACGCGGGTGGGACCGCCCGGAGATGGCCCGGCAGCTCATCGCGGCGGCCAGGTCCAGGGGCGATAGCCACATGCCCGGCGTCAAAAGCCTGACGCACAACATCTACCGGTGGGAAAGCGGCGACGGGGTCTCGCAGCGCTACATCCTCGCCTACTGCGCGGCGTTCGGCATCGCGCCGGGCGACTTTCCCCGCGGGGCCCGGGTCGCCGCCGCGCGGGTCGCCGCTCGTACCGGTGCCGGCGCTGGCGGCGGCGCGGCCGCCAGCACGGCACCCGATCCCGTCCAGGGGACAGGGGAAGAGCTCCTGGCGGTCGCGCACGACGCGAGCGAACGGGCCTGGCAGGCCGAGCAGCGCGGCATCGGGGACAGCACCCTCGAGCAGCTGCGTTCCGACGTGACCAGGCTGTCGCGTGAGTACATGACCGCCAGCCCGCTCCCGCTCCTGCGGGAGATGCGACGGGTGCGGGAGCGCATGCACGACGCGCTCGACCAGCGGGTCTGGCCGCGCGACACGGCGGAGCTTTATGTCCTCCTCGGGTGTGTCAACGGCCTTATGGGCTGTGTGGCGGCCGACCTCGGATACACGACGGCCGCGGAGGAACTCGCCCGCGCGGCCTGGACATATGCCATGGTGACAGGCCACCGTCCGCTCATGGCGAAGCTCCGGCTGGACCTGGCGGGCCTGTCCTATCGGGGCGGGCAGGCCCGTCAGGCCCGCGACCTGGCCACGGAAGGACTGGACTGCCTGCGATCCGGGCCGACGGCGATTCAGCTGCACCTCCTGCGCGGCCGCGCGGCGGCCCGCCTGGGCGACATCGGCGGCGCCAAGAAGGCGATCGAGGATGCCCGGCGGGCCCGCGACCTGGACTACGCCGATGACCTGACCGCCACGGGCGGGGAGTTCGACCTGTCCCGGGCGAGCGCCGAATATCTCAACGGCACGCTGCTGGCCGAGATCCCCGGCGCCGCCGCGGCGGCGGCCGCCCAGCTTGAGCTGGCCGTGGACCTGTACGCGCTCGGCCCCGGTCCCGGGGAGACCCACGGCTACGGGACGGCCGCGCTGGCCTGCATCAGCCTGGCCGGGACGCGTCTGGCCGATGGCGCCCTGGACGCGGCGGCGGCGGCGCTCGACACGGTCCTGGCACTGCCCGTCAGCCGCCGGATCGATCCCATCCCGCAAGGACTGTCCGGATTGCGCGCCGGCCTGGCCGCGCCCGCCTTCCGGGAATCGGCGCTGGCGCGGGAGCTGAGCGACCGGATCGGGACGTTCACCAGCGAGAGCGTCACCGCGGGCGCGCGGTAGCCTTAGTTTTCGCCCTGCCGCCGGCCAGGGCCGCCGGGCCCAGCCCCCGGCCAGGCCCGGCCGGAACCGGGGATGGCCGGGGCTTTCTAGCTCCGCTCAGTCGGACTTGCGCCCCACGGCGCCGTAGATCCAGAGCTTGTCGAGGTTCACGGGCGGAGGCTCCTCCGGCCGCCACAGCGGGCACTGGACCACGCCCGGCTCCAGCAGGTCCCAGCCCTCGAACAGGGCCTCGACCTGCTCGCGGCTGCGCAGGTTCCCCGACGAGGTCGCGTTCTTGTACACGTCCACCACGGACGCGGCCGCCTCGCCCCGGAAGTCGCCGGTGACATGCGACATGGCGAGGTAGCTGCCGGGGGGAAGCGCGTCCCGCAGGGTCGCCACGATGCCCGCCGGGTCCTCGTCGTCCCGGATGAAGTGCAGGATGGCGATGAGCAGCAGGGCCACCGGCTCGCCAAAGTCGATCAGGTGACGCACGGTGGGGTGCGCCAGGATCGCCGCCGGGTCGCGCAGGTCCGCCAGCACGATCCCGGTCGTGCCGCCGCCGGTCAGCAGCGCGTTGGCGTGCACGTTGACGATGGGGTCGTTGTCCACGTACACGACCCTCGTCGTGGCGTCGGCCTTGCCCGCCACCTCGTGGACGTTGCCCGCGGTCGGGATTCCGGTCCCGATGTCGAGAAACTGCCTGATCCCGGCCTCGCGTACGAGGTACCGGACAGCGCGGCCCAGGAAAGCGCGGTTCACGCGCGCGATATCCCGAATTTCGGGCGCCCGCTTGATCACTTCCGCGGCCGCTTGCTGATCCGCCGGGTAATTGTCCTTGCCGCCAAGGTAATAGTCGTACATCCGCGCAGGGTGCGGCCTGGTGGTGTCGATCTCGGCGGGGGCGAAACCGGTATCCATCTTGTCCTTCAATGTCGGTTCGGTCGTTCGGTCAGTCCAATCCGCAGCATTATCTTCCAGCATGCACCCGAGCCGGGCAACCGGAAAGACTACAGTCGCGGACACTTTCCCGTCGCGCAAACGTAGCTCAGCTGTCCGCGGCCGGGCTCGGGCTCGGGCCGGGGCCCGCACCCGGGCTCGTGCTCGCGGTGGGGCTCGCGGTCATGCCCGGGCTCGCGGTCGCGCCGGGACTCGCGGTCGCGCCGGGACTCACGGTCGCGCCGGGACTCACGGTCGCGGTGGGACTCACGGTCGCGGTGGGGCTTCCGGTCGGGCTCGGGGGCAGGCTCGCGGCCAGCTGACCGGGCAGCTGCCAGACCTGGTTCGCGTTTCCGGTGCACTGGTAGATCTCGAGTTTGGTGCCGGGCGCGGTCGACCACGCGGTCAGGTCCAGGCATTTCCCGGATTTCGGGTTTTCTATCGCGCCGTCGGATTGCGGCTTCCAGATCTGGGCGTTCGTTCCGTCGCAGTAGAACAAGTCGACCAGGGTGCTGTTGGCGGTGCCGCCGCCATTAATGTCCAGGCACATGCCCATTAGCTGCAAAGTGTCGTTCGCGGGGTCGAATGTCCACTGCTGATCGGAGTCCCCGGTACAGGTGCCGACCTGGACCGGGACGTAGTTGGCAGTGCTGCCGCCGGTCGTGGCGCACACGCCGTCGTAACCGGCTAGTGGCGCGGTCGGCGCGGTGGCCGTCTCGTAGGCGGCGACATAGGCCACGCTCATCGAGCCGCCCGACGTGGTGGACGCGGTCGGGCTGGTGCAGTTGCACTCGGAGTTGGGATAGGAGCCGCCGACCGCCAGGTCGAAGATGACCGACAAGCCGTGATCGAACGCCGCGCTCCAGGCGGCGGCGCCGACCTGGTCCTCGGTCACGGTGAAGTAGGAGCGGCCGTCCAGGTAGAACCTGATCGCCTCGTCGGCGGGGTCGGTCCGGTCGAGGATCATCGTGTAGGTGTGGTACCCCGTCTGGCAGTCGGTGCAAGGCTGCAGGCCGCTGCCGATCCCGCCCGGCTCGTCGCAGGGGCCGCCGGTCTCGGTGCCGCAGTGGATGGCACTGCCGTTCTGGGACAGGGCGTCGACGGATTCCATGATGTCGATCTCGCCGTTCTCCGGCCACTGTCCCGGGCCGAGCAGCCAGAACGCCGGCCAGTACCCGGCGCCGACGGAGGGGTCGGGCTGCTCTATCGACGCGGTGACCTCGACTTCCCCGCCGGCCGGCGCGACGATCTCCGGGGCGGTCTGGATGCGGCCCGAGGTCCACGCGCCGTCGTTGTCGACGGCGGTGATGACGAGGTGCCCGTCCCCGTCGAGGGAGACGTTGTCCGGAGAGTCGGTCATGGTCTCGACCTGGCCGTCGCCCCAGTAGGTCCCGGGCCCGGTGTCGTAGGTCCAGTTATAGAGGTTGGGCGCGGTCTGGGCGGGCCCGGCGAAGTTGTCGTCGAACAATGTCGTCCAGCCGCTGCCGGGTGCGGGCGGGGCGTTCTGCGCCCGCGCCGTCATGGCGGCACCGGCATCGAGCGCGATTACCGCGGCCGCCGCGGCCGCCAACGTCAACAGCCGTATGCCGATCCGGCCCGGCCTACCTGCCTTGGGAGTTCTCCTGGCGCCATCCCGCCCGCTCCGCACGGCGTCCTCCGATGCTGTGAACAGGACCTTCTGCTAATCCGGTAATCATTTCATTACCTAAAGTAAGTATCAATAAACACTCCGTAGATACAGCACACCTTTCACCACGGACGTTTCTCAGCCATCACGTCCCACGCAAATGCGCAGCGTTCCTGCCCTCGGCTGGCACTTGTGCCACAGGTGACCCGAAATTTCGGTTCCGTTCCGAAATATTCTGCGGGAATCGGGCCATCTAGATGGCATTTCGGCGTCGTGCGTCCACTGTCCGTTTCGCAACATTTCCGAAAGTTATTGACCGCGTTCCGTGTCCGAGCCGATACTCCGGACACCGGCGCACACCCCGCCGGCTTCCCCGCACGAGGAGGAGGCGCCCAGATGAGCGACCCCCCGGCCCACTCCCTACTCAAGCTCCTCGGCATCGCCTGCGCCGCGCTTCTGGCCCTGGCGACGGCGGCACTGCCCAGCGCCGCCATGGCGGCGACGACGATCTGCTCGAGCCAGACCGGGACGAACGGCGGCTACTACTACCAGATGTACACGTCCGGCACCGGGTCGGCCTGCATCACCCTCAACTCCGCCACCAGCTACTCCACCTCGTGGAGCGGGGCCGGGGACTTCGTCGCCGGCGTCGGCTGGAGCACCGGCTCGGCGCAGAACGTGAGCTACTCCGCCAGCTTCAGCCCGTCCGGCGACGCGTACCTGTCACTGTACGGCTGGACGACCAGCCCGCTGGTGGAGTACTACATCACCGACGACTGGAGCGGGTACGACCCCTCCAGCGGGGCGACCTACATGGGCTCGGTGAACGCCGACGGCGGCACGTACGACCTCTACGAGGACCAGCGGGTCAACGAGCCCTCGATCGAGGGAACCGCGACCTTCGAGCAGTACTGGGCCGTGCGGACGTCGTCGGTCACGAGCGACACCATTGACACCAGCACGATCTTCAGCGCGTGGGCCAGCCACGGGATGGACCTGGGCACGTTCAACTACCAGATCCTCGCCACCGAGGGCTTCAACGGCGGCAGCGGCAGTTCCAGCGTCACCCTGGGCTCCGGCGGGAGCTCGGGCGGCGGAGGCGGCGGTTCGGGCGGCGGCGGCTCGGGCAGCGGCTGTACCGCGACGCTGTCGGCCGGGTCGTCGGGCAGCGACTGGTACAACCTCAACGTCGCGGTCGCCGGGTCGACGAGCTGGACCGTGACGATGGACCTCGTGGCACCCGCGGTGGTGTATTCCACCACCGGGGTGAACGCCACCTGGCCCAGCGAGTACGTCATGACGGCCACCCCGGGCAGCGGCGGGAACAACTGGAGCGTCACCATCTCCCCTAACGGCCAGTGGACCTGGCCGTCGGTTTCCTGTCGCACCGGCTAGCCGGCGGCCACATGCGACGGGGCGCGGCGGCGCGCGGCGGCCGCGCCCCGTTACAGGCCAGTCAGGTCCAGGAAAACCTTGCCGTCCTCCTCCCAGGCGCGTACGGAACGCAACACCGGCGGGCCCCCCCGCGGGAGCGGTCCGGCCCGGCGCCCGGTGCGCAAGCTGTAGGACCGGCCGTGGCCGAGGCACGTGAGAACGTGCCCGTGCACCCGCCCGTCGTCAAGTTCCCGGCCCAGGTGCGGGCATCTGTTCACCACCGCGTAGAGCCGGTCGCGCAGCCGGAGCACCAGGAGTTCCTCGACCGGCGACCCCTCGCGTTCCAGGCACAGCACCACGCGGTCCGCGTCGCCGAAGACGTCCGCGACGGCACCCGCGCACACGACGTCCCCGTCCGCCTGCATCTCAAGCCTGCGCAGCGCTGCCCGCCTTTCCTCAAGCGCCGCCATGATAACGAACGCCTGGCCATTCCGTCCCGGCAGGGCGGACGTAACCGGACCAGCGGCGCTCAGGCGCCGTCGATCCGGTACTGCTCCAGCAGCCGGCGGCCGATGATCATCTTCTGGATCTCCGCGGTCCCCTCGCCGATCAGCAGCAGCGGGGCGTCGCGGTAGAGCCGCTCGATCTCGTACTCGCTGGAATAGCCGTACCCGCCGTGAATGCGCAGCGAGTCCTCCACGACCTCCTTGCAGTACTCACTGGCCAGGTACTTCGCCATCCCCGCCTGCAGGTCACTCTGCGCCCCCGAGTCCTTGGCCCGCGCCGCGAGCACCATCATCTGGTGCGCGGCCACCGTCTTGGTGCCCATCTCGGCCAGCTTGAACTCGATGGCCTGATGACGGGCGATCGGCTGGCCGAACGTCCGCCGCCGCTGCGCGTAGTCGATTCCCAGCTCGAAGGCGCGCTGCGCGACGCCGCAGGCGCGCGCGGCCACGTTGACCCGCCCGACCTCGATGCCGTCCATCATCTGGTAGAAGCCGCGGCCGGGCTGCTCGCCGAGGACGCGCGACGCCGGGACGCGACACCCGTCCAGGACCAGTTCCGTGGTATCCACGCCCTTGTAGCCCATCTTGCGGATCTTGCCGGGAACGCTGAGCCCGGGACGCGTCTCGCCGAGGCCGGGCTCCTTCTCGATGAGGAAGGCGGTCAGGTTCTGGTGCGGCCTGGCCCCGCCCTCGTCCGTCCGCGCCAGCAGCAGGACGAGGTTGGACGTGCCGCCGTTGGTCAGCCACATCTTCCGCCCGGTGATGACGTAGTCGTCCCCGGCGCGGGTACCCGTCGTCGTGATGGCGGATACATCCGAGCCTAGTTCCGGCTCCGACATTGAGAAGGCAGCGCGTATCTCCCCGGTCGCCATCTTCGGCAGGAACGCGGACTTCTGCTCTGGGGTGCCGTGGCGGCCGATCAGGTAGGAGACGATGAAGTGCGTGTTGATGATGCCCGAGATGCTCATCCAGCCCCGCGAGATCTCCTCCGCGACCAGCGCGTACGTGAGCAGGGGCTCGCCGAGGCCCCCGTATTCCGGTGCGATCGTGAGCCCGAAGACGCCGAGTTCCCGCAGCCCCGCCACGATCTTGGCCGGGTAGGTGTCGGTGCGGTCGAGCTCGCCCGCCGCCGGCAGGATTTCCCTGTCCACGAACTCGCGCACCGTGCGCACGATGTCCCGCTGCAGGTCGGTCAGGTCGAGGGTATCGGTCAGCCGCGACGGAAAATTGTCCATGGTGCCTGTATACATAATCTCGGATATACGACTACAGGTGGAGGAGCTGGCGTGAGCCCAGGATCATCAGGGACCCCACTATCGTCGGGGAGCCCGGTACCGCCAGGGATCACCGTCAGCGGCACGGCACAGCGCCAGGCCTGGATCGATCGCGTCCTCCCGCCGGTCGAACTGGTCCGCCCCGGGCTGTGGTCCATCCCCACCCCCTTCACCAGCCCGCTGCGCTACGTGCTGTCCTACGCCATGGAGTACGACGGCGGGATCGCGCTCGTCGACACCGGGTGGCCGGGCGACAACGCGTGGGACGGGCTCGTGTCCGGCCTGGCGGCGGCCGGGTGGGACATCACCGACGTCAAGGCGGTGCTCATCACCCACGGGCACGGCGACCACATCGGCCTCGCCAAGCGCGTCCGGGAGGCCTCCGGGGCGTGGGTCGCGCTGCACGAGGCCGACACCAGGCCCGCGGACGCCTACCGTACCTTCGGCGAATTCGTGGCCGCGAGCGACGAGTGGCTGCGCAAGCGCGGCGGGCAGGCCGCCGATCTCCGGGCGATCCACGGGCGGCGCACCGCCAATGCCCAGCCGCCGGACTTCGCCGAGTTCGCGATCACCCCGGACAAGTTCCTCGTGCACGGCGAGCGGCCCCTCGGCCCCGGCACTCCCCTGGTCGCGGTGCACACCCCCGGCCACACCCTCGGGCACGTCTGCTTCCACGACACCGATCGCAACGTCGTGCTCACCGGCGACCACATCCTGCCCCGCATCACCCCGAACATCAGCCCCGCCCCCGCCCAGACCGCGGACCTCCTCGGGCAGTACCTGGACTCGCTGGCGGCCATGTCGGACCTGCCGGCGGAGGAGGTCCTCCCTGCCCACGAGTACCGGTTCATCGGCCTCGCGGAGCGGGTACGCGGCCTGCGCGCTCATCACGAGCAGCGCCTGGCCGAGGTCATGACCGCGCTGCACGCCGCGCCCGGCGCCACGACCGTCGTCGTCGCGGAGGCCCTCAAGTGGAGCCGCACGTGGCCGGAGATGCTGGGGCCGCAGCGCCGGTTCGCGATCGGCGAGGCATTCTCCCACCTCGTCTACCTGGAACGCGCCGGCTACGTCGCCAACAAGGGCGCCGGACCGGACGGAGCCGGCGTCGACGCCTGGCACGCGCTGCGCGACACCGGCCCGAAGCTGGTGTAGGCGTCACTGGGCCCGGGCGTACGATGCCTGAGTGACGGATGACGGGGTGTCGCGTTCCTGCGGAAGCTGATCAGCTGGTCGGCGGAGCGTCACGGGACGTTCTGGGGCCGGGCGGTCGCGGCGGGATTGCTGCGCCCGGCCTTCCGGGCCGAGCGGTCCGGCGTCCTGTCCGGCCTGACCCGCGTCCGGCAGATCAACCTGGACGACACCCACGTGTTCTGCCGTCCCGACCAGGTCGCCGCCGAGGCGGCCCGGGCGCTGTCGACCGCGCTGCGCGCCCAGGAGATCCTCGGGCTCCCGGTGGATTACGTGCGGCTCTCGCGGCGCGACGACAGCCCCGTTTACCTGGGCGGGCGCGACGAGTGGGCGGCCGCGGAGGAAGCGCTCCGAGCGGCGGCGTCGGCCGTGAACCTCGCCGGGCGCGGCCTTCGCCTGGTTGACGCCCCGGGCGAGGCGGCTTTCTACGGGCCCAAGCTGGACCTGCAGGTGAAGGACGGCCGGGGTCATGAGGAGAGCATCGCGACCGTGCAGCTGGACTTCAACCAGCCGGAGCGGTTCGACCTGACCTACGACGCCGCCGACGGCAGTAGGCAGCGGGTGGTGATGATCCACCGCGGCACCGTCGGGTCCATGGAGCGCGTGGTGGCGGCGCTGCTGGAGCGCTACCAGGGCCGACTGCCGCTGTGGCTGGCGCCGGTGCAGGTGCGAGTGCTGCCGGTCCGCGCCGAGCACGACAACGCGGCCCGGCGGCTCGCCGAGGACCTGATCGCCGCGGGTCTGCGGGCGCGCCTCGACACCGTCGGCTCGGTTGGCGCCCGCGTGCGCGCGAGCCGCCAGCGCCGCGACCACCTCATCGCCGTCATCGGCGACGCCGAGGCCGCCGGCGGATGCGTCCAGATCACCGACGTGGCGGGCGACTTCCGGGGGCCGGTGAAGGCGGCGGAGCTGATCGGCCTGCTGCGCAATGCCTACGAGAACCGCCTACCTCACGTCCCATGGCATCCCTAGCCGTCCCCCGTTTCGCCGTTCATTTTTCCGCTGGGCTTCGGTTCGTCAGCCGGAGGACGGCAGATAAATACGGCGAAACTGGCGCCTACCGTCATCTCCTTCATGCGCGATCTGAACCTTGCACGGGTTTTGGTGGCTAAATCGAACCTGCAAACGATTGTGAGCAACCAAAACCCGCGCGAGGTTGCGTCCCGCACGACGAGACCCCGCGGGCCGGGCAGGCCGTGCGTAAACTGCGAGCGGTCTTCTGGCGGATCGACTCGTACAGGACGACCGACGCGGCCGTCGCCGCGTTGAGTGAACTCGCCGCGCCGGCCGCCATCGGGATGCGGATCAGGTGATCGCAGGCTTCCCGCCAGGCCGTGCTCAGCCCGGTCGTCTCGTTGCCGATGACGAGCAGCGTCGGCTGCGTGAAATCGCAGGCGGCCGCTTCGAGGTCGCCCTTCTCGTCGGTCCCCACGACCTGGACCGGGACGTCGCCGGCGCGGATCGCGGTGACCCACTCCAGAACCTGGCGGTGCGAGGGCACCCGCACCGCGGGCACCGCGAACAGTGATCCGGTGCTCGCGCGCACGCTCTTGGGGTCATAGACGTCGGCGGCGTGACCGGTGACGATGACGCCGCTCGCGCCGAACGCGTCGGCCGACCTGATCAGCGTCCCGATGTTCCCCGGCGTGGCCGGACGGTCGAACGCCACGGTGAGGGTCCCGGGCGCGACATCGATCCGGTCCAGGTCGTCCTCCGGGATGCCGACGACGGCGAGGAGTTCCGGCACGTCATCGGTCTTGCCGCCCAGGTCGGCCATGAGCTCCCCGGCGACGGTGATCTCATTCGCCCGGCTCCCAGCTGCTTCCGCCGAGTCGAGAATCCCCCGTGCCCACGCAGAGAGCCGGACGTCGGCGTTGCACAGGAACTCGCGGATCTCCCACCCGAATCGCGCGGCCATCGTGATCGGGCGCACGCCCTGCACGAGGAACTCGCCCCGGCGCTGCCGCTTGTTCCGGTTGCCCAGCAGCGCTTCCCATTCCTGGAAGCGCGCATTGCGAGTCATCACCCGCACGACCGCACCCCCGCTTCCACGACTGCATACCAAGACTGTGCTTACGAAGACTGTGCTTACGAAGACTGTGCCGAATGCTACCGCTCACGAAGCTCCCCCGGTCACGCCAGCCCGCGACGAGCGGGGGTAGGGGATGCCCCCTATGCGAATGGGGGTCCTTCCCTATGGCCGCACGCGATACATCGCCTCTACCTTTGTGCCTGAGTTCGGAAACGACGTAGGGGGCAACGGACATGCCAGTTCCCGTCGCGGTCATCCCGCCTGGTATCGCGACGGCGTGCGTCGCGTGCTCCGGGGCGGCCTTCTTCCAGGCCCGCGCCGAGTGGCCGCGCGGCGGCACCGGCGTTAGCCGGCACGCCAGCGCCTGCGCGGACCACGTGGTCGAGGCCATCCAGCTGCTGCGCGCATGGGGCCACGACTGCGAACTCGCGGACGGCTGGCTCACGGTGCTGGCCATCGACCCGCATGCCCTCGGGCGCACCGGAGGCAAGGGCGAGCAGCCTGGCCTCCCGTTTTACTCTGCTCCGCTCGTCACGCCGGGGGCGACCGACTAGAACGCTAACCCAGGCTCATGATTCTTGGGCGGACCGGTAATCCGATGCGGCTTCCTGTGCGTCTTATAGCAGTCATGTTGATCTGGGTCCCTGAACCGGGACAGGAAAGGGGGCAGCGATGGATGAACCCGACGCCGGCACGTACGCCGACAAAGCGCGCGCGTACGCGTATGAGCTGCGCCGGGAGGCCGACGCGGTTGAACGCTGCCCCGAGATCCTGTCGGTAGCGCGCATTGGCGATGATCTCTACGACGACGCGGTCCAGTTCGTCGCCGACCTCGACGGCTGGAGCGGCACGCTGGATGCCCTCGCCCACGAACTCATCGATCTGGAAGTCCCCGGAGACGACAGCGAGTAGCGTCGGCGCGCGGGAACTTTAAGTCACCTAGGTGCCGTGTTCCGCAGCTCGCTCATTGCCAGCGGCGGGCCGGGGAGCGGGTGCGCCGCCGCGCGGCGGAGCCCGTCCAGCTGCAGGGCCAGGTGCCGACGCCAGGCGTCCGGGGCGGAGTCGCGGGTGGCGTCCATGATCGCCGCGACGCCCCAGATGAGCAGCACCACGTCGGCGACCTCGATATCGGGGCGGAGCACGCCCGCGCTCGTGGCCCGGGCCATGAGCGCTTCCTTGACCGCCGCGAGGCGCTTGCGGGCGGCGTCGATGACCGGGGTGCCATGCGTCTGCACCCGGTATACGTCGGCGTAGCCGCGGTCGGCGGCGAACTGCTCGCAAGTACCGGTGACGAATGACACGAACGCCTGCCACGGGTCCGCTTCGCGGGACGCGAGTTCCGCCAGGTCGGCCGCTCGTCCGGCGAGCGGTCCGAGCGCGGCGTCGATCAGCTGTCCGCGGTCTGGGAACCGGTTGTAGAGCGTGCCGATGGCCACGCCCGCCGCGCGCGCGATCTCCTCTAGCGGGGCGTCGATCCCTTTCTCGCGAAAGATCTCGCGGGCGGCCAGCACCAGGCGCTCCCGGTTCCTGACAGCGTCCTGTCGCAGCGGACGCGCGGTGCTCATGACCGCCATTCTAGGGAATTAAAACTTGAGGTCTATCTCACGTTCTGTTAGCGTGACGAAGAAAGTTGAGGGTATCCTCATGTTATGGAGGGACGGGCATGAACACGATCGCGGTTTTCGGCGCGGGACCCGCGCTGGGCATGGCGGTGGCGCGGCGGTTCGGCCGCGAGGGTTTCCGGGTGGCGCTCGTGGCGCGCGACCGCGACCACCTGGACGGCATGGCGGGCGAACTGGCCCGTGCGGGCGTGATGGCGGCCGGATTCCAGGCCGATCTCACCGACGGCGCCGCGACGGCGGAGACGGCGAGCACCATCGCCGACCGCCTCGGACCGATCGACGTCCTGGAGTACAACCCGGCGCGGCCGGCGGGCAGCCCGCGAGTCGGCCCGTCCGGGATCGACGTCGCCATCGCGTCATCGCTGCTGAACAAGGTCGTCCTGCCGCCGGTGGCGCTGGTGGGGCAGGTACTGCCGGGGATGCTGGAACGAGGCAGCGGAGCGCTGCTGTTCACCCTGGGAGCGTCGGCCAAATACCCGATGCCGCGGCTGGCCAGAAGCGGGATGGCGGGCGCGGCGCTGCGCAGCTATATCCATGCCCTGCACGTGGAACTGGCTCCGCGGGGCGTCTACGCCGGGACCCTGCTCATCGGAGCGCTGATCGAGGGCAGCGCGGCGCACCGCAACGCCGCGGCCTGGCGCGCCGATACCGGCGGGCAACCGCTCACGGTGGTCAGCGCCGATGACCTCGCCGACCGCTACTGGGACATGTACGTCAAGCGCGACCGCGCCGAGGACGAGGTACCGGACATGAGCGCCGCCGCGGCCCGGTAGTCATTCCTGCTTGACGGCCTCGTCGAGCGGCTTCGGCGCCTGCGGCAGCACGCGCTCGAAGTACGACCGGGCGGCCGCGGTGGTCCCGACGTCGCGGCCGGCCCGCTCGGACATGTACCACCGGTGCTCGAGGATCTCGTGGAAGACCTCCGCCGGGGCCAGGCGCCCGCGCAGGCCCTCGGGGATCGCCGCGATCACGGGATCGTAGACCTCGGCGAGCCAGCGGTTGGCAGCGACGATCTCCGACACCGGACGGTGCTGCTTCTGCTCCAGGTAGGCACGGTAGGACGCGATGTCATTCAGCAGCCGCCGGGCCTGGTTCTCCCCCGCGTCGATGCCGGTTCGCAGGAAGAGCTTCCGGCTGTCGTCCCCGGACTCGGCCACCCGGGTGCGGACGCGGAGGCGGTTGCCGTCCCGCGCGCTGATCAGTTCCACTTCCTCGGCCGCGAAACCGAGTTCGTTGAGGCGGCGCAGCCGTTCGGCGATCCGGAACCGCTGCTCGTTCACGGGGATGATCTCCTCGCGGGTGAGCTCGTCCCACAGCCGTTCGTACCGGCGCTGCAGCTCCTCGGCGACGTTGAGCGGATCGATCCCGCTCGGCAGCAGGCCGCCGGCCTCCAGGTCCAGCAGTTCCCCGTAGACCCGCTCGACGGCGAGCTCGACGTCGTACTCGCGCTGGCCCTTGGTCAGCTGCGGATGCTGCTCGCTGGTCTCGGCGTCGACGAAGTAGGCCTCCAGGGTGCCCGCGTCGAAGCGGAACAACGTGTTGGACAGCGAGCAATCGCCCCAGAAGAAGCCCGACAAGTGCAGCCGGGCGAGCAGCTCGACCAGCGCGTCGAGAAGCTTGTCGGTCGCCCGGCCGCCACGCGGACTGGAGAACACGGCCCGGTACGTGGTCGCGAACGTCAGGAACTTGGTCACCAGGATCGCGTTGGCGTCCGGCCCCAGGTCCACCGCTATCCCGACCACCTCAACGGCGGGAACGCCAAGCTCGGCCAGGGCCCGCAGCAGCCGGTACTCCCGGCGGGCAAGCCGCTCGTCGATGGACTTGAGCGCGTACAGGACGCCGTCGTCGGCGACGAACCGGACCACGTGCCGCGAGATCCCGCGCTGGCGGATCTCTACGAGGCGCTCGTCCTTCCAGTCCTCGAGCGGCTCGCGCCACGGCAACGTGAGAAGTCCGGCGGCTTCCTCGGCGGGAGGGACGAATACGAATCGCACGACAGCCCAGCTTGCCCCAACTCTCGGGGCGCGTCCAGATCACGTTCCCGCGGGGGCGCATCACGCAATTGCGTCAGACGCCCCCGCGGGAACGCGGGCCGCCCGCCGGCCCGGGCTGATCCGGTTGGATGGTCTCATGAAGACCGAACAGGCGGCCGCGCTGCTCCCGAAGACATACGAGCTGGTCATCGAGGACCGGGTGGTGAACTACTGCCTGTACGGGCCCGAGGACGGGATACCGGTCGTCTCCCACAACGGATCACCGAGCACGCGGTGGAAGAGGCCGAACATCATCTCGGCGATCGAACGCTCCGGCGTGCGGATGCTGGTGCACGATCGCCCTGGCTACGGTGGTTCGACGCGTCAGGCCGGACGGCATGTGGCGGACGCCGCCGAGGATGTGCGCAGGCTCGCGGACACGCTCGGCTGGGAGCGATTCGCGGTTCACGGGCACTCCGGTGGCGGTCCTTACGCGCTGTCCTGCGCCGCGTTGCTGCCCGAGCGGGTCACGCGGTGCGCCGTCGGGGCTGGGACGGCACCCTCGCACGCGGACGGCGTGGACTTCTTCGGGCGGCTCGATCCCCGCCATGGGCAGGCCGCTCGCCTGGCGCTCGAAGGCGAGGAGAAACTGCGGCCGTTCATGGCGGAGGGCGCGGCGAGCATCATGGCCACAATCGCCGCGGGGGGCCCGGAGATGCTGCCCGAGCCTGGTGAACCCGTTCCGCCAGGGCCGACGCGGGCGATCGACGACCCCGCCGCCATGGCCCGGCTCCAGGCGACCTTCACCGACAGCCTCGACGGATGGATCGACGACCAGTTCGCCGCCATCCGCCCCTGGGGATTCGACGTGACCAAGATCGCCACGCCAGTCGGGATCTGGCACGGCTCACGCGACACCCGCATGCCACGGGCCCACTCCGACTGGCTGACGGCCCACATCCCCACGGCCGAACGCTTTGACTACCAAGGCTGGCACGTACCAGACGACGACGTCTTCGGCGAGATCCTCGCCTGGCTTCGCGGGTAAGCCGGCCAGGCACCGCGGGGCCGTTTTACGCGATTGCGTCAGACGCCCCCGCGGGAACGTCTCGCGTAGCGGGTCAGGCGCCGGGCACCCTGGCCAGCCACTCCCGGCACACTTGCCCGAACGGCTCGGTGCCGCTGGTCACCGCCGTGAGCAGTCCGGACGCGGTGCGCTCGGCGTCGCTGATCACTTCGGGCGGGTAGCCGTACCGGACCTGGTGCTCGGCGAACTCGTCCTCATCGAGGACCTCCGCCGACCCGTCGAAGCGGCGTATCACGTCCAGGTCAAGGTCCACCATCTCCACCTGGTCACCGGCGGTCCACCGTGGCTGAGTGGTGATGTCGATGTACAGCTCGGTCCAGCAGGGTTCCGCGTTGCACGCCAGCGTCCATCCTCCGGACGGCGGGATCAGCAGCACGTAGGCGTGGGGAAATGTCAGCGGTTCCCCGCTGCCGCGCCGGGACTGGCTGCCCGGCGGCGCGGCGAGCCAGGTGCCGTGGTCGTCGGCACCCAGTCTGCCGAGTTCCATATGCCAGTGCAGGCTGCCGTCGTATTTCCGGTACACGACTCGGGTCGGTGTCATCCGCGAACTCTACGGCCGATCTCCGGCCGCTCCGGTCAGCCTGAGACGCGTACGCGTCTGAGCTGGGCACGGACGTCGCGGAAGAAAGGCCTTAAGGTTTTCCTGGGAGGTCGCTGATGATCCTGGACGCTGATGACCAGAGGAACCGGGGCGAGGAGTTCCGGCGGCTGCACGCCGGACCCGCGTTCGTGGTGCCGAATCCGTGGGACGCGGGGAGCGCGCGGGTGTTCGCGGGGCTCGGATTCGCGGCGCTGGCCACGACCAGCGGCGGGCTCGCGGCCGGGCTCGGCAAGCCGGACGGGCAGGCGACGCGAGAGCAGACCCTCGCCAACGTCGGGGCGATCGCGGCGGCCACTGCCCTGCCGGTCACCGCGGACCTGGAATCGGGCTTCGGCGCGACCGCGGCGGACGTGGCGGACACGATCCGGATGGCGGTCGAGGCGGGCGCGGTCGGCGGTTCGGTCGAGGACTCGACAGGGGACTCCGCGCGGCCGGTCCGCCCGCTGGACGAGGCCATCGAAAGGGTCGCCGCGGCGGCGGAAGCCGCGCACGCCCTCCCGTTCCCGTTCACGCTCACCGCGCGGGCGGAGAACTTCCTGTACGGACGGCCGGACCTCGACGACACGATCGCGCGGCTGCGCGCCTTCGAGTCCGCCGGCGCCGATGTGCTCTACGCTCCAGGACTGCCCGACCTAGACGCCATCCGCGCGGTGTGCACCGCGGTCGGCAAGCCGGTGAACGTGCTGGCGGGCGGTTCGGCCGGGATTTCGGTGGCCGACCTAGCCGCCCGCGGCGCCCGGCGCGTCAGCGTCGGGTCGACGCTCGCCCGGGTCGCGCTGACCGCCGTCATCGACGCTGCGCGGGAGATCCACGACGAGGGAACGTTCTCGCTGGCGTCCGGGGCCCTGTCCTACCGCGAGGTCAACGAGCTCTGGACGGCGCGGAACTTATGCCGGCCGCGTGCGAGAGATCATCCGGCGGTACAGCTCATCGGCGCTTATCTCCCCGGCTATGGCCGACGACAGGTCTTCCTGGTCCGGGCTGAGCGCACCCGGCGACTCAGCCGATGCCGACTCCGCGTGCTGGCGCGACAGCGCCTCGTACCGCTCGTAGGCCGCGTACGGGATGAGGACGGCCTCAGGCTTGCGGTGCGACCCGAAGGCGACGGGTTCGGCTTCGGCACCCTCGCGGCGAAAGCGCGCGAGGATCTCCGAAAGACCCTTCCTGACCTCAGACAGCGGCCGCGCCTGGAGCACTAGCGACCTACTCATGCCGGAAAGCGTAACAAAACCTGTACAAGTTGTTGCACAAAAATAGCTGAGATTGACATGTAGGATTTTCCCTACATAACGCGGCTGGATGGAGGAACGTGGCCTGCCGTCATGGCGCGCGTCCCTGGACGACTTGGTCTCGCAGACCGACAACCCCTGCGGGGATGTGTGGGTGCTGGAGCGAGAGGGCATTCGGTATAAACGTCATATGAACGGTGCGCAGGCGCTGATACGGACGCTGGCCGGCTGCGGAGTGGACGTCTGCTTCGCGAACCCGGGAACCTCGGAGATGCATTTCGTGGCGGCGCTCGACGCCGTGCCGGAGATGCGCGGCGTGCTGTGCCTGTTCGAGGGCACCGCCACCGGGGCCGCGGACGGATACGGGCGGATGACCGGCAGGCCCGCCGGGGTCTTGCTGCACCTAGGTCCTGGCCTGGGCAATGGGATCGCCAACCTGCACAACGCCCGCCGCGCCTTCACGTCGCTGGTCGCTGTCGTCGGCGATCACGCCACCTACCACAAGCGGCTGGACGCCCCGCTTGAGTCCGACATCGACTCACTCGCCCGCCCGGTATCGGTATGGGTGCGGCGGTCACTGCGCGCGGAAGACGTCGCGGCCGACGCCGCCGACGCGGTGGCCGCCGCCTCCGCCGCGCCCGGCGGGGTCGCGACGCTCATCCTGCCCGCCGACGTGTCGTGGAGCGAGGGCGCCGCGCCCGCCGCCCCGGTCCCGCCCCGCCGGCCCTCCCCCGTTCCCGCGGAGGCCGTCGAGGACGCGGCGAAGACGCTGCGGTCCGGTGAGCCCGCCGTCATCCTCCTCGGCGCGACCGGGATGCGCCGGGCCGCCGTCGAGGCGGCCAGCCGGGTCGCCGCCGCGACCGGCGCGCGGATTCTCGGTGAGACGTTCCCGGCCAGGCACGAGCGCGGCGCGGGCATCCCGCCGGTGGACCGGCTCGCCTACCTGGCGGAGTTCGCGGCCGCGCAGCTCGACGGGGCGCGCCACCTGATACTCGCGGGCGCGCGTCCGCCCGTGTCGTTCTTCGCGTACCCGGGTAAGCCGAGCGTGCTCACCCCCGACGGCTGCCGGACGCTCGTGCTCGCCGAGCCGGCCGATGACATTCCCGGCGCTCTCGAGGCGCTCGCCGACCTCGTCGCCGCGGGCGTCCCGCCGGCTGGGCAGGCCGCCGGGCGGCCGGAGCTGCCCACGGGGGACCTCACCGCGGAGACCGCGGCGGCGGTCATCGGGGCACTGCTGCCCGAGGGCGCGATCGTCTCCGACGAGGCCGCCACGTCCGGGCTCTTCCTGCCCAGCGCGACCGCCGGGGCGCCGCCGCACGACTGGCTGACGCTCACCGGCGGCGCGATCGGCCAGGGGCTGCCGGTCGCCGCCGGCGCCGCCGTCGCGTGCCCGGACCGGCCGGTGCTCGCGCTCCAGGCCGACGGCAGCGCGATGTACACGATCTCCGCGCTGTGGACACACGCGCGGGAAGGCCTCGACGTCACGACGGTGATCTTCAGCAACCGGTCCTACGCCATCCTCGGCATGGAGCTGAACCGCGTGGGCGCGGTCGGGGCGCAGGGCGGCGCCGGGGAGAAGGCGCGCAGCCTGCTGAGCCTGGACCAGCCGCCGCTGGACTTCACGGCGCTGGCCGCGGGCATGGGCGTCCCCGCGTCGCGGGCCGCCACCGCGGCGGAGTTCGCCGCCCAGCTGCGGACCGCCCTCGCCGAGCCAGGCCCGCACCTTATCGAGGCGGTCGTCCCGGGGCTATGAGGCCGGGCACCTCTTCCTCGATCAGCCGCGCGTGCCGCTTCGGGGTGCTCATCGCATTAGCCTTCCGCGGGCTTGCGCGCGACCGCGCCCCACATGTTGATGTTCTCGGGCAGCTCCGCGGAGCGCGCGTCGGGACGCCACCGCTGGATCGGGACGATCCCCGGCTCGACGGGTTCCAGGCCGTCGAAGAACCGGCTGACCTGCTCCGGGCTGCGCAGCCGGTAGGGAATCGCCCCGGTGACCGCGTAGCGGCGCAGGGCTGCGATGTGGTTCGGGTCGGTGTCGGTCGCGTCGCGCAAGACCAGGTACCCGCCGGCCGGCAGCTCGTCCTTGAGGCACTCCACCAGGGACAGCGCGTAATCGTCGTCATGCTCGGCCGGGTTGCCCAGGTGCCCGATGATCCCCATGAGCATGATCGCGACCGGCTTGCTGAAATCAAGTTTCTCCCTGGCCACGGCCAGGATCATCGAGGGATCACGCAGGTCGCCCTCGATGTAGCCGGTCGCTTCCGGGTTGACGCCGCGCAGCAGCGCCCGGGCGTGGGACATGACCAGCGGGTCGTTGTCCACGTACACGACCCGGGAATCCGGGGCCACGGCGTGGGCGACCTCGTGCGTGTTCTCGGTGCTCGGCAGCCCGGCGCCGATATCCAGGAACTGGCGGACGCCCGCCTCCCCGGCCAGGTAGCGCACCGCGCGCCCGAGAAACAGCCGCGACGCGCGCGCCATCGGCCTGATCCCCGGGAACAGGACGGCGAACTCGTCGCCGGCCACCCGGTCGACCTGGAAGTAGTCCTTGCCGCCGCCCCAGTAGCTCCAGATCCGTGCCGAGACGGGCACCGTAACATCCAGCCCGCCCGTCACGGCCTTGGGCGTCCTGCGTTCCACATATACCTCCGCGCCGGTCGGTAGACGATATCCCGAGCCGCCCTTTCCTGTCATCCGGTCCCCGCGACGTTTGGGCTAAAGGATTTCCGGATTGTGACCCACCACGGTAACGTGGGAAATGTGTATCAGCATACGGGCAATTCGTCTCGGTATTTGAGACATCGAACACTGGGACAGCGGTTCCCGGCGCAGCGCGTCGGGTTCTTCGCGGTCTGCCTGGCATACTGCATGATCATCCTGGACGGAAGCGTGCTCAACGTGGCCGTCCCGGCCATCCGGCACGACATGCACACGAGCATGGCGTCGGTGCAGTGGGTGCTCGACGCGTACACGCTGCCGCTCGCCGGGCTCCTGCTGACCGCGGGCGTGCTCGGCGACCGGTTCGGGCTGCGGCGGATGCTCCTGGCGGGGACCGTGGTGTTCACCGCGGCGTCGGCCGCGTGCGCGTGCGCGCCGGACACGCGGGCACTGATCGCGGCGCGGGCGGTCCAGGGCGTCGGGGCGGCGGCGCTGCTGCCCGCGACGCTGGCGCTGATCCCGCACATGTTCGACTCCGCGGCGGCGCGGGCGCGGGCGGCCGTCGTCTGGGTGGCGGCCGGGTCCCTCTCGGTCGCGGCCGGACCGCTGGTGGGCGGGTTCCTGATCGACGCGTTCGGCTGGCGGAGCATCTTCGTCATCAACCTGCCGCTCGGCGTGCTCAGCGTGCTGCTCGCGCGCCGGACCGTGCCGGAGACCCCGACGGTGCGGGTGCCGCTGGACCGGGCCGGCCAGGTCAGCGGCGTCGCCGCGCTCGGGCTGGCGACGGCCGGGCTGATCCTCGGCGGCGGCGAAGGCTGGGGCGCGCCCGCCACGATCGGGCTGCTGTGCGCCGGCGCGGTGGCGGCCGCCTGCTTCGTCCGCGTCGAGCGGTCCGCCGAAAAACGTGGCCGGCCCCCCATGGTCCCGCTGTCGTTCTTCTGCCTCCGGGTACGGGCCGCGGCGGTCCTGTCGGCCGGCCTGATGGGCTTCACGTTCTACGGGACGCTGCTGGCGATGTCCGTGTACTTCCAGCAGGTCCGGGACTACTCCCCCGGGGCGGCCGGGCTGGCGCTGCTGCCGCTCACCGCGGGCAGCGCGATCGGGCCGCTCCTGCTGTACCGCCGGCTGTCGGAGCGCTACGGTCACGCCGCGATGCTGCTGTCCGGGTTCGCGTGCGCTGCCGCCGGGAGCGCCGTGCTCGGCCTGATCACGGTTTCCGGCTCCTACCCGGTCGCGTTCGCCGGGCTGCTGCTCGTCGGCGGCGCGAGCACGATCTCGTTCTCGGCACTCACGTCGCTGCTGATGCAGCATGTGCCGGCCGAGCATTCCGGGCTCGCGTCGGGCCTGCAGAACACGACTCGGCAGAGCGGGGCGCTGGTCGCGGTGTCGGTGATCGGCTCGGTCCTGAACGCGGCGGACCCGAGCGGGCGGATGGCCGCGTCCTTCGTGATCACCGGCGTCGCGGCGATCATCGGCGTGACCTGCGGGGTGCTGGCGCTCCGCTCCGGCACCAGTGCGTCAGCGACTTCGCGAACCTGACGCTGACGGCGGGCGCCAGCGTCGCCCTGATCCCGACTTCCGGCACCCGTGATTGTCCCGCGCGCCGGCGTCCCGGGCGGCCTCGATCAGCGGCTGCCACTCCTCCCGCGACGGGTTCGTGTTGTCCACCACTACGTCCCGTCCCTCTTGCAGCGCCGCGCGCACCAGCCGCATCTGCCGCCGCTGGCGGTGCTTAGCGTTCGGGAAGTGGTCCTTGCTGACCTGGACGTAGCCCGTGCCCAGCACGTCCCGGCCGAACGTCGTCTTCCCCGACGCCTGCAGTCCCACCAGGACAGCCACGACCGGCATCGCTAGCGGGCCTCCCCCGCCCGGTCGAGGACCTGGCGGGCCTGCGCGACCAGCGGGCCGTCGATCATCTGGCCCTCGAAGTTGGCGGTCGCCCGCCCGTCCGCCAGCGCGGCGTCATAGCAGTCCAGCAGCCGGCGGGCCCGGTCGACGGCCTCGGGCGACGGGGTGAACAGCGCGTGGCAGATGGCGACCTGTGAGGGGTGGATGCACATCTTGCCACCGAAGCCCACGTCGAGCGCGAACTGGGCGTCGGCCTCGAAGCGCGCCGCGTCCGTCAGCGCCGTCACCACCTGGTCGATCGCGATCAGCCCGGCGAGGCGGCACGCCTGGGCGACGGCCGTCCGGGCGTAGAAGGTCTCCTCGCCGCGCAGGGTGCGGCGCCCGCCGAGGTCGGCGATGTAGTCCTCCGCCCCGAAGTACGCGGCCACGCCCTGCTTGCTCGCGCCCAGCGCGGGCACGGCCTCGACCACGCCGCGGACGGACTCGATCCCCCAGATGATCGCGCGGTCCGCGACCTCTAGTGACGACAGCCGTGCCTCGACGCCGGCGACCTGTCGGGCGGTTTCGGTCTTCGGCACCACGACGCCGTCGAAGTCGCCGGACGCGTAGGCGCGCAGGTCGTCGTCGAACAAGTCGGCCGCGCCCGGCGAATTGACCCGGAGGAAGACGTACCCGGGATACCCGCTCGCCCGGAGCGCGGCGGCGGCCTCCGCGGCCTGTGCGCGCGCCGTCACCTTCGCCGACGCGGGCGTCCCGTCCTCCAGGTCGATGATCACCGCGTCCGGGCCGGTGCGCGGCGTCTTCGCCACCAGGTCGGGCCGGTTGGCGGGCGCGAACAGCGCGGAGCGCAGGCGCGCGGCGCTCACGCCTCCTCCGGGCGGCACCGCATCATGGCCTGGCGGTCGGCCCGGCACACGGTCTCGCCGCGCTGGTTGACCGCCACGTGCCGGAAGGTCACGATTCCCACCCCCGGCCGCGAGTTCGACAGGCGCGCCGCGACCACCTCGGTCGCCACGTGGATCGTGTCCCCGGCGAAGACCGGCGACGGGAACTCGACGGTCGAGAACCCCAGGTTCGCCACGGTCGTCCCCAGCGTGAGCTCCGGCACCGAGATCCCGACCGTCAGGGCGAGCGTGAACAGCGAGTTGACCAGCGGCCGCCCGAACTGCGTCCCCGCGGCGAACTCGGCATCCAGGTGCAACGGCTGCGGGTTCATCGACATGGTGGTGAAGAGGACATTGTCGGTCTCGGTGAGCGTGCGCGTGATCGCGTGCTCCACCTTGGTGCCAACGGTGAGCTCTTCGTACCACATGCCCATGCGACGTTCAGTCATGACTGCACTCTCCCATCGTTTCCGGCGCTGGTAGAAGTTATCGTGAGGTGTTGTGTCGGCGCCGCCCAGGACGGAGGGACACGACATGACCGACCCGCCGCCCGACGACGCCTCGCGCGGGCTCGGCGCCGAGCCCGGCCTGTGCGCCACCTGCCAGTACGCGAAGCTGAACGAGACGCGTCGCGGCACCGCGTACCTGCGCTGCACCCGTGCCGCGTGGGACGCGTCCCTGCCCCGCTATCCGCGCCTGCCCGTCGTCGAGTGCCCCGGCTACGCCGCGGCCATCCCCGCCCGCTGACCGGGTTCCGGGCACCGTGCCGGGACCGCGCTCCTCAGCCCGGGAACGTGCCGGCCGGACGCGGGTCGGTCGGCTGCCCGGCGAACACCTGGGCGATCGCGATCCAGCTCGTCGCCGCGCCACCGGTCACCGCCAGCCCGGTGTCGGCGACGTTCCGCCGCTGCGTCACCACGAGGCAGAAGTCGAGCGCGCGCCCGGACACCCGGCTCGGCGCGTCTGCTGGTCCCCAGGTCCACTGCTCCTCCCCGGGACCGCTGAGCGAGACGTGCACCGGCTCGCCGGGCACCGGCAGGTTCCGCTGCCGGAAGCTGAACCCGTAGGTACGGACGCCGAGGTCCGCAATATGCCGCAGCCTGGGACTCTCGGCGGCCGGGACGCCGACGGCGTCGCGGATGTCCTGCCCGTGCGCCCACGTCTCCATCAGCCGCGCGGTGATCGACGAGGGGATGCCCATGTCCGGCCCGTACCAGGGCAGCCGCGCGCCGGGGTCGGCCGTGCGGTACTCGTCCAGCACCGCTTCCCGGGACTTGGACAGCCACGCGAAGCTCTCCTCGGGCGTCAGGTGCCGGTGCCGTTCCGCGACGATGTCGGGGAACCCGGCCCCGAGCGCGAGCTGCTCGGCCAGCCGCGCCCGGAACGCGTCCGGATCGCGCAGCGCGAGCAGCACCGCGTCGTCGAAGAACGCCAGGTGCGTGACCTGGTCGCGGACAGTCCACCCGGCAGCGGGAGTAGGCGTATCCCAGGCCGGATCCGGCAGGCCGGCCAGCACCGTCTTAAGCTCGGCGGTTTCGTCCGCCAGCTGTCCCACCAGCTCCGCGACCAGCCGCTTCTTGCTGTTATCAGGCATGACGCCACCCTCCCGCCGACGGATTCCACCATGATGGCGGGCCATCGCGGGGGCCGCCAGCCCCTTTCGGGCTCAGCCGCCGTCGCGGATCGCGCGCTCCTCATCACCGGTCAGTTCGAGGGCCGCCGCCGCGATGTTCTCCGCGACGTGCCCGGGCGAGCCGGTGCCGGGGATCGGGAGCATCACCGGGGAGCTGGCGAGCAGCCAGGCGAGCACTACCTGGTGCTCGGTCGCGCCCAGCCGCCGCGCGGCGGCCAGCACGCCGACGTTCTTCCCGGCCTCCTGGACCGGCGCCCAGGGCAGGAACACCAGCGATTCCTGCTCGCACACGTCGAGTACCGCCTGCGAAGAACGGTCGGTCACGTTGTACCGGTTCTGCACCGAGACGACGGGGACGATCCGCTGTGCCTCGCGCAGCTGTTCCTCCGACACGTTCGACACGCCGACGTGCCGGATCTTCCCCTCCTTCTGGAGGTCGGCGAGGGTGCCGACGGACTCCGCGTACGGGACCTTCGGGTCGGGGCGGTGCAGCTGGTACAGCGGGATCTGCTCGACGCGCAGCCGCCGCAGGCTGCCCTCACACACGCTGCGCAAGTACTCCGGGCGGCCGTCGGGCGTCCAGCGGCCGGGGCCCGGCCGGGTGAGGCCGCCTTTGGTGGCGATGACCAGGTCGTCCGGGTAGGGGTACAAGGCCTCGGCGATCAGGTTCTCACTGACCTCCGGGCCGTAGGAGTCGGCGGTGTCGATAAAGTTCACGCCGAGCTCGACCGCGCGCCGCAGCGTCTCGATCGCCCGGTCACGGTCCGGCGGGCTGCCCCATATCCCGTCCCCGGTGACCCGCATCGCGCCGAAGCCGAGGCGGTTGACCGTCAGATCCCCGCCGACGTCGATGGTGCCCGCCGCTGCGGCGGTTGACTGGTCGCTCATGGCTGTCGCCTCCCGTGGTTAGCGCTCTTCGCTCCAGCTTTCCACGTCACGCCTCGCATTTGCACGCGGGCGGTCACTAATGAAGCTGAAGGGATGGGCGGGGCGGGATCCCAGGTCGTAAAGCTGGCTTGACACGAGCATCGGAGCGCCGCCGGTCCGGGCACTCCTGCCCGCCCCTCTGCCAAAAATACTTCCTCCAAAGATATGGACTTCTCGTTCATATCTTGGTTATATGGACGAGAAGTTCATATCGAGTTCGTCTAGCTCAGGAGGGGTCATGACCACCACGAACAGCACGGCAGCCCGCGTCGTCCTCATCACTGGCGGCTCCGGCGGCATCGGCAGCAGCGTCGCCGAGCGACTCGCCGACGACGGTTTCGCCGTCGCGATCCACTACTCCGGCAACCCGGAGCGAGCCGAGAAACTCGCCGCCAAGATCCGCGAGTCGGACGGTCAGGCGATCACCGTCGGGGGCGACGTCGCCGACGAGGTCGCGATGGCGGCGGCGTTCGACACGATCAAGTCGGCGTTCGGCGGCATTGACGTCGTCGTCAACACGGCCGGGATCATGCTCTTGTCGCCGATCGCGACCCTCAACCTGGCCGACCTCGACCGGATGCACCGCACCAACATCCGCGGCACCTTCGTCGTCTCCCAGCTCGCCGCCAACCGCCTGCGGGCAGGCGGTGCGCTCATCAACTTCTCCACCTCGGTCACCCGGACGCAGTTCCCGGCCTACAGCGGCTACGTCGCCTCTAAGGCCGCCGTGGAGAGCATGACCCTCATCCTGGCCCGCGAACTGCGCGGGAAGGACATCACTGTCAACGCCGTCGCCCCCGGTCCCACCGCCACGCCGCTCTTCCTCGACGGCAAGGACCAGCAGACCATCGACAACCTCGCCAAGGCCGCTCCGCTTGAGCGCCTTGGCGCCCCGGCCGACATCGCCGAGGCCGTCGCCTTCCTCGCCGGCCCGGCCCGCTGGGTCAACGGCCAGGTCATCTACGTCAACGGCGGCCTCGCGTAGAAAGAAGAGAACCATGAGCAAGAAGATCATCCTCATCACTGGCGCCTCCAGTGGCTTCGGCGCCCTGACCGCCCGTGCCCTCGCCGACGCCGACGGCGGGACCGCCAGCACCGTGTACGCCGGCATGCGCGACACCGCCGGCCGCAACGCCGCGCAGGCCCAGGCCGCGAACGACTACTCCACCGGGCACGGCGTCGACCTGCGCGCGATCGAACTCGACGTGAACTTCCAGGACTCCGTCGACGCCGCCGTGCGGCAGATCCTCGGTAAACAGGGCCGCATCGACGTCCTGATCCACAACGCCGGCCACATGGTCGTCGGCCCGGCTGAGGCGTTCACTCCCGAGCAACTCGCCGAGCTGTATGACATCAACGTCGTGTCTACCCAGCAGGTCAACCGCGCGGTGCTGCCCGGTATGCGCCAGCGCGGCGCCGGCCTGGTCGTGTGGGTGTCGAGCTCAAGCGTCAAGGGCGGCACTCCCCCGTACCTTGCGCCCTACTTCGCCGCCAAGGCCGGCATGGACTCGCTCGCGGTGAGCTACGCCGACGAGCTGGCCCGCTGGGGCGTCGAGACCTCGATCGTCGTCCCGGGTTCCTTCACCAGCGGCACCAACCACTTCGCCCACGCCGGCCATCCCGCCGACACCGCGGTCGGGGCCGCCTACGACACGCGGTACCCCGGCCTCATGGATCAGGTCGCCGCCAAGCTCGCCGCCCTCGCGCCGGCCGATGCCGACGCGAGCATGGTGTCGGACGAGATCGCGCGCATCGTGGCACTGCCCGAAGGCCAGCGGCCCTACCGCGTCCACATCGACCCCGCGAACGACGGCTCCGCGGAGGTCTCGGAGGTCGCCGACCGGATCCGCCGCGAGTTCCTGACCCGGGTCGGTCTCGCCGACCTGCTGGCCGTAGCGAAATAACCGCACGGCGGGAGGGCGGGCAGTCCCTCCCGCCGGATTCAGAAGGGAAAGTCATGGAACTCTGCCTCCGCGACGGGCTCCTAGGCAGCCTGCGGAATGGCTCATAGTGGCGCACCAGCCGCTCGCTAGACTGTCCGAGCCCAGCCGTCGAAGGGGGAAAGGCGTGACCAAGGAGCGTGAGGAGCTCCCGGAGCGTCGCGGTCGAGGCAGGCGTCCGGCCGACGAGGTCCGCGCCGACGTCCTTCGGACCGTGGGTGAGGTGCTCCTCACCGAGGGCAGCGCCGCCCTCACCTTTGAGCGGGTAGCCAGGCTGGCCGGCGTCAGCAAGACCACCCTTTACAAGTGGTGGCCGTCGAAGGGCGCGCTCGCGCTCGACGGCTACTTCCACGCTGTGGAGCCGACTCTCGCCTTCCCCGACACCGGCGATATCCGCGCCGACCTCATCAGCCAGATGCGGGCGTTCGCGCAGGTGATGACGCGGACCCCCGCCGGCCGGGTGCTCGCAGAGCTGATCGGCCAGTCGCAGACTGACGCGGATCTCGCCGAGGCCTACCGACGGCTTTACTCCGCCGAGCGTCGCCGACTGGCCTGCGAGCGAATGGCGAAGGCTCAGCACGACGGCCAGATCCGCCCGGAGGTCGACGTCCGGGTGCTCGTCGACCAGCTCTGGGGCGCCGTCTATCACCGGACGCTGATCCCGGACGAGCCGGTCACCGACGAGTTCGTCGTCGCGCTCGTCACCAACCTGATGGACGGCATCGCAAGGCACGCATGATCCATGGCATCACCCTGCACGTCGACGGCGGCCGCAACGCCACCCGGCTGGGCTGAGCCGGCGACCGTCCCGCCCGGCTGCTCATCCGCCCGGCTGGCACGCAAATCCCATCAAAACGGCACTCATGCACAAACTTTTCCGTACTAGTCTGCGTAGCGTTACTGCCGTCCAGGCACTGGAAACGGAGATTCTCGTGAGCGGGTACGACGCTGCCAGATGATCCCGTGATGAGATAGCGGCCGCAGGCGCTGCCGCCCGGCATGAAGGCGCCGGTCAGTAGATTCTGGTGAAAGCCCGGGCGTGATTTCCGATGACTGGCGGGCGCGCATCGCCGCCCGCCCGGCCGCGTTCACAGAAAGATGGATGCTCGGACAATGCTGATCTGAGACAAGGTTGTCATCGTCGCCGGGGTCGGACCCGGCATGGGCCGATCCATCGCGCTCCAGCTAACGCTGACGATTCGGAAGGAAGAACAAGTGCTGCATGACACGAAGATTTTGATGACCGGCGCCACGGGAATGGTGGGACAGCCGATCGCGCTGGAGCTGGCGCGAACGAATGAAGTGTGGGCGGCCGGCCGCTTCGGCGATTCGCAGGTGCGGGCGACTATGGAGGATGCCGGCGTGCGCACCTTGCAGGTCGATCTGGCGGACACGGACCTGCCCGCGCTGCCCGATGTCGACTACGTGCTCAATTTCGCGGTGTCGCGGACCAATGACTGGGGCGTCGACCTCGACGTGAACGTCGACGGCCTCGGGGCGCTGATGTACGCGTGCCGCACCGCCAAGGCCGTGCTGCACTGCTCGACGACCGCGGTCTACCAGCCAGACGGCCATCGCCGGTTCGCCGAAGACGATCCGCTGGGCGACAACCACCGCGGCGGGGGCGACATGTTCCAGACCTACAGCATCTCGAAGATCGCGGCCGAGGCCATGGCCCGCTCGTGTGCGCGCAGGCTGAAACTGCCGACCACCATCGCGCGGCTGAACGTTCCCTACAGCGATCACAGCGGCTGGCCCGCCTTCTTGCTGGAGGGGATGCTGGCGGGCCAGCCGGTCTACGTGCATGAGGACAGTCCGAGCGAATATCAGCCCATCCACGCCGACGATATGGTGGCGATGATCCCCGCGTTGCTGGACGCCGCAAGAACGCCGGCCACGATCGTCAACTGGGCAGGCGATGAGGTCTCCAGCATCGAGGAGTGGTGCGCGTACCTGGCCAAGCTCACCGGCCTGGACCTGAAGCTCGTGCCGACCGCGCACACCCTGAGCAGCGTGACCTGTGACCTCACCAGAATGCACCAGCTCGCCGGCCACACCCAGGTCAAGTGGCAGGACGGACTCACGAGGATGGTCCGGGCCCGCCATCCCGAGCTGCTGAACGGATGACGGCACCCAGGTCAGCCTGGTGCCGGCGGGGAGGATCCCGCGCCGCGGGATCAGCGTCGGCGGCCGCGGAAGCCGGCGGACATCGCGGCCGCGCCGCGACCGGTCGCCGGGGCGGCCACGATGACTTCCGGGCGGACAGCGGTCACCGTGACCGGCGCGGCCGGCTCGCCGGCGATCGAGCGCAGCAGCGGTGATCCGGGGGTGACCTCGGCGGTCTCCGGAACGACGCCCGCCTTCCGCATCAGGTCGCGAACGTCGCCCGCCTGGGCCTGGGTCTGCAGGGTGATCACCGTCCCGGCCGCCCCGGCCCGGGCGGTCCGCCCGGAGCGGTGCAGGTACGCCTTGTGCTCGGCGGGCGGATCGGCGTGAATGACAAGGTCGATGCCGTCGACGTGAATGCCGCGGGCAGCGACGTCGGTCGCGACGATGACCCGGACGGCGCCGGACGCGAAGGCGGCGAGATTCCGTTCCCGCGCCCCCTGCCCGAGATCCCCGTGCAGATCGGCCGCCGCGATGCCGCTCGTGGCCAGCTGGCGGGCGAGCCGGCGCGCGGCGTGCTTGGTCCGGGTGAAGACAAGCGACCGGCCGCTGCCGCCCGCGAGGGCTTTGACCACGCCGACCCGGTCGGCCGGCGCGACCGTCAGCAGGCGGTGGATCATGGCGGGCGGCGCCTCGACCAGGCCGACGTCGTGGCGCGCCGGGCGGTTCATGAAGCGCCGCGCCAGGACGTCGACGGCGGCGTCGAGCGTCGCCGAGAACAGCATCCGCTGGCCGTCAGGCGGGGTCAGGTCGAGCAGCCGCCGCACGACGGGCAGGAAGCCGAGGTCGGCCATGTGGTCCGCCTCGTCAAGCACGCTTACTTCCACGTCCCCAAGCTGGCAGTGGCCTTGCTCGATGAGATCGGCCAGCCTGCCGGGGCACGCGACGACGATGTCGGCGCGCTCACGGAGCTTGGCCACCTGCGGGCGCTGCGGCACCCCGCCGTAGATCGCGGCGACGCTCAGCCCGACGGCGTCGGCCAGCGGCGCGAGCACGCTGCACACCTGGCTGGCGAGTTCCCTGGTCGGCACGAGCACCAGGCCGCGCGGGCGGCAGGCGCTTGTGTAGCCGTCGGCCAGCCGCGCGGCCAGCGGGATGCAGAAGCCCAGCGTCTTGCCCGATCCGGTCTGCCCGCGGCCGAGGATGTCCCGGCCGGCCAGGGCATCTGGCAGCGTGGCCGCCTGGATGGGGAACGGCGTGTCGATGCCCGCCGCGGCGAGCGCGGCCACCAGCGGCGCCGGCACACCCGCCTCGGCGAAGGAGCCGGCGTGCGGGGCGTGACTAACGTCGGCGTGCGGGGCGGCCGCGAGCCTGGCGTGGCGGCGCCTTCCGCGCGGAGCCGACGGGCGTTCGGTGGGCAGAGCGGTCAAGAGAAAACCTCCGGAGTAGGGTGGCCGCGTTTTCGCAGGCCACCACGTCCGTGGAGACCAGCTCGCTGATCAGCAGCGTGCGACCTAGGATTTTGCTAGCTCACAGCGGGCACGGCGCGGCGGGAAACAGCCGGCGAAGACGGCCCGCGGTGGCGGCGACAGCGGGTGAGTAGGTGAGCGGCTCCCGGCTGAGAACGGACAGCAGGGATCGGGCGGCCTGGACCAGCGCCGCGTGGCTGGTACCAGCCGCGGCCTGCGCCAGTGTGTTCAGCGCCGCGGAGAACCGTCGGCGCGGATCAGCGTCACGCCAGGCATCGGCGCTGGCGAGGAGGGCGGCGACGGCCGCGTGCAGTTCGCCGCTGTCAGCGCCCGGCCCGGCCTGGGCCTGGACGGGCAGTACACGGACAGGCAGCGCGCGGACGGACAGTCCAGCGGCGGGCAGCGCGCCGACGGGGGCGACCGCGTGACCGACCTCGGGCACGGCCGTGCGGATGCCCGGCCTCAGGTCGGCTACCGCGGCCTGGACCGTGCGGTATGCCTGGAGGTGCCGGCTGAGCCCGGTGGCGATCAGTACGCTGGCCACTTCGGGCCGCAGCGCCGCCAGATGCAACGTGCCGCCGAGCAGGACGGCGCGGCGGCGCGTGCTCACCAGGGCTGCGAGGCCGCTGGCGTCCGCGTAGCGAACCGCGGACATGTCGATGACGAGCCGGCAGGCGCTGGGACTGACCAGGCTCAGCAGCCGTTCTCGCACCGCGGGAACGGACGCCATGTCCAGGTCTCCGTCGAGGGCGACGACGACGGCGTTGCCCGGGGCGGTCACCACCGCAGGGGTCACGGGGCCGATGTCCTCGGCCGCGAGATGGGTCAAAAAATGCCTTCCGATCGGATGGGTGGCGCTCGTCGGTCCCTGAACGAATCGCTTCAGGGGCCGATGGGTCAGTCAGCCGTGATGTGCCACGTATGCGACATGACCGGCGGTGTCCCGCTGACACCACCGAGCGCGTGAACCCGCCGGAAGCCCGGAAAGCGACCACCGCCAGTGACTGACGTTCAGCGGACTCATTATATGTCGGCAGAAAGAAACTAGCAATAATTTTCTAGAATCCAGCGACGGACTACCAAAGCGCCCGGGTTACACTGACCCCGAAACGCGCACCGACGTCGCGAAAGGCGGCAGCTCGGACTCCGCGTCCCGCTCGCCGTCCCTAGTCCCCGGCGGCTCCCATCAGCACGGCCATGCCCGACTCTAAGGAGCCGCAATGACACCTGAGCCCGCAACCGCCCGCGGTAGTGACTACGCCGCCCTGTCGAGGCAGGTGAGGCAGTCGGGCCTGCTGAATCGCCGGCCGCGGTACTACGCCTGGAAGATCGCGCTCACCACGGCGGCATTCGCGGTCGGCTGGGCGGCGTTCGCCCTGATCGGAAACTCCTGGTGGCAGCTGGCCGACGCGGTGTTCCTCGCGATCGTCTTCGCCCAGGTTGGCTTCCTCGGCCACGACGCCGGCCACAGCCAGGTCTTCCGCACCCGGCGCGCCAACGCCTTCCTCGGCGTCGCGTGCGGCAATCTCGGCACCGGGGTCAGCTACGACTGGTGGTCCGGCAAGCACAACCGCCATCATGCCCACCCGAATACGGAGGGCGCCGATCCGGACATCGCGATCGGCGTGCTCGCGTTCTCCAGCGCCCGGGCACGGGCCGGGCGGGGCGTCCAGCGGCTGATCTTCCGCTACCAGGCTTACCTGCTCGTCCCGATGCTGTTCCTCGAGGCCGCCAGCCTGCACGCGTCAAGCATCCGCACCGTGACGGGGCCTGGGTGCCGTAACCGCGTGTGGGAGGCGGCACTGCTCGGCGCGCACTTCGCCGCCTACCTCGGCGCGGTGTTCCTGGTCCTGCCGCCGGTCAAGGCGCTCGTGTTCATCGCGGTCCAGCAGGGCCTGCTCGGCTTCTACCTCGGCTGCTCCTTCGCCCCCAACCACAAGGGCATGCCGATCCTCGCGGCGTCCGACAAGACCGACTTCTTGCGGCGGCAGGTCCTGACCTCGCGCAACGTCCGCGGTGGCTGGCTCACCGACTTCGCCCTGGGCGGCCTGAACTACCAGATCGAGCACCACCTCTTCCCGTCCATGCCGCGGCCGAACCTGCGCCGGGCCCAGGAACTGGTGGCCGCGTTCTGCGCCGACCGGGGCGTGACGTACACGCAGGCCAGCCTGCTCGGGTCCTACGCCCAGGCGCTTGGCCACCTCGCCGCCGTGGGCAGCGAGGTGGCCCGCCCCGCCGCGCCGGTGGCCGCTCCCGTCCCCGTGCCCGCGCCCGTGCGGCGCTGACCACTCACGGCGCGATCTCAGTCGCGTTCGGATCCAGGCCCAGGTCCCGGCCCGGTGCCGCTCGGCCCGGCATCCTCGTCCCCCAGCAGCGCCAGCAGGTCGCCGATGGCCAGACCCCGGTCGGCCGACTCCGGCACCGGCAGGTCAGCCTCAACGCGATAGCGGTTCCGGCGTCCGCCCTTCTCCTTGACGATGTACCCGGCCGCGACGAGGTCGCTGACAATCCCGAACGCGCTCCGTTCGGTGATACCGACGGACGCGGCGATATCACGCAGCCGCACGCCCGGATCGCGGGCGATGCACAGCAGCACCAGCGCGTGATTGGTGAGGAAACCCCAGGTCGGCATGCGCGGAAAATACCACACTTTTTTTCCGGAGTTCCATTGCTAGTTTCCCGGTGCGAGGATGACACGGTCCCGCGGCGACGGATGGTCACGGAACGGAACCGCTCAGCTAGGCTAGTACTGCGCCCGCCATGCGAGGCCATGGGAGACGCTCAGCCACTGCCCTGGACGCCGGAGGGCACGCGAGGCAGTTCTAGCAGCCTCTGGTGCGCACTATGAGGTACCCCGAGGTGCCATTCAGGCACCTGCAACGGCTGACGGATAACATCGGCCTGCTCCAGCACGCGGACGGCGTGGTGCCGCTGTACGCCGACGGCTACAGCGTCGATGACGTCGCGCGCGGCCTGCTGGTGATCTGCCGGGAACCCTCGCCGTCTCAGGAACTCGTCGTCCTCAGCCGACGCTACCTGTACTTCCTCTCGCAGGCACAGGTACTCGGCGGGAAGTTCCGCAACCACCTGGGCTATGACCGCCAGTGGCGTGGCCTGCCCGGGACCGAGGACGGCTGGGGCTGTGCCCTCTGGGCGCTGGGCACCGCCGCGGCACGGGGTCCGACCGCGGGGATCCGCGAGGAGTCCTACGCGCGGTTCAGCCGCGGTGCGCGGGTCTCCTCGCCTTCGGCGCATGCCATGGCGTTCGCGGCGCTCGGCGCCGCCGAGGTACTTGACTCTCATCCCGGCCACCACGCGACGCTGGCACTGCTTTACCGCGCCCACGTCGCCATCGGCGAGCCGGCCGGGGACGCGCGGTGGCCGTGGCCAGAGCCCAGGCTCAGCTACGCCAGTGCGGCTATCGCCGAGGCCGTCATCGTCTCCGGTCGCTACCTCGGTGAGGACCGGCTGCTCCGCAACGGGCTGCGCATGCTCGAATGGCTCCTCGCCGCCCAGACCCGGAACGGCCACCTGTCCGTCGTCTCTCCGCATGGATGGGGCCCCGATGAGGAACGCCGGCCCGCCGCCGATCAGCGTCCGGCTGAGGTCGCCGCGCTGGCCGACGCCTGCCAGCGCGCCGCCACCGTCACTGGTGACAAGCGGTGGCTCGCGGGCGTGCGGATGTGCGTCACCTGGTTCCTCGGCAACAACGACGCCGGGGTGCCGCTGTTCGATGAGCGGACGGGAGGGTGCAGCGACAGTCTCGCCGGCGCCGGGCGCAGCCGTGACCAGGGCGCCGGGTCGACTCTCGCGATGATCTCCGTGCTGCAGCACGGCCACTTCCTGGCCCCGCCGCCGCGCGCTCCCGGCGAACGAGGCGGCCTGCCGGCCGGCGCCGCCGCCACCGCCAGCGGCGACCAGCGCCGGCCCTAGCCAGCCCCTGCCCCGGCCCCTCCGTCCCGCGCAGCCCTCCTTGGGGCGGCCAGGGACAAGTCCCGCGCGGGCACGCCGCCGCCGCTGGCGGCGTGCCCGCGGGTCAGCGCTCCGGGTCCTCCCGCGGGTCAGCCTTCCCCTCTTCACGGCGCTGATCTTCGATCACCGAGGCGACGTGCCGGACGCATACCTCGAAGGCGAGCGAGTCGGCATCGTGCATGACGCGCAGCTTCTCCATGAAGTCGAGCATGTTCCGGACGGTTTCCTCCGGGAGCTTCCCCACGCTCATGAACCGGCCGCCGCCAAACTCGGCGAAACCAGGCACGGTACCTGACTTAATCCCGTAGAAGTCACCCATAGTCGTTCTCCGGTCCGTTGCCGACCACGCCGGGCTGCGCGGCGTCGGTCAGAGTTTGGTCATCCGCGCGAACGGTGTCGTGATCCGCACCTTCCTGGCAGCGAAGTCGACCACGACCGAGGCATCACCCTCAACGAGGATCACCCGTCCCAGGCCGTACTTATCGTGGGTGACGAGATCACCTTGTTCGTACTGCTCAACCGGAGGGGCCTCTGGCGGAGGCTTGAAGGGACTCGTAGGCAGGTGACGCCTGTTCCAGGCGCTGGCACTGTTCATTAGGACCAGTGTGCGCCCTCTGACGGCCCCGTGCCACCAGGTACCAGTGAGGAGGAGCTGGAATCACCCGCACGGGCGCCGCCCGCGCTGCCGCCACTGCGCGGCACCCAGGTGCCTACACTGTAGAGCTACACTGATTTACCTGTGTACCAATCAGGCGAACCCGGGAAGGCGGCCACCGCGATGACCCAGTCACCGGCGACCAGGGACGCCGTTCGGGGTGACGACGGCAAGATCACCCGTGAGCTGGTGCTCGCCACCGCGCTTGAGATCATCGACACCAAGGGGATCGACGCCCTGTCGATGCGCCGCCTCGGGGCGGCCCTGGGGCGGGACCCGATGATCCTGTACCGGCGCGCTCCCGGTAAGGCAGCGCTGCTCGACGGCGTCGTGGAGACCGTGCTGGCCCAGCTCCGGGTCGACCCGGCCGACCCCGACTGGGCGGCTCAGCTGCGTGCGGTCGCCCATGACTACCGCGCGCTGGCCCTCGCCCATCCGAACGTGGTCCCGCTGCTCGTGACCCGTCCCCTGGCGACCCCGCTCGCGCTTCGCCCACGCGGCACCCTGCGCCCGCTCGAGGACCTCCTGGCCCTGCTCATCCGCGCCGGGTTCAGCGGACCGGACGCGCTGCACGTCTACCGGGCCTTCTTCGGCTTCCTCAACGGCCACGTGCTGAACGAGCTGCAGGAACTCGTAGAGAACCCGGATGAGACCGACGACCTGCTGCGGCTGGGCCTGAACCGGCTGCCGCTCAGCGAATTCCCCCTGCTGCGCGGCCTCGCCCACGCCCTGGCCTCCTACGATGGCGCCGCCGAGCTCGAACGTGGCCTGGACATCCTCCTGACCGGGCTCGCGACACTGGCCCCGCCAGGACGCCCGCCCGAGTGAGCCGCGGAAACGGGGGCCATGTCAGACTACGCACGGCCAGACGGCAGCGGAGAGGATCACATCGATGACAGAAGACACCCGGATCACGGCACCCGGCCTGGAGACCAGCCCGCTCCGCTGCGGCGAGATCGTCCGGACCGAACGCGGCTGGGAACGCTGCCACCTGGATGAACATGCCAAGAGTGTCCGGCATCATGTGCGGGACCGGTCGTGGCTGTCGTCGGAGAACACTCCCCGGTTGCGGCTCGGCCAGCCCTGCGGGCCAGATTGCACCTGGCCGGACCTGGTGATCCCGTACCGTCGCGGCGGGTCGGGCCGGGCGATGTGATCGCCTGCCGTCACGGCGTGCCGCCCCGTCGTCAGGGCCGCGCGTCGGCGGCCAGCCGCCGGAGCACCTTGATGTCGTCGATGTCCTTCTGCCGCCATGGTCCGCCGTTGCGCAGGCGCGGGTGCTGCTCCTTCAGTGCGCTCGACCCAGAACTCGACATCGTGGCACCAGTCTGAACCCCGGTCCCGATGACCACCATCGCCTGGCTGTCACGGTGCCCAGTCGCGGTCGAGCGCCGCCCGGATCTGGCCGAGCCACTGTGTGCCCAGCTGGCGCCCGTTCGGGAGCTGGTCGTCTCGATCCCAGCGCCACGTTGTGATCATCGCCAGCACAAGAGCCCGGCAATCGCGCAGCAGGTCTCGATCGATGTCCGGATAGTGCTCGCTGACTTCTGCGGGCGCATGGGCGAGGTCGAATTCGACAGGCCCGCGGCAGCACGTCTCGAGGTCTATGAACAGCGGCCCGTTCTTCGTGGGGAGCACGTTGCCCGGGTGCGGCTCGCCGTGCAGTAGCTGCTCAGCGGCGCCGCGGCCGACAATGCCCCTTCTCAGGGCGCGCAGCGTGTCGCCGAGGAGCTCCCGGTCCGCGTCGGCGAGCGCCGGGGTGAGGTCGCGGTTCGCAACCAGCTGCTGAGCCTCCTCGACCCGGTCCGTGAAGTGCGGAGCGGGGACATCAAGCTTGCGCATGCCAGCATGCACCCGCTCGAGCGCACTGGCGTAGTCGGCTGGCGAGACCTCTGGAGGAGTCGCGGGTTCGTAGTAGGTCCACAGCGTGACTGTGAAGCCGTCACGCTCGTAGACGCGTGGCTCCACCCGGGCCTCAACGGCGCCCACGGGGCACGCGGCCCCGACGAGCTGCCGGGCGAGCTCGATTTCGAATTGTGCGGCCTGATGCGTTACAGATGCCACCCGGGCAAGCACGTCACAAGGCAGCAGGCGCAGGGCGATCCTGTTCGAGTCATGGAGAACGATCGCGTTATCGACCGTCAGGCCAAGTGCCGAGGCGACCGACATGGCCACGGCCGTCGCACGCCGGACCTCTGATGCCTGCATGGTCGCCGGCCCTCTTCCTTTGGCCCTGTCGTGCTCTCCGCGCGGCGCAACCCGCGCAGCATATTAGCGCGTGAACTTCCCGGTCGCCACGTCGAAGTAGTACGGCGTCCCCGAGCCGGACAGGATGAGCGTGAGCGTGCCGCCGGACGCCTTCGTCACGGTGAACGTGCCCGCCGGATCCGGGGACGGCGCCAGGATCCCGGTCACCTGCCGGCCGGACGTCGCGGACGGGTCGGCCGATTCGGTATAGACGAACAGTCCGGCCTTCGCCGGGCTCGCGGAGCCGAGTGCCCCGTTCGTCGGGGCACCGCCCGCCTGGATGACTTCCCACCGTCCGCCGACCGGCCCGTTCCACACGTTAACGCCCACGAATTGCGCCGAACTGAACGGCCCGCCGTCGGTGAGCGGAAGGATGCCCGCGGTGTACGCGGAGCCCGGCGCCACGGCCGCCGCTTGCTGTTCCGTGCCCGTGCCCGTCGCGCCGGGTTGCCCGGCCCCGGTCGGCGGGACCACCGGCTTGCCAGCCGCGGCCGCGCGCAGCTCGTTCTCCGACGCCATGGCGGCCGTCTTCGACGCCGGCCAGCCGGCCTCCGAAACGGGACCGGCCTGAGCCGGGGCGGCGGACGCCGAGGCGGCTCCTGACGCCGGGGCGGACCGCTGGGCGGCCATGACACTTGGCACGCCGACCGCCACGCCGGCGACGCCGGCGACGCAGAGGACCGTGACTCCGGCCGCGATCGCGGTTTTCATGCGGCCTCCTACTTCGTGGTTATCTGCGTGGAGAATTTCATGCTGTCGGACACTCCGTCCCGGCCGAGCGCGGCATCGAAAGCAGACCAGGCGGCCGACGCGCTCAGGCAGTTACCCTGGTCGAGCGGCCCCACGAAGAGGACCTTTCCCTGCTTCTGGTTATGCTTTCCGTAGTCCGATATATCGGCCCACTGGTTGGCCTGCTCCGCGTATCCACGGCAGCCATTGAAATAGATTTCCGGGGTCGCCTCATTCGGCTTCCAGCCCCAGACGGCGTCGTATTCGTCTTCCGTGGTCCAGCCGTTCCCGCACATCCCGTCCGAGGACCTGCCCAGCGACTGCGGGCAGCCGTCGGCCGACCCGAAGTCGTTCAGCAGCGACTTCGACGTGCTCACGTAGCCGCCGCCGGACTTGTCGCCCCATTCCCAGCCCTGGAAGTGCGGGAAGGGGCCGAACCCTGGTTCCGCGTCGACCGCGCCCTGTATCGCCACCGCGCGGTAGCCGTCGCGGCTGGCGTCCCCGCCGACGACGGAGACCACCTTCCCCCAGTCCGCCCCGAGCTTGCCGTCGGTGACCGACCCGTCGTTGCTGGTCCCGATGCCAAGGAGCATGGCGTGCCGCGGCTTGCAGGACTGGTACCCGTAGGCGAACCGGAGCGAGTACGCCTCGATCGACGAGTTCCGCCAGAAGGCCGTCGTGCTCGGCAGGTAGGTGCCCGCTCCGTCGGACCGCTGGGCCCCGAAGTCGAGCGTGACGAAACTGTCCACGGCATGTGAATTATCGAATTCCGCTTGCTGGCAACCGAGATTCTGCGCACGCGCATACGTATCACCCGGGGCTACGTAATAGCTGAATTCCGTCGGCGGACGAGACGCCGCCAAGGCGGCCTGCCCGGAATTCATCGCGGCGAAACTCGCGAGCACCGTGAATCCGGCGACCGAGATGCCTAGCGCCTTCCGAGCCGTTCCCATGTCCTCCCCTTAGCCCCCGACTGAGAGTCAATTGGGATGCTAGCAAGGGGCGCCAAGCACGCGCAATAGCCAGTTTCCGCAGGTAGTTGCCGCGGGCAGTTGCCGGTAATTGATTTGCGCGTGATTTATACCGTTAAATTACTACTGGCCCGATCGCATTATATTTTTGCGGCCGTCGCCCTGGCGCGGGACCCGTCACGGTTTCCGCGGATGCCGCGGCGGACAATCCTCTATGTGATGAACGCGCGCGACCTGCTGGGCACCCTGCTGGACGGGGAGACCTTCCGCTCCTGGGACGGCGAGCCAGTCGATGCCAGGCCCGGCCCGGCCTATGCCGCTGACCTCATGCGGGCACGGAACGCCACCGGGCTGGATGAGTCGGTGCTCACCGGTGAGGGCCTGCTGGCCGGGCACCGGATCGCCGTCGCCGCGGGCGAGTTCGGGTTCCTCGGCGGCTCCATCGGCGTCGCCGCGGGCGAGCGCCTCACCGCCGCTGCCGAGCGCGCGCTGCGCGAGCGACTGCCCTTCCTCGTCCTGCCGTCGTCGGGCGGGACCAGGATGCAGGAGGGCACGATCGCGTTCCTGCAGATGGTGAAGATCACCGCCGCGGTCATCGCGCTCAAGGCCGCGGGCCTGCCCTACCTGGTGTACCTCCGCCATCCCACCACCGGAGGGGTCTTCGCGTCCTGGGCGTCGCTCGGCCACGTGACCCTGGCGGAACCGGGCGCGCTGATCGGCTTCCTCGGACCCCGGGTGTACGAGGCGCTGGAAGGACGGCGATTCCCCATCGACGTGCAGGTGGCGGAGAACTTGCATGTGCATGGCCTGGTCGACGCCGTCGTGCCCGTCGCCGGGCTGCGGCCGTACCTGGACCGGGTGCTCGCCGCGCTCGCGCCCGGCGCGGCCCCGCTACCGGCGGAGCCGACGCCCGCCCAGGCCGGCGACGGGAGTTCGGCCTGGGACTCGGTGCTGCGCACGCGCGCGCCCGGCCGCCCCGGCGCCGGCGACCTGATCCGCACCGCCGCCACCGATGTAGTCACGTTGCGGGACGGGGCGCTGATCCTCGCGCTCGGCCGGGTCGGCGGACAGCCGTGCGTCCTGGCCGGCCAAGACCGCGCGGTAGCGCAGGACACCCGCGCGCTCCGGCTGGCGCGGCGGGGGATGCGGCTCGCCGCGGACCTGCGGATCCCGCTCGTCACCGTCATCGACACGCCCGGCGCCGAACTGTCGGCGGCCGCCGAGGAAGACGGCATCGCCGGCGAGATCGCCGAATGCATCGCGACGATGCTCGGCCTGCCGGTCCCGACGATCGCGGTGCTGCTCGGCCAGGGCACCGGCGGCGGCGCGCTCGCCCTGCTGCCCGCCGACCGGGTCATCGCGGCGGAGCATGCCTGGCTGGCCCCGCTCGCTCCCGAAGGCGCGAGCGCAATCGTCTACAAGGACACCGCCCACGCCGCCGATCTAGCCGCACGACAGGGGATACTCGCGTCCAGCCTGGCGACCGCCGGCGCCGTGGACCGCGTCGTCCTCGAAGACGGCGATTTCCCGCGCGGCCTCGGCCCGGTCCTGCGGGCCGAACTCGCCAGCCTCGCCAGCCTCGGTAACGAGACCCGAGTCGCCCGGCGGCTGCGCCGGTACCGGGATCTGGGACGCTGAGCGGCCGCGCGGAATGAACGTCTTCGGTCCGGAACGTGAACATCTCTCATAGCGGCCCTGATCACCGCCAATGCACCTAAATCGCGGCGGCAAACTGCCATTAGGCAACACGTGGCCGCGAGAGTGAGGAGCCACCGATGGTGGCGGGGAGACGACATCGGGCCTGGCTGACCGGGACCGCGCTGCGCATCGGGGTGACGGCGCTCATCGGAGTGGCCGCGGCCGGCGCCACGGCCACGGTGGCGGCGAGGGCGACCGCAACCGGGGTGGCGGCGACGGCGGCCGCGAGCAGCGCCGAGCCGAGCGGGACGATCGGCGAGACGGGCAGCAGCCTGCTGTATCCGCTCATCCACGCCTGGTCGACGGCCTATCACGCGCAGTATCCGGGCGAGATAGTGACGACAAAGTCCACGAGTTCCGGCGTGGGCATCTCGGCGGCGTCCGCGGGCGCGGCCGACATCGGCGCGTCCGACGCCTACCTGTCCAGCGGCGACCTGGTGAAGAACCCCGCCCTGCTCAACATCCCGCTAGCGGTCTCGGCCCAGACGATCATCTACAACGTGCCGGGACTGAGCGCGGGCACGCACCTCAAGCTGAGCGGCCCGGTGCTCGCGGGCATCTTCAACGGGTCCATCACGATGTGGGACGACCCGGCGATCACCGCGCTGAACCCGGACGTGCGCCTGCCGCCGGTCAGGATCGTGCCGGTGCACCGCTCCGATAGCTCCGGCGACACGTTCCTGTTCACGAGCTACCTGTCGGTGACCGACCCGCAGTGGAACGACACCATCGGGTACGGCACGACCGCGGACTGGCCCAGCGTGCCGGGGATGGCGGCGCAGAAGGGCAACGCCGCCATGGTGAGCTACTGCGCGTCCAAATCCGGCTGCATCGGCTACGCCGGGATCAGCTACCTGTCGCAGGCCCAGCGGGACGGGCTCGGCGAGGCGATGCTCGCCAACGGCGCGGACCGCTTCACGCTCCCGACCGCGAGCGCCATCGAGGCCTCGATCAGCAGCTTCGCGTCCATCACCCCGCCGAACGAGACGATCTCGATGATCGACGGCCCCTCGGCCGACGGGTACCCGCTGGTCAACTACGAGTACGCGGTCGTCAGCACCCGTCAGCCGGACGCGCGGCGGGCCAGCGAGATCAGGGCCTTCCTGAACTGGGCCATTACCAAGGGAAACGCCTCCTCCTACCTGAATGCCGTCGGATTCGCGGCGCTCCCCACGGCGGTGGCGGCCCTCAGCGCGGAGCAGATAGCGGAGATCGACTCGTGACCACCATGCTGCTGTCCCCCGCGCGGGGCAGGCTCCACTCGTCGACCCCCGTCGCCATGCGGACGCTGCTCGTCACCCTGGTGCTGCTATCGCTGGCCTGGGGCGCGTTCGGCGGCTGGGTCGCCAGCCAGCACAGCTCGGCCGCGCACGCCGCGCTCACGGTCGACGAGCCGCTCAGCCTGGACGCGAGTCAGATGTACCAGTCGATCGCGGACGCCGACGTGACCATCACCACCGCGTTCCTGGCGAGTTCCCAGCCCTCACTCGCGCCGCTCCAGCAGTACCAGAAGGACATCGCGACGGCCTCCGATGACATCGCGAAACTGCGCGCCGCGGGGGGCAACGCGACATCCGCCACGGCCCTCGGCACGCTGATCAGCGGCCTGCCGACGTACACGAGCTACGTCGCGGAGGCCGAGAGCCAGTACTCGCTCGGGTTCCCGCTCACGGGCGGCTCGTTCATGGAGGTCGCGTCGGAGGAGGCGCACCTCACCCTGCTGCCCGCCGCCAAGACCGTGTTCCAGCAGGAAAACGACGCCGTGTCGTCCGCCAGCGGCCAGGCAACGGGACTGCCGACGGAGATCATCGCCCTGCTGCTGGCCATCATCACCGGATACATCCTGGTGCGATCGCAGCGGTGGCTGACCCGCCGGACGAACCGGATCATCAACCCCGGGCTGCTGGCCGCGACGTGCCTGCTCGTCATCAGCGCCGTGTGGCTCGCGGCCGGCTTCCTCACCGCGCGCCAGGACCTAGACCACGGGATCGGGCAAGGCTCGGGCCCGGCCGAAACGCTGGCGCAGGCGAGCATCGACGTCCAGCAGATTCGTGGCGATGCCGTGCTCAACGTCATCTCCCGCAGCGGCGACGCGTCCTTCCAGCAAGACTTCCTCGCCACCAGCAAGCTGGTCGGCCCGGGCGGTAACAGCCTCCTCGGCAGCGCGGTCGCGGCGTCGGACGGCAGCGGGCACACGGCGGTGCTGACCGCGGAGCGGCAGGCGGGCAGCTGGTACACCACGAACGCGGATGTATACCGCCTCGGCAACGCCGCCAACTACGCCGCCGAGCGCGCCACCGTCATCGGCACCGGGTCCGGCAGTTCGGCGTCCGGGTACACGGCACTGGAGAGTTCCATCACCAGCGGGATCAACGGCGACCAGGCGGTCTTCAAGTCCGCCGCCGCTTCGGGGAGCGACGCGCTTAACCCACTGCTGGCGGCGGTCATCGTGGCGTCGCTGCTGATGGCGCTCGGCTGCATCTGGGGCTTCCGGCACCGCCTCGCCGAATACCGGTAGCCCGAGAGGTTTCCGCGCTGCGACACTGTCGTGCCGGCGGGTGAGCAGCGGCGCATCGAGCAAGCTGGTCGGCTCGGTAACTCATTCGTCGCCCGGGGCCCCGGGATGGGACACTCCGGGCATGGAGTCAGGTCACGGGCCAGTGCCCACGCTGCGGGGACCGGTGGTATTCCTGGACGGGTTCCGGGCGGAGGACGCCGCCGCTCACGTGGCAGGCGAGGATGAGGAGACGGCCCGGCGGTTCGGCTGGTGGCCGAAGCGTTCGACGGTCGAAGGGGTTCTGCGGACCTACGCCGACTGGGACGCGGAATGGCGCCACGGCGGGCCGCGTCGCACATTCGCGGCCAGAGACAGCGCAACCGGCGAACTTGTCGGCGGATGCGAGCTCCAGATCAGGCCGGACGGCTCCGCGAACGTCTCGTACTGGACGCACGCTTCGCGGCGGTGCAAGGGGTACGCACGGCACGCGCTGCTCCTGCTGTGCGACTACGCGGCCTCGGTCGAAGTCACTCCGCTCGAGGCGCACGTCGCCGTCGACAACCTCGCGTCCCGGCGCACCTGCGAGTCGTGCGGGTTCACCGCGGACGGAGAGATGACCGAGGAGGGCGAGCGGCGCGTCCGCTACGTGCGCGCCATCAGCTGTATGGCCAAACAGTCGTTATCCCGACGGAAATCCCATGCACCTTCTTGGCGGTGACGCACGCCGCGCGTGCTTTACTCGAGGCATGCCAGAGGTGCCGCACTGCCGCCACTGCCTGCGGGGCGGCTGTCATGGGGAGTGCCTGGCCGGCCAGGGCGAGTGGAGATGCATTCACGGCTGGAACGGAAAGCACCCGCGAAAATTCCGCTGGCAGTTCCTGGTGAACCGGCGGTGGTGGCACCGGGTCTTCTGGGGAAGCTACTGACGGCTGGCCGGGATTTCGGGCCGGTCCCGGATGCCCTCCAGGATGACGGCGGCGATAGCGTCGGCGTCCGGCGGTTCCGCTGACATCACTTTCCCCTCACCGCCGGGCAGGAGGAATGTCAGGACCATCTCGTGGCAGACGCCCACGATCATCGCGGCCGCGGTGTCCACCGGCGCGCCGGAGGCGAGCCTGCCGAGGTCCCGTTCCGCGCGCAGGTACTCCAGCAGCCGTTCACGCCAGTTGGCGCCGGGCGCGATCAGGCCCGCGAACTGGCTCGCCACCTCGGCCTGCGGACCCAGCCCGGCCATCACGGGCAGCAGCGCCCGGTGCAGCGCGATCCCGTACCGGACGTGCGCGCCCAGGTTGGCCGCGACGTCTCCCTCCCCCGGCACCGGCAGGTCACCGAGCCCGGCCTCGATGGTCGCCAGGTGCGCGGCCACGGCGTGCGCGAGCAAGGTTTCCTTGCTGTCGAAGTAGTTGTACAGCACCCCGTCCGCCACGCCCGCTTCCCGGGCGATCTCGCGCACCGTCAGGGCGGCCGTCCCGCGGCTGGCGATCATCCGCTCGGCGGTGGTGATCAGGTGCTCGCGCAGGCTCTGGCCGTCACCGGCGTCACGCAGCGCCGCCGCCTTTCTGGGGGACATCGCACCATCGTAGCCAGCACCATCGTAGCCAGCACCGTCGCCGCGGGCGGTTAGCCGCGGCTCCACCGCGCCGTCACCAGCCACGCCCCGCCCGGCAGGACCACGCCACCCGGCCCCGTGTACGGCTTCAGCGCGTTGGTGAGCACGGCACGCGCGCGGGCCGCCGCGTCCGCGCTGGTGTCGCGGATCCGGTACTGCACCGGTCCCCAGCCCCAGATGAAGTCCGCCGCGTCCGCGACGTCCCGGCCCCAGACCTGGTCCGTCTCCACGAGGGTCCAGTGGACGTCGGCGAATCCCGCATCGGTCAGCACGTCGCGGGCCCGCTCGGGGTCGGCGAAGGACTCCGGGCTCGTCGTGCCCGTGACCGGCGGCGACGGCGGCGCGGGCAGTTCCGCAGCCACGGCCCGGAACACCTGATCACGTCCCCGGCCCGACATTTCCGGCAGGCACGCGAAGGCCAGCCGGCCGCCAGGGCGCAGGCCGCGGCCGATGTTCGCGAAGGCCGCGACCGGATCGGCGAAGAACATCACGCCGAACCGGCTGACCGCCGCGTCGAAGCCCCCGGCCGGGAACGGGTAAACCTGCGCGTCGCCGAGCGCGAACGTCGCGTTCGCGAGGTTCTCGTCCACCGCACGGGCGCGGGCGACCGCCAGCATGGGACCGGACAGGTCCACGCCCGTGACCTGTCCGCGGTGCGCGCGCCGGGCGGCGAGCCGGGCCAGCTTCCCGGCTCCGCAGCCGATGTCCAGGACCCGGCTGGTCTCGCCGATCCCGGCGGCGTCGAGCAGCGGCTCGTTGAACCCGTTGTTGATGATGTCGTAGCGGTCGGCGTTGGCCGCCCAGTGCTCGCCCTCGTAGCCGTTCCAGGCGTCCGCCTGCCCGGTGTTGACGATGTCCGCATTGATAGTGCCCGTGCTGATAGTGCCCGTGTTGACCATGTTCGCGTCCGGCATTGTCGCCTCCATTATGAACGCTGTTCGTGAACATTGTTCATAATAACTCGCGCGCCGTCGATCGCGCTATGCCCGAAGCACGCTTGCGATCTGTGTCTAGACGAGTGGGTTTCCGTGACGGAATATGGGAGAGCCTGTTAGCGGGGAGGAGCTCACTCAGCGGTGTACGGGATGGGGCTAGCGGCCGATGAGCGCGTACCGCGCCTCGGTCTCCCGCTTGGCCGCCGCCCACCAGTCGCGGTGGTCGGCGTACCAGGCCACCGTGGCTTCCAGGCCGGCGCCGAGGTCGCGGTACCGCGGGCGCCAGCCGAGCTCGGTCATGAGCTTGGCCGGGTCGACCGCGTAACGCGTGTCGTGGCCGGGCCGGTCGGCGACGAAATCGAGCCAGTCCTCGGGCTTGCCCATGATCCGCAGGAGGGTGCGGACGACCGTCAGGTTGTCCGCCTCGCACCCGGCGCCGATGAGGTAGGTCTCCCCCGGCCGGCCGGAGTCGATGATCAGTTGCACGGCGGCGTTGTGGTCCAGGACATGGGTCCAGTCACGGACGTTGGCGCCGGTCCCGTAGACCTTCGGCTTGATGCCCAGCAGGATGTTCGTGATCTGCCGCGGGATGAACTTTTCCACGTGCTGCAGCGGCCCGTAGTTGTTGGCGCAGTTGGAGATCGTCGCGCGCACGCCGAAGGACCGGACCCAGGCGCGGACCAGCAGGTCGGCGCTCGCCTTGGTGGCCGAGTACGGGCTGGAGGGACGATAAGGCGACTCCTCGGTGAACCGGGACGGGTCGTCCAGCTCAAGGTCGCCGAACACCTCGTCGGTCGAGACGTGGTGCAGCCGCGTGCCATACCGCCGCGCGGCTTCCAGGAGGTTCCACGTGCCGATGACGTTCGACTCCAGGAACGGCCGGGGATCGGCCAGCGAGTTGTCGTTGTGGCTCTCGGCCGCGAAGTTCACGACGATGTCGGCGTCCTTGACCAGCCGCGCGGTCAGGTCCGCGTCGGCGATCGAGCCCGTGACGAGGTCGATCTGGTCCCGCACCGGGGCCAGGCTCGCCAGGTTGGCCGCGTAGCCGAGGGAGTCGACGACGGTGACGGCGATATCCGGACGGTCCGCCACGGTCTGGCGGACGTAGTTCGCCCCGATGAACCCGGCGCCGCCGGTGACCAGCATCCGAACGCTCCGCACGACTCGACTTTAGCCCCGCCCGGGGTGCCGCCGTGGCGCTGGCCGGAGCGTGCCCGCGGCGACGGCGTTGAGTAACGGAATCAGCCACCCCTTGACCGGGAATTACCGGAAATTTAGTGTTTTAGGCAGCTATTGGAGCAAATTATGGAGGTTTCCAGCATGCTCCAGAGAACAGCCCTCATCGCCGCCGCGACAGCTCTCGCGGTGACCGGATTCGCCGGCGGGATGGCCGCCACCCATGCCGGCGCCGCCGGCGCGGGCAACACCGCGCACCCGGGCAGCACCGCACACGCGTCCGTCGCAGACGCCCTGCTTCCGCCCCCGCCCTGTCACACACCACCCGGCCAGACCACGCCGGTCTGCGACACGCAGGCCGCCCAGAGCCAGGTCAGCACGCTGATGGGCACGCTGGCCGACTGGCAGGCGAACTACTCGGAGTTCACCCGCAGCCACCCCGGCCCGCTCGACATCCTCGACTACGACATCGCCCCGCTCTGGGAAGAGGGCATCGACGGCTCCGGCACCACCGTGGCGGTGATCGAGGGCTGGGACGACCCCGACATCGGCACGGTCATGGCCAGCTTCGACAGCAAGTACGACCTGCCGGCCGCCGACATCTCGACGATCTACCCGAACGGGCCGCTGCCCGCCACGTGCCCGGCGGGCATGGTCGCGCTCGGCTCCTATGGCTCGTGCTCGGCGTGGGCGGGTGAGCTCACGCTCGACGTCGAGTCCGTGCACCTGATGGCGCCCTACGCGAAGATCGTCATCTCGGCCACCCCGGCCGACAGCCAGATCAACGACGACGCCGCCGACCAGGTCGCGCCGCCGGAGATGATGAAGGCCCTGGAGACGATCGGGAACGAGCATCTCGCCAACGTGATCTCGATCAGCGACGGCACCGGCGAGACGACCTACACCTACGGGGACGAGGAGCTCAAGGCGCAGAACGTCGGTGAGCTCACCGCCGCCGCCGACGGAGTCCCGGTCCTCGTGGCGACCGGCGACTGCGGCGTCGTGCAGAACCTCGCCGTCGCCAGCTCCCAGTGCGGCGACACGTCCGCGACGCCCGACACCGCGGCGTGGGACGACTCGCCGTGGGTCACGGCCGTCGGCGGCAGCGTCCCCGACGTGAGCACCACCGGCCAGGTCCTCGGTCCGGACACGCTGTGGCCGGACTCCGGCGCCGGGTACTCCTCGGTCTACGCCAAGCCCGCGTACCAGGACGCGGTGGCGGCGAAGAGCGGCGCGACGATGCGCTCGGTGCCCGACATCACGATGGACTCCCACGACGGGACCTCCGAGGCCGCGCCCAGCTTCGCGGGTGTCCTGGCCCTCGCCACGCAGCTCAACGGCGGGCGGGACATCGGGCCCGTCAACCCCGCGCTTTACGAGATCGGGCCGCAGGGAGCGAAGGCCGGGATCACCGACATCACCAGCGGCAGCGACGGCGCGACGCTGAGCACCGGCGCGCAGGTCGCGGGCTTCAGCGCCGGGACCGGGTTCGACGTCGCCAGCGGCTGGGGCACGGTCAACGCGGCGAAGTTCGCGCCCGCGCTCGACATCGCCACGCGCAACGCCGGCTACATCGCGCGGGCCCAGGCCGCGGACCAGCTCCGGCAGCTCCAGCAGATCCACCTGGTCCCCAACAGCGGTGACCAGTACCTGCTGGCCGGGAACTTCCTGCCGATGCACCCGGTGACGCTGTCGATCGACGGCACGATGGTGGCCACCCTGACCGCCAACGAGCTCGGTGACGTCACGTACATGATCGACCCCGCGACGCTCGGCCTGTCGTCCGGGCGGCACACGGTGACGCTGTCGAGCATGCTGATCACGCAGACGGGGTCGTTCACCTCGTAGAACACGCTAAAGTTCCCGCCGAACCGGCGTTTCCTGGCATCATTAGCGCAACATGACGATGCCAGGGAACGCCGGGAAGGCCCGGCTCGACGCGCAGGCGCTCACCACGATGCTCGGCCGGTGGCCCGCCGCCAGCCTCCCGAGTTACCGCCTGCTCGCCGCACGCATCGGACGGCTCGCGGACGCCGGCGAACTGCCGCCCGGAGTCATGTTGCCGGGCGAGCGCTCGCTCGCCGCCGCCCTCAAGGTCAGCCGGGGCACGGTCACCCGCGCCTACCAGGTCCTGCGCGACAACGGCCGGGCCCGGACCCGCCCCGGCCAGGGCACCAGCCTCGCAGCGGGCGGTAGCGTCTCCCCCGCTGGTGTCTCTGCCCCCGGCGTCTCACCCCGCGGCTCGCTCCCCGCACGTCGGGGCACGGTCGTCAGGCCCGCCGCCGACCTGGCCATGGCGGCCCCCGATTGCGCGCCGCAGGTCGCCGCGGCGCTCCAATACCCCGGCTCCCTGCCTCATTTTCCGTCACGAACTGTGGTGACTGACACCCATGGCTATCTCCCGCTGGGCTGGCCGGAGCTGCGCGAGGCGATCGCCGGGATGCTCACGGCGTGGCACGGCATCCCGACTAACGCCGACCAAGTGCTCGTCACGACTGGTGCTCAGCAGGCCCTCGACCTGCTGATCCGGTGCGAGGTGCTGCCTGGCCAGACGGCCGTCACCGAGGATCCGACTTACCCGGGGGCGCTCGACGCGCTGCGGCGGGCGGGCGCGCGCCCGGTCGGCGTCCCGCCGGGCGATGTCGAGCAGCTGGCCCGGGCCGTGGACCGCGCCGACGGTGAAGCGCCCGCGCTGGCCTACCTCGTGCCGACCCACCAGAGCCCGACCGGCCTGGTGCTGCCCGCACAGGAACGGCACCAGATCGTCGAGCTCGCCCAGCGGCACCCGGAAGTAATGTTCGTCGACGACATGACGCTGGCCGACCTGCCGCTGGCGGCGGGCTGGTACGCGGACGGGCCGCAGCCGCCGCCGCTGGCCGCCCTCGTCCCCCGGCTGCCGAACGTGGTGACCGTCGGGTCGTTCTCCAAGCTCTACTGGGGCGGGCTGCGCACCGGCTGGATTCGCGCGCCGGAAGGGGTCATCGCACGGCTGGCCGCGGCGAAGGCGGCGGCGGACATGGGCGCCACCGCCTATCAGCAGGCGATCATCGCGACGCTGGCCACCGAGTACCACGAGGACATCCTCAAATGGCGCTCGGACTGGCTCCAGTCGCGGTACGACGCGCTCGCCGGGGCGCTGCGCGCGCACCTGCCCGGGTGGACGTGGACTCCGCCGCACGGCGGCCTGACGGTCTGGGCCTCGGTGCCCGGCGACCTGTGCGGACCGGACGGGCGCTTCGCCGACGCGGACTCGTTCACGCGGGCGGCCCTGGACCGCGGCGTCGCGGTGACCCCGGGCAGCGCGCTCAGCGCCAGCGGCGCTTCAGCACATCATGTCCGCCTGGCGTTCACACTTGCCCCGGAGGAACTGGCCGCGGCGGCCCAGACCCTGGCCGAACTCTGACCACTCGACGCCGCCTCGCCGCGCGCTCTGCCCCCGCGCACCCCGCCTGTTCCCGCGGACGGTCAGGCGCAGGCTGCCCGCGCGGCCGTCCAGAAGTCCCGCGTCACGGCCAGGGGCTCGGGCGACGTCATCATCCGCTGGGTGAGCAGGATCCCGGTCAGGCCCGTGGCCGGATCGGTGCGCCACATCGTTCCGCTGCCGCCGTCCCAGCCGTAGCCGCGCGGCGTCCCGTCCTCGGGTGCGGCGCCCGGCCCACTGGATGAGGTGCCGGATGCCGGGACCGACATCATCAGCCCCCACCCGCTGTGGTCACCGAAGAAGATGGCGTTCTCCGCCTTGTCCCGGTCGCTCGTCCGGTCCTTGAGCATCTGCCGCACCGACTCCGCCGACAGCAGCCCGCCGCCGTCGGCGGCCAGCATCGCGGTGAACGCCTCTAGGTCGCCGATGGTGGACACCAGCCAGGCCGCGGCGTCGGGCAGCGCGGGCGGCGCCGAGTACCAGCCCTCGGGCGTGTCGAGCAGCTTCAGGCCCGCGGGCCCCGGCTGATAGAGGCTGGTGAACCGGTGACGTTTCCCGGCCGGGACGAAGAAGCCGGTGTCGTTCATGCCGAGCGGCTCGAACACGCGCTTGGCGAGCACCTGAGCGAGCGGGACCCCTGTGACCCGCTCGATCAGGATGCCCGTGACTGTGGCGCCGGTGTTGTACCGCCAGCGTGTCCCCGGCTGGTCCAGCAGCGGGAGGCTGCCGAGCCCGGCGATCCACTCATCCGGCGTGAGCGTCGTCGGCGGCCACGGCGGACCGAGGGTGTTCAGCCCGATCTCGCCTTCCGCGGCCGCGATCGGGTAGCTGCCCGGGGTCATGATGCTGCCGAACCCGAAGCGGAACGACAGCACGTCCGCCACGGTGATCGGCCGCTCGGCGGGCACAGTGTCGCCGAGTTCGGACTCCAGGGTCCGCAGCACCCGCCGGTTAGCCAGTTCCGGCAGCCACTGCTCCACCGGATCGGTCAGCGCCATGGCGCCGTCCTCGATCAGCAGCATGGCCGCCGCGCCCACGATCGGCTTCGACAGCGACGCGATCCGGAAGATCGCGTCCCGCTCGATGCGCTTGCTGTCACCGAGCGCCTTGTGCCCGGCGTGCGTGACGTGCACCTGGCCGTCCCGCGCGACGAGCGCGACAAAACCGGGTACCTCACCCGACGTCACGTGCCTGGACAGCGCGGCGTCGAACGCGGCCAGCCCTTCCTCGGTGAATCCCGCGGTCATCGCTTTCCCTCCTGGTGAGCCGTCCCTGTGTAGACGACCCATCGCCGCGGGATTCATCGCCAATGCGGTCAGGCCTTCCTCGTGATCTTGTGCCTGGCTCGCCGATGCCGTTAACTGGGTTTCCGGCCTAGACCTTGCCGCTTCACTAACTAGCCGCGGAGAGGCTGAGGTTAATGGGCGCTGGAATCGACCTTCCCGCGGATTCCGTCGGTGCGGGCGGGCTTCGTTCACCGACGGCCGTGGAAGCACCGGGCGATACCCGGGCCGCCGACGCGCCCGACGGGCTGGGTTTGCCTGACATACCGCGGCTGGAGCTGGATCAGCTGCTGGTACAGCTGAGGGACCGTACTGATGACGCGCTGGCTGCCCAGGGGCGGCTGCGCGGGCTGCTGCGCGCCAATGCCCTGGTCGCCGGGGAGCTGAGCCTGCCGGTGGTGCTGCGGCAGATCGTGGCGGCCGCCCGGGACCTTGTCGGCGCCCGGTACGCGGCGCTCGGCGTGCTGGGCCGCGACGGGGAGCTGGAGCAGTTCGTGCACGCTGGCATGGACGAGGATCTGGTCGCCGCGATCGGTGAGCTGCCCAGGGGGCGGGGGATCCTCGGGATGCTGATCAGCGAGCCGGCTCCACTCCGGCTCGCGGACCTGTCCAGCCATCCGGCATCGGCGGGGTTCCCGCCGGGGCATCCGCCGATGACCGGGTTCCTCGGCGTCCCGGTCCGCATCGGGGAGGAAGTCTTCGGCAACCTCTATCTCACCGAGCGGTCCCGGGGCGGGGAGTTCACGGCCGACGATGAGCAGCTGGCGATCGCGCTGGCCGCGGCCGCCGGCGCGGCGATCGCCAACGCACGGCGATTCGCCGAGTCCGAGCAGCGCCGCCGCTGGCTGGATGCCTCCGCCGAGCTGACGCCTTTGCTGCTGCCGGGGGAGGCAGTGCAGCCGCACGTGCTGATGACCCGGCTCGCCGCGGCTGCCGCGGACGCGGATTTCGCCGCGCTGGCTGTGCCCGACGGCACGGACCAGGCCACCGTCACGAGCGTCGCCGGGGCGCTCGCCGACGGGCTGATGGACCGGGTAACGGCACTGGCGGAGTCACTGTGCGGGCAGGCGATCCGCGCCGGCAAGCCCGCCCTGGTGACCGGCGAGGGCCGCGAGGCCGCCGCCGCCGCGCTCGGCGTCGGCATCGGCCCGCTGGTCATCGTCCCGCTGGCCGTCGGCGAACAGATCCGCGGCGCCCTGATGCTGGGCCGGCTGTCCGGCCGCCCGGGATACACCAGCGCGGACCTGGACATGGCCGCGTCGTTCGCCGGCCACGCCGCCGTGTCGATGGAACTCGCCCAGTCCCGTGCCGACCAGATAATCCTGGCCCAGGCCGAAGACCGCGACCGCATCGCGGGCGACCTGCACGACCATGTCATCCAGGAGCTGTTCGCCCTCGGCATGACACTGCAGGGCCACGCCGCCCGCGCCGACCCCGCGACCGCGGCGCGGGTCAGCGGCTACGTGAACACCCTCGACGAGGTCATCAAGAAGATCCGCACCAGCATCTTCGGGCTTCAGCAGCCCCGCCACGCCCCCGCCGAGCTGCCCGTCGGGCTGCCTGCGCGGGTCATGGAGGTCATCGACGAGCACACCGCGCAGCTCGGCTTCACCGCCGGCGTCAGCTTCGCCGGCCCGCTCGACGCCGACACCGACGAAGCGCTGGCCCACGACATTCTCGCCGTCATCCGCGAAGCGCTGTCCAACTGCGCTCGCCACGCCCGCGCCAGTGCCGTCACCGTCTCCCTGGTGCTCCGGGACGGGCTGCTCACCCTCGAGATCACCGACAACGGCCGCGGCATCGGCACGCCCGTCCGCTCCAGCGGGCTGTCCAGCATGCGCCGCCGCGCCGAACGCAACGGCGGCACCTTCCAGCACGCCACCCCCTCCGGCGGCGGCACCCGCCTGACCTGGACCGCCCGCCTGGACAAGCCGCCGCTGCCTCGCTGAACCGCGACCGGAAAGCCACCGGCGGACCGCGGTGACTACCGCGGGGCCCCCGCCGCGAGGAGGGCCGCCTTCGCCATGCCGGCCAGCAGGTCCGCGACCGCGTCCGGCTCCAGCTCGCCGGGACCGGCGGCACCGTCAGGACTCCCGGCGCCGCGCAGCGCGTAGGGCGTCGAGTTGAGCAGGCCGATCGCGGCGTGGGCCGCGGTGCGCAGCCGCCCCTGCGGGACGGCGGGCAGGAGCTCCTCGAGGACGCCCACCCATTCCTCGACATAAAGCCGCTGCAGCCGCCGGATCTGCCGCCGTGCCGTCGCCGGGACGTTCGCCAGCTCCCGGCCGTGTACCACGATCAGGGCGGGCTGGCCGAGGGAGAACGACACGTGCGAGCGCAGCAGCGCGTCCAGCGCCTCCCCCGCCGTGGCGGCCGAGGTCACGCAGCGCGCGCCCTCGTCGTGCAGGTGCTGGCTAATGCCCAGCAGCATCTGCGCCAGCACGTCCTCTTTGCTCGCGAAGTGCCGGTAGATCCCGGGTCCCGACATGCCGACGGCGGCGCCGAGGTCGTCGATCGACACGCCGTGGTAGCCGCGCTCCGCGAACAGAACCGCCGCCGTGCGCAGGATTTCCTCCCGCCGCATGCCGTTCCGAACCCGCATCATGCTCCTATGGTAGACCGCGCACGTTAGCGAGCGTTAACATGGCGGTCATGGGGACGGAAACAGGGCCAGGCAGCGAGGCCTACAAGCGCAACTACGAGGCGAACGCCGCGCTCGCCGCCGAACTGCGGGACCGTGTCGCGAAGGCGCGCGAGGGCGGCCCGGCCAGGGCCCGCGACCGCCACGTGCAGCGCGGCAAGCTGCTCCCCCGCGACCGGGTTGACGCGCTCATCGATCCCGGCAGCCCCTTCCTCGAGCTCAGCCCGCTCGCCGCGATGAGCATGTACGACGGCGACGCCCCGTCCGCCGGCATCATCACCGGCGTGGGCCGCGTCAGCGGCCGCGAGTGCGTGATCGTGGCCAACGACGCCACCGTCAAGGGCGGCACCTATTACCCGGTCACGGTCAAGAAGCACCTGCGCGCCCAGGAAGTCGCGCTGCACAACAACCTGCCGTGCGTTTACCTGGTCGACTCCGGCGGCGCCTTCCTGCCCCGGCAGGACGAGGTGTTTCCCGACCGCGAGCACTTCGGCCGCATCTTCTACAACCAGGCGACCATGTCGCGAAAAGGCATCCCGCAGATCGCCGCCGTGCTCGGCTCCTGCACCGCGGGCGGCGCGTACGTGCCCGCGATGAGCGACGAGAACGTCATCGTGCGCGACCAGGGCACGATCTTCCTCGGCGGCCCGCCATTGGTGAAGGCCGCGACCGGCGAGGTCGTCACCGCGGAGGAACTTGGCGGCGGCGACCTGCACTCGCGGACCTCCGGCGTCACCGACCATCTGGCCGACGACGACGCCGACGCCCTCGCCCGGGTCCGCGAGATCGTCACGACCCTCGCGCCGCGGCCGCCGCGCCCCTGGGACGTCACAGAACCGCGGGAGCCGCTAACGGACGTTAACGAACTGTACGGCGTGGTCCCCGCCGACCTGCGCACCCCGTACGACGTCCGCGAAGTGATCAGGCGGATCACCGACAGCAGCGCGTTCACCGAGTTCAAGGAGCACTACGGCACCACGCTGGTCACCGCCTTCGCCCGGATCTGCGGGCACCCGGTCGGCATCGTCGCCAACAACGGCATCCTGTTCAGCGAGTCCGCGCTCAAGGGCGCGCACTTCATCGAGCTGTGCGACCAGCGCAAGATCCCGCTGATCTTCCTGCAGAACATCACCGGCTTCATGGTCGGGCGCGAGTACGAGGCGGGCGGCATCGCCAAGCACGGCGCGAAGATGGTCACCGCCGTCTCCTGCGCGCGGGTGCCGAAGCTCACGGTGATCATCGGCGGCTCCTTCGGCGCCGGGAACTACGCGATGTGCGGCCGCGCCTACGCGCCCCGGTTCCTGTGGATGTGGCCCAACGCCCGCATCTCGGTCATGGGCGGCGAGCAGGCCGCGAGCGTCCTGTCCACCATTCAGCGCGACCAGGTCGAGGCGCGCGGCGGCACCTGGCCGGCCGCGGACGAGGAGGCCTTCAGGCAACCGGTCCGCGAGCAGTACGAGCACCAGGGCAGTCCCTATTACGCGACGGCCCGGCTGTGGGACGACGGGATCATCGACCCGGCCGACACGCGCCGGGTCCTCGGCCTGGCCCTGTCGGCGGCCGCCAACGCCCCGCTCGACGACCCCGGCTACGGCGTCTTCCGGATGTGAGGGATCTACCCATGATCGAGAAGGTCCTCATCGCTAACCGCGGCGAGATCGCCGTCCGCGTGATCCGCACCCTGCGTCGCCTGGGCATCGCCAGCGTCGCCGTCTACAGCGACGCCGACGCGGGTGCCCGGCACGTCACCGAGGCCGACGAGGCCATCCGGATCGGCCCGGCGGCCGCCGCCGCGAGTTACCTGAACATCGACGCGATCATCGCCGCCGCCAGCGCGGCCGGTGCCGACGCGATCCACCCCGGCTACGGCTTCCTCGCCGAGAACGCGGCGTTCGCGCGGGCCGCGGCCGACGCCGGCCTGGTGTTCATCGGCCCGCCGCCGGACGCGATCGAGGCGATGGGCGACAAGATCGCCGCGAAAGCGCGGGTGAGCGCCGCGGGGGTGCCGGTCGTCCCCGAGGTGCCGCTCCCGTCCGGCACCGATTCCTTTCCCCGTCACGATCCACGGTTCCCGGTCATCGTCAAGCCCTCGGCCGGCGGCGGCGGGAAGGGCATGGTGGTGGTCCGCACCCCGGCGGAACTGCCCGCCGCGGTGGAGTCGGCGAAGCGGACGGCGCTGGCCGCGTTCGGCGACGACCGCCTGCTGATCGAAAAGTACATCGCCCGCCCGCGTCATATCGAGATCCAGGTCCTGGCCGACACCCACGGGAACGTGGTGCACCTGGGCGAGCGGGAGTGCAGCCTCCAGCGCCGCCATCAGAAGGTCATCGAGGAGGCCCCGTCCCCGTTCCTCGACCCGGCCCGCCGGGAGGCGATGGGCAAGGCGGCCGTCGAGGCGGCCCGCAGCGTCGGCTACACCGGCGCGGGCACCGTCGAGTTCATCGTCGACGGCGGCGATCCCGACCAGTTCTTCTTCATGGAGATGAACACACGGCTCCAGGTCGAGCATCCGGTGACCGAGCTCGTGGCAGGACTCGACCTGGTGGAATGGCAGATCCGGGTCGCGAGCGGAGAACCACTGTCGTGCGGGCGGGAATTGCGGATCAGCGGGCACGCGATCGAGGCCCGGGTCTACGCCGAAGACCCGGCGCGCGGCTTCCTGCCGACCGGGGGCACCGTGCTGTCGCTGCGCGAGCCGGCCGGCGAGGGCGTCCGCGTCGACTCCGGTCTCGCGGCGGGCACCACCGTCACCAGCGCCTACGACCCCATGCTGGCCAAGGTCATCGCATGGGGCGAGGACCGGGCCACGGCCTTGCGGCGGCTCGACGCCGCGCTCGCCGGCACCGTGGTCCTCGGCGTCACGACGAACATCGCGTTCCTGCGCACGCTGCTCGCCGACCCCGACGTCCAGGCGGGCAACCTCGATACCGACCTGATCGCCCGCATACCGGAAACTGTCGGATTCGCACAGCCGGCGGGCGACGAGGTCCTCGCCGCGGCCGCGTTCGCCCGGCTCCTGACGGCGGCCGGCGCCGATCCGTGGGACGCCGCCGACGGGTGGCGGCCCAGCGGGCGGGCGTGGACGAAGTTCCGGTTCCGGACCGGGGACGCCCACGCGGAAGTGCGGGTGCGGAACCTGTCCGAGGTGGCCGTCGGCGACGGCGAGCCCGTCGCGGCCAGCGCGCGGTTCGACGGTGCTGATCTCCTGCTTACCTATGGCGGGCGGAACCTCCGCTTCGCCTGCGCGCGGGACGGCGAGACGACGTGGCTCGGGCGGGACGGGCATGCCTGGGCCCTGTCCGGGGAACGGGCGGCTCCCGTCCGCGGCGGCGCGGCCGCGCGCGGCGACGGCATCGTCCGCTCCCCCATGCCGGGCACGGTCCTCGCCGTGCGCGCGGCACCCGGCGACCCGGTCACGGCCGGGCAGCCGCTCGTCGTCGTGGAGGCGATGAAGATGGAGCACACGGTCACCGCCCCGGTCGACGGCACGGTGACAGAACTGGCCGTCCAGCCTGGCCAGCAGGTCCAGCTGGACGAACCCCTCGCGGTGGTCAAACAGTCGGGGGTCAAACAGGCCGCCGAACGGCAGGAGGCAGGCGCGGATGCTCAGTTACCGGCTCGACGACGAGCACGAAGAGCTCAAGGCGACGGTCGCGGACTTCGCACGGGACGTCGTCGCCCCCGTTATCGGGGACCTCTACGAACGCGGCGAGTTCCCGTACGAGATCGTCGCGAAGATGGGCGCGATGGGCCTGTTCGGCCTGCCGGTCGCCGAGGAGTACGGCGGCATGGGCGGCGACTACTTCGCGCTCTGCCTCGCCCTGGAGGAACTCGCCCGTGTTGACTCGTCCGTCGCGATCACCCTCGAGGCCGGCGTCTCCCTCGGCATCATGCCGATCTTCCGGTACGGCACGGAAGAGCAGAAGCGGCAGTGGCTGCCGCGGCTGTGCGCGGGCGAGCTCCTCGGGGCGTTCGGCCTGACCGAGCCCGCCGGCGGCTCGGACGTGGCCGGCGCCATGCGCACCCGCGCCCGGCTGGAGAGGGGCGGGCCGGCGGGCGACGGACAGTGGGTGATCGACGGGACGAAAGCGTTCATCACCAACTCCGGCACCTCGGTCACCGGCGTGATCGCGGTCGCCGCCGTCACGGGCGCGAACGCGGACGGCACGTCCGAGATCTCCACGATCCTCGTGCCATCCGGCACCCCCGGGCTCACCGTCGCCCCGAAGTACTCGAAGGTCGGCTGGTGCGCGTCCGACACCCGCGAGCTGTCCTTCGACGGGTGCCGGGTGCCAGAGGCCAACCTCCTCGGCCGGCGCGGCCGCGGCTACGCCCAGTTCCTGGCGACGCTGGATGAGGGCCGCGTCGCGATCGCGGCGCTGTCGGTGGGGCTGAGCCAGGGGTGCGTGGACGAGTCAGTGCGGTACGTGCGGGAGCGGGAGGCGTTCGGGGGCCCGATCGCGCGGTTCCAGGCGCTGCAGTTCAAGATCGCCGACATGGAGGCGCGGGTCCACACCGCGCGGCTCGCCTACTACCACGCGGCCGCGAAGATGCTGGCCGGCGAGCCGTTCAAGCGGGAAGCCGCGATCGCGAAGCTCGTCGCGTCGAACGCGGCGATGGACAACGCCCGGGACGCGACGCAGATCTTCGGCGGCTACGGGTTCATGAACGAGTACCCGGTCGCGCGGTTCTACCGTGACGCCAAGATCCTGGAGGTTGGCGAGGGCACATCGGAGGTCCAGCGCATGCTGATAGCTCGTGAGCTGGGGCTGGCGTGATTAGGCGAGGCACCTTTACTATTTTCCGCAAAGCTCACTTAGGTTAAGCTCGGGAAAACACTATCGCGAGGAGTACCCCAATATGGCGCAGATCGTCCTTGACCACGTCGACAAGACCTACTCCGGTGGAGTGAAGGCGCTTGACGACCTGAACCTGGACGTCAAAGAAGGCGAGTTCATGGTTCTGGTCGGGCCTTCGGGGTGCGGCAAGTCGACGGCGCTGCGGTCGATCGCGGGCCTTGAGGAAATCACCGGCGGCACGATCTCGATCGGCGAGAAGGTGGTCAATGACCTCCCGCCGAAGGACCGCGACATCGCGATGGTGTTCCAGAACTACGCGCTCTACCCGCACATGACCGTGGAGCAGAACCTGGCCTTCGGGCTGAAGCTGCGTCACACGCCCAAGACCGAGATCAAGCGGCGCGTGGACGACGCCGCCCGCATGCTCGGCCTCGAGCCGTACCTGAAGCGCAAGCCCGCCGCCCTGTCCGGCGGTCAGCGCCAGCGCGTGGCCATGGGCCGCGCGATCGTCCGCGAGCCGCGCGCGTTCCTCATGGACGAGCCGCTGTCGAACCTCGACGCCAAGCTGCGCGTGTCCATGCGGGCGGCGCTGAACCAGCTGCACGAGCGGCTCGGCATCACCACCGTGTACGTGACGCACGACCAGGTCGAGGCCATGACGCTGGGCCAGCGCGTGTGCGTGCTGCGCGACGGCAAGCTCCAGCAGGTGGACACGCCGCAGACGCTGTTCGAGGCGCCGGTCAACCTGTTCGTGGCCGGGTTCATCGGGTCCCCGGCGATGAACTTCGTCACCGCCGACCTCGTGCGCGACGACGGCCCGGCGGCGCAGTTCGCCGGCGTGCGGCTGCCCGTGCCGGAATCGGTCATCTCGGCGAAGCCGGGCCTGGACGGGTACTTCGGCAAGAAGGTCATCCTCGGCGTCCGCCCGTCGGACTTTGAGGACGGCACGATCGCGGACGCTTCCTGGTCGCGGTTCCCGGTGACGGTCGGGGTCACGGAGGAGCTCGGCAGCGAGATCCACGTGATCTTCACGATCGACGCCCCGCCGGTCGACCACCCGTCGATCTCCGACGCCTCCCGCGCGGAGGGCGAGGAAGACGACGAGACGGGCGTGTCCGCCCTGGCCGGCGGCAAGTCCCTGTGGACGGCCCGCGTGTCGGCCCGTTCCGGCGTCCGCCCCGGCAGCAGCCTGGAACTGGGCGTGGACACCAGCCGCCTGCACTTCTTCGACCCCGAGACGGGCCTCGCGATCGGTCACACGGGCGCGTAACCGCTTTCCGGGCTTGGCCACGGGCCGTCAGGAGGGATCCCCGCCCTCCTGACGGCCCGTGTTCTTTCCGCTCAGCGGAAGCCGGCGACCGGGTGCGGCGTGTACGGCTCCTCCAGGTACGCGACCTCGTCGTCGTCCAGGGTCACGTCGACGGCGGCGACCGCGTCCGCCAGGTGCGACGGCTTGGTCACGCCCACGATCGGGGACGTGACGGCCGGGTTGCGCAGCAGCCACGCCAGGGCCACCTGCGCGGGCGCGAGGTCGCGCTTGCCCGCGACGGCCAGGACGCGTTCCACCACGGCCTCGTCCTCGGCCCGGTACAGGGACTTGCCGAACTCGTCGGTGTCGGTCCGCGCGGTCACCGCGTCCCAGGGGCGGGTCAGCCGCCCGCGGGCCAGCGGGCTCCACGGGATCACGCCGATGCCCTGGTCGGCGCAGAGCGGGAGCATCTCGCGCTCTTCCTCGCGGTAGATCAGGTTGTAGTGGTTCTGCATGGACACGAACCGCGTCCAGCCGTGGGCGTCCGCCAGGTACAGCGCCTTCGCGAACTGCCAGGCGTGCATCGACGACGCGCCGATGTAACGGACCTTCCCCGACTTCACGACATCGTGCAGTGCCTCGAGAGTCTCCTCCAGCGGCGTGTCGTAGTCGAAGCGGTGGATCTGGTACAGGTCGATGTAGTCGGTGCCCAGCCGGCGCAGGGAGGCGTCGACCTCCGCGAAGATCGCCTTGCGGGACAGGCCGCGGCTGTTCGGGCCGGTGCGCATCGGGTTGAAGACCTTGGTCGCGAGCACGACTTCCTCACGGGGGACGAAGTCCTTCAGGGCCCGGCCGACGATCTCCTCGCTGCTGCCCGCCGAGTAGACGTTGGCGGTGTCCCAGAAGTTGACGCCCGCGTCCAGGGCCTGCCGGATGATGCCCCGGCTGGCGTCCTCATCGAGGGACCAGGCATGGCTACCCCGGTCCGGGGAGCCGAAGCTCATGCATCCTAGGGTGATAACCGAGACTTCCAGGCCGGTGTTACCGAGCTTGACGTAGCGCATCCTCCCATCATAACTAGACGGCCAGTTCCGAAAATCCGGCGCGCGGCGGGAAGAAACTCCGGGGGCTCCCAGTTATACGAGTCAGTGAGTTTCGAAAATCAAGGGGAGGCATCGAAACATGACTACGGCAGCACAGCCCGCCAAGGCGGCCGGCGAGTTCCTTATCGGCGGCAAGCTCCCGGTGACGCGCCTCGGCTTCGGCGCGATGCAGCTCACGGGGCCCGGCGTATGGGGCGACCCGAAGGACCCCGACGAGGCGGTGCGCGTCCTGCGCCGCGCGGTCGAACTGGGCGTCAACTTCATCGACACGGCCGACGCCTACGGCCCGTTCGTCGCCGACCTGCTGATCAGGAAGGCGCTCCGCCCGTACCCCGCCGACCTGATCATCGCGACCAAGGTCGGGCACACGCGCCAGGGTCCCAGCGTGTGGACCCCGGTCGGCCGGCCCGAGTACCTGCGCCAGCAGGCCGAACTGAACCTGCGTAACCTTGGCCTCGAGCAGCTCCCGCTGCTCCAGCTGCACCGGGTCGACCCCCAGGTGCCGCTGGAAGAGCAGGTCGGCGAGCTGAAGAACCTGCACGACGAGGGCAAGGTCGGCTACATCGGCCTGTCGGAAGTGACGGTCGACCAGGTCAAGGCGGCCCAGGAGATCACCCCGATCGCCACGGTGCAGAACCTCTACAACCTGGCCAACCGCACCGCGGAGGACGTGCTCGACTACACCGCCAGCCAGGACATGGGCTTCATCCCGTGGTTCCCGCTGGCCACCGGCCAGCTCGCCAAGCCCGGCGGCCCGCTCGCCGACCTGGCCGCCCGCCACGGCGCCAGCCCGTCGCAGCTCGCACTCGCCTGGCTGCTGCACCGCTCGCCGGTGATGCTGCCGATCCCGGGCACGTCCAGCGTCGCCCACGTCGAGGACAACATCGCCGCCGCCCGGCTCACGCTGTCCGACAGCGAGTTCGCCGCCCTCGAATCCGCGGTCAGCTAAGACCTTATCCAGCACGACACAGGCGCCGCCCCGTCCCTTGACCCTGGCCGGGCGGCGCCTGAGTCTTGCCCGCGCCCGGGCTTTCATGGGTCGAACGTGCCACGAGGGCGATCGTGCCCTCCCGAACAGCGATCCCTGAGCTTCTCTGTCCCTTCGATGATCTGCTACAAATATCTTCTGATTCGGGAAGAGTTTGCGGGCCCCGCCGGTTGCAGACGATTGGCCGCTGACCATCACGAAGGAGATATGACCAATGACTGAGCTTGCGCAGCTTGACGAGGACGGGCGCGCGGCGCTGTTCACGCAGGCCCGGACCGCCAACACGTGGGACGGGACGCCGGTGACCGACGAAGAGCTGACCGCGATCTGGGAACTCGCCCGGTGGGCGCCCACGTCGGGGAACATCCAGCCGCTGCGCGTGCTGTACATCCGCCCGGGCGAGGGCCGCGACCGCCTCGTCAAGCACATGTCCGACGGCAACAAGGCCAAGACCGAGGCCGCGCCGGCCGTCGCCGTCCTCGCCGTGGACACCCAGTTCCACGAGCACATCCCGACCGTGTTCCCGCACCGGCCGGAGCTGAAGGACGTGTACGCCGCGGATGACGACCGCCGCGTCAACGGCGGCCACTTTAACGCCACGCTGCAGGCCGGGTACTTCATCCTCGCGGTGCGCGCCCTGGGCCTGGCCGCCGGCCCGATGACCGGCTTCGACCCGGACGGCCTAGACGCCGAGTTCTTCCCCGACGGCCGGTACCACGCGATCCTGGTGATCAACATCGGCCACCCCGGCGAGAACGCGTGGCTCGGCCGGCTGCCGCGCCTGGCCCCCGAGGATGTCATCACCTGGGCCTGACACCCTTGCCTGAGTCGCAGAGCTGGAACAATCCGGGCTGGCGGCCCTACCCTGGAATATGCCAGAAACGGTACCCGCCAGCCTGGACGAGCTCCGCGCCCTCCAGCTGGAGCGGCTGCGGCGCACCCTGCGGCTCGCCTACGAGAACGTGCCCTTCTACGCCGGCCGGCTCGACGCGGCCGGGCTGCGCCCGGATGACGTCACCGACCTGGCTGACCTGGCCAAGCTGCCGCTGACCGCCAAGAACGACCTGCGGGACAACTATCCCTTCGGACTCCTCGCGGTCCCGCGCGAGCAGGTCAGGCGAGTGCACGCCTCCAGCGGGACCACCGGCACACCGACGGTCGTCGCTTACACCGAGCGCGACCTCGGCACCTGGGCGGACGTGGTCGCCCGCTCGATAAGCGCCGCCGGGGGACGGGCCGGGGACCTTGTGCACGTCGCTTACGGGTACGGCCTGTTCACCGGCGGCCTCGGCGCGCACTACGGCGCCGAGCGCCTCGGCTGCACCGTCATCCCCGCCTCCGGCGGCGCCACCGCCCGGCAGGTCCAGCTCATCAACGACCTGCGGCCGCGGATCATCATGGTCACCCCGACCTATATGCTCACCATCCTCGACGAGTTCGAGCGGCAAGGGCTCGACCCCGCGCGGTCGTCGCTCAAGGTCGGGATCTTCGGCGCGGAGCCCTGGACCGAGGCCATGCGGGCCGAGATCGAGGCGCGGGCGGGGATCGACGCCGTCGACATCTACGGGCTGTCGGAGGTGATCGGGCCGGGCGTCGCCCAGGAGTCGGCCGCGACGAAGGACGGCCTGCACATCTGGGAGGACCACTTCTACCCCGAGGTCGTCGACCCGGTCACCGGGGACGTGCTCCCCGACGGCGAGCGGGGCGAGTTGGTGCTCACGACCCTCAGCAAAGAGGCGATGCCCGTCATCCGCTACCGGACAAGGGACCTGACGCGGCTGCTGCCGGGGACGAGCCACCGGCCGTTCCGGAGAATGGAGCGGATCACCGGGCGCAGCGATGACCTGATCATCCTGCGCGGGGTCAACGTCTTCCCCACGCAAATCGAGGAGATCGTGCTGCGCGTGCCCGGGCTCGCGCCGCACTTCCAGCTGCTGCTGACGCGCGAAGGGCGGATGGACCGGCTGACCGTGCTGGCCGAGGCCGCGCCGGGCGCCGGCACGGCGGAGCGGGTCGCGGCCGTGTCGCGGATCGCCGCCGCGGTCAAGGACACGATCGGCGTCCGCGTGACCGCCGAGGTGACCGAGCCGGGCAGCCTGGAGCGGTCGACCGGGAAGATGAAGCGCGTGATCGACCGCCGCCAGGCCCCCGCCTAGGGGTTACACCTTGACCAGGTCCCGCTCGATCTCCTGCAGGCTGCGGCCCTTCGTCTCCGGGACGCGCCGCCAGAAGTAGCCCAGGGCCACCAGCGTCAGGAACCCGAACAGGAAGAACACCCCGACGCCGCCGATCGCGGTCAGCAGGGTCAGGAACGAGATCGTGACCACGAAGTTCGCCGCCCAGTTCGCCATGGTCGCCACGCTCATCGCGGCACCGCGGATGCGGAGCGGGTAGATCTCGGCGATCAGCAGCCAGAACACCGGGCCGAGGCCGATGGCGAAGCTGCCCGTGTAGATCAGCAGGCCGAGCACGGCCACCACGGCGAGCGCACCGGTCAGGTGCGAGCCGCCGAGGAAGCTGAGCGCGGTGATCACCATGCCAACCGCCATGCCCGCGGTGCCGGTTAGCAGCAGCGGGCGGCGGCCGACCTTGTCCAGCAGCCACACCGCGACGATCGTCATGCCGACGTTGACCGCGCCGTTCACGACGTTGGCGAGCAGCGCGGCGGAGTTCCCGAACCCCGCGCCCTGCAGCAGCGAGGGGGCGTAGTAGATCACGGTGTTGATGCCGGTGATCTGCTGGAACACGGCCAGGAGGACACCGACGTAGAGCAGCGGCCGGACCCGGTCCGTGAACAGGTCACGGGTGCGGGTGCGCGCCGTGCGGCTCGCGACATCCTGGACGTCCTTGATCTCGGCCTCGATCGCGGCGTCGCGCGCGTCCTGGTCGCCGTCCGCTTCCCGGACGCGGCGGAGCACGGCGCGGGCATCGTCAAGCCGGCCCTGCCGGATCAGCCAGTGCGGACTCTCGTTCTGGAACAGCATCCCGATGAACAGCGCCGCCGCCGGGATCACGGCGAGGCCGAACATCAGCCGCCAGTTCGACGTGGACGAAAGCCCGTAGTCGATGAGGTAAGACCCGAGGATGCCCGTCGTGATGGCGAGCTGGTTCAGGCTCACCATCCCGCCGCGGATACGCGGCGGCACGATCTCGCCGATGTACAGCGGGACGATCATCGACGCGGACCCGACCGCGAGGCCGATGACGATCCTGGCCACTAGGAGCACCGGATACGTCGGCGTGAACGCCGCCAGCAGCACCCCGGCGATGAACACGAGGGCAGTGGCCATCACGGTCGGGTGCCGGCCGATACGGTCAGCGACCCGGCCCGCCACAAGGGCGCCCACGACCGCGCCGACCAGCAGCAGGCTGGTCACGAGTTCCTGCTGGAACGACGACAGCCCGCCGAAGTCCTTCTTCACGAACAGCAGCGCACCGGACACGACTCCCGTGTCGTAACCGAACAGCAGCCCGCCGAGGGCCGTGATCGCCGCGCTGAAAACGACATGCCTGCGCACGCGCCGGGTACCGGGCTCGGCCGCGTGCCGTGATGTCAGCGCCATACTGACACCTCCAGTCTGGACGTTCTTTTTGCCTGTTTGTCAAACCGATACATGTTTCATCAACTACCCCGGAGACCACGTCCATGCCAGCGAGCCGTGTCTGTTCGGTCACGGGGGAGATGATGGAACGTGATGGGGGGAAGGCTGTAGCCTGCTCCGGTGAGTGACCTGACGGACCGCCAGCGCGCGCTGCTCGGCGAGTGGCTGGGCGCGTGGGAGACCGTCGCCGACCACACGTGGCCGCTGCAGGACACCACGGTCCTGCGCGTACGGAACGCCGACGGCGATCACATCGTGAAGGCCCGCTCCCCCGAGGGGATCGTCCCCGAGATCGACGCGCACCTCAGCGTGCTGAGCACGCTGTCCATCCCGGCCCCGCGCCTGGAGCACCACCACGCGGACGCCGGCCTGCTCGTCACCGCCTACCTGCCCGGCGACGTCGTCGAGGGCACCGCCGCCGAATGGGCGCCGGACACCTACCGGCAGGCCGGCGCGCTCCTGTCCGCGATGCAGGTCCCCGGGGAGCTGTCCGCGGGCTACTTCGGCGCCACGACGGACCGGGTACGGCGGCAGCTGGCCGACGCGGCCGGTTTGGTGCCCGCCGCCCAGCTGGCCGAGCTCGCGCGACGCGTCTTTCTGCTCCGCGACCAGCCGGTCCGGATGTACTTCACGCACGGCGACTACCAGCCCCGCAACTGGATCACCCACGAGGGCGAGGTGCGTCTCATCGACTTCGGGCGCGGCGGCCAGCGGCCGTGGGTCAGCGACCTGGTGCGGCTGCGCAACCAGCAGTTCGTCGGGCATCCCGAGTTCGAGGACGCCTTCTTCGCGGGGCTGGGCCTGCCCCTGTCGGCGATCGCCGAGGCGGACGCCGCCGCCTTCACGCTCGAGTCGGTCAAGCAGGCTGTGAGCACCGTCGTATGGGCGAACAAGATCGGGGCCGCCGATTTCGCCGACCACGGGCGCGTCATGATCACCCGTTTCCTTGATGGCGGCGTCTCCGGGTAACCGGGGAGTCGCGAGGGAGAAGAAAGACCATGCAAGACGACGGCACGATGGTCCCGGTGACCATCAGCCCGGCGATCATCAGCCGTGCGGCTCTGCACGAGTGGCTGGAGTTGCGCGAGCCGGGCGAGTCCGGGCGCCACCTCCGCCACGCGGACCACTTCATCAAGCTCACCGAGGACGGCGGCGACCGCGCGCTGTACATCGGCGTGGGGGCGGCGGAGGCGATCGCGCTCAGCCTCACGCAGAGCGGGCGGGAATTTCCCCGGCCGATGACCTACCAGTTCGCCGCGTCCCTGCTCGCCGGCTCGGGCAGCGCACTGCGCGAGGTCCGCATCACCAGGCTCACCGACGGCGTCTTCTACGCGCAGGCGGTGCTGACGAACGACACTGTCGTCGACGCGCGGCCCAGCGACGCGATCAACCTGGCCGCCATCACGGGAGCGCCCGTGCTCGTGGCGGCCGGGCTTCTCGACCTGTCCTTCGGCCCGGACCAGCCCGCGGCTACTTAACCAGTACCGGCGCCAGCGGAGGAGCGCCGGGCACCAGCGAGCATCATCCCGCTATGCTGGGGTTACTGCGGGATTGGGGAACGGGTCATGCGCAATCACGGGTCGCGATTCGAGTGCCTGAGGATGCGCCCGCACGACCATATCGGCTGGGTGTTCTCCGGCCCGGCGGCATTCGACGAGCTGGCCGAGCCGTTCCTGGCCGAGGGCGCGGCGCGTGGCGAACTGCTCATGTACGTGACGGGCTCGCCCAGCCCGGCGACGGTTTCCCGGCTGCGCGACCGGCACGGTGACCGGGCGGTCCAGGCCGCCAGCACCAGCGAGGTCTACGGGGAATCCGGCATCGTCAACGCCGCCGCGCAGCGCATGGCGTTCGCGTCCGTGCTCGCGGACGCACTCGCCGCCGGATTCTCGGGCATCCGCGTCGCCGCCGACAACACCCCGCTCGTCGCCGACGAGCTACGCCTGGCCGCGTGGATTCGCTGGGAGCACACCGCCGACCGCTTCATGGCCGAGAACGCCGTCACCGGCCTGTGCGCGTTCGACGGGCGGCGTGTCGACGTGAACCGGCTCCGCCACCTCGCCACCCTGCACCCGCTGTCGTCCTCCGCCGAGCCCGAACCGCAGTTCCGCATGTTCGCGCACGACGGGGACCTTTGGCTGGAAGGGCAGATCGACTCGTTCGCGGTCGGCGAGCTGCCCCTGGCCCTGGCCGTGCTGCCACCGCGGACCGGAATCCTCATCGACCTTTCCGCCGCCGCCTTCGTGAGCCGCGCCCCGCTGGCCCGCCTGCGGCGGCTGGCCGACACCGGCGTTACCGTCACCATCCGCGGGGACGAGGCGGCCATGACGGCGCTGGCGGGCAACGGCCTGAACCTCGGTGAGAGCCTCCTCCTGAAGTCGACGACGTGAGCCGACGCCGGCAGGCGCTCAGGTGCTCAGGGGCGGAGGCGAATGCCCGTAGGCGCGGGCGCCTGCGGGCGCAGGCGCGGGACAACCAGGCGCGGGATGTCACATCGGACGCCTACCTAGGACGCTCGATGTCACATCGGGCGCTTACCTTGGACGCTCGATGTCACATCGGACGCCTACCTTGGACGCTCGATGTCACATCGGACGCCTACCTAGGACGCTCGATGTCACATCGGGCGCTTACCTTGGACGCTCGATGTCACATCGGGCGCCTTCTTAGGGGGTAAATGACGCATCGGGCCCCATAGGAAGGGGTTGAATGACGCATCGAGCCCGTCCGGGGT
>Ga0210389_10000056_pt1 | contig 105196 bp, 90 predicted proteins | sample IncBWH28OmetaG_FD_160127 | JGI IMG/M metagenome (GOLD analysis project Ga0210389, IMG submission 160127) | Forest soil microbial communities from Barre Woods Harvard Forest LTER site, Petersham, Massachusetts, United States - Inc-BW-H-28-O ...
CCGGGGTGCCTGAAAGCCGGGGTGCCTGAAAGCCGGGGTACTTGAAAGCCGGGGTGCCTGAAAGCACGTGTGCCTGAAAGCCGTTACTGGTCGTTTTCCGCCTGGGGCGGGAGGGTCTGGCCCGGGAGGGTCCGTTCCGACAGGGACCACCGGCGCAGCAGGGAGCAAGCACGGTAGTGGCCGTCGCGGTACCAGTTCTCCAGGCTGTCCAGCACCGTGAGCACCGACCGCACGCCCCAGCGGCCGCCCCACGTCAGGGGGCCGAGGGGGTAGTTGACGCCCAGGCGCATCGCCGTGTCGATGTCGTCGGCGCTCGCGACCCGCGCGGCGAGGGCGTCGGCGGCCAGGTTGACCAGCATCGACACGGTCCGGGTGACGATCAGGCCGGGCACGTCGTCGATCACGAAGACCGACAGGCCGCCTGCCTGCAGGAGCGCGACGGCCTCGTCGAGCACCGGCGCCGGGCAGCCGTCCGACGGCGCGACCGCGATGGCGGTCGCCGTGGCCGGGTCGAGCACGCGGTCGATGACGATCACCGGCCGCTCGAACGCCGCCGCCAGCGAGGTGGCGGTCGCGCCCTCGCACTGGGCGAGCAGCCCGCCCGACGGGAGCTCGGCCAGGCCTTCCGGCAGGCCCGCCAGGGTACCGCCCGCGGCGACGGCGGTCCGGGCGGCCACACCCGACCGGGCGAGCAGGGGCGCCAGCGGCGAGTGGCCGCGGAAGACGACGCCCGCGGGCGGCGAGACAGCGGCCGTCGGCGCGGGCGACGCGGCCGGCGCCTTGCCGTCGGCGTAGACGCCCCGGCCGGTCTTGCGCCCCAGACGCCCGGCTTCCACCAGCGCCCGCTGGGCCAGCGACGGGGTGTACCGCGGGTCACGGCCGAACGCCGACCAGACCGAACGGGTGACCGCCTCGTTGACATCGTGCCCGACCAGGTCCATGAGCGCGAACGGACCCATCCGGAACCCGGCCGCGCCGGTCAGGACCGCGTCGATGTTCTCCGGCACGGTGGCGTGCTCCGCAAGCAGCCGCCAGGCCTCGGCGTAGAACGGGCGGGCCACCCGGTTGACGATGAACGCCGGGGTCGCGGTGGACCGCACCACCGTCTTCCCCCACGACGCCGCCAGTTCCGCCGCCGCGTCGGCGACGGCCGGGCTGGTGTCCAGGCCGGAGATCACCTCCACGAGCTTCATCGCCGGCACGGGGTTGAAGAAGTGCAGGCCCACGACCCGCCCGGGGTGCGCGAGGCCGGCCGCGATCGCGGTCGGGGACAGCGACGACGTGTTCGACGCGAGGATAGCGTCTGCCGTGACGATGTTCTCCAGCACGGCGAACAGGGCCTGCTTCGCCGCCAGGTCCTCGACGATCGCCTCCACCACGACGTCGCACTCGCCGAGGCCGTCCACGCTTGTTGCTGTTATCAGCAGGGAGTCGGGGTCGACGGACGAGCGGCCCTTCGCGACCTGGGCCTTGACCCGCTCGCGGATCGCGTCGATGGCGCGCTCGGCCGCGCCCGGCACCGAGTCGGCGAGCAGCACGCGGCGGCCCGCCACGGCGGCGATCTGGGCGATGCCCGCGCCCATGGTTCCCGCCCCGACCACGCCCACGGACACGACACCAGCAGACAGGGCACCGGCAGCTTCGCTCATCGATCTCCTCCGGGAAGCCGCGCGGGTTACTGCGCGGGCAGCTTCAGGTTGTACACGCGGCAGGCGTTGCCGGCCAGGACCAGCGCGGCGGTGTCCTCATCCGGGCACTGCGCCGCCACCGCGCGGGCGTTCTTCGCGATGCCGGGCACGCCCGGCCAGTCCGTGCCGAAGATCATCCGGCGCACGAGCCGGTGCCAATTCTGCCGTGCGTAGTATTCGCGCAGCCGCCGGGGCGGCAGCCCGGACAGCTCGATCCACACCCGGTCATGCGACAGCGCGAGGAACGCGGCGGCGTCATACCACCAGCCCCGGCCGCCGTGCGCCAGCACCAGGGTGAGCGAGCGGAAGTCCCGCAGCACGTCGTCGAGGACGACCGGGTCGCCGAACGTGTTGCTGGCGCCGGGGAAGGTCGAGGTGCCGCAGTGCACGACGACGGGCACCCCGGCGGCCTGGCACGCCTCGTAGGCCGGGTACAGCGCGCGGTCGTTGGCGGCGGCGCCGGCGTGCACCGGGTGGATCTTCAGGGCGATCGCGCCGAGGTCCAGCTGGCGGCGGACCTCCTCGTCGACCGGGTAGTGATAGTGCGGGTTGACGCTCCCGATGACCTTGATCCGGTCCGGGTTCGCCGCCGCGACCGGCAGCATGTCCTCGATGACCTGCAGCCCGGTCACCTTCGGGCTGTACTCGCACATCAGCATCGCGACGTCCGCGCCCTCGGCGGCGAGGAACGCGTCGAACGCGGCGGGCACGACCGTGCCGGCGGAATCGTAGAGACGGGCGACCAGCCCGGGGTCACCGACCTGCAGCCATTCGTCCTGGCTCAGCTTCAGCGTCGGCAGCCGCGCCGCGTGCAGGTGGACGTCGACCAGCGGCAGCCCGTCGATCATGCATTTCCCTGGGGCCGCACCAGCACGGTGGCGGCCATCTCGCGTAGCTCCACACGGCGTATCTTCCCGGTCGCGGTCGTCGGGAAGCCTTCGGTGAACACGACCGCCCGGGGCCGCTTGAACGACGGCAGGCCCGCGCGGCAGTACTCGATGAGCTCTTGCTCGGTGGCCGGCGCCGCCCCGGGCTGCCGCACCACATAGGCGACCGGCTTCTCCAGCCCGTCGGTGTCGCTGGCGGCGATCACGACCGCCTGCGCCACCCCCGGGTGGGACAGCAGCCGCTCCTCCACCTCCATCGGCGATACCCAGATGCCGCTGGCCTTGATCATGTCGCCGGTGCGGCCGAGGCAGGCGTAGTACCCGTCGGCGTCACGCACGTAGGTGTCGCCGGTGCGCAGCCACTCCCCCTGGAACACCTGCCGGGAGGCGTCGTACTTGGCCCAGTAGCCGGTCGCGGCCGACGCGCCGCGGACGAACAGCGTCCCCGGCTGCCCGGCCTCGGTGATCGACCGGCCGGTTTCCTCGTCGATCAGCTTCAGGTCGTAGCCCGGCACGGCCACGCCGGTGGTGCCCGCCTTCACGGCGCCGGGCCGGTTGGACAGGAAGATGTGCAGCACTTCGGTCATGCCGATGCCGTCGAGGATGTCGATCCCGAAGTGCGCGGTCCACCGCGTGTACAGCGCGGCGGGCAGCGCCTCGCCGGCCGAGGCGGCCAGCCGGACCCCGGCCAGGGCGTCGGGCGGCAGCCCGGCCCGCAGCATGCCCGCGAAGAACGTCGGGCCGGCGAAGAACAGCGTGGCCCCGTGCTTGACGGCCGTCTCCGCGACCAGGTCGGGCCGCGACGGCGCGGGCTGCAGCACGCTGGCGGCGCCCACCGACAGCGGGAACAGCACCGAGTTGCCGAGACCGTAGGCGAAGAACGCCTTGGCGGCGGACAGGCACCGGTCGCCGGGCCGGATGCCGAGGACCTGGGTCCCGTAGGTCTCGCAGACTTCGCGGACGGACGCGTGGCGGTGCATCGCGCCCTTCGGCGTTCCGGTGGTGCCGGAGGTGTACAGCCAGAACCCGGGCGAGTCCTCCCCCGTCCCGTACACGCGCTCGTCGGGCGCGGCGCCGGCCAGCGCGTCGAGCTCGGCCTCGCCCAGCACCCCGCGCAGTTCCGGCGCGTCGGCGGCGGCCGCCTGGCCCGCGGCGGCGAACTCGCCGGTGACCGCGAGGAATCGCGCCCGCGAGTCGCGGAGCAGCTCGGCGATGCCGTCGGCCCGCAGCATCGTGGACACGGGCACCGGGATCGCCCCGATCCGCATGGCGGCGAGGTAGGTGACCACGAAGTGCGGCGAGTCCGCCATCACCATCAGGAGCCGCTGCTCCGGCTCCAGGCCCAGTGACCGCAGCCCGGCGGCGGTGCGGCACACCCGGTCGTGCAGCCCGGCGTACGTGACGTCGCCCGCGGGCCCGGTCAGGGCGGCCCGGCCGCCGTCCCCGGCGGCCAGCCGCCGGTCGAGGAGGTACTCACTCGCGTTGAAGAGTCGCGTCATCGCGCCGCCTAGTGGTGAGAGGGGCCGAACTCGTCAAGACAGGTGAACGTAGTCGTAGTCGAAGGGCTTGCCGTTGATCCCGTTGCGCGGCGGCGCGATCCAGGCCGCGATCTTGCCGCGCTCGTAGACCGGTCTCATCAGCGACCGCACGAACGTCTTGTCCGTGTCGGTTGGCAGCCATTCTCCCTTGCGGCGCTCCCATTCGCCAGCGGAGATCCGCTCGCCCGAGGGCGCCGCCTCGATCCCGGCGAACGCGCCGACCTTGCGGTTGAACGCGGCGTGCGGCAGCGCCAGCCGCTGGGTCAGCCCGGCCTGCTCCAGGATCTTGTTCCACCGGTTGACACCACTTCGACAATCGTCGATGTACTCCCGCCGCAGGTCGGTGTTCAGCCCGGTCAGGGCCGCGACCTCGATGGTGCTGATCTGCTCGTCGACAAGGGCGTCCACCATGATCGAGTCGCTCGTCAGGATGTGGTCGTCCTTGCGACGCTCCTCCAGCCAGCGGCCCTTCAGCCCGGCACTGTAGTAGTTCGCGACGTTGGTGGACGTGTCCCCGCCGAACAGGTCGAGCGAGACCGAGAAGTGGAAGTTGAGGTACTTCTGGATGACCGGCAGCGGGATCACGCCCAGCGCCGCGACCTCGTCGGTGTCGCTGGAGACCATGACCTGCGCGGTCCGCTCCACCACCCGGTCGATCCCGGTGGTCCCCACCATCATGTGGTGCGCTTCTTCCTTGAGCATGAACTCGCAGGTGCGCGACAGCGGGTCGAACGCCGACTCCTTCAGCGTGCCGAGCTGGTACTTGCCGTCCCGGTCGGTGAAGTACGTGAACATGAAGAACGACAGCCAGTCCGGCGTCTCCTCGTTGAACGCGCCCAGGATGCGCGGCGCGTCCTCGCTGCCGGAGTTGCGGTGCAGCAGTTCCTCGGCCTCCTCGCGCCCCTCCCGGCCGAAGTAGGCGTGCAGCAGGTACACCATCGCCCACAGGTGACGGCCCTCCTCCACGTTGACCTGGAACAGGTTCCGCAGGTCGTACAGGCTCGGCGCGGTGGCCCCCAGGTTCCGCTGCTGCTCGACGCTCGCCGGCTCGGTGTCGCCCTGGATGACGATGAGCCGGCGCAGCTCGGCGCGATACTCCCCGGGCACCTTCTGCCAGGCGGGCTCGCCCTTGTGCTGCCCGAACGCGATCCGCCGGTCCGGGTCGCGCTCGGCCAGGAAGACGCCCCAGCGGTAATCCTTCATCGGCACATGGCCGAAATGCGCCCAGCCTTCACGTCCCACGTTCACGGCCGTGCGCAGGTACACGTCCTGCGTCGGCAGGGTCGGCCCCATGGTCTGCCACCAGGACAGGAAGTCGGGCTGCCAGGATTCCAGCGCCCGCTGCAGCCGGCGGTCCTCGCGCAGTCCGACGTTGTTCGGGATCTTCTCGGCATAATCCGGAGTCGTCATGGTCAGACCCTCTTCCGGTCGAAGTCGGCGCGCTGCCCGGTGCCGTACTTGCGCAGCGCCCCCTGCTCGCCCGAGGCGTTCGGGCGGTAGAAGATCCAGTTCTGCCAGGCGGACAGCCGCCCGAAGATCTTGGTCTCGGTGGTTTCCGGCCCGGCGAACCGGTAGTTCGCCTCCAGGCCGCTCAGCGCGTCCGGGCTGAAGGACGCGCGTTCCTCGATCGCCATCCGCACCTCTTCGTCCCAGTCGATGTCGTCCGGGGCGAACGTGACCAGGCCGAGTTTCTCGGCTTCGGTGGCCTCCAGCGCCTCCCCGGCCCGCTTCCCGGCCGCCGCCAGGGCGTCGTCGTCGCCGATAAACCGGGTCTGCAGCCGGGTCAGGCCGTTGCCCATCGGCAGGGGGCCGCCCGTGCTTCCGGAAATATTCATCGCCGACACGGTGATCGCCGCCGGGGCGGCGTCGGGATCTTCATCCTCGAAGGTGCCGAAGAGCATGTAGGACCGGTCGGCCGCCAGGGCCAGCTCCAGGAGCGAGCCGGCGAAGCAGGAGCCGGGCTCGATCAGCGCGATCAGGGACCGGCTGGTCACGTCCAGGCGCTTCAGCGTCCGCTTGAGGTACAGCACGATCTCGTTCGCGAGCCAGTCGCTGCCCCGCTGATCGAGCAGCAGCTGGTCGCAGGCGAGGACCTTCTCCGGATCGCCCTTCGTGCGGAAGACCCAGGTGCCGATCTCGGACTCGTTGGTCCGCAGGTCGAGGATCAGGTCATCTAGTTCACGTGTGGCGGCGAGCGTCCAGAACTTGTCCCCGAGGGCGTGGACTTGACCCATCGAGGCCGGCGCGCCCCCTTCCGGGCCGGTGATGGTGATCTCCGCGACGCCGCGGTCACGGACCAGCGCGGCCGACACGTGCGTGTAGGTGATCGCGTCGTCGTCGCGCGTCTTGGCCAGCGGTGTCAGCCGGATGCCCGGTCCCGCGGCGGGCAGGCGGGCGGATGATCCGGCCGCCGCCCGCGCTCGCTGCGCGATGCCATCCTGCCATTGGGCGCGCGGCACGACCTCGTCGACGAGCCTCCAGTCGACCGCCTTGCGGCCGCCGATGCCCTCGGACTTGGTGGCGAAGTAGTCGGCCAGGTCGCGGCGGACGCGGCGCTTGTCGACCACGCGGGTCAGGCCGCCGGTGCCGGGCAGCACGCCGAGCAGCGGCAGCTCGGGCAGCGACACGACCGAGGACCGGTCATCGACCAGCACGATGCGGTCGCAGGCGAGGGCGAGCTCGTAGCCGCCGCCGGACGCGGTGCCGTTCAGCGCGGCGATGTAGGTCTGGCCGGAGCCGGCGGTCGCGTCCTCGATCCCGTTGCGGGTCTCGTTGGTGAACTTGCAGAAGTTCACCTTCCACGGATGGGAGGACGCGGCGAGCATGCGGATGTTCGCGCCCGCGCAGAAGATCTTCTCCTTGCCGCTGGTCAGGACGACCGCCTTGACCTCGGGATGCTCGAACCGCAGCCGCTGGACCGCGTCGTACAGCTCGATGTCCACGCCCAGGTCATAGGAGTTGAGCTTGAGCTCATAGCCCGGGACGAGACCGCCCTGCTCGCTGACGTCCATGGTGAGCGTCGCCACCGGGCCGTCGACCGACAGGCGCCAGTGCCGGTACCGCTCCGGGTCGGTCTGGAACTCAACCTGCATACTGCAACCTTCTACTAACTTCAGACGTTCCGTCAATAGTTAGTAGCATTTTCCGGTACCGATTTTCGCCTGTGCGGACGTGTCTTGCGGTCACGCGTCGCTGTTGAGGCGCTGCCATTCGCGCCGAGCGTCGGCGGTCCACTGCTCGTGACGGTCGGCGAACATCTGCGCGGCCTTGACCCCGGCCCACCGTGGCGGGAGCAGTTCCCGCGGCAGCGCCGGGTCGATGGACGGAAACCGCCGCCAGGCGTGCACGAGCTCGAGCTGCCGGACCAGGACGTCCTTCGGCGTCGGGGTGCGGAACTCGGCGTTGAACTGCTCGTATTCCGCGTCGATGGCCGACAGGTTCCACGCCTCCGCGACCATGGACTTCACGTCGCCGAGGCCGACCCGCTCGCCGGTGAACACGTGCGCGCCGTCGGCCACGCCCGCGTCCCGCAAGACCCTGATCGCCTCCTGCTGACGCGCGGCGTGCGGGCTGATCCACAGCCCCGCGCCGAGCGAGCCGAAGCCGGCCCAGTTGAGCCGGGTGCGCACCATGTGCCGCGCGCCGCGGTCGCTCTCCGGAATCCGCGCCTGCACGACGACCCAGCGTCCGTCCCAGTCCCTGGTCGGGCCGAAGGAGTAGATGCGCTCGGCGCCGTCGGTCAGCAGCCTGCGCGCCGCCGGGGTGAGCAGCCAGCGGGTGCGGCGGCCCTCCTTCTGCGCGCTGAGCCAGCCGGCGTTGCCGGTGCGCATCAGGGCCTGGCGGGTGGCCTTCTCCGCTACCCCGAGCCGTTCGAAGACGGCCAGGACGGCCGAGGTCCACGCCGCGCCCGCACTCGGCAGGACGTACTCCCCGAGCAGGGTGAACATCATGCCGCGGGCGCTGGACGAACCGCCCGTCACCCGGCGGGACACCAGCGGCGAGGATTCCCGCTCTTCCACTGAAGGCCTCCAACCGGCGGTAAGCCCGTAGCGTATCAAGCGAGAGCGCCCCTCCCGGCCGGATGCGGCTCGCGGAGGGTCAGTGGGTGATGGTTCCGTACGTGACGGTGTCACCCGCCCAGGAGAACGATTCCCAGATCACCCTCCCGGCGCCGGTCGAGGCCGCGACCATGTCGCCGCCTCGCTCATAGACGCCGACGTGGTACACGTAGCTGCCCGGGTCGCTGGTGACGTGAAAGAAGACGAGGTCGCCGCCCCGGGCGCGCGACTTGCCGATGCGCCGGAACTCCCGGAACTGCGCTTCGGCGGTGCGCGCGATGTGCTTGCCGAAGTGGTGGTATACGTACCGTGTCAGCCCGGAACAGTCGAAGCCGGCCGGGGTTGTCCCGCCGTAGACGTAGGGCACCCCTTCCAGTCGCTTCACGTACGTCGCCACCTTCTGGTTGAACGACTCCGGGTGACTCTTCGCCGATGCCGCCTGCGAGTGGCCCGCTCGCGTGACCGCCGCACTGGCGGCTTCCGTTGTCCCCACGGCCGTCGCGGCCACCGGGACGCTGATCGTTAGCACCGCGAGCGTCGCGGTGGCCAGCGTGATGCGCCGCATCCTTAGGCGCCTCCGGCTCGCTCGCCGCGGACCCCGAGATAGATGTGATCACGCATCGTATTAATTCGACTACTCATTACTCAGCCTCCCCTGAGTGCTTTACGCCGGCTGGCGTAGCGGCTTTCATTTGCACCGCGGCACCTGCGTATCACCACAACGCGGCACCCGTCCGGGATTGTGGCATATTGAACCACCGTAGGCGTGCCAATCACAGGCAGATAACTGCCCTCAGGACAGCACTGTCAAGCCTTACCAGAAATTCACGTTTTCCCAGGTAGAGCCGGTCTCAAGTCGGGTTGCCAACTCAATAGGACAATCGTTGTCATCGAATAGCGGCATGTGTCCTATATCACATGAATGCTATTAGTAACTCACATATTGCACTCTGTTACTAAACCGTGATAGGCCGTCCAATGTTACTGCTGATGCTAATGAGCAGCTGGTGAATAGCGCCTGACTTCGGATATCGCTTGACGGCGCCGGGAGGCGGTGGCATAGTTACGGCGTCCCACTCCCGACGGACGGAGACTGATTTGAGGCTCTGAGGCTGGATCCCAGCGTCACGCCGGTTTGGCGTGCGCCCCGCCTCATTCTGGAGCTAATCAGTCATGCCGGTATCTTCGTCGTCGGCGATTGCCTGTAACAACCTCTCGTTCTCCTGGCCCGACGGCACCGTCGTCCTCAAGGGCCTGAACGCCGCCTTCTCCCCCGGGCGCACCGGCCTGATCGGCGTCAACGGCGCCGGCAAGTCGACGCTGCTGCGGCTCATCGCCGGACAGCTCGCGCCCGCGTCGGGCAGCGTGACCGTCAGCGGCGAGATCGGCTACCTGGCCCAGGACCTGACGCTCGACACGAGCATCACCGTGGCGGCGCTGCTGGGCATCGCCGGGAGGCTCGACGCCATCTGGGCGATCGAGAACGGTGACGTCCGCACGGCGACGTTCGACGCCGTCGGCGACGACTGGGACATCGAGGACCGTGCACGCGCAGAACTCGACCGCCTGGGCCTGTCCCGTGTGCGCCTGGACGACACGGTCGCCACGCTGTCCGGCGGGGAGGCGATCATGACCGCGCTGACCGCGCTGTTGCTGCGGCGGCCCGAGGTCCTCCTGCTCGACGAGCCGACCAACAACCTGGACGCGCGGGCGCGCCGCAGGCTCTACGCGGCGGTGGAGTCCTGGCCCGGCGTGATGATGATCGTCAGCCACGACCGGGAACTGCTCGGCCGGGTCGACCAGATCGCCGACCTGTTCGGCGGCGAGCTGCGCATGTACGGCGGCACGCTGACGGACTACGAGGCGCGGCGGGCCGCTGAGCAGGCCGCCGCCGAGCAGGCCGTCACCACGGCCGCCGCGCAGGTACGACGCGAGAAGCGCGACTTCACCGAGGCGCTGACTAAGCAGGCACGACGCGACCGCCAGGGACGGCAGGTCGCCGCGTCTGGCAGCCTGCCGCACGCGGTGATCGACAGCCACCGCAAGCACGCCCAGGAGTCGGCCGGCAAGTCCCGCGAGCTGCATCAGGAGCGAATCGAGGCGGCGCAGACCCGGCTGCGCGAGGCCGAGGACGCGGTGCGCGACGACGCGGAGATCCGCGTGGACCTGCCGGGCACCGCGGTCCCCGCGGGACGGACCCTGCTGACCGTCACCGGCCTGGACGCCCCCTGGCACCCAGCCGCTGCCTTCCGGGAACCGGACGTTGCCGGGGAAGAGGATGAGCCCGAGGTAGCCCTGGCCGGGCTCATCGTGCGCGGGCCGGAGCGGATCGCGCTGACCGGGCCGAACGGCGCCGGCAAGACCACGCTGCTGCGCGCCATCACCGGCCAGGCCGCACTGCCCGGCGTCGAGGTGCGGCGGGGCGGCGCGATCGGGTACCTGCCGCAGCGGCTCGACATCCTCGACGAGTCGCTCACCGTCGAGCAGAACGTCCACGCGAAGGCCCCCGCCGCCACGCCGAACGAAGTGCGCGCCGGGCTGGCGCGGTTCCTGTTCCGTGGCGCCCGCGCCGACCAGGTGGCGGGCGGGCTATCCGGCGGCGAGCGCTTTCGCGCGGTGCTCGCCGCCCTGCTGCTCGCGCAGCCGCCGCCCCAGCTCCTCATTCTCGACGAGCCGACCAACAACCTGGACATGTCCTCGGTGCGCCAGCTCACCGAGGCACTCCAGTGCCACCGGGGCGCGCTGCTCGTGGTCAGTCACGACCAGCCGTTCCTGAACACCCTCGGGATCACCCGCTGGCTGTGGCTGGACCGCGCCGGCCGGCTCGCCGACGCCGAGCCGGCGTTATCGGGCGTTACCCGGCGGCCGCGACCGCGGCGCGGACGCGGAAGGAGGCGGGCGCGAGCTCGCCGCCGGCGCGCGCCTTCTCCAGGGCAGCCGACCACCAGGCGAGGTCGTCGAGCTGGACGTCGAGGCTGGCCTTGGTGATGGGCTTGACGGGCTCGCCGTCCGCGCCGAACGCCTCCTGCACTTCCGGCAGCACCACGGTGCTGCGGAGCGGGACCGCGTCCGCCTCCACGAACACGTTGGCGAGGTGCTCGATGGCCCGGATCGCGCCGCTGACGCCGACGCTGTAGCCGACGAAGGCGACCGGCTTGTTGCGGAAGCCGAACGACAGCCACACGGTGTCGATGGCGTTCTTCAGGCCGCCGGGGATGCTGTGGTTGTACTCGGGCGTGACGACGATGAAGGCGTCGGATTCCTTGATCTTGTTGTTCCACGCCTTCACGAGCGGGTCGGAGTAGGTCGGATCGTTGATGTCGCCGATGGTGCCGGCGTGCTCGGCGAAGATCGGCAGCTTCCAGTCGAGCAGGTCAGCGACCTCGACGTCGAACTTCCCGTGCGCCTGGGCGGTCTTGACGACCCAGGGCACGACCGTGTCCGCGACGCGGGTCGGCCGGGTACTTCCGATGATGATCAGCAGCTTGGAGATACCGTCTGTCTACCACTAACCGTTTGTGGCCCGCAAACTATTGGTTCGTGACGGTACTATGAGGACGTGGCGGATGAAGACGCGATGACAGGACGCCAGATCCTGCCGCTGATCGACCACCTCGCCCGCCTCGGCCGCCGCGCGGCCGACGGCTGCGAGTCGGTCGGCTGCCTGCGGCCCCGGCACCTGATCGCGATCAAGCTCCTGCGGGACCACGGGCCGATGACGCAGCACGCGCTCGGCGCGGCGCTGCGCCTGGACCCGAGCAACGTCGTCGGCCTGCTCAACGAACTCGAGGAACGCGGCCTGATCGAACGCCGCCGCGACCCGGCCGACCGCCGACGGCACATCGTGTCGCTGTCGCCGGCCGGCGCGGACTCGCTCGAGGTCAACGACGCCGAGTTCCGCCACATCGAGGACGACCTGCTGAAGGCCCTGACCTCAGCGGAGCGCTGTCAGCTCTACAATCTCTTGATCCGCGCGGTCGGCGGCGTCATGCCCGGCGACTGTTTCGGCGGCTCCTGCGCCTAGGACCCCCGCCGGCTCCGCCCGGCTTCGCCCGTGGCGGAAGGCGTGAAGCGGGGCGCGAAATCAGGCGCGGCCTGTATAAGTGGACTGGGGTTCTGGCGCGGATTCTGACGTGGAGGCGTCGTGCGGAGGGGGATACTGGCGGCGGTCGCCACCACGATGGTGATGGCGGTCGCGGGCTGCGTGGCCTCGCCCACGGCGTCGCGGCTGGACCCGCCTCAGTCCCCCGCGACCCAGTCCCCGGCGACACAGTCCACCGCGCCCCAGTCGCCCGCGACCCAGTCCCCGGCGACCAGCGCTCCCGCGTCGCCGCGGCTGCTGGGATCGGTTCCGCTGGTCGGGGTCTATGAGCCGGACGCGCCCGGCAGCTGGTCGGATTTCGGCGCCTTCGCCAGCGCGAGCGGGATCCGGCCGGGGATCGCCGGGTACTACTCGTCATGGCGGGAGCCGTTCGGCTCCGCGTTCGCCGAGACGGCGTGGAATCACGGCGCCTACGTGCTCGTGCAGCTGCAGCCGAACGGCGTGTCGCTCGCCTCCATCGCCGACGGCGACTCCGATGCCTACCTGCGCTCCTTCGCCGACGCGGTCGCCGCCTTCGGCCATCCGGTGATCTTGTCCTTCGGGCACGAGATGAACGGCTCCTGGTATTCCTGGGGCGACGGGCACGCGTCCGCGGCGGAGTTCATCGCGGCGTGGCGGCACATCGTGGGGGTGTTCCGCGCGCAGGGCGCGGACAACGCGACCTGGCTGTGGGCGGTCAACTCCGTGGCGGGGGCGTCGGGCGACCTGCGGCGGTGGTGGCCGGGCGCGGCCTGGGTGAACTGGGTGGGCGTGGACGGCTACTACTTCGGGACCGCGGATACCTTCACGTCGGTGTTCGGGCCGACGATCGCCGACATCCGGGCCTTCAGCCAGGCACCGCTGCTGATCGCGGAGACCGCCGTGGGCACGACGGCGGACCGGGACAGCCAGATCAAGGGACTGTTCGCGGGCGTCCGCGAGCAGCGCCTCGCCGGGCTGATGTGGTTCGACGAGGCGCAGGACTCCGGCCTGTATCACCAGGACTGGCGCCTGGAAGACGATCCGTCCGCGCTCGCCGCCTTCGCCGCCGGGGCCGCGGACGGGCTAGTGCCTGGCTGAGGTCCCGCGGGAACGCGGGCGACGGCTGCCACGGTCACCACAATAGAGTGGGCGAGTGTCCGTACCCGGCGTAACGTTCGAGCTTCTCGACGGCAGGCAGGCGGCCGGGCACGAGGAGGAGATGCTCGCCCTGCACGCCGAGGTGTTCGGCGCCGGCTCCCCCGACGCCGACTCCCCCGACTCGGGCTTCGGCCGGCGCCTGGCGGTGTGGCGGCGGCAGCAGGGATTCTCGCTGGCCGCTGGCTTCCACGGCGGGTACCTGGTCGGCTACGCGTGCGGGACGCCGTTGCGGTCCGCGACGTCGTGGTGGCGGGAACTGACGACGCCGCTGGCCGAGGACGTCACCACCGAGCACGCCGGGCGGACGTTCGCGCTGATGGAGATCGCGGTGCGCGGATCGTGGCGCAGGCAGGGCATCGGCGCGCAACTGCACGGCCTGCTGCTCGGTGACCGCCCCGAGGAGCGCGCGACGCTCACCGTCCCGCCCCGCGCCGCCGCCGCGCAGCACGCGTTCCGCAACTGGGGCTGGGAGAAGATCGCGCGCACGCGCGGCCTGGATGCGGATACGCCCGTCTGCGACGTGCTCGTACTCGGTTTGCACCCGGTCTAGCCCGGGTCTAACCCAGCGGGAACACCGCTTCCCTCGTCCAGGGGGCGGAGTCGTCGAGGGGGCCGGTCATCAGCGTCACCGTCGTGACCGAGCTAGACACCGGCAAGCCTGGGCGGACGGCCGCCTCGGCGGCGCGCAGTTCCCCGACCGGCCGGCTGTGCCCCACCGTCAGGTGCGGGACGACCTCCGCGTACTCCCCCGCGAACGGCGGGCACTGCGGGAACGCCGCGAACACGAGTTCCGTCAGGGCGCGGAACGGCCCCGGATCCCGCGGGCCAAGCCACAGCACGTTCTCCCCGAACCAGTCAGTGTGATCCAGCGTGCAAGCGAACCGTGGAAACGACGCGAACAGCCGCGTCAGTTCCGCGTGCGCGGTCATATCCAGGGCATCGCCCGCCAAGAACGGGAACAGCACCGTGACGTGCGCCGGGATGCCGAGCGAGGCGTTCGAGTCCAGGCGACGGCGGTACGGGGACACGAGTTCCTCGGCCGCGGGGATTTCCGCTAGCAGCGCGCTCGCCAGGTTGTGTCCGGTCACGTTGTTTCCCGTCATGCCTGGAGACGTTAGCCGAGTCTCCTATTCAAGGCTCGCGGTTATTTCGCCGAGGCGCTCGCCGACGGCCGTGTCGGGGGTGACGCGCTGCTTCGTGTCACGCCCGGTGTCGCGCCCGCGCCAGCCGCGGATGAGCACCGTCGCCCACCCACCTGGCGCGCCATCGTGACGACGCCCGACCCAGTCGCGAACCGGTGCGACGGGACCGCGGCGACGGCGGCGCTGACCAGTGTCGGCAGCGTCAGACCGACGCCGATGCCGGTCATCAGCATGCCGGGGAGCATGTGCGCCGCGTAGTCGGGGGTCAGCGACAGGGACAGCCGCCAGAACAGGCAGCCGCCCGCGTAGACGAGGCAACCGAGGAGCGCGACCGGCCCGGGACCGACGCGCCGGGCGAGGGGTCCCGCCCCGACCGACAGGAACGGGACGAGCAGCGGCCCGGGGGCGACTCCGAGGCCGGTGCGCAACGCGGACCAGTGCCAGACATCCTGGCACCACAGGGTCACGAGCAGCAGCATCGCGCCGAACGCCGTCCCGAAGATCACGCTGGCCATCGTGGCCGTCCCGAACGCGGGCAGCCGGAACATGTGGGGCTCGATGATCGGGGCCCCGAACCGTGCCGGCTGCCTGTCCGTCACGGACGCCTCCTGCCAATGAGTTTGAAATTCCAACCAGACGTTAGCCCGAGTTAGTTGGAATTCGCAACCGACAATATGCTGGAGGCATGCGTGAGGAACTGCCCGGACGGCCCTGCTCGGTGGCGGCCGCGCTGAACCTGGTCGGCGAGAAGTGGTCGCTGCTGGCCGTGCGCGAGATCAGCTTCGGGAACAAGCGGTTCGACGCGATCGCGCGGAACACCGGCTCGCCCCGTGACCGGCTCGCGGCGCGGCTGCGCGCGCTGGAGGCAGCGGGCGTCATCGAGCGCCGCCAGTACAGCGAGCACCCGCCGCGCTACGAATACGAGCTCACCGAATCCGGCGACGACCTGCGCGCGGTACTTCAGGTCCTGCGCACCTGGGGCGACAAGTGGGCAGTCACGGACAAGCCGGCCGCCTTCGGCCATACGTGCGGACACGACCTGGAAACGGCGGTCGTCTGCCGCCATTGCGGCGAAGAGGTCGAGGCGGGCGAACTCGACCTGCAGGTGCTCGCCCCCGGCTGGTCACTCCAGGGTCCATCCGTCACGTCCGAGGTGACTCCCCGCAGCCAGTGACTCGGCCACCGTCACCTGCGACGTGAAGGCTAGGGATGGGTTAGCTCGCGAGGATTCGGCGCGGGGTGCGGACCAGCATCGTGTCGATCTCGTCTTCGGTGACGCCGTGGTCGCGGAGGTAGGGCAGGACGCGCTGGCTGATGTGCAGGTAGTGCCAGTCCTTGAGGTTGTCGAGGACGCCCGGCGCGAACCAGTCCAGGTAGCAGGAGCAGTCGTGCGACAGGACCAGCTGGCCCGCGAGGCCGCGGCGGCAAAGCTCGACGACAAGGTCGGCGCGCTCGGCGAACGTCGCGAAGCTGTCGATGCCGAAGCGGTCCATGCCGAGGATCAGCCCTGAGTCGGCCATCTCCCGCAGGTAGTCCGGGTCCTTGGAGTCGCCGCTGTGGCCGAGGATGACCCGGCTCAGGTCGGCGCCCTCCTGCCGGAGGACGCCGAGGATGGCGCGGCCGTGCTGCCCGGCGGCGTGCGTGTGGATCGTGACGGGCGTGCCCGTTTCCCGGTGCGCCGCCGCGACCGCGCGGAGCACCCGCTCAGTGCCGCGGGTCAGGCCCTTCTCGTCGACCGCGCACTTGAGCATGCCCGCCTTGATGCTCGTGCCGGCGATGCCCTCGGTGATGTCGCGGATGAAGAAGTCCGTCATCGTGCGTGACGGACGGCGGCTGAAGAACAGCGGGACCTCGTCGAACGTGTAGATGCCGGTGGCGGCGACGATGTTGAGGCCGGGAACCTGGCTGGCGATGCGCTCGATGCGGTGGATGTCACGGCCCTGCCCGATGACGGTGACGTCGACGATGGTGCCGATGCCGCTGCCCGGCAGCTCCCTGAGCTTGCCGACGGCGTCGGCCACCCGGGCGTCCTCGTCGCCCCACTCGTCCGGGTAGTTCTGCTGGACGTCGGCGGTGAGGACGAAGACATGCTCGTGCATGAGCACCCGGCCGAGGCTTTCCGCGGGAACCGGACCGCGGACCGTCTGAACCAGCTGACCGTCCGCCTGCGTCATCGGGCCTCCGTCCACGGATGTATGCCGATATTCTCACCCGGTGGGCACCGTATGGGAACTACTGCGGACCGAGCCGATCGGCATGGCGGGGCGCCGCCGGATCGTCGCGAAGACCTTCCGCCTGCCGGACGGCTCCGAGACCGTGTTCCAGGTGACCGGGGACGAGAGCCACCGGGCGGCCGCGTGCGTGGCGCTGACGGACCGGGGCACCGCCGTCCTGGCCGAGCAGTACCGGCCGGGGCCGGAGAGGCTGATGATGGAGCTGCCCGGCGGCGGCGTCGAACCCGGCGAGTCCCTCGAAGAGGCGGCGGCGCGCGAACTGGCCGAGGAGACGGGGTACGTCCCGGCCCGCCTGACGTTCCTCGGTGACATGTGTTACGACGCCTACTGCGGCGGGACCAGGAACTACTTCCTGGCGGCCGGCTGCGAGCGGCGGCAGGAGCAGTCGCTCGACCCGGGCGAGTTCGTGAACGTACGCGAGGTCAGCCTCGGCGATCTCGTCACGTTCGCGCTGACCGGGCGGATGACAGATCCCGGCGGCGTGATGCTGGCCCTGCCGTACTTGACGGGCGACCCCGAGGTCCGCGCGGCGCTCGCCCCGCGGCACCTGCCCGGGTCAGCGCAGGCCGGCCAGCACCTCGTCTAGCTCCCGCTCGGTCGCCGGCCGGGGAACCCACGACTTGCGGAGCTGATCCCCGGCCCGCCTGGGCACGAGATGGACGTGCAGGTGGAACACCTCCTGCCAGCCCGTTGCCCGGTTGGCCTGGAAGATCGTCATCCCGCCGGGGCGCAGCAATCGGCTGGCGCGGGCGCGCCGGCGTCCGGGTCGCTCACGGAGCCACCGCGCGCCGGACCGCGTCGCGCAGCAGCTTCCGGCGGCCTCCGGGAGGTCGGCGATGACGACGTCGAGCAGGCCTTCCTTGCTGCCGAAGTAGCCGTAGAGCTGGGCCTTGTTCGTGTGCGCCGTCGCGATGATGCGGTCGATCCGGGCGCCGGCGATGCCGCGCTCGGCGAACTCCGCCGCGGCCGCGTCGAGGATGCGCCGGCTGGTCGCGGCGCCCCGCGGCGTGGTCGGCAGTTCGGGCGGCGCATGTGGCGGGTGGATGCCTGGTATCTGCGTCTCGCATTAGATGGATCTTCGGGAAATGATCGCGCGTCGGGCGGACGGCTGCCCGCCGTAAGATTTGTCCGTGAGCTTTCCGCAGTGGGGCAACGTTCCCTTATGAGGCGAGATGTCGGCCGACTGGAGCGCTATCGGACTAGACGTCGTCGCGGGGTGATCGTTTGCATCGCGGGAGCCGTGATAGTCCTCGTTTGTCTGTGGTTCATTCCCTCTGACGCACCACTGTCGTCGGGTAGCTCGCCCGGCCAGTCAGGAGCTTCGGGGGCTACGGCGTCGGAGATCACCGCGATAATTACCGCTATCGCTGCGCTGATCACCGCGATCGGCGGATTGATCACCGCAATCGTTTCAGCCGTCGCCATACGGCGATCGCGTGCCGACACTGCCGTGCCTCCGGCGGCCGGCGGCCCGCAGCCGCCGCGCCTGTGGACGCCTCAGGACGGCCCCGGCCGGGGCTGGGAAGATCGCCGACGCTGAACGGAAGCTGCCGCAGGCAGCGCCTCGGGCACCACCCCCTGGTCCTGGTTGGCTACGCTTCTTCTGATTGCTCGCACATCGTCGGAACCGCGCGCTTGGGTCAAGGTCAATCGTTCCTTCGATCACCAGACGCCGACGGGGCGGCGGGAGGCGTTTGCAGACGTACCGCCCGCCGCTAGAGCCCCGGTAATTACGATCACACTCCTGGGCCAGATCGCCGCCGAACACGGAATGTCAGACCCTGGCGCTATACCGGTGACATGAGATTCTCCATTGCACCGGACGGGCCGTTCTCGCTGGCGGCCGCGGCGGGGCTGGGGTTCGGGCCCAATACCGGGCGGCCCGAGACTGGTCCCGGCTCGGCCGCGGACGGGATGCGTCTCGCGTTTGTCACCGATGACATGGCTCATCACGCTGGCGCCTACGTCACCCAGGATCCGGACGGAACCGTCACCGCCGACATCGATACCGACGGAGATCCCGCGGCCGCCTGGCGGCAGGTGCTCCGTGTCCTGTCGCTCGACGGCCCGGCCGCCGGGTGGGCCGGAATCGGCACGCGCGACCCCATCATCGGCCGGCTGCAGGAGGAGCATCAGACCCTCCGGCCCGTGCTATTCCACTCGCCGTACGAGGCGGCCGCCTGGTCGATCATCAGCGCCCGGCGCTATCGCGGCCAGGCCACGGCGATCAGGAACCGGCTGTCGTCGGAACTCGGCCGGACGTTCACGATCGCGGGCGAGCCGGTGCACGCCTTCCCGCTCCCCCACCGGCTACTGAAAGCCGAATCGCTCCGCAGCGTCGCCCCGCAGCGCGTCGAGTGGCTGCACGCCGTGGCCCGTGCCGCCCTCGACGGCGTCCTCGACCCGGGAGCCCTCGCCGGGATGCACCCGGCGGACGCGCTGACGCGCTTGCAGGAACTGCCAGGCATCGGTCCGTCGTACGCGACGCTGGTCCTCATCCGGGCGACCGGCGTCCGGGACACGCTCACGTTCGCCGAGCCGCGGCTCCCCGGCTACGTGGCCCACTTCTACGGCACGGGACCGGCACCGGTCTCCGCGCAGCAGCTGGAACGGGTCGCGGAGAACTGGCGGCCGTTCCGCACGTGGGCCGCGGTCTTGCTCCGTGCCGCGGGCGACCGCCTCGGCCTGCCCGCCGCCGCTTAGGCCGCCGTCGATTAGGCCGCCGCCTGGGCCACCTAAGGCTGAGCCGCCTACGGCTTGAGCGCCACTGCCCCGTACAGGGGCATGGGCATGCTGAACACCGGGTCGCCGGGCCCGGGCCGCCATTCCGTCACGGTCACGATGCCGGGCTCGACCAGGTCCAGGCCCTCGAACCAGGTGGTGACCTCGGCCCGGTCGCGCAGCACGACCGGGGTGTCGGCGAGCTGGTTCCAGCGGCGTTCAGCGGCGCGCAGTTCCTGGTCGATGTCGCTGGCGGGCTGCATGATCACCACGTAGCTTCCGCTGACCAGCGCGTCCATGAGAACGGAGAGGACGGACCGGACCTCGTCGCCGTCGGAGATGAAGTTCAGGATGTCGATCAGGATCACCGCGACCGGCTCTTCGAGGCTGAGCGTCCCGCGCGCATCCTCGATGATCCTGGCCGGGTTCCGCGCGTCGGCGTCCACGTAGCTGGTGACTCCCCCAGGCGCCGAGCGCAGCATGGCGCGGGCGTGGGAAAGAACGACCGGGTCGTTGTCGACGTAGACGATCTTGCTCTCCGGGGCGATCTCCTGGGCGACCTCGTGCGTGTTGCCCGCCGCCGGGATGCCCGTGCCGATGTCGAGGAACTGGCGTATCCCGGCCTCGCCGGCCAGGTAGTTCACCGAGCGGCGCAAGAACGCGCGGGACGCCACGCCCACGTGCTCCATCACGGGCGCGGTGGCGATCAGCTGCCTGACCGCCTTGCGGTCCGCCTCGAAGTTGTCCCTTCCCCCGACCAGATAGTTCCAGACCCGCGCCACGTTCGGAACGCTGGTGTCTATCCGGGCTCTCTTGACAGGGCGAGTCGTCTCTCTTAGCCACTCGTCCGCCACGCTGGCCAACCCCTCGACGGTGTGACACCGCTACCGAATTCCCGCCCCGCAATCCCGTCCGGCGGAACTGCCTAAGCAGTTTTACCACATACCGAGACGGCATACATGGGTTGGTGGCCAACCAGCCTAGGTAAAAATACCTACCGCTATTCGCGCGCGAATACGCATACTCACGCGAGGGCCCAGCCAATGCCAATTAGCGTACGGCCGGGCCCTCGAACTTGTCTACGAGGCGGGTTAGCCCGCTTGGCGGCTACACGACCGCTACGAGCGGAACGGAGCGCCCGTCACCTTGGCCGCGATACCCATGCGGTCGAGGTACGGGGTGACGCCGCCAAGGTGGAACGGCCAGCCCGCGCCCAGGAGCATGCACAGGTCGATGTCCTCCGGAGCGGCGACGACACCCTCGTCGAGCATGATCCGGATCTCCTGCGCGAGGCCCTCCAGCGCCCGCTGCAGGACCTCCCCGCCCGTCGACGGGGACGACCCGCCGGACAGCGCGGCGAGGATCTCCGGGTCGACCAAGAAGTCGGGCCGGTAGATCGCGGTCTTGCCGGACTCGACGAGCGCCCGCAGCTTGGGCGACACGCTGAACCGGTCGGGGAACGCGGCCGACATCGTCTCGGCCACGTGCAGCGCGATGGCGGGCCCGACCAGCTGCAGCAACATGAACGGGGACATCGGCAGGCCGAGGCTGTCGGCGGCGTGCTCGGCGACCTCGAACGTGGTGCCCTCGTCAACGGCGCGCGTGATCTCGCCGAGGAACCGGGTGAGCAGCCGGTTCACCACGAACGCGGGCCGGTCGGCGACGATGACGCAGTTCTTCTTCAGCGTCTTGCCGACGTTCAGCGCCGTGGCGAGGGCCGCGTCGGAGGTAGCCGCGCCGCGCACGACCTCGACCAGCGGCAGCACCGCGACCGGGTTGAAGAAGTGGAACCCCACGACCCGCTCCGGGTGCGCGAGCTTGGACGCCATCTCCGTCACCGACAGCGAGGACGTGTTGGTCGCCAGCACGCACTCGGGCGAGACGACCGCCTCGACCTCGGCGAACACCTGCTGCTTGACGTCCAGCCGCTCGAAGACGGCCTCGATGACGAAGTCCGCGTCCGCGAACCCGTCCTTCGACACCGACCCAGAGACCAGGGCCGACAGCCGGTTGGCCTCGTCCGGCGAGATCCGCCCGCGGTCGCGCAGCCTGTCGATCTCGCCATGAACGTACCCGACGCCCTTGTCTACTCGCTCCTGGTCGAGGTCGGTCAGCACGACCGGGACCTTGAGGCGGCGGACGAACAGCAGTGCGATCTGCGCGGCCATCAGGCCCGCGCCGACGATGCCGACCTTCGTCACCGGCCGCGTCAGGGCCTTGTCCGGCGCTCCGGCGGGCTTGCGTGCCCGCTTCTGCGTCAGGTCGAACGCGTACAGGCCGGCGTGCAGCTCATCGGACAGGAGCAGGTCGGCGAGGGCCTCGTCCTCGGCGGCGAACCCCTCGTCCCGGGAACGGGTGCGTGCCTGGGCGACGAGGTCGATGGCCCGGTACGGGGCGGGCGCGGCGCCGTGCAGCTTGCCGTCGACGGTGAACCTGGCCGCGCCGACGGCGGCCGCCCACTCCTCGGGAGTGCCGGCGGCGGGAGCGTCCGGGCCCGCCGGCCGCGCGACGGTCACCGAGCCGTCCAGCACCCCGGCCGCCCAGCGCAGCGACTCCTCCAGGAAGTCGGCCGGCTCGAACATGACGTCCGCGATGCCCAGCTGGAACGCTTCCGGGCCCTTGATCATCTTGTTCTGCGCGAGCGCGTTGTCGATGATCAGCTTCAGCGCGGGCGACGGCCCGATCAGGCGCGGCAGCAGGTAGGTGCCGCCCCAGCCGGGCACGAGGCCGAGGAAGCACTCGGGGAACGCGACCATCGGCACGCCGGCCGAGATCGTCCGGTAGGTGCAGTGCAGCGCGACCTCGAGGCCGCCGCCGAGCGCGACACCGTTGATGAACGCGAACGACGGCACCGGCAGCTCGTTCAGGCGGCGGAAGACCGCGTGGCCCAGCTTGGCGATCGCCAGCGCCTTCTGCCGGGTGTCGGCGAGCGCGGCGCCGTCCAGGTCCGCCCCGGCGGCGAGGATGAACGGCTTGCCGGTGACGCCGACGGCGGAGATCTCGCCGGCCGCAGCACGCGGCGCGATCGAGTCCAGCGCCTCGTTCAGCGACAGGAGGCTCTTCGGCCCGAACGTGTTTGGCTTGGTGTGGTCGAACCCGTTGTCCAGGGTGATCAGCGCCATCGTGCCGGCCGGACCGAGGTCCACGTCCCGCACGATCGCCTTGGTGACAATCTCCCCGAATTCCGGAATATCCGAAATGTCGAGCCCGGCGAGGCTCGGGGTCGCCCCCGCGGGGGTGCTGCTCGGCTCGCTCACTTAACACCCTCCCAGGCGGGGTTCTCCCAGAGCACGGTGCCGCCCATGCCCATGCCAACGCACATCGTCGTCAGGCCGTAGCGGACGTCCGGCCGCTCGGCGAACTGCGCCGCGAGCTGGATCATCAGCCGCACGCCGGAGGACGCCAGCGGGTGCCCGAGCGCGATCGCCCCGCCCCACTGGTTGACCCGGGAGTCGTCGTCGGCGATCTTGAAGTGGTCGAGGAACGCCAGCACCTGCACGGCGAACGCCTCGTTGATCTCGAGCAGGCCGATGTCGTCCATCGTGAGGCTGTTGCGGGCCAGGAGCTTCTCGGTCGCCGGGACCGGCCCGATGCCCATGACCTCGGGCTCGACGCCCGCGAAGGAGAAGTCGACCAGCCGCATCTTCGCCGGCAGCCCGAGCTCGGCGGCGACGGACTCGGCGGCGATGAGGCACCCGGTCGCGCCGTCGTTGATCCCGGAGGAGTTGCCGGCGGTGACCCGCCCGTGCGCGCGGAACGGCGTCTTCAGGGTGGCGAGCGATTCCACGGTCGTGCCCGGCCGCGGCGGCTCGTCCTTCGTCGCCCAGCCCCACCCCAGGTCGGCCGTCCTGATCGCCATCGGCACCAGGCCCGGCTGGATCTTGCCAGCCGCGTAGGCGGCGGCCACCCTGGCCTGGCTGGCCGCCGCGCAGGCGTCGGCACGCTCCTTGGTGATGGCCGGGTACCGGTCGTGCAGGTTCTCCGCCGTCATGCCCATGAACAGCGCGGACTCGTCGACCAGTCCCTCGGAGATGAACCGCGGGTTGGGGTCGACCCCCTCGCCCATCGGGTGGCGTCCCATGTGCTCCACGCCCCCGGCGACAGCCACGTCGACCGCGCCGAGCGCGACCGCACCCGCCACGTTCGTGACCGCGGTCATGGCGCCCGCGCACATGCGGTCGATCGCGTAGCCGGGCACCGACTTGGGCAGCCCGGACAGCACCGCGGCGGCGCGCCCGATCGTCAGCCCCTGGTCGCCGATCTGGGTCGTGGCCGCGATCGCGACCTCGCCGACCCGCTCCGGCGGCAGCGACGGGTTCCGCCGCATAAGCTCCCTGATCACCCGGACCACCAGGTCATCGGCCCTGGTCTCGGCGTAGATTCCCTTAGGTCCTGACTTGCCGAACGGCGTTCGCACGCCGTCGACGAAGACCACATCGCGCGCCCTCATCGGCCACCTTCCTCGTTCGCATCCGCGGACCCAGTATCGGCGAACACGAACATATGCTACTCGCTAGTAACCTTCGCGGGCGAACGGCCCTCGCGAAAGAACGCGAGCAGCTTCTCCAGCGGCCAGCAGTTGATCACGTCGCTGGGTTCCAGCCAGCCCCGCTGGGCCGTGCCGATGCCGTAGGGCATGTTGCCGAGGTTCGGCACCGAGTGCGCGTCGGTGTCGATCGCGAACTTCACGCCCGCGTCCCGCGCGGCGCGGATGTGCTCCGACGGCAGGTCGAGCCGCGACGGCGACGCATTCACCTCCAGGGCCGTCCCCGTCCGCGCGCACGCGCGGAACAGCTCCCCGAGGTCCACGTCGACCGGCGGGCGCCGCCCGATCTTGCGCGTGAGGGGATGCCCGATGACGTTCACGTACGGGTTCTCGCACGCGGTGATGAACCGCCGGGTCATCTCGTGCCGGTCCATGTCGAAATGCGAGTGCACCGACGCCACGCACATGTCGAACCCGGCCAGGAAATCGCCGTCCCAGTCGACGGACCCGTCCGGCGCGATGTTCAGCTCCGTGCCGTGCAGCAGGTACATCGGCGACTCGAGGCGGCGCAGTTCCTCGCGCTGGGCGAGGATCTTCTCGTCGGTCATGCGCTGCATCACGAGGTCGGGCGCGTGATCAGTGACCGCGTAGTAGGCGTACCCGCGCCGCTCCGCCGCCGCGATCATCTCCGGCAGCGACGCCACCCCGTCGGTCAGGTTCGTATGCGTATGAAGGTCCCCTTGAAGGTCTTTTTCCATCACGACGCAGGGCAGCCCGTCATGACCCGCCGCCTCGACTTCCCCGGTGTCTTCGCGCAGGGTGGGTTCCGTCCAGGCCAGGCCGAGCGCCCCGTAGACCTCGTGCTCAGTCGCCGAGGCGATCAGCTCCTCATCGCGGAAGAGCCCGTACTCCGACAGCTTCAGGCCCTTGCGCACCGCGATCTGCCGCACGGCGACGTTGTGGGCCTGGGAGCCGGTGAAGTACTGCAGCGCCGCGCCCCACGCCTCCGGCCGCACCACCCGCAGGTCGACCTGGAGCCCGTTGCCCATGCGCACGGACGTCTTGGTCGGGCCCGAGACGATCACTCCTGAGGCGTCCGGGGGGCGCAGCGGGGTCGTCCCCGCTGAAGGAGCGTGCGCGAGGTCACGGAAGGCGGCCATGATCCGCGTCGCCTGCTCGTCGTCGTCCGCGGTGGCCAACACGTCGACGTCGCCGATCGTCTCCCGCATCCGCCGCAGGGACCCGGCGTAGGCGACCCGCCCGGCGAGCGGCGCGAGCGCGTCGACGACGCCGGTGGCGGTGTCCATCGCCACGTCCAGCAGGACCCGGCCGGTCATCATCACCGACAGCCCGCGCAGGATCCGTTCCTCGCTCTTGGCCCCGAAGCCGGGCAGGTCCCGCAGCCGTCCCGCCTTCACCGCCGCCTCCAGGTCGGCGACGCTGGCGAGGTTCAGTTCCTTCGCCAGCTGGAGGGCGCGCTTCGGGCCGAGGCCGGGGACCTTCGTGAGGTCGCGGACGCCCGGCGGGATCTGGGCACGGAGATCCTCCAGGGCGGCGAACGTCCCGCTGCGCTGGTATTCGGTAATCTTCCCGGCGATCGACTTGCCGACGCCGGGGATCTTGACCAGCGCCGCCTCGCCGAGCACGGTCACGTCGGCCGGGTAGCCGGCGACCGCCTTGGCGGCCTTCTCGTAATTCCGCGCCCGGAACTGATCACCGCCGGTGATCGCCACCAGTTCGGCGTACTCGCGCAGCAGCGCCGCCACGGTCTCGTTCGCCCTCGCCATGCCCCCGATTCTCTCACCCGCCGCCGCCGGCGGCCTGGGTCCGTGCCACCGGCGGCCTGGGTCCGTGCCACCCGCGGCCTGCGGCCGTGCCGCCCGCGGCCTGCGGCCGTCCGCGAAGGGATTCGTCTCGCGCGGGCCGGCCTGCGCCGTCAAGATCATGGGTCGTTCCGGCGTCCATGGCACCACCGACCCATGATCTTGAAATAATCCCGCCCAGAATGGGCGCGATATGGTGTTATTCCGGTCAGCCCCGGCACTATCCAGAGCCGCCTGGCCGACGTTTTCGAAGATCATGGGTCGTACATGCCAGTATTTGGCATCTACGACCCGTGATCTTGCCGGATGGCTCCGGGATGGCTTCCTAGGCGGTGCTTCTGTGGGGTTATATCCGGAAATATCCGGTGAAACATTCGTTCTGTTGGCGGCTTTGGCGCGTTCGACCCATGAAACGCGCACCGCCACTCCCGCGGCGCTGGCAGTGGCGGGGGTTGCGGTGGGGGTGCGATGGCGGGGGTCGAGGGGCGGGCGGGTGTGTCTAGCCGAAGACGATTACGCGCGATGGCGTGCCGAGGGACCCGGCACCGGCCTCGGCGGCGGTGGTCGCGGCGTGGCTGGCCAGCAGGGCCAGGGCGTCGGCGTCGGGGCTGCCGGGCTCGGTGTGGTAGACGGTCAGTTGCTGGCCGGGGCTGGCGGTCACCGAGAACGTCTCGTAGCTGAGGGTGAACTCACCGACGACGGGGTGCCGGAACCGCTTGATCCCCGGCGGCCGGAAGCGGACGTCGTGCCGTGCCCAGAGCCGCGCGAAGTCGTCGCTCTTCAGGACGAGCTCGCCCACCAGCTCGGTGAGCCGCGGATGATCGAGGTCAGCGCCGGCGCCCGCCCGCAGCCCGGCGACCGAGTCCCGGGCGATCTGCTCCCAGTCCGGGTACAGGTCCCGCTCGGCCGGATCGAGGAACAGCATCCGCGTCAGGTTGTGGTCGCTGGCCAGCCCCGAATGCAGCGCGGCGAACAGCGGGGTGCAGGCGAGCACGTCCCGGAACCGGCTGGCGACGAAGACCGGCTGGTCGGCCCACTGGTCCAGCAGCCGCAGCAGGCCCTGGCCGGCCCGCTCCGGTTTGCTGGCGGTCTTGCGGCGCCGCTGGCCGGGCAAGGCGAGCTGGCGCATGTGCGCGAGCCCGTCCTCGTCCAGGCCGAAGACGCGGCCCAGCGCCAGGACGATCTCCTCCGACGGATGCCGGTCCCGTCCCTGCTCGAGGCGCACGTAATAGTCGGTGCTGACCCCGGCCAGCATCGCCACTTCCTCGCGGCGCAGGCCGCGGACCCGCCTGCGCCCCGCGTCGGGCAGCCCGAAGTCGCCGGGCGCCGCCAGTTCGCGGCGCGCGCGCAGGAATTCCGCCAGCCGGGTGTCACCGTCCATGTCCCCAGGTTAGGTCCGTCACCGCCGGGAAGGGTGGCCGCGTGAGTCCCATCATCCGGGCTACCAGGAACGAACCGGCCTGGTTGCCGTCCGTCCGGGGAGGCGAGGATGGGGTCCGAGGACAGTGAGGAGGGACGTTAAAGATGAGGGATGTTTCACTGGGCGGCCTGACGGTGTCCCGGCTGGGGCTCGGCACCATGGGGATGTCGGCCTTCTACACCGGTGCCGGCACCGACGACGCGGAGTCCATCCGGACCATCCAGCGCGCGCTCGACCTGGGCATCACGCTGATCGACACCGCCGAGGCCTACGGGCCGTTCACCAACGAGGAACTTCTCGCGCGCGCGATCGCGGGGCGGCGCGACCACGTGGTGCTGGCCACGAAGTTCGGTCTGTTCACGCACCGGGACGGCGCCCCGCACCGGAGCATCGACAGCGACCCCGCCAACATCGCGACCGCCATCGACGGATCGCTGAAGCGGCTCGGCACCGATCACATCGACCTGTACTACCAGCACCGGGTCGACCCGGCCGTGCCGATCGAAGAAGTGATGGGCGTGCTGGCGTCGTATGTCGCCGCCGGGAAGATCCGCCACATCGGGCTGTCGGAGGCGTCCCCGGAGACGATCCGCCGGGCGCACGCGGTCCACCCGGTCACGGCGCTGCAGACCGAGTACTCGCTGTGGACGCGGGACCCGGAGGGCTCGGTGCTGCCGGTCGTGCGCGAACTCGGCATCGGGTTCGTCGCGTACTCGCCGCTCGGCCGCGGGTTCCTCACGGGCTCGATCCGCTCGGCGGACCAGTTCGACTCCGCCGACTTCCGGGCGAGCAACCCGCGCTTCGCGGCCGGGAACCTGGAGGAGAACCTGCGGATCGTGGCCGAGGTCGAGGCCGTGGCGGCCGAAGCCGGTGCCACCGCGGCCCAGGTGGCGCTGGCCTGGCTGCTGGCTCAGGGCGACGACATCGTGCCGATCCCCGGGACCAAGCGCGTGTCGCGGCTGGAGGAGAACGTGGCCGCCGCCGACCTCGTCCTGACCGAGGCGCAGCTGGGGCGGCTGAACGCGGTGCGGGCCGCGCTAGGCGACCGGTACGCGGACATGTCGCCGCTGAACAAGTAGGACGCCAGTCAGGCGCTCTTCCTGGTCAGGCGCAGGCCGAGGGAGGCGAACTGCTCGAACGGGCGGTGGTAACCGCGCTCGATGTGGTGCACTCCGTGCAGCACCGACGGCCGGTCCGCCACCGCCGCGGCGAGCACCGCGGAGAAGCCGGCGCGCACGTCGGGCAGGGTGACCTCGGCGCCGCGGAGCTTGGAGATGCCGCGGATGACCGCCGAGTGCGGCGAGTTCCCGTCGTGGAACCGGCACGCGGGACCGCCGAGGCAGTTCTTGAACACCTCGATCTCGCAGCCCATCTTCTGCAGCGCGGGCACGTAGACGAGGCGGTTCTCGAAGACGGTCTCGTGCAGCACCGACATCCCCTCGGCCTGCGTGAACAGGACCATGAGGGGCTGCTGCCAGTCGGTCATGAACCCCGGGTGGGTGTCGGTGTGCACGGCGGCGGGCCGCAGCCCGTCCGGCGCGGACGCCGTGATCCATTCGTCGGTGATGTCGAAGCGGGCACCCATGCGGGCCAGCGTGGTGATCGCGGTGACCAGGCGGTCCTGCGGGCAGCCGTGCACCCGCACCTCGCCGCCGGTGATCAGGCCCGCGACCAGGTAGGAGAACGCCTCCAGGCGGTCGCCGGCCAGGCGGGTGGACGCGGCCCGGAGCTTCTCGACGCCCTCGATCACGATGCGGCGGTCGGGGCTGAGCTCGATCTGCGCGCCCATGCGCTGCAGGAACAGCGCGAGCTCGACGACCTCCGGCTCGGTGGCGGCGTTGCGCAGCACGGTCTTGCCCTCGGCGCGCACGGCCGACAGGAGAACCGTCTCGGTCGCGCCGACACTCGGGTACGGCAGCGTGATGCGGGCGCCGTGCATCCTGGCCGCCTTGGCGGTGATGCCCGTCGGGCCGTGCTCGATCTCGGCGCCGAGCGCCTTGAGGGCCTCGACGTGGAAGTCGACCGGGCGCCGCCCGATCGGGTCGCCGCCGACGAGCGGCACGAACGCCTCGCCCGTCAGGTGCAGCAGCGGGCCGAGCATGAGGATCGGGATGCGGTTCAGGCCGGTGAACGCCTCGGGCACCCTGGGCCTGACCTCGTCGCCGGGGGCGATGGTGATCTCGCCGTCCGCCCGGGCGACATGAAACCCGACGGACTCCAGCATGGCCGCCGTGATATCCACGTCGCCGACCTGAGGAGCGTTGCGGATGACGCTGCGCCCGTCGCCCAGCATCGCCGCCACCATGTGCTTGGTTACGCCATTCTTCGAACCGCGGACGGCGATGTCGCCGCGCAGGGGACCTGATGGCTCAACTATCCACGTCTCCGTCACGTGGTCACGATATTCGCGGTTTTCTCTTCCTGCGGGGCAGTCACTGAAGAAACAGGCGTTTTCCGCAGCCGCCAGGCGACGCCGCCGGCCAGCAGCATCAGCGCGATGCCGCCGAGGATGTAGGCGTTGCCGGTGAGCAGCCAGATCCCGTGCCAGTGGTACTCCACGAACGACGGCTGGTCACCGTGCAGCGTGTACAGCTCGGGGTTGGTGTTCGGCGGCGCCCACAGGAAGCCCAGGGAGAACTTGCCGAGGTTGCGGCCCGTTTCCCACAGCGCGTCCGGCCAGGGGCCGTAGACGAAGACGAGGCCGGCGGCGAGGGCGATGAACCAGCGGGCCCGGGCGCGGGCGGTGCGCCAGTACGTGATCGCGTAGTGCACCGCGACCGTGGCGCCGAGCGCGACCCAGACCCAGTGGTGGTCCCAGCTGACAGGCGAGTCCAGCAGCCCGGTCAGCGCGGTGACGAGGATCGCGGCGACGTGGTGCCCGCGCCGCTCGAACTGGTAGGCGGCGAACAGGCCGATCACGGTCGCGACGAGCGCGGCCACCAGCCAGGGATCCTGGCCCGCGTTGACGCTGCCGGCGAAGCGGCTGATGATCGCCCGCAGCGACTGGTTGCCCGCCCAGCCGATGAAGCCGGTCCGGGTGCCGTCCTTGACGATCAGCAGGTGCGGCGGCAGCCACCACTGCGCGGAGTCGCCCGGCAGGAAGATGAAGCCGACCACGACCGTGAACAGGAAGCCGGCCACGGTCGCGGCCGCCTCGCGGTACTTCTTCGTGACCAGCAGGTACGGGATGAAGATCAGCGGGGTCAGCTTGATGCCCGCCGCGATCCCGGTGAGGAAGCCCTTCCACCAGCGGCCCTTGCTGGGCTGGCACAGGTCCCACATGATCATCGCCATCAGCACCAGGTTGACCTGGCCGAGGTAGATCGTGCGGACCTCCGGCTGCAGCCAGAACGTGACCGCCGCCGCCAGCAGCGTCGCACCCAGCCGGACCCGCCAGTCGCGGTAGCGCTCGCCGAGGGCGCCGAAGGTGAACCACAGGGCCACCGGCAGCGCCAGCATGTTCACGACGATCGAGAAGGCGAGCAAATGGCCCATCGAGAGGTATGACAAGGGCGCGAACGCGACGGCGGCGAACGGCGGATACGTGAATTTCAGCGCGAGGGCGGTGTAGCCGCCCCAGGAGTACAGCGGGGTGGACGTGTGCGGGTGGTAGCCCGGCAGGGCGTTCCGCACGATCAGGCCGCCGTCCCGGTACACCGTCAGGTCCACGGCGTGCGTGCCGCCGTCCGCGCCGGTGAGCACGTCGAAGACCACCCAGCTGGCGATCACCGCGGCGAAGGCGAGAAAGCCGATAATGAGCAGCCGGGTGCGCGGGGATCTTACGGCGACCAGATTCACACCGGCCACAATATCGGCTTAACCGCAGCCCTGCGCGCATTACTACACGCTGTAGGTAATACATTGAGGGCATGGCGATGACCAGCAGCGGCTGTAGGCTCATCCAGTGAGCATCGGGACCCTCGTAACGTCGGGGCCGCTGATCCTGGCCATTCCGGTGGCCGCCGCGGCCGGCGCGGTAACCTTCCTGTCACCGTGCTGCCTGCCCCTGGTTCCTGGTTACCTGTCCTACATCACCGGCATGTCGGGCGCGGGAGCCGGTTCGGCCGCGGCCCGCAAGGCGGGGACCGGCCCGGCCACGGCCACGGCCGTCGCGGTCGCGGGCACGGCGACCGCGGAAATCGCCACCGGCGGGGGCGGGGTCGCCACGCAGGAACGTCCGGCGCCGGCCCGGCCGGCCGCCCCGGCGAAGGGCCGGGCGGTCGCGGGCGCGGCCCTGTTCATCCTCGGCTTCTCGTTCGTGTTCTCGACCTACGGGTTCGCCGCGGGCGGCATCGGCCACCTGCTGCGCGCCCACGACACCGGGCTGACCCAGGTCCTCGGCGGGCTCACGATCCTGCTGGGGCTGCTGTTCGCCGGGGCCTTCGACCGGTTCTCGTTCGCCGGCCGGATCTTCAAGCCGTCCGCCCGGCCCGAGGCGGGGCTGGCGGGCGCGCCGCTGCTCGGCGTGATGTTCGGCTTCGGCTGGTCACCGTGCCTCGGCCCCACGCTGACCGCGGTGATGGGCCTGTCGGCGTCGTCCGCGTCGGCCGGACGCGGCGCGTTCCTGGCGTTCATCTACGGCCTCGGTCTCGGCATCCCGTTCATGATCGTCGCCGTCGCGTTCCAGCGCGTGGTGAACGTGCTCGGCTTCTTCCGCCGCAACGCCCGGCTGGTCAGCCGGATCGGCGGAGCGCTGCTGGTGCTCGTGGGAATCCTTGAGGTCATCGGCGGCTGGACCGCGGTCATCGACTGGATGCACACGCACTGGATCCAGGGATACAACCTGCCGATTTAGCCTCAGCGGCCGGAGGCGCGGGCCTTGGCCTTCCCCGGCTTCCGGCCGGGGACCGGGCTGCCGCCGCCCGGGTGCCGGGCCTCTGGCGCGGGCGGGCGCCGCTGTTCCGCGGCGGCCACGACGAGCGCCTCGAGCAGGCGGGGATCGTCGCCCTCCTCCGGGTGCCAGTGGACGCCGACCGCGAACCGCTGGCCGTCCACCTCGATGGCCTCGGTCACCTCGTCGGACGGGGACCACCCCGCGAGCGTGACGCCGTCGCCGAGGCGGCCGGGCGCGGGAGCCTGGTGATGCGCGGCCGGCACGACGACGGACGTGCCGAGCAGCTTGCCGAGGGTGCTGCTCCCGGTCAGCCGGACCTCGTGCGGCTGGTACTTCACCGGGTCCGGCCGGTGCCCGGGCAGGTCCTGGATCAGCGCGCCGCCCCGTGCCAGGCTCAGCACGTGCAGGCCGCGGCCGACCGCGAGGACCGGGACCCCGGCGTCGAGGGCGGCGCGCATCAGCTCGAGCTCGAACCGGTCCCGTCGCCGTTCGGGCAGGTCGGTGTCGTCAAGACGCTCCTGACCGTACAGGGACGGGTCGATGTCGCGCCCGCCGGTGAACAGCAGCGCCCCGACGCCGGCGACGAGCGAGTTCACCCCGCCCGGCGGAATCGGGGCGAGCACGATCGGCACTCCCCCCGCCCGTTCGACGGCCCGCGTATAGGTAACAGGGGACACCACGGCTTCCCGGACCCAGTTGCCCCAGCGAGCCGCGTCAAGTTCGCTGGTGATGCCGATGATCGGGCGGCCGCCCATCATGTCCTCCTGCTCAAATCACGCTAGTTCTGTCCGGCGTGCCGGAATTGCTTGTCACGCCCCGCCGTGAATGCGACACTGTGCGCTGTGACGTCCCAGCCGTCCGACGGGCCCCGGGTTCCCATCCCGGGCATGTCGCCATTCTTCCTGAACGAGGCGTCCTCTGACGCCGCGATGACTTATTTCTATGGACGCCTATTCGCCGCGGAGCCGGAAATCAGGGCCATGTTCCCGGCCACCATGGCGGCTCAGCGACGACGGTTTTACCAGGCTATATGCCGAATCGCGGCCTCGCCGGACATTGCCCCACCCGACATTGCCTCACCGGACGCCGCCAACCCGGAACTCGACGAATATCTGGCGGCGCTCGGCCGGTCGCACCGGAAGTTCGGCGTGCGGGCAGGGCACTACGAGGCCATCAAGGCCGCCCTGGAAGCCACCTTCAGGCGCTTCCCGCCGGACGCGCCGCAGTGGCGCGAGGAGAACTGGCGGAAGGCCTTCGACCACGCGGCCGAGACCATGATCAGCGCGGCGGAGCACGAGGCGGCGAACGCTCCCGCCTGGTGGACCGCCGAGGTCATCGCCGCTGAGCGCCCGGTCCCCCATGTCGCGGTGCTGACGATCCGCACGGACCGCCCGTTCCCGTACCTGCCCGGCCAGCACGTCTCGGTGCAGACACCGCGCTGGCCCCGCGTGTGGCGGTGCTACTCGATCGCCAACGCGCCCCGTTCCGCCGACCCGGACGACGGCGGCACGCTTACCCTGCACGTCCGTGCCATTCCCGGCGGGCTGGTCAGCACCGCGCTCCTGCACGCGGCCCCGGGCGACACGCTCGTCCTCGGTCCGGCCGAGGGCACGATGACACCGGACCCGGCGACGGAACGGGACATCCTCTGCCTGGCCGGCGGCACCGGCCTGGCCCCGGTCAAGGCGATCGCCGAGGCCGTCGCGCGACAGGGGTCCACCGGAGAGCATGACTCGGCCAGACGGCGGAAGATCGCCCTGTACTTCGGCGCGCGCACCGAGGCCGACCTGTACGACCTGCCCGCCTTGCGGGCCATGGAGTCGAGCTACCCGGAGCTGCGCGTGCACACCGCGATCTCCGGCGCCCCGGCGCCGGGCAACCTGAACGACACGATCCCGAACCTCGCGGTCCACGCCGAATGGCGGAACCGCGACGTCTACATCAGCGGCCCGACCCCGATGATCACCCGCACGGTCCACCGCCTGCGCCAGCTCGGCGCCCCCGCCGAGCGCCTCCACTTCGACCTCCCGTCCTGAACCCGGGGCCCGGTCTCGCTCCGCCGCCGACGTCACCCCCGCCAGGCCCCTTCCCCCGGCCGCGGATTACAGCAGGCGGCGGAATTCCTCATTGAGGCTAGTAGCGGCGTCGCGGATCGCGGCCGGGTCAGGGCCGGCGGCGAGCAGGGAGCGGGAGGCCGACGGCAGGACGCGATCGGGGCAGGCGGCGAAGGTCCGGGCGAGATCCTCCGGGGTCGCGCCCTGCGCGCCGATGCCGGGGGCCAGGTACAGGGCGTTCGCGCCGGCCAGGTCGAGTGGCGGGTCCATCTCCCCGGCGCCGACCACCGCCCCGATCGGTCCGATGCCGCCCGGCGCGAGCCTGGCGTTCAGCTCCCCGATCTCGGCGAGGATACGGTGCTCGACGGAGCCACCATCGTTCGTGATGGCTGACTGAATGAGCCTGCCCTCGGGATTCGAGGACCGGGTCACGACGAACAGGCCCGCGCCCGCGTCGTGCGCGCCGTCGGTAAACGCGTCCATGGCAGCCAGGCCCAGGTACGGGCTGACGGTGATCGCGTCGGCGGCGAGGGGCGCCTTCGGGCCGAGGTAAGCCTGCGCGTACGCCTCGTTCGTGGACCCCACATCACCGCGCTTGACGTCGAGGATGACGAGGATGCCCATGTCGCGGGCGCCGTCGATAAGGCGGGCGAGCGCGCGGATGCCCTGCCACCCGTGACGCTCGAAGAACGCGGACTGCGGCTTGATGACGCCGGCCGCGCCGTCCGCCGCCTTGAGGATGATGTCGGTGAAGCGCTGCAGGCCTTCGGCGTCATCGGTCAGCTGCCACCGCCGGAGCAGCGGGCCGTGCGGGTCGGCGCCGAGCACGAGCGGGCCGTACCGGGCACGCGCCCGCGCGAAACGGGCGGGGAAAGACTCGGTCATGCGTCCTATTCTCCCAGAACGGCGGTCGCGAAGACGCCCCGGACCGTGGTGTCACCGGCAGCGGATTCGCCACGCTGGCTACCTCAGCGGCACCGTGAGCGTCGTCAGGTTGTAGCCCTCCACGACGAGGTCGGCGGCGCCGTTCCCGCCCGCGGCCTGCCAGGACACGGTGATCGTCCGGGTCTCGCCGGGCAGCAGCCACAGGTAGCTGTCGCTGTAGAAGGCGGGGAGGATGCGCTCCCCCGACGTCCGGTCCCGCAGCGAGAAGGAGATCATCGCCGCCGTCGTCGTCCCGGTGTTCCGCAGCGTGACGCTGGCCTCGCGCCCGCCGCCTCCCCCGCTGACGTGTCCCGCGCGGGCCGACACCTTCGCGGGCGCGAGCTGGTTCAGCGCCTGCATGTCCGACTGCTGCTGGTAACGCCAGTAAACGTTCTCCGAGGTGACGCCGCCGGGGCCGGTCAGCGTGAGCTTGAGCAGGTGCGGTGACGGCAGCGAAGCGGCGAACGGGACCGTGAAGGCCGTCGTCGTCGAGGACGCGGCCACGTCGAGCGAGGCGGTCCGGGGAGCGCCGAGCGACTCCCCGGCCAGCGAGTAGAGCCCGGCCGTCACCGTGACGTCCTTCAGCGCGGCCGCGGTGTGGTTGGCGGCCAGCACGGTCCAGTCGTCCATGCTGGCCTGGACGTGGACCGGCTCGCAGCCCTTGCGCGAGCCGAAGTAGCTGCCGTTGACGTCGAGGTCGTAGTCGTAGGTCTGCCACACCGTGCTGCGCCAGGCGGGGTTCGACATCCACAGCATGATCGCGGTGCCGTTGTCCCACAGGTTCGCGTTCCACGCCTCGAAGATGGCGCGCATGCTCTCGTAGTTGACGAGCTGGGCCTTGCGGCAGAACTCATCCAGCGTGAGGGACGGGCCGTACAGCGCGGCGATCGCCCCCGCGTAGGTGCCGGGGTTCTGGTTGCCCTGCGAGCACCAGTCGTGCAGGTACCAGGGACCGCCGTTGAACACGGTCCGCACGTCGTGCCAGGTACTGCCGTCGCCGGAGACCTGGATGGTGTAGCTCAGCGCGTACGCCTGCTCCCAGACGATCTCGACCTGGTCGAAGGTCACGGTGGAGCCGAAGTCGACCTGGATCCACTGATTGTCCTCGTAGGCGGAGGACCACCGCGTGCTCAGGCTGCCGTCGGTGGCGTTGCCTGGCTCGTCGCCGGTGTTGTCGACCGACGACGCCGTGGCCGTCTTGTTCAGCGCCAGGTCGGTGCCGGGCGACGCGGTGTTGAAGGCCGACAGCGTCCACATCGACACGCCCCAGCCGGTCGCCCGCTGATAGCACTGGATCCGCAGGTACCGGGCCGACTGCGCGGTGAAGTTCACCGTCTGGGTGGCCTGGTCGGATGAGTCGATCTCGATCGGCAGGTCGTAGTCCTGGTCCGGCGTGTTCCCGATCAGTTCCCGCATGCTCTCGGTGACCGGGATGGTGGGGATGCCGATCTCGGTGTGGAAGCCGAAGCTGCCGGTCTCGTACGTGGAGCCGGAGAAGTAGTTGACCGGGTCGACCCAGTCGTACGGGCCGCCGCCGGTGACGATGCCGGCCGCCGAGTTGCCCTGGTAAAGCAGGCTCGGGGTGAGCGACGCGACGGCCTGGCTGAGCCCGGTGTCGATCGTGGCGGGCGGCTCGCTCTCGTTGGCGCCGCACCACACCGCGATGCACGGGTGGCTGCGGTAGCGGAGGATCGTGTCCTGGGCGATGTCGAGGAAGGCCGTGTAGGACGTGGACGGCGGGAACAGCCCGTCGGTCTGCCAGAACTCGTTCCAGACCAGGATGCCGTTCTCGTCGCAGGCCGCGAAGAACTCTTCGCGGTTGCTGTTGCCACTCCAGTTCCGGATCATCGTGAAGTTCATGTCGCGGTGCATCGCGATGGTGTTGTTCATTCGGTCGGGCAGCATGCGGCGCAGCAGCTCGTCCCAGCCCCAGTTGCCGCCGCGGCACAGCACCGGCACGCCGTTGACGCTGATCTTCAGCGGCACCGGCGAGTTGTTCACCGACAGCACGTCGGTCCAGGTCGAGCCGTCGTTGGAGACCTGGATGAGGTACGTCTCGGCGTAGGCCTGCTCCCAGACGATCACGACCTGGTCGAAGGTGACCCTCGAGCCGAGGTCGACCTGGATCCACTGGTTGTCCTCGTACGCCGAGGACCAGCGCGTGGTCAGGCTGCCGTCGGTCGCGTTGCCGGGCTCGTCGCCGGTGTTGTCGATCGAGGACGCCGTGGTCGGCTGGTGCAGCGCCAGGTCGGTGCCCGGCGACGCCGTGTTGAACACGGACAGCGTCCACATCGAGAAGCCCCAGCTGGTTGCGCGCTCCTCGCCGTAGATGCGGAGGTAGCGGGCCTGCTGGGCGGGGAAGTTCTCGGTCTGCGTCGCCATGTCGGTCGTGAAGTCGACGTCGACCGGCAGGCTCGAGGCGTAGTCGTACTGCCGCAGCCCGACACGCCGCGTCCGGCTGTCGCTGACCGCGCCTCCGATCGTCGCGGTCATGACCAGATCGTGCAGGGCGGGCGCGCCGTAGCCGTTGGGCCACCACAGCGCCGGGTTGCGCAGTTTCAGCTGGGGATAATCGGACGGGCTAAATGTCACGTCGGTGGACCCTCCCCCCGCCACCGTCACCGTGGTACTCACCCGGACGTCGGCGAGGGTCGCGCTCACGGTGATGTTCCGGCTGGCCGTGCCCGCGTTCCGCACCGGGACGACCACCGTCACCTCGGCGGTGGCGGTGGACGGCAGGTCCGGCAGGGACGTGTCCACCCACGGGTCGCCCAGCACGGCGTCCCCGGTGGCGCGCAGCCGCACGTGGTTCCAGATGCCGGCCACCCGGTCGCGGACGGCGGGCATCCAGTCCCAGCCGGACACCGACAGGTAGGTCGGCGAGTCGAGGTAGACCTCGCTGGAGTTCTCGAACGACACGCCGCTGGGGCCCTTGTCCCCTGGGCTGCCCGGGTGCGGCATGGGCGTGATGCTCACGGCCAGGTTCTGCTGGCCGTGGGCGGTCAGGGCGCTGGTCACGTCGAAGGCAGCGCGCGCGAGCGGGTACGTCAGCTCGCCGACGTTCGTGCCGTTCAGCCAGACCTCGGCCTGGTGGTTGATGCCGTCGAACTCCAGCCAGACGTGCCCGCCGGACTGGGCGCGGAAGTCGCCGGGCACCGCGAAGGACCGCCGGTACCACCAGGAGTGGCGGGACAGCGCCTCCGGGATGTTCAGGTTGCCGAAGCCGCCGACCGGGTCGGGCAGGTGCCCCTGCTCGACCAGCGTGCTCAGCACGGTGCCGGGCACGGTCGCCGGCACCCAGGCGCTCGTGTCGTACGGCCCGGACAGGGTCTGGCCGCTCGTAGTGCCCGCCCACTCATCGATGGTCATGTCCCAGCCGGACTCGATTGGCACGGTCCCGTCGGCGGCCACGCTCAGGGGCGGCGGCGTCACGTTCTCGCGGACCGGCCAGTTCGTCCAGCCGGTGGCGGCGGGCCGGGGAACGGAGCAGGTCCCGTAGACCTGGAAGCTGTTGAGGCCGAGGGGCTGGGAGTTGGACTGCTCGGTGGCGGTCATCTTGATCCAGCGCCCGGTGACCGGCGCGGACAGCGGGACCTGAACGGTACCGCCCGCGCTCGAGGTCGTCTGGTAGACGGTCTGCCACGTCGAGCCGTCGGTCGATGTCTCGAGCTGGAAGGCGGTCGCGCAGCTCGACATGATCTCGTCGCCGGTGGTGTTGGTGTACGGGTTGCTGCCGGACCCGGGCACCCAGGGCGCGTCGGCGGTCGTCGCCTCGAAGACGAGCGTGACCGAGGAGATCTCGCACGGCGCCTGCAGGTCGACGGTGATCCACTGCGGATCGCTGCCGGCCGCGCGCCAGCCGCTGCCCGCCACGCCCGCGTCGGCGAGCCGGTCGACGGCGAAGGACGCCGGCGTCGGCCCGTAGTTCGTCGACGAGACGGACACCGGCCGGTACAGCGCCAGGTCAGTGGTGCTGCTGGTGGCCGCGGTGAGCTCCGCGGTGGCCGCGTCCGCCGTGGTCGCGGGGGCGGGCTTGGCAGGACCGGCGGACCGTCTCCCGGGAACTAGGTCACGCAGCCCGACCGCGGCGAGCAGCACCGCGTTGGCCGAGACGAACGTACGTCGAGACAGATTGCCGGACTCGTGATCCACTTACTTCGCTCCCTGATGATGGCGGCCGCGCCTGACGATGCCGAGAAGAACGTAAGCGCATAAAGGGACATAAGTCAACGCAAACTTCTTTGAATAGCTTCGATAGGAGGCGGCTATGGGTCTGCGGGCTGGCGCCAGTGGCACCTGTGGGCGGACTCCCCGGCCGACGCCGCCGTTGTCGGCGCACGACGGGGACGCCGGATCGACTACGCGATAGGGGGAGCCCGCGCTCACCGAGCGCGGCCTCGGCACGACGATGAATCCGCGAACTACCCGTGTTATCCCGGCCCGCAGGGCTCGTCCGGGCCACGGACCACGGACCACGGGCCACGGACCACGGACCACGCGAGAACTAGGCGGGGCCCGGGAGGTTGTCGCGGCGCTGGCCGAGCAGGGCGAGGGACGCCTCGATCCCGGCGTCCCGGATGTCGCTCATCGAGCCGCCGTCCTCGACCGTGACGGCGATGAGCTCGCGCAGGCCGCCGAGCAGGACGATCGCCATCGGCCGGGACACCGGGCCGATCCCGGCGGCCCGCAATTGCGCGGTGTCGGTGAGATCCCGCAGCAGGACGACGAAGCTTTCCTGCAGGTCCCGCTGCAGGCGCCGCGTTTTGGCACCCAGCGTGGGCGAGTCCCTGATCCAGCTCAGCATCAGGGCCGGCCGGGAGTCGGCGGCCCCGATCCACGCCGTGATCGCCTGCTGGATCTGGGTTTCCGGCGGGGCCTGGCGGTCCACCGCGCCGGAGATGCGCCGGATGACGTCCGCGTTGGCCTCGGTCAGCAGCGCGATGAAGCACGCCTCCTTGTCGGCGAAGTGCTCGTAGAACGTCCGCCGGGAGGTCCGGGCGCGCCGCACGATGTCCGCGACCGTGGTAGCGCGGTAGCCGTCCTCGGCGATCGACTGCGCGAGCGCGTCGAGCAGTCGCTGCCGGTGCGGGCTCCCGGCGGCGGGCGCCACCGGGCGGCTGTCGTCGCGGTCTGCTGTCTGCGCGGTGGTCACGATGGCCACGTTATCCCTTCGCCATCCCCTACTTGAAAGCAATGGTACGTTGCCGTACCATCATCTCATGGTACGGCAACGTACCGCACCGCTCCGGAAAGCCGCCCCGGAAGGCGAGAGAGGTGATGCCCGCCATGACCACCACGGCGCTGCCCCCTGGTCCGCCCACGCCACGGTTCGTGCAGGGGATCTACGCGGCGTTCGTTCCGCTGCGCGGCATGCCGCGCCTGCGCGAGCGATTCGGCGACACGTTTACCGTGAACGTCCCGATCTTCGGCCGGGCCGTGCTGACGAGCGATCCCGCCGAGATCAGGAAGCTGTTCCTGGCGGGCCCGGACGTCGTCGAGAACATCCAGCCCAACCTGGGCCGGGTGATCGGCAGCGGCTCCATGTTCGCGCTCACCGGTGAGGAACACCGCAGGCAGCGCAAGCTGCTGGTCCCGCCGTTCCACGGCCGCCGCCTCGCCGCACACGCGCGCATCGCCGAGGAGGAGACACTGCGCGAGCTGGCGTCCTGGCCTGAGGGCCGGACGTTCGCCACGATGCCGTCGATGATGCGGATCACCGTCAACGTCATCCTGCGCGCCGTCTTCGGCGCCGAGGGCGCCGAGCTCGCCCGGCTGCGCGAGCAACTGCCGCGCGCCGTGAAACTCGGGTCCTTCCTGGCCGCCGTGCCCGCCCCGAAGGCCGCCTGGGGGCCGTGGGGCCGGCTGCGCGCGCTGCGCCGGGAGTACGACGAGACCATCGGCCGCCTGATCGCCGCCGCCGAGGCGGACCCGCGCCTGTCCGAGCGCGACGACGTGCTCGCGCTCCTCGTGCAGAGCCACTATGAGGACGGCTCGCGGTTGAGCAACACCCAGATCGCCGACCAGCTGCTCACCCTGCTGTCGGCGGGACACGAGACCACCGCGACGACGCTCGCCTGGGCGGTGGAACGGCTACGCCGGCACCCGGAGGTGCTGCGCGCGCTCTCCGACGAGCCCGACGGCGACGGGAACACGCTGCGCCAGGCCGTGATCACCGAGGTGCAGCGCACCCGGCCGGTCATCGACCTGGTCGGGCGCCATATCCTCGCCGAGTCCTACCAGCTGGGGCGCTGGACGCTGCCGCGTGGCACCACCGTGATGATCAGCATCGCCCTGATGCACCGGAACCCGGCGCTATTCCCGGATCCCGGCGCCTTCCGGCCGTCCCGCTTCACCGACGCCAGGCCCGACCTGTACCAGTGGATTCCGTTCGGCGGCGGCACGCGCCGCTGCCTTGGCGCGGCGTTCGCCGACATGGAGATGAACGTCGTCCTGCGCACGATGCTGCGCACCTTCACCCTCGAGCCCACGGCCGAACCCGGCGAGCGCTGGCGCTCCCGCGGCGTCGCCAACGCCCCGGCCAAGGGCGGCGTCGCGGTCGTCCGCCGCCGCGCGCCGGGCCAGTCCCCGGCGGCCGCGACCGCCGCCCCGCTGACGGCATCACCCTCGACATCCCTGGGAGCACGGCCATGACGAAAGGTACTCAGATCGCGGGCAGGCCAGTGGTCATCACCGGCGCGGCGTCCGGCATCGGGCGCGCCCTGGCGCGGCGGCTCTCCGGGCGGGGATCGCCCGTGGCCATCGCGGACGTGGACTCCGCTGGCCTGGAGAAGACTGCCGCCGCGCTGTCGGGCTCCGTGCTTCGCCGGGTCCTCGACGTGCGGGACGCCGAGGACCAGCTCCGGTTCGCCGCGGAGGTGCGCGCATGGCTGCCGGCCCCGCTGGCCGCCGTGTTCAACAACGCCGGGGTCGCCGTCGGGTCGAGCGTCCTAGGCGCCGTGCCGGAAGACGATCAGTGGCTGTGGGACATCAACTTCCACGGCGTGGTCAACGGGACCCGGGCTTTCCTGCCGATCCTGGCCGAGCAGGACAGCGGCGCGATCGTGAACACGTCCAGTGTGTTCGGCCTGATGGGTATCCCGTACCAGAGCGCGTACTGCGCCTCCAAGTTCGCGGTCCGCGGGTTCACCGACTCCCTGCGCCAGGAACTGCGCGGGACCGGTGTCCGGGCCGTCACCGTGTACCCGGGCGGCATCAAGACCAATATCGCGCGGAACGCGCGGGTCCGCGCGGACCCGTTCGGCCTGGGGCGGCCGCCCGAGGAGATCGCGGCCGCGTTCGAGGCCAATTTCCGGACGACCCCGGAGCGGGCCGCGGCGGTCATCCACCACGGGGTCGAGCGCGGCAAGGCGCGCATCCTCATCGGCCCGGACGCTCATCTGGTCGACGTGCTCGCCCGGGTCGCGCCCACTCACTACTTCGACCTGGCGGCGCCGATCATGGAACGACAGATGACCCGTCCGCGCAAGGGGGCGGCGAGATGACCGCCGAGCTGGACGCGGCCACGGGCGACAACACCACGGGCGACAACACCGCGGACGGCACCGCCGGGGAATCCGTCGACGTGCTGATCGTCGGGGCCGGGCTGTCCGGCATCGGCGCGGCGCGGCACATCCAGTCGGCCTTTCCCCGGCGGACGTTCGCGATCCTCGAGGCGCGCGACGCGATCGGCGGGACGTGGGACCTGTTCCGCTACCCGGGGGTGCGCTCGGACTCCGACATGCAGACGCTGGCCTACCGGTTCCGCCCGTGGGCGGAGGACACGTCCATCGCCGACGGGCCGTCGATCCTGCGGTACGTGCGGGAGACCGCGGCGGAGACCGGGATCGACAAGCGGATCCGGTTCGGTCACGAGGTGACGCGCGCCGAGTGGTCCAGCGCCGACGCACGGTGGACGGTGGAGGCGACCCACGACGGCTCGCCGGTCGTCTTCACCACGCGCTTCCTGTACGTGTGCACCGGCTACTATCACTACGACGCCGGCTACGAGCCGCCCTTCCCGGGCATCGCGGACTTCGCGGGCACCGTGGTCCACCCCCAGCACTGGCCCGCCGACCTCGACTACGCCGGCCAGAAGGTAGTGGTGATCGGCAGCGGCGCGACCGCGATCACGCTGGTCCCGGCGATGACCGACAAGGCCGCGCACGTGACCATGCTGCAGCGCTCCCCCACCTACATCACGTCGCTGCCCCAAGTGGACCCGCTCGCGACCGGGCTCAACCGGCTGGTCGGCCCCCGCCGGGCCTACCCCATCGTGCGCTGGAAGAACGTCGCGGTGCAGACGCTGTTCTACCAGCTGTGCCAGCGCCATCCCGACTTCGCCCGGTCGCTGCTGCGGCGGATGACGGTCCGGATGCTGCCGGCCGGCTTCGACGTGGACACCCATTTCAAGCCGGCCTACAACCCGTGGGACCAGCGGCTGTGCGTCGTCCCCGACGGCGACCTGTTCCGCGCGATCCGCGACGGCAGCGCGTCGGTCGTCACCGACAAGGTCGCCACCTTCACCCCGGGCGGGCTGCGCCTGGAATCCGGGGCCGAACTGGACGCGGACATCGTGGTCACCGCGACCGGGCTGCGGCTGCTGGCGTTCGGCGGCATGACGCTCAGCGTGGACGGCCAAGAGGTCAAACTGCCGGAGAGCATGGCGTACAAGTCGATGATGCTGGGCGGCGTGCCGAACTTCGCGTTCACCATCGGCTACACGAACGCGTCCTGGACGCTGAAGGCCGACCTGGTCAGCGAGTACGTCGTGCGCCTGCTGCGGTATCTCGACGCCCACGGGTACGACAGTTGCGTCCCGGTTAACGACGATCCCGCCGTGTCGCCGCGGCCGCTGCTCGATTTCCAGGCCGGGTACGTGCTGCGCGCGCTGCGCGATTTCCCGTCGGCCGGCTCGAAGAATCCGTGGAAGGTCGCCATGAACTATCCGCGCGACCTGCTGAAACTGCGCTACGGCCGGGTCGGCGACCCTGCGATGCGGTTCTCCCGGCGGCCCAGCGCCGCGTCGGCGCCGCGGGCGGCCGCGGCCGGCCGCGTCTAGCTGCCCGTCTTGCGGGCGGTGCCGAGGATGCGCGGCGCCGGCGGGGACAGGACCGCGGACGCCGGGAACCGGAAGCCGCGGCACGTCTCGACGGTGAAGACGCGGCCGATCTCCGCCAGGGTCTCGCGCTGAACGTGACAGCCGCCCATCAGGTGCGGCCAGGCCAGGTCCGCGACCAGCTGGAAGCCGGCGAACAAGGGGTCCCGGCTGCGCACGTGCTCCCAGAAGCGCAGCTCGCCGCCCGGCCGCAGGACCCGGGAGAACTCGGCGAGCGCGGCCGGGACGCCGGGCACGGAGCACAGCACGCCGGAGATCACGACCGCGTCGAACTCCGCGTCGGCGGCGGGCAGTTCCGCCGCCGTGCCGTCGGTTACCGTGACCGGAACCGGCGCGGCGGCGGCCGTTCGCGTGGCGTGCTCGCGCAGGTACGGCTCGGGCTCCACGGCCACGACCTCCCGCACCGAGGCCGGGTAGTGCGGGAAGTTGAGGCCGGTGCCCGCGCCGACCTCAAGTACCCGCCCGGACAGCCCGGCCAGCAACTCGATCCGGGCCTCCCGCCCGCCGCGCTCCTCGTTGCGCGCGCCGCACCGGGCGAAATAACGCGCGAACATTGGATTCCTCACCAGCTCCATGCCTCAATAGCTACCATCCGCGGCCCGCCCGCGTCGCCAGGCGCGCTTCGGTGCACCGGAGCAGGCGCGGGTCGCCGCGCACGGGTCTGGGTCGTTGGCGCAGCTGCGCCAATAGGATTGGCTCGATGGCGCATCCGATCCAGACGGCACCGGAGCGAAGAGGGACCGGAGCGAAGAGGCACCGGAGCGAAGAGGCACCGGAGCGAAGAGGGGGACGCTGTGGCAGACGAGCAGGGTGAGACGCTGGATCACACCGCGGAGCGGGTCGCCCTGTGGCGGGCGCTGCACGTCGAGGTCGACGCGGCGCCGCATGTGCTCGAGGACGAGGTCGGCCTCCAGCTGGCGGACCCGGCCGACGGGTGGCGGGAACGCGGGGACATGCACCCGCGGTTCACGGCGGGCTTCCGGGCGTCGATCGTGGCGCGTGCCCGCTTCATCGAGGACCTGGTCACGGCGGAGGCCGCGCGCGGGGCGGAGCAGTACGTGATCCTCGGCGCGGGCCTGGACACGTTCGCCCAGCGCCGCCCGGAGGTGGCGGCGAAGCTGACCGTGTTCGAGATCGACCAGCCCGGGACGCAGGCGTGGAAGCGCAAGCGCCTGATGGCCGCCGGCTACGGGGTGCCGGAGTGGCTGCGGCTCGTCCCGAGCGACTTCGAGACCGACGACGCCTGGCTGCGACAGCTCATCGCGGCCGGGTTCGACCCCGCGCGGCCCGCGGTCATCGTGTCGACCGGTGTCAGCATGTACCTGTCGAAGGAGTCCAACGCGGTGACGCTCCGCCAGGTCGCCGGGCTGGCGCCCGGCTCGACGCTGGCCATGTCGTTCCTCCTGCCGGCCGAGCTCCTCGATCCCGCCGACCGGCCCGGGCTCGAGATGGCGTCGCAGGGCGCGGCGGCGGCCGGGACGCCGTTCGTCAGCTTCTTCACGCCGGACGAGATCGTGGCGCTGGCGCTGGCGTCCGGGTTCACGTCCGCTTCCCACGTCTCGGGAACCGAGCTGGGCGACCGGTACTTCGGCGGGCGGCCCGACGGCCTGTGGCCGTCGACCGGCGAGGACCTAGTGGTCGCGACGACCTGAGGCACCGCAACCACCGGCGCCGCGACCACCGGCGCCGCGACCGCGGCGACCCCACCCGGGTCACCGCGGCCACCTCTGCGCACCGGGCGCGAGCGGTCTACCCGTCCTGGAGAGCCGACAGCTCCTGCTGGAGGAGACGCTCGTGCTCGGCGGCGTCTTCCCGGGCCTTGCGCGGGCTCCAGCGGCCGGCCATCACGAAGACGAACGGGATGAACACGACCTCGCCGCCGACGCAGACCCACCACCAGTTCTTCCACTCGCCCGGCGCGGCCGCCGCGGCCGTGACGACCGCCGTACCGTGCTCGTCGAGGAACAGCAGGTCAGCCTTCGGCACTGCGGCGAGTGCCGTCAGCCGGGACGTGGCCGCGGCCGGGCTGACCTTGAACACCGTGGCGATCTCGGTCACCGCCGTCGTCGCCGCCGCCGTGTCGGACGGGTTCGCCTGGAGAGCGGCCAGGGTCTTGGGGTCGACGGCCTTCAGCGTGGCCAGTTCCGGCGCGTACTTCGCCGACAGTGTCGCGACATCGGACCCGTACGTCACCAGCGGCGTCATCGAGCCGACGACCGACGGCAGAATCAGCACCGAGATCGCGATGACCGCGCGGATGATCCAGCCCCAGACGGCCAGGCCGGTCGCGGTCAGCGCGGGGTTGTGCTTCTCGACCGTCTCGGTGAAGCTGGCCATCCACGGCGCGTAGGCGATCGCGAGGAACACCGCGAGGATGCTGATCACCAGCGCGAACGTGCCGTAGGACGAGCCAGTGCCCAGATTCAGGAAGACGATAGTCATCACGATCGCGCCGACCGCGCCGATCACCATGAACGGCTTGCGCACTCCTATCCGGTCGGAGATGATCCCGATGAGGATGAGCGCGAGGGCGTCGAATCCCCAGAACCAGTTCCCGATGCTGTTCGCGGTCGACAGCGAGAAGCCGTGCAGGGTGGTGAAGTACACCGTGAAGAACCCGACGGCCGTGTAGTAGATCAGCAGGAACACCGCGATCGCGAAGGCCGAGCCGATCACGTCCAGGCGCATCATCTGGCGCCACGGATGGCGCAGTGACTGCGCGATGTCGATGCCCCGGGCGCGCGCCTCGATCAGCACCTTGTCGTGCATCGACACCATCAGCTGATCGCGCAGCCCGGGCGACAGTTCCCGCAGGCCGACGACCGCGATCACCCCCACGGCCAGTCCGACGATGCCGCAGATGACGAACTGGTCCTGCCACGCGTGCAGGTGATTGAGGGTGTTGCTCGACACCACGGCGACGACCAGGCTGCCCACGACGGGGCCGAGCGTCCAGAACCCCATCGCGGACGCGCGGCCGAGCTGCGGTGAGAAGTCCCGGACCAGCGCCGGCGTGGCCACGAGGATGACGCCCTCGACGAGCCCGATCGCGGCGAACAGGACGGCGAACGTCCACTTGCCGGACGCGTTCGGGATGCCGAAGAGCGTCAGCAGGCCCGTCAGCAGCAGCCCGTACGCCACCAGGTTGGCGCGGCCCCAGCGGTCGGCGAGCCCGGCGGCGAGCGACCCGAACGCGCCGACCGCATTCCCGACCACCGTTATGTAGACATAAAAAGGAAATGTCATGCCGAAACCGGCGATGATCGAGGGCGAGACCGCACCCGCGATATAGAGCTGGTAGTACAGGACGATTGTTGCCAGGACGACAATGGCCAGGTACATGAGGCGTGGCCGTGTCTCAGGGTAATGAGAGAGCTGACGCCGCCAGAGGCCACCAAGGGCTCCGGCCGCGGGCGCGCTCTTCACTGTTGCTGTCATAATCGCGGCCCCTTTCCGCGCACCGTCGACGGTGACGTGCGCGGCCTAAAGTACGCCTACGTACTTTAGTGATTTTCCAGTTACGGTAGACGCGTGGGCAAAGCTGCGCAAGAGGGAAGTCTGGCCAGAACGCATGAAGGCAAGCCGGGGCTGCCGCGCGGCCGCAACCGCCTGCCCGCGCTGACGGTCCGGGCCTCCCAGCGCCAGCGGCTGCTGCGCGCCGTCATCGCGGCGGTGGCCGAATCCGGCTACGCGCCCATCACCGTCGCCGACATCGTCCGCCGCGCGAAAGTGTCCCGGGCCGCGTTCTACGCGCACTTCTCCAGCAAGGACGACTGCCTCCTGACCGCCACCGGCGAGGGCGGCCAGATACTGGTGGGACAGGTCCTCACCGCCGCCCGCCGCGCAGGCGAGGAACCCGAGGACGCGCTGCGGGCGGGCTGCCGCGCCTTCCTCGCCTTCTTGTCCGCGGAGCCCGCGTTCGCGCAGGTCATCTACGTCTACATGCCCGTCGTCGGCCCGACGGCCATCCAGCGGGTGCAGGCCGTGTCCGACCACTTCGCCGCGATCAACCGCAAGTGGCATCAGCAGGCGCGCGAGCGCCATCCGGAGTGGCCGACCGTCCCCGGCGAGGCGTACCTCGCGCTCGCCGGGGCGACGGCGGAAATCGTGCGGGCCTGGGTCCGCGCCGACCGGACCAAGGAACTCCCTGACCTGGAGGACACCCTCGTGTCCCTGCACCTGGCCGTGCTCGCGGGCCGGCCGTGGGGGTTAGCCCGCCGGGTGCCTAGCGCGCGGACACACGAGCCCGGGTCAGGGCGAGGACGTTCGCGATCACCTGGTGCCCGGCGCGCCCGCTGGCGGTGAGGATCGACTCCGGGTGGAACTGCACCGCCCAGCGGCCCGCCGCGTCGTCCTCGATCGCCATCACGATGCCGTCTCGCCCGTCGGTCCCACTCAGTGTCGCGGTCACCGTGAACTCGCCCTTCACCCCCGCCTCGGTGGCGTGCAGCGAGTGGTACCGGGCGGCCGTGAACTCCGCGGGCAGGCCCGCGAGCAGCGACGATCCCGCGCGGACGGACACAAGGCCCGGCTTGCCGTGCTGCGGATGCGGCAGCAGCCCGAGCTCTCCCCCGGCGTGCTCGACCATCGCCTGCAGGCCCAGGCAAACCCCGAACACGGGCAGGCCGCGCGCGTCCAGTTCGGTCAGCAGCTGATCGCAGGCGAAGTCCGACGGGCGCCCCGGCCCGGGCGACAGCACCACGAGGTCGGGGGCGAGTGAGTCCAGCGCGGACGCGGGGAACCCGGCCCGCAGGGTCGTCACCTCCGCCCCGTGCTGGCGGAAGTAGTCCCCCAGCGTGTGCACGAACGAGTCCTGGTGGTCGACCAGCAGTATCCGCAGCGGCGCCGGCACCGACGCGGGCGCCGGCGCGGCGGGGGGCGAGCCGGCGGAAGCGGGGGAGCTAGCGGAACGTGATGGAGAAGTCTCTTGCAGGGTCTCGATGAGCGCGCGCGCCTTGATATGCGTCTCGCGCTCCTCCGACTCCGGGTCCGAGTCGTACAGGAGCGTCGCCCCGGCCCGAACCGCCGCGACGCCGTTGCGGATGTGCGCGGTGCGCAGGGTGAGGCCGGTGTTCATCGAGCCGTCCAGGCCGATCTTGCCGACGGCGCCGCCGTACCAGCGGCGCGGGGCCTCCTCGTTGTCCTCGATGAACTGCATCGCCCAGGCCTTCGGGGCACCGGTCACCGTCACGGCCCACATGTGCGTCAGAAACGCGTCGAGCGCGTCCATGCCCGGGCGTAGGCGGCCCTCGATGTGGTCCACGGTGTGGATGAGACGGCTGTACATCTCGATCTGCCGCCGCCCGATTACCCGCACCGTCCCGGGCACGCACACACGGGACTTGTCGTTGCGGTCGACGTCCGTGCACATCGTGAGCTCGGACTCCTCCTTCGCCGACCGCAGGAGGGTGACGATGTTGGCCGCGTCCTCGAGGGGGTCGGCGCCACGGGCGATAGTGCCGGAGATCGGGCAGGTCTCCACGCGGTCGCCGGTCACCCGCACGTACATCTCCGGCGAGGCGCCGACGAGGTACTCGCCCGCGCCCAGGTTGAACAGGAACTCGTACGGCGCCGGGTTCCGCTCGCGCAGCCGCTCGTAGAACGCCGACGGGGACGCGCACCGCCCGTAGAAGACATGGCCGGGCACGACCTCGAACAGGTCACCGCGCAAAAACTTCTCCTTGGCGCGCGCGACGACTTCCGCGTACCGCCCAGGCACCGGATTTTCCGGGATGGCCGTCACCGTCTCCGGTATTTCCGGCGTGTCCGCCGTCTGCCGCGGCAGGCCCGCCGTGGAGAGCCCGCCGACCTCGAATTCGTAGCGGTACCTGATCGCCTCTTCCCGCCGCCGGTCCAGCACGTAGATCTCGTCCGGCAGGTGCAGCACCAGGTCACGCTGGTCGGCCGGACGGTCCTTGGCGAGCCGCACCGGCTCGAACTGGAACGCCAGGTCATACCCGAACGCCCCGTACAGCCCCAGGTGCGGATCATCGCAGCTCAGCGTCTCGACAATGGCACGCAAGGCGGTGAACACGGTGGGGCGCCGGCTGCGCTCTTCCTCAGTGAAGGCACCCTCCCCCGCACCGATCACGACCGTGCACTCTCCCGCATCGCCCGGCTGCTCGTCGCCGACGGCACGCAGGGCGGCCGCGATCACCGGCAGGATGACACGCCCGCGCTCGTTGAGGCTTCTTGCTGTTATCGTGCGCGCGGCCGCGGCGATCTCGATCGGCGGGTCAATGTAGGCCATGTGCCAGCGGCTGTACCTGCCCGGATACTCCATGCCGGAACTCATCACGCCGCCGCGGCGGCGGTTGGCGCGCTGCGCGATGCCCTCGAGCTCGGCGGGGTCAAACGGCTCGGCGACGCGGGTGACCGTGACGCCGCCGCCGGTGCGCAGCGTTCCCGAGACCGCTGTCGCGATAACCGCGGTTCCGGAGACCGCGGATCCGGAAAACGTGGTCGAAATCGTGGTGTTCACCTGGGGTCCCTTACGTAGATAGGGCCCGGTGAGCGGCGGGTGATACGAAAAAGCGACCGCCGTCTCCGGGCGGTCGCAGGCTCAGCCGCGGTCACCGCCTAGAGGCGGCGCCACCACTGAAGATCATCAAATGCTCGCATCGGAAACTAACGCTATCACGGGCAGGCGGGGCTGGTCTGCGGCATCCGCCAGGCCGCGGCCGCCCCGCTGATCAGTTCGGCCGCGTTCCGCAGGCTGTCCTGCTGCGGCACCGGCGCGGCCGCCGCCCGGCCGGACAGGAACCGCGCGACCATCGGAAGCACGTTCGCGTCGCCGAGGAGCCCGCCGTGGAAGGCGGACACGACCACGACGTCCGGGCTCGGCGGCAGGCCGCAGGAGGGCAGCGTCAGCGCGTCGGCGAGCGGGATGACCGCCAGCCAGCGGACGCCCGTCCCGACGCTGGTCACCATGTGGTCGAAGTAGTCGGCGCCGAACTCGCCGACCGACGTCAGCAGCTGGGCCGCGCCGGCCGGCCCGTAGGGCGACATGCTGCCGACGAGGACGTTCAGCTCATCCAGGGCGTATTCCGGCACCGGCAGGACTCCCCCGGACGTGCCGCCGACCTGCCCCGGCTGAATGATCGGGCTCAGCAGCACCACCGACCCGACTGGCAGGCCCGGGTGCCGGTCGAGCATGGCGTAAACCCCGAGGGTGCCCTCGCTTTCGGCGACGACGTCGACGGGCCGGTGCGTGGCCGTGTGCAGGGCCACGACCTGGGCGGCCATCCGGTCCCCGAGTACCGGCAGCGGGATGTCGTCGGCGTCCGGGCCGTTCGGGACAGGCTGGCCATCACGTTCCAGGCCTACGTACGAGAATTGCCGCACCGTCGTACCGGGCATCACCGCCCGCAGGGCGTTCCCCGCGTTGCAGCACGACGAGCCCCAGCCCGCGACCACCAGCACGGCGTTCTCCACCGTCGGGTTCCCGCTGTCCGCCCCGGCCGTTCCGCTCCTGGCGGCCGCGCCGGTCCCGGGGTGGCCCGGCCCGGGCGCGCGCGTTCCCGCGGTCACCGCCAGCGGGTTGCCCACGACCGCCACCGTGGCGGACGCGGCTCCGCTGATCCTGATCGTCCCGGTGAACATCAGCCGCGCGACGCCGACCACGAGGGCGAGCACCATGACGGCCGCGAGCGGCGCGTACGGGAAGCTGAGCAGCACCCTGGCCGGGACGGACACGTGCTCGCGCGGGTGCAGCCGCGCGGCCACGCCCGCCAGCCCGTACCAGGCACGGGCGTTGACCAGGCCGGCGGCCGCGGCGACGCCGAGCGCCTCCATCGTGTCCAGCGGGCCCGTGTTCAGGCGCGCGGTCACGGCGGCGGCCGCCGAGAGCGCGGCGAAGCTGGCGAGCAGCCAGCCGACGGCGCGCGGCGGCGGCAGCCGACGCCACCAGGACGTGAGTATGCCGCCGTGGCTCAGCGCGAGCAGCATCCCGAGCATGATCGGCAGCGCGGCGATGAACGGCCAGGAGAACGGCAGCACCGCCACCCCGAACGCCAGCGTGGCGACCGGCGACAGCAGTACCCAGGCCAGCAGGGTCAGCGCCAGGCAGGACCAGAACACGCGGCCGGATCCGGGCCTGGGCAGCTGACCGATCTCGCGGCCGGCGTCCTGGACCGGCCAGGCGAGGCGGAACAGCAGGGTATCCATCCCCGACCGCGCGAGCAGCACGGCCACCACCACGAGCGCGAATACCGGCCAGGACTGGGCGTCGGTGAACAGCCACCGCAGGTCGTGGTAGGCGGAGAGCGCGGGCAAGGCGGTCACCTGTGGCGCGACCGCCCGCGCGGCGGGCGCAAGCAGCGTGAGCAGCCCGGCTTCCGACACGGCGCCGCCGGCCGCGACGAGGACCAGGGCGCGGTGCCGGAAAAACCCGGCGGTGCCATCTTGCATACGCATAGCTAACACGGAAAACCGCGGCGACCGCCGAATTCTTCCGGGTGGCGCATCTGTGAACTAAGGTTTTCTGGGACCAATCGGGTCAGTGAAGTTCGTGAAATCGGTAATGGAGGCCGCCGCGTTATGAGCACCACGACTACCATCGCTGAACTCCCTTCACTCAAGGGCACGGTGCTGGGCAGCAGCGAATGGTTCGAGGTCACCCAGGACCGGGTGCACACCTTCGCCGACGCGACCGATGACCACCAGTGGATTCACGTCGACGTGGAGGCGGCCCGGAAGGGACCGTTCGGCGGCCCGATCGCGCACGGTTTCCTGACGCTTTCCCTGTTTGTCCCGATGTGGTCGCAGGTGCTGACCGTCACCGACATGACGATGGGGATCAACTACGGGCTGAACAAGGTCCGGTTCCCCGCCCCCGTCCCGGTCGGGTCGAAGGTGCGGCTGACCGCGACGCTCGCGGACGTGGCCGAGGTCAAGGGCGGCCTCCAGCTCACCGTCGCCGGGGTCATCGAGCGCGCGGGCGGCGACAAGCCGGTCTGTGTCATCGAGGCCCTGATGCGCTATTACGGCTAGGCTTCCTGATCATGGCTGACGCACTTGACCATGACTGGTTCATCGAGCGCATCACCGACGAGATCGACCGGCTCGCCTGGGTCGCCGACGGGGCCGATCCCCTGCTTCCGGTGCCGTCCTGCCCGGGCTGGGCGATGGCGAAGCTGATCAAGCACACCGGCATCGTGCACCGCTGGGCGGCCGAGACCGTCGCGACCCGGTCGAGCGACCGGCTCGACATGCGCGCGCTGGACGTCGGGCTGCCCGCCAAGGAATCCGACTACGCCGGCTGGCTCACCTCCGGCGCCGAACCGCTCGCCGGCGTCTTGCGCGCGGCCGGCCCGGACGCCGGCGTGTGGACGTGGGGCTCGCCGAAGACGGCGATCTGGTGGGCGCGGCGGATGACGCACGAGACCACGGTTCACCGCGCCGACGCGGAGATCGCGGCGGGGATCACGCCGGCGATCGGCCCGGTCGCGGCGGCGGACGGGATCGACGAGTTCCTCGCGAACCTGCCGACGTCACGCCGGCCAGCGGAGCACCTCGGATCGCTGCCCACCGGCGAGACGCTGCACCTGCACGCCACCGACTCCGACGGCGAATGGCTGATCCGCTTCACCGAGGACGGACTCGACTGGGAACGCGGGCACGCGAAGGCGACCGCCGCCGTCCGCGCCCCGGTCAGCCTGCTGCTGCTGTTCACCTACGGGCGGGTCTCCCCCGGCGATGACCGCCTGGCGGTCTTCGGCGCGGAATCCCTGCTCACGGAGTGGCAGGAGAAGACGGCCCTGTAGCGATCAGCGGCCCGGTAACGGTCAGAAGAAGCCGCCGGGGCGGGAGTTGCGGTCGGCGATAAGGCCCGCGAGGGTGGAGATCGCGATCTCCGGCGGGGTGCGGGAACCGATGTTGAGGCCGATCGGGCGGTGGACGCGGGCGATGTCGCCGGGCGCTACGCCGAGCGCCTGCAGCGCCGCGACGTGCGGGCCCTCGTGATGCGGGTTGCCCATGACCCCGATCCAGCGGGCCTTCGTGCGCAGGGCGTCGCGCAAGACGACACCGAGTTCCGCGCGATGGTGGTCGGTGACCACGACGTCCGCGTCCTCGATGTCCTCGGGGACCTCGGCCACCACGGCGAACCCGCCGATGGCGGCGCCGGCCGCCCGGTTCTCGTCCGGTTCCACGATCAGGCCGCTGAACCCGGCGTCCGCGCCGTAACGGAGCAGGTACGCCGACACCGGGGAAGCGAACACCGCGATCAGCGTCCGGCCCGCGCCTGGCGCCGCGGACGCGCCGGACTGGGTGGCGGTCCCGGGTCGCACGCTCGCGACCGGGGCGTGCGCGACGGCGCAGGACTCGTTCTCGTCAGCCATAGTGCCAGTCTAAGGTTACGGTCATGGATTTCCAGGAAGTGGTGCAGCGGCGGCACATGGTGCGGACCTTCACCAGCGAGCCGGTGCCGGAAGACGTTCTCGACCGCATTCTGCAGAACTCCGTTCGCGGGCCGTCGGCCGGCTTCTCCCAGGGGCAGGCGTTCCTCGTGCTGACCGGGGACGACCTGGCGAAGTTCTGGGCGGTGGCCGGGGAAGCCATCGCCGACACGGCCCAGACCGCGCCGCTGGTGATCGTGCCGTTCTCGTCGAAGCAGGTGTACCTCGACCGGTACGCCCAGCCCGACAAGGGCTGGACCGACCGCGCCGAGGCCCGGTGGCCGGTGCCGTTCTGGCATATCGACACCGGGATGGCGGCGCTGCTGATCCTGCTCACGGTGACCGACGAGGACCTGGGGGCCGTCTACTTCGGGATCATCCCGGAGAAGGTCCAGCCGTTCCGGGAGACGTTCGGCGTGCCCGACAGTTACGAGCCGATCGGCGCGATCGCGATCGGGTACAACGCCGAGCCACGGGCGCGTGACCTGCGGTCGCGGCGCAAGCCCCTGGACCAGCTGGTGCACTACGGCCAGTGGTGACCGGCTGGTGGTGACCGGCATGTGGTGGCGGGCTGGCGGTGACCGGCCGGTGGTGGCTGGCCGGTGCTCACCGGTTGGGCGAGTCTCGCCGCTCAGGCCAGGTAGGGCCACGTGAGGCGCAGGACGTCGGCGAGCGCCTGCTTAAGCGCCTCGGGATATCCCACCCGCGTGGTCTCGGCCGTCATGTCGCCCTGCGTGGCCTCGGGGAAGAGGAAGCCCCGGTCGCAGTGCATGTACAGCATGCGCAGCGTGCGCATCGCGTTCGTGGCGAACGCGGGCACCGGGCCGGGCTCGCCCGCCGCGAAGGTCTCCGAGAGGGGAGCGAGCCAGCCGACCGAGTCGTACTCGTCCAGCTCGGGCCGGGACAGGACCAGGGCCAGCGCGTACGCGAGCCGGTCCTCCTCCTGGTCGCGGAAGACGTAGTCCGTCTTCGCCAGCATCCGCTCGCGCGCGATGGCGAGCAGGCCCCGCAGGTCCTCGCGGCCGAGGCGGGGCGAGCGCCCGAACAAGGCGAGCGCGTCGGCGCCGTGCGCCACCGCGTGCAGCCAGCCGAGCCGGTCGTCCCACCCGCGCAGGTCCTGCTCCGCCGGGTACCAGGCGGCGAAGGCGTCCCGCCAGCGCAGCACGGCCTCGGCGTCGGCGCGGCCGGTCGCCATGTCACGCTCGACGACCTCGGCGAGGATGAGGGCCGCGAAGGTCCGAGCCTGGATCTCCGGGTCCGCCAGCCGGCCGGCCATCTCGTCACCGAGGGCGACCAGGTCGCCGTCTTCGGCGCCGCTGCCGACGCGGTGCACCATCGCCAGGTAGGCGACCTCGTCGCGTTCACCAGGGTCGGCCGAGCGGAGCATCCGCAGCAGGTCATCGCGCGAGTATTCGGTCACACTGGGATGCTATCCGCAACTCGCCGCATAAGCCGCGCTGGGCAGGGTGCCGGGGCCCCTTCCCTCTGCCCCGGCCCCACCTTTTCACGACGTTGGCCCCACCTTTTCAACGCCCTGGCCCCACTAGTCAGCACATAGCCCATTTTTTCGCCACTTCGGCCTCGCCATCTCTCCACTCGGCCCCGCCTTCTCTCCACCCGGCAGGGGCGGGCGAAACACGAGCGCCGAGACTGGCAGTCGCCGCCTTCCGTGGGTCGTTAGTGCCACGAGGCCGCTAGAGGCGCCCCCGGCGGCTCTCCACGCCCGGATATATCGCCTTATGCCCGGCGCCGAAGAGCTCCAGGACTGCCTGCCCTCGCGCCATTTCCATGATCAAGGGTCGCCAGTGCCATATATCGGCCTCTTTGACCCACGATCAAGAAACGCATACCCCATTGGGGTATCCTGAAATGCGATAGTCAAGATGATATATCGACATAAAGGGGGGCCCGCTTAGCGGGCCGAATTCGGGCTTTGGCACGATTGACCCACGAACCGAGGAAGCGTCAGGGTCCCTGACCCACGGCGCGTGACCCTGGCGGGGCTCAGCGCAGGAACTGCTCTTCCCCCACCGTTCCCGCCGCCTTCTCCTCTTCCTCCGTCACCGCCGCCGGGGCAGCGATCTCCGGATCCCCGCCGGGAGCAAGACGTCCAGCTGGTCCAGCCGCGCCGACCGGGCCAGCCGCATCGGCGGCCGAGGCGCCGGCGGCCGAAGCATCAGTGGCCGGGCCTCCGGCGCCCGCGGGCGAAACGTCAGCGGGCGAAACGTCAGCGGCGGAATCGTCCGCGCCGCGCGGGCCGGAGAGGCGCCACGCCTCGCGGACGATCACCTGGACGGCCCCCGCCACCGGGATGGCGAGCATCGCGGCCACGAAACCGCCGAACAGCCCGCCGACCAGCGACCCCAGTGAGGCGCCGACCAGCACGGAGATCAAGACGAGCAGCGGGCTGATGTGGACCGTCTTGCTCATCACGATCGGGTTCAGCACGTGGTTCTCGAACTGCGTGTAGACGAGGAACACGATCAGCGTCACGATGCCCGCGGTCAGCGACGGGGTCGACGCGAACGCGAACGCGATGGTCGGGATGCCGGCCAGCGCCCCGCCGATCATCGGCAGGAAATCCACCAGCGCCACCCACAGCGCCCACAGCCCCGGGAACGGCACGCCCGTCGTGAAGAGCGTGATAAACACGACGACCCCGCAGATTAGCGAAGTCAGGAAATTCCCGAACATGTAGCCGACCACGGACCGGTTGACCTCGGACGCTACCCGGCTCACTTCACTCGCCTGCCGCTGCGAGAGCAGTCCGAGGGTGCCACGGCGGAGCTTCGGCCCCTCCAGGAGCAGCAGCAGGACGAGGATGAAGATCGTCGTCAGCTCGATGAGCAGCGACACCGCGCCCTTGCCGAATGACAGCGCCGGTTTGCTCAGGTCCTGCCCGAACGTCACCAGCTTGGGCGCGTTCTGCGTGACCCACGTCTGCACGTGGTACCTGCGCACCAGCCTGCCGACCCATCCCTTGCCGGTCTCGGCGCTGGCGACATACGACGGCAGCCTGTCCGCCAGGTGCGTGATCGCGTTGACGAGCGGGTAGCCGAACGCCACCGCCAGCCCCAGGAACACCATCAGGGCCAGGAAGGTCACCATCATGACCGCCAGCCCACGGCGCCGCACGACGTACCGCTGCAGCAGCAGGACCACCGGGTTCAGGATGAGCGCGATGAACCCGGCCACCAGGAACAGTAGCAAGACGTCCCGCAGCCGGTAGATAAGCTTGCCGGACAGGTAGAAGAAGGCGACCACCAGCACCGCGACGATGATCGTGCGCAGCGGCACGGCGTTGCGCTCCGCCGCCTGCCACAGGCGGGCTATCCGGAATCCGGCCGGTCGCGGGTCTGGATCGGTCACCCCTTTAGGATGTCAGGTCCCGCGTACTGTTTGCGCACACGCCGATAACGGATTCCTGTCAGGCCGCTACCGCCGCCGTTATCACGAGCAGCAGCAACGCGACCGCGGCGATGCCGTGCCCCGCGATCACCGGCCATGCCACCCCTTTTTTCCCTGAACGAGCCCCGGTGCTTCCTCGTGCTGGCGTCGGCAGTCCCAGCAGGAGGACGCCCATCCCCAGGCCCGCGACCGGCAAAAGCACGACGAGGCAGGCCCAGCCCAGCCAGGCCCATCCGGTGATCGTGAACAGCGTCCAGCCCAGCAGGCCGGTCAGCGCGAAGCCGGCGTGCCCGGCCATGACGGGCGGCGGCGCGGACGTGCTACCGCGGGCCCGGAGGCTGCCGCCGGCCAGCAGCCAGCGCAGCAGCATAAAGGCGCCGCTCGCCGCGGTCACGAGCCAGGCGAGCAGTGCCGCGATTCGCACGGCGAGGTCGCTGATCCCGCCAAGCCGCCCGCCGCCCGGGCCGCCGCCCGGGCCGCCGGATTCGGCGATCGCCGGCGGCGACGGCGCTCGTCTCGGCGGCGACGGCTGCGTGATGAGCGCGCTGACCCAGCGGGCGTCTCCGGCGGTGCGGCTGCGCGATTCCGCCTTAGCCGAACCGCCCGCGGCCTCCCGGATCGCCGTGCCGGCGGCCAGGCTGACCTGCCCGGAAGTGAGGCCGCCGCAGGCCGCGGGCAGGCTCGTCACCGGGACGTGCTGTTCGATCGCGTGGTAGGCGTACGCGGTGCAGGCAGTGACGCTGCCGAGCGGGACAGCGCCGTCGCGGACACTGCCGTCAGCCGACAGCCCGCCCGACGGCGCGGCGCAGCCGCCCAGGAACGCCACCGCGAACAGCGCGCCCGACGCCAGCGGAACACCGCCTCGCACGCGACTGGATCGCACCCGACTGAGTCTAAGAGCGCGCGCCTTAGCAGGAAAGCAGCCCGTACCGCTGCTTGGCGTCGAGGATGCGGGTCACCGCGGCGCTGACGACCGACGCGAAGGACGGGTCGGACTGCGCCCGGGACAAGACCGCGGCCGCCATCTGCTCCGCGGGCCCCAGTGACTGCGAGGTGACCATGTCGCCGCCGGCGTCGAGGAACGAGATCGCCCGCTGCCCGGCCGGGATGTTCTGCACCGCGGCCGCCTCGCCGAGGTCGTCGGAGATGATCACGCCGTTGAACCCGAGCTGCGACCGTAGGATACGCATGACGGTCGGCGAGAACACCGCCAGCTGCGAGGGGTCGATCTTCGTGTACGTGGCCAGCGCGACCATGACGAACGGCGCCCCGGCGTTGATCGCGTCACGGTAGGAGGCGAAGTAGGGATCGTTGGGCGTCGTCACCGTGTCCACGACGTTGGCGGTGAAGTCCGTGTTGCCGGTGACCCGCCCCAGGCCGGGGAAGTGCTTGACCGTCGAGGCGACGCCGGCCGCGGCCATGCCCTGGACGAACGCCGCGCCGTGCGGTCCGGTGACCGAGGGCGTGTACCCGAACTCCCGGTCCAGCTGCCCGACCGGCGCGTTCGTGCTCACCATCGAGGCCGGGACAACGTCCAGGACCGGCGCGAGGTTGAGGTTCACCCCGGCGGCGTGCAGTTCCCCGCCCCACACCTGCGCCTGCTTGTTGAGGTAGGACGTCGACCACGTGCCCTGCTGTACCGCGGTCGGCATGGTGGCGAAGCCCGGGCCCTTCAGGTTCTGGACCTCGCCGCCTTCCTGGTTGGCGGCGATGAAGAAGCGCACCCCGCCGGTGATGGAAGACGTGGCGAGGGACTGGATATGCGACGTCGCGGCGGCCGCGGCCGTCACGCCCTCGGAGGTGTTCTCGCCGAACAGCAGCGACCCGAAGTGGTACTGCTTCAGCGCGGCCGTGGTCACCGGGCCGACGTAGTCCTGCGCCATCCCGACGAGAAACAGCTGCCCGACGCGCTGTGCCTCCGTCATCTTCGCGAGGATGCCGGACACGCACGAGGCCGTCGAGGCCGGTCCGCTCGCCGGCGTGGGGTCGGCGGTCGGTCCGCTGGGCGCGGAAGCGGTTACGCTGGGTGACCCGCTCGCTGATGACGGCAGGTTCAGCGACGTAGCCTCCGGAGATCCCGTACATCCGGCAAGCAGCGCCGCGAGCAGCGCCGCAGCCGTGATCGCGACGGCTTTGCGTGGGGAGTGGCTCCGGTGCGCGTTCACCCCAAGACTCTAGTGGGTAGCCGGGGGACAGGTACCACGGACGTTAAGTAGGGACTAAAATAAAAACTGACAGTTCAGTTTCTGAAAGAAAGAGAGTCTTCCATGGCGAAGCTGGCAACTGCGGCACTGGGCGCGACCGGGATGGAGATCACTCGCGTCGGGTTCGGAGCGTGGGCGATCGGCGGCGGAGGCTGGGAGTTCGGCTGGGGGCCGCAGCAGGATGACGAGTCCGTCGCGGCGATCCAGCACGCGCTCGCGAGCGGCGTCAACTGGATCGACACGGCGGCCGCCTACGGGTTCGGGCGGTCGGAGGAGGTCGTCGGCAAGGCGATCTCGGGCCTGTCCGCGGCGGACCGGCCGTATGTCTTCACGAAGTGCTCACTGATCGAGGGCCCTGGCCGCAAGGTGGCGCACAGCCTCAAGCGCGACTCGCTCTTCCGCGAGGCGGAGGCGAGCATCACCCGGCTCGGCGTCGACGCGATCGACCTGTACCAGATCCACTGGCCCAACCCCGCGGCGGACATCGAGGAAGGCTGGTCGGCGCTCGCCGCGCTGAAGGAGCAAGGGTTCGTGCGGCACATCGGCGTCTCCAACTTCAGTGTCGAGCAGCTGCGGCGGATCTCCGCGATCGCGCCGGTCGAGACGATCCAGCCGGAGTACTCGCTGATCGAGCGGGACGTCGAGCCCGAACTGCTACCGCACGCGCGGCGGGAGAACACCGGCGTGATCGTGTACTCGCCGATGGGCTCGGGCCTGCTGTCCGGGCGCATGACCCGCGAGCGGATCGCGGCCATGCCGGACGACGACTGGCGCAAGACCGCGCCGGAGTTCAACGAGCCGCTGCTCACCCAGAACCTCGATCTGGTCGGCCGGCTCGCGCGGGTCGCGCAGCGGCGCGGTGTCGCGCCCGGTGCCGTCGCCGTCGCGTGGACGCTGCACAACCCCGCCGTCAGCGGCGCGATCGTCGGCTTCCGCAACCCCGCGCAGGTGGACCCGCTGCTGCCCGCCGCGGACCTGGAGCTAACCGACAGCGAAATCGCCGAGATCACGGGCGGCCAGAACTCGTAGGGTGAGACTGTGAGCGCAGAGCCGAGTATCGCCCGCGGCCGGGGCCGTCCGCGCAGCGAGCCCGCACGGCAGGCGATCCTGGCCGCCGCGACGGAGTTGATGCTGGCACGCGGCCTGTCGGCGGTCAGCATGGACGCGATCGCCGACCGGGCGGGAGTGAGCAAGGCGACGATCTACCGGTGGTGGCCAACCAAGGAGACGCTCGCCCTCGACGCACTGTATGAGCAGCTCACGGAGCTGTCGGCAGAGCCGCCGGACACCGGGACGCTGCGCGGTGACCTGTCCGCGCTGCTCGGCGGCTGGACGGACCGGGTCCGCGGGCGGCCGTACGGGCGGGTGATCGGGGCGCTGGTGACGGAGGCGGCGACGGACACGACGTTCGGGGACCTGTACCGGGAACGGTTCGTCGAGCCGCGCCGCGCGCAGATCCGGCAGGTCTTCGCCCGGGCGGTGGCGCGGGGCGAGATCGGCGTCGCCACCGACTCCGAGGCGGCCATCGACCTGCTGTACGGGGCGCTCTACCACCGCCTCCTGCACGGTCACGCCCCCCTGACCAGGCAATTCGTCGACTACGTGGTCGACGTGGTGGCCGCCGGCCTCGGCGCGTAACCAGCGGCCGCGCCCGGGCGCGCACGGTGGCGCCCGGCCGCCTGGCCCTGGCCCGCGGCCGGGCGATCATGGACCGGCGGCCCGGTCCGGGTTACGGTCCGGTTATGCGCTTCGGGATCTTCGACCACGACGACGCGTCCGGACGGCCGCCGGCCAGGCAGCTCGCGGAGCGCCTCGCGCTCATCGAGGCCTACGAGCGGCTGGGGTATTACGCCTACCACGTCGCCGAGCACCACGGCACTCCCCTCGGCATCACGCCGTCGCCGCACCTGCTGCTGGCGGCGGCGTCGCAGCGGACGTCGCGCATCCGGCTCGGCACGCTGATCTCGATCCTGCCGCTGTATCACCCGATGCGCGTCGTCGAGGAGGCCTGCACGCTGGACCAGCTCTCGAACGGCCGGCTCGACCTGGGCGTCGGGCGCGGCATCTCCCCCGTCGAGACGTCCTTCCACGGCGTTCCCGGAGAGGAGACGCAGGAACGGTTCGACGAGGCGTTCGAGATCCTGCGGACGGGGCTGACATCGGCGGCGGTTACCTTCCACGGGAAGTACTACGACCTCGATGACGCGCCGGTGGTGACGCGGCCCGTCCAGCAGCCGCACCCGCCGCTGTGGTACGGCACCCGGACCCTGGAACGGGCGCGCTGGTGCGCGCGCCTGCGCATGCCGATGATGGCGCTGGTTCCCTCGGACCAGGTGCGGGCGCTGACGGACGCGTACCGCGCCGAGTGGGCCGCGCTGGGTCGTCCGCCCGCCGAGCTGCCGCCGCTGGGCATCAGCCGCTCGGTGGTCGTCGCGCCCGCGGCCCCGGAGGCGATGAAGACCGCCAACCGGGCGTTCGCGCGGTTCCGGGAGAATTTCGAGCTGCTGTGGCGGCGCTACGACGTGCCGATGCCGCGCGTGTACCCGGCCGACACGTTCGAGGGCATCCACGAGACCGGGCACTTCTATGCCGGTGACCCGGCGGGCGCGCGCGACTGGGTCGCGCACCACCGTGACGCGGGCGGGATCAGCTACATGGCGCTGGAGATGTGCTTCGGCGACATGACACCGGACGAGACCCTGCGGTCCGCGGAGCTATTCGCGAGCGAAGTCATGCCAGCCTTCACGTCGCTGTAGCTCGCGTCCTGCAAATATGCCTTGAGGGTTATATAACTGCCGAGGCATACTAGGCGCATGACGGTGCCGATCACGCTGCAGGTGCTCGCCGAGCCCAGCCGGCAGGCGATCCTCGACCTGCTCCGCGACGGCGAGCTCCCGGTCGGAGAGCTGTCGGCGCGACTGCGCATGAGCCAGCCCGCCGTGTCCAAGCACCTGAAGGTGCTGCGGGACGCCGGACTGGTCGGCGTCCGCGCGGACGCGCAGCGCCGACTGTACCGGATCCAGCCCGGGCCGCTGGCCGAACTGGACGCGTGGCTGGCGCCGTACCGCAAGTTCTGGAACGCGAGCCTCGACCGCCTTGAGGAGCACCTCGAACGCGGGAGGCCTGACCACGGGAGGAACGACACATGACCGACGCAACGCTCGACACATCCGGGCCGCGGCCCGCCGTGCGCCTGGAGCGGCGCCTGCCCGACCCGCCGCGGACAGTGTGGCGGGCGATCACCGACCGCGAGGAGCTGAAGGCGTGGTTCCCGTGTGACGTGATCGTCGAGGGCGGGCGCTGGGAACGCGGCGCGAAGATCACCTTCCCGTTCCCGCCCGAGGTGATCGACATGACGCTGACCGGCACGGTCCTCGCGGTCGAGGAGCCGCGGCTCCTGTCCTACACGTGGGGCGACAACGAGACCCTCCGGTTCGAGCTGTACCCGGACGGCGACGGCACGCGCCTCGTCCTGAGTGACCAGCTCGAACCGGGCTGGGCCGCCCGTAACGCCGCGGGCTGGGAGGACTGCCTGGACCGCCTCGCCGGAATCACGCCCCGCTCCGGCGCCTGGCAGGAGCGGTTCACGGCCTACTCCGCCGCGTTCACGCCGGAGATCGGCCCCCAGGAAGGTCCGCCCGCGGGTCACCAGGGCTAATCAGCGTGGTTCCATCCGGTCCCCCTCACTCCGGTTCCAGCGAACATCCGCGCTGGCCAGGGGCGCAATGGGACGGGAAATGGTCGGACGGGCTCGGACAGCCGACGTCGTTACGCGGAGCGGTTGGCGACCGTGAGCAGCCGCTGGCCTTCCGGCGTCAGTTCTTGCCGCCAAACGGCGGTCAGCGCCCGCTTCAGCGGCGGCCCCTCCACCTCGACGGCCTTCAGCCGGCCGAGCACCAAGTCATCCCGGACCGCGAGCCGGCTCAGCACTCCGGGGCCTACGCCGGCCGATATCGCCGAGCGAACCGCGGCGCTCGTGCCTAGTTCGATGGCTGGCGTCGCTTCCAGCGGGGGGTCGTGGGCGGCCAGGTAACCGGTCAGGGTGTCCCTGGTGCCGGACCCGGCCTCCCGCATGACGAGCGGCGTGTGCGCGAGCTCGGTGAAGGTGAGCGGCCTGCGGCGCCGGGACCACGGGTGACCGGGGGCGACCACGACCAGTAGCTCGTCGTCGCGGACGCGCTGCGCGGACAGCCCCGTTGGCAGGTGCGGGGTCTCGATGAAGCCGATGTCGGCGTTGCCGTCCCAGATCATGGCGATGACGCCCGTGCTGTTGGCGACGGTCAACTCGGCGACGGTGGGCGGGTAGCCGTCCGCCTCCTCGCTCGCGCGCAGTTCGATGAGCCAGTGCGGGACGAGGTGCTCGGCATTGGTCTGGCTGGCGGCGACGGTGAGGCGGTGGGTCACGCCGGACCTGATCGACCGGATGCCCGCGTCCAGGCGGTCGGCGGCGTCGAGCACGTCCTCCGCCCAGCCCAGGACCAGCTTTCCCTGATCCGTCAGGCGAGAGCCACTCGTCGTCCTGGATAGCAGGGTGAGCCGCAGGGCGCGCTCGAGCGTCCGCATCCGCGCGGACAGCGCCTGCTGGCTCGTACCCAGCGCGGCCGCGGCGGCGGCGATGCTGCCGTGCCTGCCCACTTCGCGCAGCGCGCGGAGTGCGTCCAGGTCACGTACCGAATCGCTCATGGATACAAGGCTACGTTGTACCCCCGCAAGGGGGCGACCTCTACTTGTAACGGCCGTGTGTCGGCAGGCTGTTTACATGACCTCAACGCTCCCGGCCGCGGCTGAGCCCGCGCGCTCGCCGCGGCACGCCCAGCCCGCGCCGCACCCGCGCGACCTGCCGTCCCGCGCGCGGCGCATCCTGCCGGGCCTGGCCGCCGCCGTCGGCCTCGCGATCGTCGCGACGGTCATCGGCCGGAACGTGCCGATCGTCGGCAGCGCGGTGCCGGGGGCGGTCATCGGCGCTGTGCTCGCGATCACGCTCAAGCCGGGCGAGCGGTTCGCGCCGGGGCTGAAGTACGCGAGCACGTTCGTGCTGCAGTGCTCGGTCGTCATTCTCGGCACGCAGCTGTCGATCGGCGCGGCGGCACGGGCCGGACTCGCATCGCTGCCGGTGATGGTCGGCACGCTGGTGGCGTGTCTGGCCGCCGCCTACGTGTACGGGCGGGTGCTGGGGATCCCGCGTGACCTCAAGACGCTGATCGGGGTCGGGACCGGCATCTGCGGGGCATCGGCGATCGCGGCGGTCTCCCCCGTCATCGAGGCCGCCGGCACTGACATCGGGTACGCGGTCTCGACGATCTTCCTGTTCAACATCACCGCGGTGCTGGTGTTCCCGCTGCTCGGGCACGCGCTGGGCATGAGCCAGCACTCGTTCGGCCTGTTCGCCGGGACGGCAGTGAACGACACCTCGTCGGTGGTGGCGACCGCTTCTACGTACGGCTCCTCGGCGGCCGGGTACGCGGTCGTGGTGAAGCTGGTCCGCACGCTTATGATCATCCCGATCTGCGTGGGGCTGGCCTGGCTGACCGGCCGCAGGCGCGCCGCCGACGCCGCGGCCGCGGGGACGGCCGGCTCTGGGACGGCCGGCTCTGGGACGGCTGACTCCGGGACGGCCGGCTCTGGGACGGCTGACTCCGGGACGGCCGGTGCGGGGACGGCGGGCGCCCGGATGTCGCCGGGGCGCGTCATCCGGCTCGTGCCGTGGTTCCTGTTCGGCTTCATCGTCGCGGCGCTGGTCAACACCGTCGGCCTCGTCCCCGCCAGCGCCCACGGCGGGCTCAGCGACCTGTCGAACTTCCTGGTCGCCGTGGCGCTGTCCGCGATCGGACTGTCCACGAACGTAACAGCGCTGCGGCGGGCCGGCGCGAAGCCCCTGCTGCTCGGCGCGATGCTCTGGGTCACCGTGGCGGCGGTAAGCCTCGGCCTGCAGGCCGCCACTGGCACGCTGCGCTAAATAACACCGGCGGCGCCTGCGCCCAGCCAATGCAAATGATTGCATTCTAATCATCTTTATTGCACGATCATGGGTACCGGCTGAAAGGGGTGCCCGTGGGACTCGCCGATACGTTGCCCTCGTTCGTCCAATCACTTAACCCCGCGCACTCGACCTTCGGCAGCACGCTCATCGCCCTGGTGCCGATCGTCCTGCTGCTCGTGCTGCTACCGGTACTGCGGCTGTCCGCGTGGCGGGCCGTGATCATCGGCGCCGTGGTGACGATCGTCCTCGCGATCACGGTGTGGAACGCGCCGGTGGGCGGAACGTTCGGGGCCTGGGGCATCGGCGCGGGGACGGGCTTGTGGTCGATCGACTGGATCACGTTCTGGGGCGTGATCATCTACAACACGCTGGTGCGCACGGGGGCGTTCGGGGACTTCCGGCGCTGGCTGATCGCGCAGGCGACGGCGGACGTGCGCGTGCAGGCCATCCTGCTGGCGTGGGCACTGGGCGCACTGCTGGAGGGCCTGGTCGGCTTCGGCTACCCGTGGGCGGTCATCACGCCGATTCTCGTCGGGCTCGGGGTGGTCGAGCTCGACGCGATCCGGGTCGCGGCGATCGCGAACAACGCGCCGGTGTCGTTCGGGGCGCTGGGCGCGCCGATCATCACGCTCGCCGCGGTGACGAAGCTGCCACTCGACCAGTTGTCGGCATCGGTCGGGCGGATCGTCGCGATCCTCGCGCTGCTGCCCCCGTGGATCCTGATCGTGCTGGTCACAGGCCGGCGCGGGCTGCGCGGCGCGTGGCCGCTCGCGGTCGTCGGGTCGCTGTCGTACATCCTCGGGCAGTTCCCCACGTCGCAGTTCCTCGGGCCGTACCTGCCCGACATCATCGGCGCGATCGTCTCGTTCGGGTGCCTGCTCCTGCTGCTGCGGTACTGGAAGCCGAAGGAGACGCTCGGCTTCGGCGGCGTGCCCATCCACCAGGGCGGCAGCGTCGACACACCGCCAAAGAGCAGTGGGCAGGCGCCGCCGGGCAGGCGAGAGGCCGTGCGCGGGCTGCTGCCGTTCGGCATCCTCATCGTCGTGGTCGTGGCGGCCACCGGGCCGTGGTCGCACCTGAGCGACTACGACTTCGTCAAGCCCGCGGTCTCCGCCGTCAGTTCCCTGTCCCACACGGCCACGAGCGTGGACTGGGAGTTCGCGCCCGCCGTCGCCGGGACGTGGATTCTCGTATCGTGGCTGGTCATCGTCGCGGTGATGCGGGTGCGGCCGGGCGACATCGCCGCGGTGTTCCGGACGACCTTCAAGCAGATGTGGGGCGCGCTGCTAGTGGCGCCAATCATCTTCGGGCTGGCGGACGTGTTCAACTACTCGGGGATGGCGAACACGATGGCGCACGGGTTCTCCCGGATCGGGCCTGCGTTCCTGATCCTGGCGCCGATCGTCGGCTGGATCGGCGTGGCCCTGTCGGGCAGCAACACGTCGACGAACGCCCTGTTCGGCGGATTCCAGTACTCGCTAGGCGGGCTGCTGCACATGCCGTCGCTGCTGCTGCCGTCGCTGAACTCGGTCGGCGCGGAGGTCGGCAAGCCGATCGCGCCGCAGACGGCCAGCGTGGGCGTGAGCACCAGCAAGTTCGTCCGGGCCGAGGGACGGGTGATCCGGCACAACATGGCGTGGACGCTGGTCCTGCTCGCCTACCTGATACTGATCGGGCTGTTCTACCGCGGCGTCCTCCCGGCGGCGATGCAACCCTGACGCTAGTAGGACGCTTGCGTCTGGTTGCGATCGTCGCAACCAGACACAAGATCCCAGGTCCGAATGGCGTGGGCGGGCATCAAGACCTGCCCGGTGACCGACACCAGGCTGGCGCCGCCGCCATCATGCACAGCGCTCGAGGCCGCTGGCCGTTGCCGCACGAGGCCGCTGACCCCTTAGCGGATGCGCCAGTTATGTGCGGGGGCCGTAGTGGCGGCGGCGCGCCGGGCACCACCGGCCAGTCCGTGCCAACACTCGCGCGGCAACATCACGCTTGCCGTACTCGGCACCGTGGCCTCCTGTGTCCAGGCCCTCGAGGGCCGGATCGAAATCATCGCGGATTTCGGAGGCCAACGCCTAGTCATCGGGTTACGCGGCCAATCGCGACGAAGTTCTGACTCAGGCCGAGAACCGAGGGCTCGTTCTCCAGCAGGCGGAGCGCGGTCAGGATCTGCTCGCGGCTCCGCTCATCGTCCAGGCGCTGTCCCAGGTCAGGCAGCATCAGCTTCACGATCCCGCTCGCGCCGGCCACCTGCTCCAGCATCAGGCCGGCGTCCGCCACCTCGCTGGCAAGGTCCTCGGGACGGTGGAAGTAAGAGGTGGTGAAGCCGGTGACGTCCCCGGTCTGGTTGCGGTACTGCCCGTCCGCGAGGAACCGGGCGGCGTCGCCGTCCCATCCGGTCGTGCCAAGGACCAGTTCCTCCAGCAGCGGATACAACCGTGACAGCGCGAGGGCGATCACGACTCCGCCGGGCCGGGTCGCGCGGCGCGCCTCGCGGAGCGCGGCGACGCGGTCGTCCCGGCTAATCAGGTGGTACAGCGGGCCGAGCAGCAAGACAGCGTCCGCGCGTCCGTCGGGCGCCTCGAGCGCACGCGCGTCGCCGACGGACGCGCTCGCGAGTGGGACCGCGGCCGCGCGTGAGGCCTCGGCGGCCTGCTCGACGAGCAACGGCACGGCATCGATGAGGTGGACCTCGTATCCGGCGGCCGCCAGGGGGATCGAGTACACGCCCGCTCCCCCGCCCACGTCCAAAACCGTCGCCGGGGCCGGCGGCAGATGACGCTCGAGCAAGTCCCACACCCGCAGGAACTCAACGCGCCGCCCGCCGGAGGCGAGCCGGTCCCGCTCGGCGTTGCGCTCGTAGTACGCGCGGATCTCCGGTTCCGTCATGGCCGGTAACCTACGCGCGGACGCGGACGCGGGCCAGCGACATAACCGGATATATCCGCGCGCAGACCCGGCCCCGGAGACCCGATAGGGTCCACGCGGCGCCAGCGACCCATGAAAACCGGCCTGGCAGCTCACGGGGCGAGGCCGCGGAGGATCGTGTCAAGGAACGACTCGTAGGTCGCCAGGGGGTCAGGGGTCTGCACGAGGCCCTTCAGCTCGAGGGCGACGGCGCCGTGCACGCAGCTCCAGATCTGCTGCGCCGCCTCGGCCGGGTCGGCGGCGACGATCGCGCCCGAAGCGGCCGTCAGTTCCACGAGCCGCACTAGCGCCCCGAAGGCCGCGTTCGCGTGCTCCCCCACCTCTTCCGAGTCATGCTCGTGCGGGATCGCGTCCTCGAACATCACCGCGTAGAAGCTCGGGTTCGCGAGGGCGAACGCGCGGTAGCGCAGCCCGCTGGCCCGCAGACGCTCGATCATGACCGGCTCGTCGCCGGACTCGATCGCGGCACGGAGCCGGTCGAAGCCGATGATGAGCAGCGCCTCGACCAGGCCTTCCTTGCCGCCGAACCGGTTGTAGACGCCCATCGGGGCGATCCCCGCCTCGGTGGCCACGGCACGCACGGTCAGCGCGCCGGGCCCGTCGCGGACGAGAACGGCCTCCGCCGCGGCGACGAGTTCGCCTGACACCGAAGCGGACGGCGTCCGCGTCCGCCGCCCGGTCACCGCCGCACTAGGACGGCAGCCGGTACCCGCGTTACTCATGCCAGTCATCTTCGCATGTCCCGTGCGTTCCATTGACTCTCCGCCTCTCGCCCGCCCGGCTGCCGCCTGGATGCCCACTGCCGCTCCCCGTCCACGCACCCCCCGCCTTGACACTCGCTATAGAACGTTGTTACATAGCTATAGTACATCGTTCTATAAGGAACCAGGGATACGGAAATGGAAACCACGCGCGACGACCGCCGTTGGTGGATTCTGGTGGTGCTCTGCCTCAGCGTCCTGCTCACGGTGGTCGACAACACGATCGTCAACGTCGCCCTGCCGACCATCAGCCGCGACCTGCACGCGTCGACGCAGGCCCTGCAATGGGTCGTCGATGCCTACACCCTCGCGTTCGCCGGCCTCCTGCTGGTCGCCGGGAACCTCGGGGACCGCCTCGGCCGGCGGCGCCTGCTGCAACTGGGCCTGGTCCTGTTCGCGGCCACGTCTCTCACGGCCGCCGTCTCGACGACCAGCGGAGAGCTCATCGCCGCCCGCACCGCGATGGGCGCGGCGGCGGCGCTGGTCTACCCGGCCACGCTCGCCATCCTCAACAACGTCTTCACCAACCCGCGCGAGCGGGCCACCGCGGTCGGCATCTGGTCCGGTGTGTCCGGGCTCGCCGTCGCGATCGGCCCGGTGGCCGGCGGCGTGCTGCTGGAGCACTTCACCTGGAGCGCGGTCTTCTACGTGAACATCCCGGTCGTCGTGATCGCGCTGATCGCCGGGCGCCTGCTGCTGCCGGAATCCCGTGACCCGAAGGCCGGCCGTTTCGACCCCCTGGGCGCCGTCCTGTCGATCGCCGGTATCACCCTCTTGACCTGGTCGATCATCGAGGCCCCACGGCACGGATGGGCGTCCGGCGCGACACTCGGGGGAATCGCTGCGGCGTTGGGGATAATGGGGGTTTTCGCCTGGTGGCAGATCCGCCGCCCGGACCCGATGCTGGACGTCCGCCTGTTCCGCAATCCGCGGTTCACGGCCGCGAGCGCGTCGATCGCGCTGGCGTTCTTCGGGCTGTTCGGCTTCATCTTCATGATCACGCAGTACTTCCAGGCGGTCCGCGGGTACGACCCGCTGCGGGCCGGGGTCGCGACGCTGCCGTTCGCGATCATCACCGGGGCGCTGTCGCCGGTCGCGATCATGCTCATGAAGCGCTTCGGCACCAAGATCATCGTCGCGGCGGGGCTGGCGCTGATGAGCGGCGGCTTCGTGGTCGCCGTCCGCACGCCGCTCTACGCGGACTACTGGCACCAGATCATCGCCGCGATGTCACTGATGGCGGCGGGCCTGGCGCTGACCACGAGCCCGGCGACCGACGCGATCATGGGCGCCCTGCCGCGGTCCAAGGCAGGCGCCGGCTCGGCCGTCAACGACACGACGCGCGAGGTCGGCGGCACCCTGGGCGTCGCTATCGTCGGCTCGGTGCTGAACTCCGCCTACGGCAGCCACGTGCTGTCGTCCCTGACGTCGCTGGGCGTCCCGCACGACGTCGCCGCGAACGCGGGCGGATCGGTCATCTCCGGGCTCGTCACGGCCGCGCACCTGCCGCCAGCCCTCCAGGCGGCCGCCGCGGCCGGCGTGCGCGACGCGTTCATGGCCAGCCTCCACGAGGGCTCGCTGGTCGCGGCCGTCGCGACGTTCGCCGCCGCACTGGTGGCGCTCGCGTTCCTCCCGTCACGTGCCCGGCCCGCCCGGTCTGAGCACGAATCCGAACCTCTAGCCATCACGAACGCAGCCGGCTCCGCATCGTCCGCCGTCCCGGCCAACCGGGGCTAAGGGGCGCGGTGCCCAACGCGACCGGGCGGACGCCGACCCGACCGGGCGGAAGCAGACACGACCGGGCAGCCAACGCGACGGGGCGGAGGCCAGCGCTACGGGGCGGAGGCCAGCGCGATCAGGCGGGCAGCCAGCGCAACGGGCGACAGCGACCAACCCGATGGGCTCAAACGCGCATTCGGACACGGTCGCTGACGAGCGCAGATGCGCAAACGAGCACGCTATCGCGTGCTCGTTTGCGCATTCGGGCCGGCTGGATGGGCGGCCGTGGTACTTACTGGGGCGGGCCCGCCGCCAGGTGGAGGGTGCTCGTGGTCTGGTGGCCGGACGGGCTGGTCCAGGACAGGGAGACCGAGTCGCCGGGCTTGAGCGCGGCGAGGATGCCGCCCAGGTGGTCCGGCGAGCCGGCCGCCTGGCCGTTGACCGAGGTGATGACCGAACCAGCGGTCATCCCGGCCGCGGACGCGGGACTGGAGCAGATCACGTTGTCCACCAGCGTGCCCGAGCTGACGTTGGCGATCTGGGACGGGATCGTGACGCTGGCGTTGCTCTGGACGCAGGCCTCCTGGTCGCCGCCGCCCTGCTGGCCGCCGGCACCGCCACCGCCACCGAACTCGCCGCCGCCGAACGGGTTGGAGGAGCCGCCGCTGCTCTGGTCCTGATCCTGGGCCTGGACCTGGGGGCTGCTGCTCTGGCCCGCCGATGTGCCCGTGTCCGCGATGAAGATCCCGACGAACGCGGGGTAGCCGATCGAGATCGTCGAACTCGCCTTGCCCGACGCGATCTCCCGCGCGATGGACAGCGCCGTGTTGATCGGGATCGCGAAGCCCGTAGCCGACTGGCCGCTGCCTGCCTGCGCGTTGTCACCCGCCGTGTCCATGCCGATGACCTGGCCGGACGTATTCGACAGCGGGCCGCCGGAGTCACCGGAGACGATGTCGGCGTCAGTCTTGAGCATGCCGTGCAGCGTCTCGCTGGTGATCGAGCCGCCGTCATCGCTGGCCTGAATGGTCTGGTTGGTCGCGATAATCGAGCCCGTCGCCGGGATGAGGCCGCCCTGGCCCTCGGCGTTGCCCAGCGCCACGACCTGGTCGCCGCTCTTCATGGCCGACGAGTTGCCGAGCGGGACGGTGTGCAGGCCGGAGGCGTTCTCCAGCTTGATCAGCGCGACGTCGCCGGTCTTGTCGTAGCCGATCACGGTCGCCTTGTAGGTCTTATCGGTGGATGGCACCGTCACGGTCAGGCCGGTGGAGTCCTCGATGACGTGATTGTTGGTCAGGACGAGGCCATCGCTGTTGATGACCATCCCGGTGCCGGCGCCAGCCTCGCTGTTGTACTGGAGGTTGCTGTTGATGAGGACGACCCCGGGCTCCACCTTGTTGATGACCGCCTGCTCGGCGGCGGGGTTGGTGCTGCCCGATTGCCCATTCGGCACCGTCGAGGCCCCGGGCCCGGGAATCGACCCGCCCCCGGGAAGCGCGGAGTTGCCGCTGCTGCCGGACGCCGACGTGGAGGACGACGTCGGCTGGTATATCGCCACCGTGGCGCCGACGCCCACGCCGAGTGCGAGCACCGCCACCGCCAGGTGGCTCAGGAACGCACCGCCTCGTCTTCTCGGCGGCGGGGGCGGGGGAAATCCGCCGTACCCGTACCCGCCTCCGCCGTATCCGGCCGTCCCCGCGGCCGGGGACCCGCTGTAGGGGTAAGGGCCGTAGCCGCTGCCCTCGGTCATCGGAAGTCACACCTCATCGTCCGCGTCAGTTTGCCCGGTGCGTGCTCGCCGGGCAGCCTGACTGTCTAGCCGGCCACCCTGACGCTGTCTATTCATCACCTTGAACCTGATGATTCGCTGGAGATCATCTCAACTTTCGCCTGCCGTAAGAGGATTCCCTCATTGCGGCTCCTCAGTCACCATGCTGCCACAAGGCGCCGATAGCGGGCATTCTCCCCGGCTCGCGCCGGGCAGCCAGGGACGATGCCGCCGACCAGCTGATCGTTACCGGCGAATGCGCCCGGAGGTCTTGCCTGCCCCGCTATCGTGAAGACATGCGGCAACGGGCAGTGCCCTCCGTATATTTGCGGATTTTTGCTGGTGGAGAACGTTCCGCCTGAGATGGCGGGACCGGTCGGGGTAGCCTTGATTCACTGTGCTTAAAACCGGTGTCATACTTGCTGAACGCTACCGTCTGGACGAGCCAATCGCCGCGGGCGGCGTCGGGCAAGTGTGGCGGGGGACAGACCTGGTGCTGCAGCGGCGCGTCGCGCTCAAGCTGCTGCGCCCGGAATACGCCGAGCATCCGGAAACGCTCGAGCGATTCCGCGCGGAAGCCCGCCACGCTGGCTCGCTGACGCACCCGTGCATCGCGCAAGTACATGACTATGGCAACGCGGGGCCCGCGCATCCGCCGTTCCTCGTCATGGAACTCGTGGACGGGCCGTCGCTGGCCGACGTGCTGGCCGCCGAGCCAGTGAGCGCTGCCTATGCCCTGGACGTGATCGGCAAGGCCGCGACCGGCCTGGCCGCCGCGCACCGGACCGGCTTGGTCCACCGCGACCTTAAGCCGGGGAACATCCTGCTCGGGCGGGACGGGCAGGTGAAGATCTCGGACTTCGGCATCGCGCACGCGGCCGGGTCCGCCCGGCTCACCGACCCGGGCCTGGTGATGGGGACCACGCAGTACCTCGCGCCGGAGCGGATCGCGGGCACCCCGGCGACGCCCGCCAGTGACCTGTACTCCATGGGCATCGTGCTGCACGAGTGCCTCACCGGTGAACCGCCGTTCGAGGGCACGCCCGCGGAGGTCATGGCCGGGCACCTGTACCTGCCGCTGCCGCCGCCGCCGGCCAACACCCCTGCCGAGGTCGAGGAACTGATCGCCCGGCTGACGTGCAAGGACCCCGCGGAGCGGCTGACCGACGCGGGCGACTTGGCGACGATCGCCAGGCGGCTGGCCGCCGCCATCGAGACCGGCCGGGCCTCGCCGCCCCGGCCGCGCCGAGCGCCGAACATCTCCCCCGTGGGCGGCATGCCCGCGGCGGGTGGCAACCCCGCGGCGGCCTCCGTGCCGCCCGCACCCGAAGTCCCGCCGCCCTCCGGACCGGGCCCCATGTCCGTGCCCGGACCCATGTCCGGGGCAGGACTGCCCGGGGCAGGGCCCAGGCCTGGCACGAGACCCATGTCGGGGGCGGGGCCCATGTCGGGGGCGGGGCCCGTGTCGGGAGCGGGACCCGTGTCGGGAGCGGGACCCGTGTCGGGAGCAGGGTCAATGTCCCGAGCGGGAGCCGGGCCCGGAGCCGGGTTCCGGTCCGAGCCGCCGTCGTCAGGCTTCGCGCTGGACATGGAATTCCCGCCCGCCGGCGAGTTCTCGTCGGGCAGCCGGTACTCATCCGGCGGCGAGTTCGGGGCCGGGGGTGAGTTCGCCACCGGCCGCCGGTCCTCCGCCGGGACCGCGCCCGGCACCGGGTACTCATCAGGCGCCGGGTACTCATCAGGCGCCGGGTACTCATCCGGCGCCGGATACTCATCCGGCGCCGGATACTCATCGAGCGCCGGATACTCTTCGGACAGCGGGTCCCCGGCGCGCGCGGATGACCTGCCCGACCAAACGGAAACCCGGCCGCACGAGGCCGCCTACGCGACCGCGCACGGTCCGGTGACCCGGCTGATCGTGGGGCAGAACGCCGCCAGCCGGCGGAACCGGGCCATCGCGTCGGGCGTCTTGCTGCTAGCCGCCGGCGGCGTGACCAGCGTGCTGCTCGTCAGCAACGGCGGGCACCAGGGCGGCTCGGGCGCTCATGTCGCGCGGCCCGCGTCCCTGGGCGTCGTCCAGCCGTCCGCCCCGACTCCCGCCACCGGCGCTCCCGGCGCCAGTCCGGGCAGCACGGGCGAGTCCGGCAAGAAGCCGCATCCGGCCAAGACGCCTGGCAAGGCCAAGTCATCGGGCGGCGCCCAGCCCTCCGGGAAACCCAGCGGCAGCCCGGGATCGTCGCCAAGCTCCCGGGCGAGCACGAGCCCGAGCGACTCCCCCAGCACGTCTCCCTCGTCCGGGAGTCCCTCACCGTCGTCCTCGCCTAAGTGCCACAACCTGCTGAGCTGCATCGGCCTGTAGGACCGGCGCCGACGGCTCAGCGCCGCAAGGGCTGCGCCTCGCCGGCCGCGCGGGCGGAGGGGACCGAGCCGATCCGGGCCTGGGCCTCCTTGACGATGCGCTCGGCGGCGGTACGGTCCTGCCAGCCCTGGACCTCGGTGCACTTGCCGGGCTCGATCTGCTTGTAGATGTCGAAGAAGTGCCCGATCTCCGCGGTCAGATACGGGGGCACGTCGCCGAGGTCCCGCACGCCGTCCATCCGCGGATCGCCCGCGCAGACGGTGAGAACCTTCGCGTCCAGGCCCTGTTCGTCGACCATCAGGAACACCGCGACCGGACGCACCGTGACGAGGCAGCCCGGGAAGGTGGGCTCCTCCAGCCACACCAGCGCGTCCAGCGGGGCGCCATCGCTGGCCAGCGTGTCGGGGAAGAAACCGTAGTCAAGCGGGTAGCGCGTCGAGGTGAACAGCATCCGTTCCAGCCGGATACGGCCGGTCTTGTGGTCCATCTCGTACTTGTTGCGCGATCCCTGGGGGATCTCGACGACGACCTCAACGTCCATAGCCGACTCCTTTGGCGGATGATGTCTGGCGTCCCGCCCAGTGTCTTCCCCCGGCGGCCAGTGGTCCATACCACTTGGCGGCCTAGTATTCATCAATACAGGCGGTGGCGGGTGTTTCCTCAGGTCGCGGTGCCGCGTTCGGCCCGTTTCGCGCCTGGATCAGTGGCGCCGGTCGCGCGCGGCCGCGTCGCCCAGCTGGGCGGCCAGCCAGCCGATGGCCTCGCCCCCGGGTGCGGTCTGGCACCAGTCGCCCGCCGGCGCGCGACGGCTCGTGCGCCCGCTCCATGGCTCGTCCTCGCCGGCTTCGCCCGGGTCGGTCCCGTCCCGCAGGCCATTCAGGATGATGCTGGCGATGTCTCGCATGTCGCCGCCTCCCTCGCGTTGCGAGCCAGCGTATATCGCCCGCGCGCGACGGCAAAGGGACGCGACCGCAAACGGCAACCGAATGCGCCGTCCCCTAGGCGATCGCGACCGGACGGACCATGGAGCCGGTCGCGCCGTGGATCTTCAGCGGCAGGCAGATCAGCGCGAACTCGTAGATCCCGTCCCGGGCCAGGTCTTCGAGGTAAGCGTTCTCCAGCAGATGGACGCCGCGCTGGCGCAGGGCGAGGTGGTGCACCGGGTGCGGGTTACCCGGGTCGGCCGACGGGATCTGCTCGACCGTCGAGGTGTCCGAGCCGAGGACCGCGCAGTCCTTATCGTCGATCAGCCACCGGGCCCCGTCCAGGTCGATCCCGGCGCCGTCGGTCGCCGCGTACCGCTGCCGGTCCGGCCACACCGACATCAGCCCGGTCCTGATCAGCACGCAGCTCTTCGGCGGGATCTCGGTGCCCTGGGCGGTCGCGATCCTCGCCAGCGCGTCCCGGTCCAGGCCATGCCCGCGCTCCAGCGCCGACACGCCGAAGTGACCCGCGGCGTCGAGGAGTACGCCGCGGCAGACCACCGGCGGGATCGTCGCCGCGTCGGCCCGCACCGGCCCGAAGTCACCGCAGTGGTCCGCCGCCGAGTACCCGCCGTACCAGGTGTCGTCCCCGTCGGTGATGTGGCACAAGGCGTCCAGGTGAGTGCCGGTGTGCATGCCCGTGCTCAGCAGCTCGGTCACCATGCCGATCCCGGCCGCGTTCCGCTCGGGGGCGAACAGCTCGACATCGTTCGCGAGCCGCACGCCGTGCGGCGTCCGGTAGGGCGTCAGGGTGAACCGCGGATGCCCGTCCCACTGCGGCATCCCGACGAACCGGCCCGCGTCCAGATCGTAGACGCGGCCGTCGCCGGCCAGGCGCAGGGCGTCCAGCACGTCCGTTGGCCCGAGGGCGCCGACGCGGCCGATCTCAGCCGGTTCAGGCACGCGCATGGTGATCTCCTTCGGCGAGTTCGCTTCCCCCCGTCACCGCATCATTCTCCTGGAAGTCGAGGTCGCGGCCGCGGGTCTCCACGCCGGCGATCACCATCGGGATGGGGATCAGCGCGAGCAGGATCACCTGCAGCAGCCAGAACGTGTTCCAGGAGCCGGCGCTGACCAGGTGCGTGCCCCAGTAGGCGGAGGCGCCGTAGCCGAACATCCACTCGGCGACCACCGCGAGGCCCATGCCGACGCCCCGGATTCGCGTCGGGAAAAGCAGGACGAAGTAGGCGGCGGTCAGGCTCCAGCCGAGCTGTCGGAAGAACCCCGCGATGAACAGGTACGACGACACCGGCACGACTCCCTGGCTGAACGGCGCCAGCCAGATCAGGAGCGTGAATGGCACCGCGATCCACACCAGCGGCAGCAGCCACTTGGCGGAGACCCGGTCCATGAACCAGCCGCCGAAAATCGTGGAGACGACGAGCGCGATCTCATACGCGTAGGTGATCGTGTTGCCGGACACGGCGGGGATCGGGTGGCCCGTGATGCCGCCGTGGGCGTACCAGGCGGGGTAGTTGAAGTCCCAGGCGCCCTGCGGCGCCCCGATCAGCAGCGCCACGACCAGGGCGATCACCGTGTAGCGGACCTGCTTTTTCGCGAACAGGGCGCGCAGGCCCTGGGCGACCTCGCCGGGGTCGCGCTCGCGCGCCGCTGTGATCCGCGACCACTGCGGGGACTCGCGGAGCTGGAGCCGCACCAGGTAGGCGATGGCCGCGAACGCGAAGGAGCCGAAGTACGCCCACCGCCAGCCCAGGACCGAGGGCGCGGCGAAGGTCTGGGCGAAGACGTTGGCGAGCCCGTACCCGACGCCGACACCGGCCTGGGTGCCGGCCAGCAGCAGGGAGCGGCGCCTGGCCGGCGCGAACTCCGACAGCATCGCCAGGCCCATGGCCCACTCGCCCCCGGAGAACACGCCGGCCAGGAAGCGGACCACCATGAGCTCGGGTGCGTTCTGCACGAACCCGGTCAGGCCCGTCATCAGGACCGTGCCCAGGATGCCGTACATGAACGCCCGCTTGCGTCCGACGAAGATGTCGCTGAAGTAGCCCAGGACGATCGCCCCGATGCCGAGTCCGACCGCGTACAGGAAGAACGCGTTGCCGACCGACCCGGTGCTGATGTGCAGCGACTGCGCCATCGGCGCCTGCACGAAGCTGACGATCTGCAGGTCGAGGGTGGTCACCGACCACCCCAGGAACACCGTGAGCCAGACCAGGAACACTCCTGATGACTTCTTCGTGCCGCTCACCAAAAACCTCCCGTGACCGCGCTACGGCCCGCTGAGACTGTGCACCAATGCGCAGAATGCGCATAACTTAACAAGCTTGCGTGTTGTGCGCAATAGTTGTGTGTCAGGAGAGCGGCGGAAGGACGACGGCGGCTATGATCCGTGCAGACGGCGGTTCGCCATGGCACCTTCGGGGACCAGGCGTGAGGGGAGACGACAAGTCCGTGGGTTTGCGCAAGGGAACGCCCCGGCTCAAGGCCAGTCAGCGCCGCGAGCAGATAAAGCGCCTGACCTCGGCACAAGGCCTCGTGAACGTCGAGCAGCTCGCCGAATCCTTCGACGTGACACCCTCGACGATCCGCCGGGACCTGTCGCTGCTGACCGAGCGGGGTGAGCTCGCGCGCACCTATGGCGGCGCGATCGCCACGTATCAGGGCCGCGAGCCCAGCCTCGGGGAGCGCACGCTGATGGCCCCCACGCAGAAGGAGCACATCGCGCGCCTCGCCGCGGGTTTCGTGGCCGACGGCGAGACGCTGATCCTCGACGCCGGCACCACGACCGGGCGCCTCGCGCACCGGCTCCGCGGGCGGGAACGGCTGACCGTGATCACCAACGGCATCACGACCCTGACCGAGCTGGCCGGCGCCGAGGACGTGAACGTGATCTGCCTCGGTGGCGATCTCCGGCACATCAGCCACGGGTTCGTCGGGCCGCTGGCCGAGCTGTCCCTGGCCAGGCTCACGGCCGACCGGGCCTTCCTCGGGGCCGACGGGCTCGACGCCCGGTTCGGCATCTGCGAGGCCAGCCCGGTGCAGACCCGGCTGAAAGAGCTGATGATGGATCACGCTGACCACGTCTACGTGCTGGCCGACAGCTCCAAGCTGGGCACGGCCCCGTTCGACGCGTGGGCGCCGATCGAGCGGGCCTGGACGCTCATCACCGACAGCGACGCGACCGAGGAGCAGCTGGCGCCGTTCCGCGCCCTGGACCGGGTGACGGTCCTGGTCGCCGGGGGCACGGGCAGGCTCGGCAGGCCCCTCGCTCCGGCCGAGCCCGCAACGCCCGAGCCCGCGACGCCCGAGCCCGCGACGCCCGAACCCGCATAGCCCGGCCCGTGCTGGCCGGCCACGCGGGCCGAAGACGCCCGTTAGGGCGTCAGCCCCGCGCGGCCGCCAGCTGCGCGGCCTGGCGGAGTGCCTCGATCAGGCTCAGGTGGTCGGCCTTCCCGGTGCCCGCGATGTCGAACGCGGTGCCGTGGTCGACGGACGTCCTGATCACGGGCAGCCCGACGGTGATGTTCACGCCTGCCTCGAGCCCGAGTACCTTCACCGGCCCGTGGCCCTGGTCGTGATACATCGCCACGACCAGGTCAAAGTCGCCGCGCCCGGCCCGGAAGAAGACGGTGTCGGCCGGCAGCGGGCCCTGGGCGTCGATGCCGTCCGCCTGGGCGCGCTCGACACCCGGCTGGACCTTGGTCTCCTCCTCGCCGCGGCCGAAGAGCCCGTGCTCCCCCGCGTGCGGGTTGATGCCGCAGACGGCGATGCGCGGATTGCGCAGTCCAGCGCGGACGAGGGCCTCGTGCCCGCGCTTGATCGTCCGGTGCACCAGGCCGGGCTCGATCCGCTCGACCATGTCGATCAGCCCGATGTGGGTCGTGACGTGGATGACCCGCACCCGCGGGCTGACCAGCATCATCGACACCTCATCGGTCCCGGTCAGGTCGGCGAGCATCTCGGTGTGCCCCGGGTAGATGTGCCCGGCGAGGTGCAGCGCCTCCTTGTTCAGCGGGGCGGTGCAGATAGCGTCCACCCGGTGCTCGACGGCCAGGGCGGCCGCGCGCCGCACGGCCTGGTAGGCGGTCTCGCCGCCGATCGCAGACAGCTGGCCGAACGGCAGGTCGCGCGGCACCAGGTTCAGGTCGACGCAGTCCGCGGTCCCCGGGCGGCCCCGGGCGTCCTCTGGCTCGGCGATACGGACAATCTTCAGCCTCACGTCGCAGGCGACCGCGGCCTGTTCCAGCCGCCCGGCATCACCGATGACAACCGTCCGGCAGATCTCGGCCAGCGCCGGGTCGCTGAGGGCCTTGACGATGATCTCCGGGCCGATGCCCGCCGGATCGCCCATGGTGATGGCGACGAGCGGGAGGGACTGGCCGGAACCGGCCTCGTCAGAAACGGACACGGGAACTGCTCCTTTCCATAGCGTCCATAGCGCAGGGGCGCTCACCGCCGCGCAGGACGTCGACGGCCAGCGCGAGGACCTTGTCGTCACCGAAGGCGCCCGCCTTGGTGACCACCAGCCGTCCGTCCGGGGCGGACGAGACCGGCACGCCCGTCACAACCTCGCCGAGCGGGCGCAGGGAGGTCACCCCGCACGCCCGCAGCACCGCCAGCGCAGTGTCGCCCCCGGTCAGGACAAGGCCGCCGATCATGTCGTTATGCGGGCCGACGATCCGCCCGAGGGCGCGCGACAGTGCCCGGCTCGCCTCGCCGTCCAGGACGAACCCGTCCCGCGAGTCCGGGGGAACCAGGCCCAGCGCCACGTCTTCTCGCCGGGCCAGCGCCGCCCCCAGCTCCTGGCGGGCGGCCGCCAGTTCGGCGTCGCCCTCGGTGGCATGCAGCAGCGCGGCGGGGCGCACCCGGATGACACGAGTGCCGGGGCGGGACTCCAGGTGCCGGAACTGGGCGGCCGCCGCCACCGCGGCGCTGCCGACGACGACGGCCACTGGCCGCCGCTCCCCCGCGCCCCCGGCGCGGGGCCCGCTCCCGGCGACCAGGCGCGGGGAATCCCCGCGCAGAGAATCCACGCGCGGGGAATCCAGGTACACGCCATCCAGGCTCAGGACATCCAGCCTCGAGGCGTCCGTACTGTCGGTATCCAGACTGTCGGGATCCGGACTGGCGGCACGCTGACTGGCGGCACGCTGTCTGTCGGTATCCGGACTGGCGGCACTTTTACCGGCGGGATCCGGACTGGCGGCACTCTTACTGGCGGCATTCAGACTCGGCGCCAGGTGCCAGGCGAGGCCGGCCGATCCGGCCCAGAGCACGTTCCGGCCGCACGCGAGGCCGCCGGCGGCGATGGCCGCCAGGTCGTCCTCGGTCTCTGCATCGCAGACGACGACGTCGGCCGTGCCCGCCGCGTCGGCCAGCCGGCCCGCCGCGCGCCCCGCGCGGATGTCATCAAGGCGCAATTCCGTGACGCGAAGGCCATCGACGTGAAGGAGGGAAGGAAGGTTGGCGGCACCGGTGAGTCCCTGGGCGCGCCAGACCTCGGTGCGTTCCAGCGGAATCCCGTTCAGGAACGCGTGCCCGCCGGTCATCGTGCGGCCATGGGCGGGGAAGGCGGGGGCGACCACCGTCAGTTCCGGGCGCACACCGCGGATGGTGGCCGCGAGCTCAAGCGCCAGGTGGCCGCGGAGCGTCGAGTCGATCTTCTTGTACCACAGCGCCGGGTGACGGCGGCCGAGCGCGGCGACCGCCTCGGCGACGGCGGCACGGGCCTGTGCGGGGTCCCCGTCGCGTGAGTCCGTGGGCAGCACGGCGACCTGGGCCCACGGGGGCGGGGCCGCGGCGCGGTCAAGCTGGATCGCGACGTCCAGGCCGGCGCGGGCGAAGGCGACACCGCAGTCGGCGCCGCCGGACAGGTCATCGGCGATGACGGCGACCGCGAGGTCTCGCTCTCCCATGACCAGTCCCCCTCACCGAAGCTGCGTGTTATGAGCATATCTCCTTCGATTTTGCGCTAAACACGCAGCCTAGAAAACGGCAGACATCCGATGTCCGCCTCGTTGGACTCGCCAAAGCCGACCACAGCCGTTAGCATATAGACGGCTTTCGCCCGGCAATGCGCTCAGCACACGACAGGACATCCGATGTCGATCACCGATGACGCCCTCACGCGGTTGCGCGACATGATCCTGTCCGGCGAGCTCAAGCCGGGGACCCGGCTGCCGCCCGAGCACGAGCTGGCGGCGCAGCTCGGCGTCTCCCGCGGCTCCATGCGCGAGGCCGTCCGGGCGCTCACCTACATGCGGCTCATCGAGGTGCGGCGCGGGCTCGGCACGTTCGTCACCGGGCTCGATCCCGCCAGCCTGCTCGAGGGCGTGCGGACCGCTGCCGAGGCGGCCCGCGACGAGAGCGTCTTCGACATCTTCGCCGTCCGGCGGCTGCTCGAGCCGGCCGCCACCGGCATCGCGGCCGCCCGGATCACCGTCGCCGGGCTCGACGAGCTGCGCGGCCACCTCGACGCGATGCGCGCCGCGGAACGCGACCCGGCCGAGTTCATGCGGCACGACCAGGCGTTCCACGACCGCATCGCGCACGCGGCCGGCAACCCGTGGCTGGAGGCGCTCCTGAAGGGCCTCACCGCGCCGACCATCCAGGTGCGCACCCGCCACCTGCGTGAGGGCGAGCAGATCCCCGGGCTCAGGATCGCCCAGCACGAGCAGATATTCCGCGCCATCGAGGCCGGGGACAGCCCGCTCGCGGAGGCGGCGTCCCTGATGCACATAGCCAGCACGGCCGAGGGCCTCCGGGCCCTTCTATCGCAGGAACTGGAAGGATAAAACGCATGACAACCCGCACCAGCCAGGAAACCGTCCAACTCGCGGACGGCGTGGCCATCCCGCTCGTGGGCTTCGGGACCTGGGAACTCGAGGGCGCGGACGCCTACAACGGCGTACGGGCCGCGCTCGAGATCGGCTACCGCCACATCGACACCGCGACCGGTTACGGCAACGAGGGCCAGGTCGGCGCGGCGATCCGCGACAGCGGCGTGGGCCGCGAGAACGTGTTCATCACGACCAAGTGCCCGCCCGGGAACGCCGGCCGGGAACAGGAGACGATCGACGCTAGCCTGAAGGACCTCGGCGTCGACTTCGTCGACCTCTGGCTCGTCCACTGGCCGCCGAACGGCGAGGCCCGTCCGGACACCTGGAAGGCCTTCGTCGAGGCCCTCGAGCAGGGCAAGACCCGCTCGATCGGCGTGAGCAACTACAGCATCGCGCAGATCGACGAGCTGATCGCGGCCACCGGCAAGGCGCCCGCGCTGAACCAGATCCCGTGGACCCCGTTCCTGTATGACCAGGACGAGGTCGCCGAGCTGAGCAGCCGCAGCGTCGTCCTGGAGGGCTACAGCCCGCTCAAGCGCAGCGACCTGAACAACCCGGTGCTGCGGGCGGTCGCGGACGCGCATGGCAAGACGGTCGCCCAGGTGATCCTGCGCTGGCACGTCGAGCACGGGTTCGTGGTCATCCCCCGCTCCAAGCGGCGGGAGCGGATCGAGGAGAACTTCGGGATCTTCGACTTCGCGCTGACCCCGGAAGAGATCGGCAAGCTCGACGGGCTGGACGCCTGACGGTGGAAATCGTCCGTTACACCGACGCCGGCCAGGGTCCCCTGGCCGGCGTCCGGGACGGGTCCGGCGTGCACCCGCTGCCCGTGCCCGACATCGCCGCGCTGCTCGCCCTTCCCCTCGCCTCGATCAGGGAACTGACCGCGCGGGCGCTCGCGGCCCCGGCCGCCGGGGGCCCGGTCACGCTGCTGGCGCCCGCGGACGGGCGGATGGAGGTGTGGGCGGCCGGCGTCACCTACTTCCGGTCACGGGAAGCGCGCCTGGAGGAGAGCGGCGGCGCCGACTTCTACGGCCGCGTCTACGACGCCGAACGGCCCGAGCTCTTCTTCAAATCGGTGCCGTGGCGCGTCGTCACGCACGGCCAGCCCATCGCCATCCGCCGCGACTCCGCCCTGAACGTCCCGGAGGCGGAACTGGCGATCGTGGTCAACTCCGCCGCCGAGATCGTCGGCTACACGATCTGCGACGACGTCTCCTCGCGGACGATCGAGGCGGAGAACCCGCTGTACCTGCCGCAGGCGAAGGTCTACGACGGGGCGTGCGCCCTGGCGCAGGCCATCCGCCCGGCCTGGGAGATCAGCCCGGCCGACCTGGCGATCAGCCTGGAGATCACCCGGGACGGGGCCGTGGCCTGGTCGGGGCGCACCAGCACCAGCCAGATCAAGCGGCCGCTGGCCGAGCTCGTCGACTGCCTGTTCGCCGAGCAGGACTTCCCCGACGGCGCCATCATCTCCACCGGCACCGGCATCGTCCCCGAGCTGACCTTCACCCTCGCGCCGGGCGACACCGTCACGATCGAGATCAACGAGGTCGGCACGCTGGCGAACACGGTCGCGGTACGCGCGCCGCGAGTCTGACCGTAGTTTCGCCGGCTATGACCACCGAAACTACGGTCAAACCAGGGGCCTGAGCGGTTAGGACGGGAGGCGGACGCCGCCGTCGGCGTGCGCGCGCAGCACGGCGTCGTCCGCCGCGTCGCCGGAGTCGATATGGCGGATGACGCCCATGCCCGGGTCGTTCGACAGCACGCGGCTGATCTTCGCCGCCGCTAGCGGCGTGCCGTCCGCGACCGTCACCTGGCCCGCGTGCAGCGACCGGCCGATGCCGACGCCGCCGCCGTGATGGAAGGACACCCAGGTCGCGCCGGAGGCCGTGTTCACCAGGGCGTTCAGCAGCGGCCAGTCGGCGATCGCGTCCGACCCGTCGGCCATCGACTCCGTCTCCCGGTACGGAGACGCCACCGAGCCGCCGTCGAGATGGTCCCGGCCGATCACGATCGGCGCCGAGATCGCGCCGGACGCCACGAGTTCGTTGAACCGCTCCCCCGCCTTGTCCCGCTCGCCATACCCGAGCCAGCAGATCCGGGCAGGCAGCCCCTGGAACGCCACCCGCTCCTGCGCCGCCGTGATCCACCGCCGCAGGTGGTCGTTGTCCGGGAACAGGTCGAGGATCGCCTCGTCCGTCGCCCGGATGTCGGCCGGATCGCCCGACAGCGCCGCCCACCGGAACGGCCCCTTGCCCGCCGCGAACAGCGGCCGGATGTACGCCGGGACGAAGCCGGGGAAAGCGAACGCCCGGTCGAAGCCGCCGTGCCGCGCCTCGTCGCGGATCGAGTTCCCGTAATCGAACACCTCCGCCCCGGCGTCCTGGAACCCCACCATGGCGGCGACGTGGCGGGCCATGGACGCCCGGGCGCGTTCGGTGAACTCGGCCGGCTTCTTGTCCGCGTAGTCGTGCCAGTCGCCCAGGTCGATCCCGTCGGGCAGGTAGGACAGCGGGTCGTGGGCCGAGGTCTGGTCGGTGACGATGTCGACCTCGGCGCCGCGCCGCAGCAGCTCCGGCAGCACGACGGCGCAGTTGCCGACGAGGCCCACCGACAGCGCCTTCCGGTCGCGCTTGGCCGCCATGCACCTGGCGAGCGCGTCGTCGAGGTCGGCCGCCACCTCGTCCAGGTACCGGGTCGCCACCCGGCGCGCGAGCCGGGCCGGGTCGACGTCGATGACCAGGCACACGCCGTCGTTGAGCGTCACGGCGAGGGGCTGCGCCCCGCCCATGCCGCCGCAGCCGCCGGTCACCGTGAGCGTGCCCGCGAGGGTGCCGCCGAACCGCTTGCGCGCCACCGCAGCGAACGTCTCGTACGTGCCCTGCAGGATGCCCTGCGTGCCGATGTAGATCCACGACCCGGCCGTCATCTGGCCGTACATCGTCAGGCCCTGGTGTTCCAGGCGGCGGAACTCCGGCCAGTTCGCCCAGTCAGGCACCAGGTTCGAGTTCGCGATCAGCACGCGGGGCGCCCATTCGTGGGTGCGCATGACCGCGACCGGCTTGCCCGACTGGACGAGCAGCGTCTCGTCTGCTTTCAGGTCGGTCAGCGTGCGCGTGATCGCGTCGAACGACCGCCAGTCGCGGGCCGCGCGGCCGGTGCCGCCGTAGACGACGAGGTCGTCGGGACGCTCGGCGACCTCGGGGTCGAGGTTGTTCATCAGCATGCGCAACGGTGCCTCGGTCTGCCACGACCGGGCGGTGAGCGTGGTGCCGCGCGGGGCGCGGACAGGGCGGGCGCCTTCCATTGCTTCTCTCCTGGTTTCTCGAGCGGTTCAGTCGAGCGGGGTTCAGTCGAGCGGGTTCAGCGGAGCGGGCCGGTGACGGATTCGGCGGCGGCGACCGCGTCGCCGCCGGCCACGTAGGCGACGGCGGACTCGATCTCCGGCGCGAGGTAGCGGTCGGTGCCCGGCCCCTGGACGCCGGCGCTCCGCAGTCCCGCGACGACCGCCGCGGTCGCGGGCGCGGCCGTGAGCGGGGCGCGCAGGTCGATGGCGCGGGCGGCGGTGAGCAGCTCGATCGCCAGCACGCGGGTGAGGCCGTCGATGGCGCGGCGCAGCTTGCGGGCCGCCGACCAGCCCATCGACACGTGGTCCTCCTGCATCGCGCTGGACGGGATCGAGTCGACGGAGGCGGGGGTCGCCAGGCGCTTCAGCTCGCTCACGATCGCGGCCTGGGTGTACTGGGCGATCATGTGCCCGGAGTCGACGCCGGGGTCGTCGGCGAGGAACGCGTTCAGCCCGTGGCTGCGGGCGACGTCAAGGAACCGGTCGGTGCGCCGTTCGGCGATCGAGGCGAGGTCGGCGACGGCGATCGCGAGGAAGTCGAGCACGTACCCGACGGGCGCGCCGTGGAAGTTGCCGTTGCTCTCCACGCGGCCGTCCGGCGTGACCACGGGGTTGTCGATGGCGCTGGCCAGCTCACGGCCCGCCACGGTCTCCGCGTGCGCGAGGGTGTCGCGGACGGCGCCGTGGACCTGGGGCGAGCAGCGGAGCGAGTAGGCGTCCTGCACGCGGGTGCACGCGCCCGGCTCGCGGTGGCTGGCCATAATGCCGGAACTCTCCAGCACTTTCCGGAGATTGCCCGCGCTGTCGGCCTGCCCGGGATGGGGCCGCAGTGCCTGGAGCTCAGCGGCGAACACCGCGTCGGTGCCGAGCTGCGCCTCGACGCTCATCGCGGCCGTGATGTCCGCCGTCTTCAGCAGCGCGCGCAGGTCGGCGGCGGCCAGCACCAGCATGCCGAGCATCCCGTCGGTCCCGTTGATCAGGGCGAGGCCCTCTTTTTCCGCCAGCACGACGGGGGCGATTCCCGCCTCGTCCAGCGCCTGCTTCGCGGACTTGGCGACGCCCTGGATACGAACCGTGCCCTCGCCCATCGCGGCCAGGGCACAGTGCGCGAGCGGCGCGAGGTCGCCGGAGCAGCCGAGGGAGCCGTACTCGTAGACGACCGGGGTAATGCCGGCGTTGATCATCTTCACGTACGTCTGGGCGGTGTTCAGCCGCACGCCCGTGCGCCCGGTCGCGAGCGTGGACAGGCGCAGGAGCATGAGGGCGCGGATGACCTCGGTCTCGACCTCGGCGCCGGATCCGGCGGCGTGCGATCTGACGAGGCCGCGCTGCAGCTGCGCTCGCAGCTCCGGCGGGATACGCCTGGTCGCCAGCGCGCCGAAGCCGGTCGAGACGCCGTAGTGCGCGTCCTCGTCGCCGGCCAGGTCGTCGATGACCTTGCGGCTCTGCGTGATCTCATGCTCGGCTTCGGGGCTCAGCTCGACCCGCGCATTGTGCCGGGCGACGGCGACGACGTCGTCCAGGCCCAGCGGCCCGGTCCCCACGGTGATGGTGTCCACGTATCTATGGCACCTCATGGCGTAACACTCCCGCTACCCGGGTCCGGCCTGGTTGTGTCTGGTATCCCAGACACAACCAGTCTCGCTGTCCCCGTCCCGGCCAGCCCACCTCCTCTCAACGTCGCGCGAGTTTTGGTGGCTAAAACGGCCCTGCAATCGATTGCTGTCAACCAAAACTCGCGCGACGTTCGCTGAGCCTCGTCCCGGGGACGCCGTAATCCGGTTTTCCTGTTCCTGCCCGGGCCGGTGGCCGCGCTGCGACGATGACAATATGACTCAGCGCGATCTTCCGGAGGCTGTGGGTAATTTCATGGTCGGCACCCGGGCGCACTGGCTTGCGCGGGGCCTGTCCTATCAGCAGTTGCGCACGCTGGTCAGCGCCGGTGAGCTCGTGCAGATGCGGCGCGGGTCGTATGTGACGAGGAGCGCCCTGGACTGGGCCGCGGGCGATCCGCGCCGAATCCATGTGCTGCACGTGTACATGGCGATGGACCTGGTGGGCCAGGGGTGCGTGGCGAGCTTCCAGTCCGCCGCCGTCATGCATGACCTCGCGCTGTTCACGCGGCCCGGGAACGCCGTCACGCTCACCGTGCCGCCCGGAGGCCGGCGCGGGTCACGGGCGGGCGGCATCCTCGTCCGCACGGCGGAACTCCCGCTCGTCCATCGCGACACGATGTTCCGGGTGCCCGTCACGAGCCCGACGCGGACGGTCGCCGACCTGGCGCGGACGCTGCCGTTCATGGAAGGCGTCGTGGTCGCGGACTCGGCCATGCACAAGGACCTGACGTCGGGGCCAGAGGTGGCCGGGGCGCTGGAGCTGTGCGCCGCCTGGACCGGCGTCGCGCGGGCCAGGCGGGTGGTCGCGTTCGCCAGCCCGAACGCGGAATCGGCCTTCGAGTCCTGTGCGCGGGTCATCTTCGCCAGGCACATCAAGGAAACGCCGGAGGTCCAGTACAGCATCGAGGGTCCCGGTTACCGGTTCACCGTCGATCTCTACTACGCGAAGCACCGCACCATCGTCGAGCTGGACGGTGCGGTCAAGTACGAGACCAAGAAGGACCTGCTCGACCAGTTCAGCCGTGACCGGACCCTGCGGGACGCGGGTTACAAGGTCGTGCACGTCACCTGGAAAGAACTGTTCGGGACGCCTGAGCTCGTCATCGGGCGGATCCGCAAGGCCTTCGCGGCGACGTCTCCGGTCTAGGCCACGCGTCTGGGATACCAGACAATAGGAGAATGGCCAGCGACGTTCCGGCGGCACGGCAGGTGCTCGCCATCCTGCGGTACCTGGCGCGCCAGCCGCGTCCCGTGCCGGCCAGCGCGATCGCGCGGGACATCGGCCTGCCGCGCTCGACGACCTATCACCTGCTGCGGGAGCTGATCGACGCGGGCTTCGTCGTGCATCTCGCCGACGACCGCCGCTACGGGCTCGGGGTGAGCGCCTACGAGATCGGCACCGGGTACGTCCGGCAGGAGCCGCTCCAGCGCCTGGCACGGGTGCCGCTGTCGGCGCTGACCGACGCCACCGGGCACAGCTCGCACCTCGCGGTGCTGCACGGCCGGGACGTGCTGTACGTCATCGAGGAGCGCGCGCCGGGGCGGGCGCCGCTCGTGACCGACGTGGGCGTCCGGCTGCCCGCGCCGCTCACCGCCAGCGGGCGCGCGATGCTGGCGGCCCTGCCCGCGACGGCCGTCCGGGCACTGTTTCCCGGTCCCGGCGCGTTCGTGCTGCTGCACTCGGCCGGGCCGCGGTCCCTGCGCGAACTGCGTCCGCTGCTGACGGAAACGCGGCAGCGGGGCTACGCGACCGAACACGGGGAGGTGACACCGGGGTTCTCCTCGGTCGCCGCGGCGGTGCTGGAGCACGGCGGCCATCCGGTCGCCAGCGTGGCGCTGACCTTCCCCGACACCGAGGTGGACCCGGCGCTCCTCGCCCGGCTGGCGGTGTCGGTCAGGCAGGCCGCCGCCGGGATCAGCCGACGTATCGGCGGCTGACCTCGTGGCGGCGGCCGGATCAGGGATGATGGATCAGGGATGATGATGGACGGGATTCACCGACACCTGGAACGCACACCTGGATGGGAGACGCGCCATGACCACTCGGACGCGCGGCCTGACGCCGCTCGCCGCCGCGGTCGCCGGCCTCGCCGCCGGCGCTGTCGGCACCGCCTGCATGGACACGGTCAGGTATCTCAGGTACCGGCGCGCCGGCGGGACCGACAACTTCATGCGGTGGGAGTTCCCGCCCGTCGAGACCTGGGATCAGGCCCCCGATCCCGGCCAGGTGGCCAAGCGGCTGGTCGAGGGTTTCACCCAGCGTCCGCTCCCCGACCGCTGGGCCTGGCTCACCAGCACCGTCGCGCACTGGGCCTACGGCTCGACCGCCGCCGCCGGCTACGGCATCATCGCCGGCTCGCTGCCCCGGGCGCGCCCGTGGCACGGGCTGCCCTTCGGCGCCGCCGTCTGGGCGTCGGGCTACGTCGTCTTCCCGCAAGCCGGGCTCTACAAGCAGATCTGGGAGTACGACGCCAAGACCCTGGCCGATGACCTGTCCGGTCACCTCGCCTACGGCACGGGCACGGGCGTAGCGTTCTGGCTGCTGTCCAAGATCTAATGGGCGTGCGCTGGACGGTCCTCGGCGGGTGCGGCGCCTGGCCGGCGGCCGGGACGGCGTGCAGCGGTTACCTGATCGAGCAGGACGGCTTCCGGGTCCTCGTCGATCCGGGCTACGCGACGCTCCCGCGCCTGCTGGAGCGCTGCGACGCGACCGCGGTGGACGCGGTGATCGTCACCCACGGGCATCCGGATCACTGTGCGGACCTGCATCCCCTGCTGCGTGCCCGGGCGCTGGGCGAACACCGCGCGCGGCCGCTCCCGGTGTTCACCCCGCCCGGCGCGCTGGAGAAGCTCCTCGCGCTTGACCGCCCCGGCACGATCGAGGACGCCTACGAGCTGCGCGAGTTCACGCCCGGCACGTCGTTCCGCGCGGGCCCGTTCGCCGTGCGCACCTGGCTGCTCCCGCACTGGGTGCCGAACGCCGGCCTGCGCCTGCGGGCGGACGGGACCACGATCGCCTACACCGGGGACACCGGCCCCAGTCCCCACCTCACCGACCTGGCCCGCGACGCCGACGTGCTGATCGCCGAGGCGACCTATCCCGAGCAGGTCCCGGCCGACTCCGCGCGGTACCTGTCCAGCGCCCGTCAGGCCGGCCAGACCGCCGCGATCGGCCAGGCGGGCCGGCTCGTGCTCACCCACCTGTGGCCGGGAACCGATCCGGACGCCGCGACCGGCGCGGCCGCCGTCAGCTATGACGGCGAAATCGCCGTCGCCGTCCCCGGGCTGTCGGGGACGGCGTGAGATCTCAGCATTGACAGGATTTTGCCGGCTTTTTAACGTCAAGGGATGACGCACACCGGCACCGGATTCGGCGCGGAGCCCCGGGCGGAGACGGTCGGCAGCCTACTGCGCGGTCCGGCCGTCCTGCGCGCCGCCCGCCGCTCAAGCCTCGCCGACGGGTTCGTGCTCGACGACGCCGTCCTGGACGCGATCAAGCTCCAGGAAGAGATCGGCCTGGACGTGATCACCGACGGCGAGGTGCGGCGCACCTCCTGGACGCAGACGCCGCGTTTCCTCGACGCCTTCGCCCCGGTTCCCGGCCGCGGCGTGCTGAACTGGCGCGGCGGCACTTCCGCGCCGGCCAGCACCGAGTTGGCCAGTACCGAGCCGGGCGCCAGCAGCACGTCGCAGGGCTACCCCGCCGTCGTGCGCCGGATCGCCATCGCGCCGCGCATCGGCGACATGACGTCGGAGTACCAGTTCCTCGCCCGGCACGCGCGGGCCCGGACCAAGTTCACGCTGCCCGCGCCCAGCTATCACCGGCGCTACTGGTCGGCGGACCTGTCGTGCGCGGTCTACGGATCCTGCGAGGAGTACCTGGCCGAGATCCGTGACTACCTGCGGGAAGTCGTGGAGCGCCTCGTCCAGTTCGGCTGCGATTACATCCAGCTCGACGCGCCGAACTACGGCTCCTACTGCGACCCGGACACGCGTGCGCGGCTGAGTGCGGAAGGCAGGGACGTGAATGCTGACATCGCGTTCGATGCCGACCTCGATAATTCGCTACTCGCCGGCCTGTCCCCGGAGGTGACCACGGCCCTGCACATCTGCCGCGGCAACGGCCCGCGCGGCATGTGGCACTCGTCGGGCGGCTACGCGGCGATCTCCGGCACGCTGTTCCCGGCGCTGGACTTCAGCCGCCTGCTGCTGGAGTACGACTCCGACCGGGCCGGCGGCTTCGCGCCCCTGGCGGACGTCAAGCCCGGCACGGTCGTGGTCCTCGGCCTGCTCACCACCAAGTTCAACCTGCCCGACGACGAGGAGCACGCGACGGACCGCATCCGCGAGGCCGCGCACTACAAGCCGCTCGCCGAACTCGCGCTCAGCACCCAGTGCGGCTTCGCGTCCGCACCGGGCAGCAACCCGGTCACGCCGGCCGGCCAGCGCGCCAAACTGGAGGCGGTGGTGCGCCTGGCCCGCCGGTTCTGGGGCCAGGCCTGAGACCTCGTGCTTACCCGGCCGCCCTGGTAACCGGGCGCACCGGACACAGGTCGCGGCCGCCGGACGCGCGGCCAGCCGGTCCTGCGCGATCGGCTGACCGCAGCGCGCGCATACGCCGTACGTGCCGTCGTCGAGCCTGGCGATGGCGGCGTCGATCTCCATCACCTGGTCCCGGGCCTGGGCCAGCAGCGCGGCGGTATGCTGCCGCTCGAACGCGAGCGTGGCACCCTCCGGGTCGTGCTCGTCGTCGGTGCCCGGCCCGCTCGCGGCCTCGGCGATGGCCGTGAACTCGCGCTCCAGGGCGGTGGCCCGATCCTTGGCACGTGCACGCTCCGTCAGCAGCAGGCTTCGCGTGGTCGTCATCTATCCGACTGTAGGCGGCACACGGTGGTGGCCAGATCGGCGGTGGCCAGATCGGCGGTGGCCAGATCGGTGGTGGCCAGATCGGCGGTGGCCAGATCGGCGGTGGCCAGGCGGGCGGGTCGTCAGAGCCAGGCGGGCGGTTCGTCAGAGCCAGGCGGGGAGGTCCGGCACCGGGCGGCCGTCCGCGTCGGTCAGCCCGGTGACGGGGCGTCCGGCCAGCCACGCGGTCAGGTCCGCCAGCGGCGCGGTCACGGTGACCGGGCCGTCCGTTTCCGGCGCGGCGGCGCCGCTCACCGCCCAGCCGCGCCCCGTGCCCGCATCGGTCAGCGCCAGTGCCGGGCTCGTTCCCACCACTGAACGTCGCTGGGCAATGTCGTCACACAGCGCGGCCAGGAACCCGGCGGGCAAGTCGCCGAAGCCGGTCCCCGTGTCCAGGTCGACGGTGTGCACGTACACCTCGCGGACTCGCATCCAGGGGATCTCGCTCGCCGTCCGCGTCAGCCCCTGGGCGGTCAGGATCGTCGCCTCCCAGGCGTGATCCGGCAACGTGTCCAGGTCATCGGCGAGCGCCGCGGCCGACTCGGTGATCCAGGCGCGCAGTTCGCCCGTGGGCTTGGCCGTGCCCGCCTTGATCCCCTCTTCCCGTGCCGCGGCCGAGGCGTACATGCGGCGTTCCTCGCCCGTGCGCGCCCAGTGCACCAGGTTGCGGAGCGCCTCGGCGTTGGCGGCGACGTGGGACAGCAGGTAGCGGCGGTCCCAGCCCGGCAGCATGGTCGACGCCGCGAGGGCGTCGTCGGGCAGGTTCTCGATGCCGGCCAGCAGCCGCCGAGTGCCGTCCCGCATCCAGTCCAGCGTCTGCTCCGGCCTGCGCGCTATCAACTGCGTCTCCCTCATACTGTGTGCGGTTCTTGGTGAATATCACCAGCGATCGCACGCGATGTCGTGTGCGATTGTGCCATTGCGGGTCAAGCGCCCGGCACCGCGGGGCGGATCGTGCCGCGCACCTCCCCGAAGCCGATCCGGCCGCCTCCGGTTCCCGGCGCGGTCGCCGTGATCACGATCTCGTCCCCGTCCTCCAGGAAGGTCCGCCGCTCCCCCTTGACCGTCACCGGCTCCGATCCGCCCCAGGTCAGCTCGATGAACGCCCCTCGCTGGTCCTTATCCGGCCCGGATATCGTCCCGGACGCGAACAGGTCCCCGGTCCGCGCGCTGGCCCCGTTCACCGTCAGGTGCGCGAGCATCTGCGCCGGCGACCAGTACATCGACCGGTACGGCGGCCGGGACACGACGTCCCCGTTCCACTCCACGGCGAGGTCGATGTCGAGTCCCCAGTCCGACGTCTCCCGCAGGTACGGCAGCGGCTCCGGGTCCTGTCCCGGCAGGGGCACCCGCGCCGCCTCCAGCGCGGCCAGCGGAACGACCCACGGCGAGACGGATGTCGCGAACGACTTCCCGAGGTGCGGCCCGAGCGGCACGTATTCCCAGGCCTGGATGTCACGCGCCGACCAGTCGTTGACGAGCACCGCCCCGAACACGTGACCCGCGAACGCGTCCACGGGAATGGTAGTGCCGAGCGGTGATCCGCCACCGACCACGAACCCGAGCTCCGCCTCGATGTCCAGCCGGGTGCTGGGACCGAACACGGGCGCCGGAGCGTCCGGCGCCTTCCGCTGGCCCGCGGGCCGGACGATGTCGGTGCCGGACACGACGACGGTTCCGGCCCGCCCGTGATACCCGACGGGCAGGTGCTTCCAGTTCGGCATCAGCGGCGGGGCACCGGGCCGGAACAGCCGCCCGAGGTTCGCGGCGTGGTGCTCGGAGGCGTAGAAGTCGACATAGTCCGCGACCTCGAAGGGCAGGTGCAGTGTCACCGCGTCCACGTGGTGCGCGGCCTCGTCTGGGACATCGCCGTTCCCGAGCAGCCGCTGTACCCCGGTGCGCACTTCCGCCCACCGCTGTGGTCCCTGGGCCATGAACGGGTTGAGCGCGGGCGCGGCGAATATGCCGTCGCCGAGTAGCACCGCGAGGTCGATCACGCTGTTCCCGGCCCGCACGCCCACCCGCCGCGCGCCCCCGCCGACGGAGTAGACGCCGTACGGCAGGTTGTCCAGGCCGAACGCCGATCCTTCAGGAACCTCGATTACGCCCATGGCCCCTGATTATCCGCCCGCGGCGCTCAATCGCGCTCCGCGGCGGCTACGGCTTGCGGCCGACGCCCGCCCAGCCGAGGCGCGGCGGGTCCTGCGGGCCCTCGTCGTCCAGGTCGGGGCGCCAGTCGCTGTCGTGCACGATGCCGGGCGGGATGATCTCCAGCCCGTCGAAGAAGCGCGTGACCTCGTCCCTGGTGCGCGGGTTGAGCGGCGCGCTGGCGTTGTCGTAGAGCCGGACGGCCTGCTCGGCGAGTTCGTCGGAGATGTTGTCGCGGGTGACGTGACTCAGGACCAGGTAGCTGCCCGGCGCGAGCGCGTCCCTGAGCGTGGCCACGAGGCCGTAGGGGTCGTCCCCGGGGGTCACGAAGTGCAAGACCGCCAGCAGGAAGACGGCGACCGGCCGGGAGAAGTCCAGGTGGTCGGTGACCGCGGGGTCGGCCATGATGGCCGCGGGGTCACGGACGTCGCCCCGCACCACGATGCTGCGGTCCGGCTCCGTCAGCAGGACGTTGCCGTGCAGCACGACCGCGGGATCGTAGTCGACGTACGCCACGCGCGCTTCCCGGTTGACCTGGTGGGCGATCTCGTGGACCGCGCCCCGCGTGGGCAGGCCCACACCGATGTCCAGGAACTGGCTGACGCCTTCGGCTGCGAGGTAGCGCACCGCCCGGCGCAGGAAGCCGCGATTCTCCTGCACCTGCCGGGGGACGGCGGGCACCAGCGATATGAGTTTGTCCGCGGCTTGCCGGTCGGCCTGGAAATGGTCCTTGCCGCCGAGCAGGAAGTCGTAGATCCTGGCCGTGTTCGGCACCGTGATATCTAGTTCCTCGGGGAGATCAGCCACGCCGAACAGCTTAGGGCTCAGGGCGGTTCGGCAGCTACCGGCTTGCGGCGGCCACAGGGTAGCCGGGATCGATGTCCCGCCACGCGGTCACCACGTCAGCACCGCAGGGTTCCTACGGTACTGGCATATCTTGGGGCCTGACCGCAGCGGTGTCTCCCGGCCCGGCTAGCCGCACGCGCTCCCGCTGAGGAAGGCCGCCGAGCAGCTGCCTTGTTTCGGCTTCGAGCTGACGTATGACGGCAAGGTTGCGCTCTGCGTGCCCGTATGCCATTGGTCTTCTCCTTGCTCAGGCCGAGGGCAGCCCGGTGGTATCGAGCCCGCCGGATTCCTTCGTTGCCTGTTGACTAGCCTCAGAGCGCGTCCACCACGGCCCGAGCCCAACAGCTCCGGGCTACCGCGGTCTCCGGGGTGCCGGCTCCCTAGGGCGAGCCTGCCGTGGGCGGGTCGGCGATCCAATGGAGCGACCTTCAGTCCCCCTTTCCGGATTGCCTGCATACGGCATGGGGGTCAACCCGAAACGGTGCCCGCCCTCGCGATCAGCAAGATGCCGGCAGCCGACGAGGGGGCCCGGCGGCTGCGCGAAACCGGCTGATCAGACGGCGGCCGCCGGCCTCTGTTACGTGGTCGGCGTCCCGAGCGTCATGGCGAAGATGTGCAGCGCCGGGTTCTTGCCGGCGACGTTGCCCAGGCTGGGCAGGGTGACGGCCTCGGCCGTCTTGCCCGCGTCGACCGGGACGGTGGTCTCGAACACGTAGCTGGTGTGGTTCGCCGACCCGGGCGTCGTAGCCGGGGCTGGCCACGTTCTGGACCGGGACGCCCCCGGACTGGTCGCCCATGGCCACGAGCTTCACCGACTGCAGTCCGCCGCCGGTGCCGTCCAGGCCCCACACCGCGATGGCGAGGGTGTGACCCAGGACGGAATGCCCCCGCCGTCGGTCTCGGCGTTGATGTACGGTCCCGGCCGCGCGATCACGTACAGGCCGGCCTCCTGCGCCATGTTCAGGAACTCGTTCATGTCGCGGACGCCGCCGAAGTTGTAGACCCCGGGCGAGGGCGACGTGTAGTCCCAGTCGAAGTAGGCGGTGACGGCGTTGTATCCGTCGGCCTTCATCTTCTGCAGGCGGTCCAGCCACAGGGACGGCGACGGCAGCCGCCACGGGTCCACCTCCCCCGCGTAGATGACCTTCCGCTGGCCGCCGATCAGCAGCGAGTACTGGTCGTAGGTAACTTTCTCGGGCTTACCCGCCATCACGTCGCTGGGTTCCGCGATTGGCGCCGGCTTGACCGGGGCGGATGCCATCGACGTGATGCCCGGCGTTCCCCCGGAAGTGTTGGCGGTGACCGTGAAGGAATAGGGCTTGCCATTGGTCAGCCCGTCGACGATGTCCCACGCGTTGGGCACCTGGGCGGTGGCCTGGGTGCCGGCCGATGACGTGACGGTGTAGCTGTCGACCTTGCCCTGGCCGAGGACGGGCGGGCACCAGGTCACGGTGGCCGACCCGTCACCGGAGATGGCGCGGACCCGGGTCGGTGCGCCGACCGTGGCGGCCGCGGCCTGAGCGGGCGTCGCCACCGGGCAGGCAGCTTGCGTGGTGTGGCCGCTCGCGGTCTTCGCGGCGCCGCTCGCGGTCGCCGTCCCTGTGCCCGCCGCCAGCGCCGTCCCCGCTGCCAGCACGAGGCAGGCCAGGCCTCTCCCTAGTCCCATGCGATCATCATCAACTCGGCGGCGGGGCCTGGCCAGGCCCCGCAACTGGCCGATTCCGGACACAATCGCCCACGGTGTCTTGTCGTTCGCGCGGGCAGATGGGAGATTTCCGGTGAACTAACCGAAAGGACTGGACATGAGCCGGTTGCGGTCCGGGTGGCGCCTCCGCGCCTCGCGCTTTCATCTGGCGGCGGTGCCGATACTGGCCATCGCCACGCTGGCCGGGGTATTCGCCCCCGCGGCCGCCTCCGCCCAGTCCGGTCACGCGGCCGGTCACGCGGCCGGCCACGGGAGCCAGTCCGCGCAGGCAGGCACCGCAGCGTGGCAGCGCTACGTGGTGGCGCCCAAGAGCCGCGACGTCAAGCCGGTACGGATCCTGTCGTCCACCGGCGACGTGACCAACCCGCAGGGGCTTCTCGGGCACGGCGTGACGACGCTGACGTCCACGCCGCCGCCGGCCTGGCCGAGCGGGACGTCCGCGACGGCCTCGTCCTACCACGCCCCGAACGACGGCGACAACGGCCAGCCGCGCACCTACGTGCCGGACAACGCGATCGACGGCGACACCGACACGTTCTGGAACGACGCGAACCCCGACACCTACCCGGCGTGGCTGCAGATCACGTCCCCGACGGCGGTCAGCCTGCCGGGCATCACCGTCCTGTCCAACAGCGACGGCGTGCCGGAGGACTACACGGTCGCGACGTGGAACGGCACCGCGTGGGTCACCCAGGCGACGGTGACCGGCAACACCTCGGTCGAGCGCGAGGTCTCGTTCCCGCAGACGGTGAGCACCACCCAGGTGCTGATCACCGTGACGCTCGACCAGAGCAGCGCCCAGGGCGATTTCACCCGGATCAACGAGGTCTACCCCGGCCTCGTCCCGCCCGCCCCGTCGGTCGTGGTCGACTTCGGCAAGGACGTCGTCGGCTACCCGCGGCTCGCCCTCGACGGCGCGTCGGGCGCCACCTCGGGCAGCGACCCCGGTCTCGAGCTGGCGTTCTCCGAGACGCAGGAGTTCCTGACCAGCGAGTCGGACTTCACCCGGTCCGATAACGGCGACACGATCACGCCGGGCACCGACCAGGTCGCCGTCCCGTCCGCGCCGGAGACCTGGACCGACTCCTACGGCTGCAAGGACGGAACGCAGGTCTGCGACGACGGCCTGCACGGCTTCCGGTACATGCGGATCACGCTGTCCGCCCTGTCCACGGACGCGCCCTACACGCAGAATTACGGGACCGTGAAGCTCGGCGGGTCGTCGCTGGACTTCACCGCGTACCTGGGCACGCCGTCCACTTACAAGGGCTGGTTCCTGTCGTCGGACAAGCAGCTGAACCAGTACTGGTACGGCGCGTCCTACACCAACGAGCTGGTCACCCAGACGTTCACGCCGGACACCACCGACCCGCGCGGCGCCAACAGCTCCACGCTGGACGGCAAGCTCGTGCTGTTCGACGGGGCCAAACGCGACCGCGACCCCTACGACGGTGACATCGCGGTCTCGGGCCTGACCGACTACCTCACCAACGACGCGAGCTCGGCCGCCGAGAACGTGCTCGCCGACCTCGCCAATCACCAGAGCGCCGACGGGTGGATACCGCCCGCGTCCATCGACGACTACACGCTCCCGCTGTTCGACTATCCGATGTGGTGGATCGTCGACAGCTGGGACTACGTCCTCTACAGCGGCGACACGGGCTACGCCAAGACCTACTACCCGAACCTGGTGAAGCTGCTCAACACCTGGTACCCGTCGGTCACGGACGCCAACGGCCTGCTGGACAAGGGCATGAACGGGACCAGCAGCTGGGGCGACTACGCGTTCCTGCCGCGCAGCGGCGAGGTCACCTACTACAACGCCCTGTACGTCTGGGCGCTGAAGGACGCGGCCGCGATGGCCACCTCGCTCGGCGACACCGCCGAGGCCACCGCGTGGACCCAGCGCGCCCAGACGGTCTCCAACGCCATCAACACCTACCTGTGGGACCCGTCGGCCGGCGCCTACCTGGACTCCAACACGGGCCCGGTCAGCCATCCGCAGGACGGGAACGGCATCGCGATCATCGCCGGGGTCGCCGATCAGGCGCGCGCCACGTCCGTGCTGAACTACCTGTCCAAGACCACCGCGACGCCGTACGGCAACGCGTTCATGGACAACGACTCGCTGGTGTCCGACGGCGACCAGCGCGTCTACGCGTTCACCTCGTTCCCCGAGATCGAAGCCCGCTTCACCACCCCCGGCCAGTCGGCCTCGGCCCTGGACGAGATCGACCGGCTGTACGGCTGGATGTACACGCACGACCCGGGCATCACCGACTGGGAAGGGATCACCACCGGCGGCCAGCCGTACGAGGGCGCCTACACGTCCATGGCACATGGCTGGTCGACCGGCGTGGTGCCGGAGCTGACCAACGACCTGCTCGGCGCCACGCCGACCGGCCCGGGGTTCAGCACCTGGACAGTGCAGCCGCACCCCGTCTCGGTCACCTGGGCGGAGGGCCAGCTCCCGACGCCGCACGGTCCCCTGGACGTGAGCTGGCGGCAGGGCGGCGGCCAGTTCACGATGCGCGTCACCGCGCCGCCTGGCACCGCCGGCGACGTCTCCGTCCCGGTCACCGGCACCGACGCCCAGGTGACGGTGAACGGCCGGGTCGCGTGGAACGCCGGGAGGAGCCAGGAGTCCGGTGCCACGGAATCCGGCGGCTACCTGACCCTGCACGACGTGCACGGCGGCACGACGCTCAGCATCAGCGTGCGGACCCGTTCCTGACGGGCGGGCCCGCGGCGGCCGTGCGTGAAAACGCGGCGGCGGCGGCGATCGCGGCCGCCGCCGCGGCCAGGCCCAGCGCCAGGACCGGGTTCCCGGACGCGAGCCCGGCGATGGCCGCCCCGGCTGAGGCGCCGCCGTTCATCACCGAGTTCAGCCAGCCCTGGGCCTCCGTGTCGCTGCCGGGCGGCGCCGCGCTGCCCGCCCGGCTGAACAGCGTGGCGAGGACGGAGCCCAGGCAGAGCCCGGCCAGCGGAGCGGCGACTGCCAGCAGCGGCGCGTCCAGGCCCGCGGCGGTCAGCGCCGCCAGGCCGAGCGCGTAGCAGGCCAGCAGGCGGAAGAAGCGGTTGGACTTTCCGCCTGGCGTAGTCCGCGCGCCCAGGACCAGGCTGCCGACGATGCTGCCGACCGAGATCTCGGCCAGCAGGGGGCCCGCGGCCCACAGGGCGTGATGGTGCCGGACGTAGGCGGTCAGCGCCACCTCGGTCCCGCTCAGCGCGATGTTGACGAACGCCCCCGTGATCAGGAGCCGCCGGAACGCACCCGACCTGAGCAGCCCCGCGATGGACTGGCGCGCCGGCGCCCGGGCCGTTTCCCTGGGGCGCTCGCGGGTGCGGAGGATCACGATCGCCGCGCCGGTGAGGGCGAGCAGGAGGAGCAGCGCCGCTGCCGGGTCGACCCCAACCGCGAGGGCACTCGCCAGGGCCGGGCCGACGATCGAGGCGAGGTCGAACACCACGGCGTCGAAGGCGAAGGCCGCCTGCCGCAGCCCGCCGGCCGCGTGCACCGACCACAGGCTGCGCATGCCCGGGCTCAGCGGCGGGACCATCAGGCCGGCCGCCCCCGCCGTGGCGATCAGCACCCCGGCCGGCGCGCCCGTCAGCGCGGCGGCCAGCAGGCCGATTAGCGCCAGGGAGTACCCGCCGCCGCAGACGGCTGCGACACGGACCAGACCGTACCGGTCGGCGAGCCGGCCGCGCGGCGGTCCGGTGATGCCCTGCCCGAGCGCGTAGCCGGCCACGGCGAGCCCGGCGATCGTCATCGACGCGTGCACCGCCGTGACCATCAGCAGGGCGATGCTGACCATTCCCTGCGGCAGCCGCGCGCAGGCGTCCGCCACCGCGAGACCGCGCAGCGCCGGTTCGGCGAAAAGCCGCCGGTATGGCCTGACGGCGTCGAGGACAACACTCAATTCCCGTTCAGGCTATACGGGACCCGCGGCACACCACTGCGAGTGTGACCGTAATTACTATGCCGATAGCCCCAGAAACTACTGTCAAATCATGGGGCTCATCCCTGGGTAGCTGCCGGGAATCGCCACGACGCCTCGTGGTGGCCGGTGTCCATGAGTAACAGGCTGACGTGCATCAGTCGGCCACCACCACGGTGTGCTTGGCGGTGAACGGCTGGCCGGCCACCAGGTCCGAGGAGCGGCCGTCGGGACCGACGGGCACGTCGCCGATGAGCGTGACCCGGTGCAGCGTCCGCCGCAGGTCCAGGTGCTCGATGTCGCGCGGCGCCAGGTGCGCGGTCGCCCGGTTGTCCCAGAAGGCCACGGTGCCCGGCTCCCAGCGCAGCCGCACGGTGTACTCGGGCCGGGTGATCTCCGCGTACAGCAGGTCCAGGATCGCCCGGCTCTCCCGCGCCGTCACGTCCACGATGTGGCTGGTGAAGCCCGGGTTGACGAACAGCGCCCGCTCACCGGTGACCGGGTGCACCCGCACCACGGGGTGGATCGCCACGAGCAGGTTGTCGTTGACCCGCCGCGCGTACGAGCCGCCGCCCGGGGACGCGTCCTGCCCGCCGTAGCGGTGCTCGGCCCGTAGCGTCGCCACCAACGCCCGGACAGCGGGCGACAGCCCTTCGTAGGCCGCCACGAGGTTCGTCCAGGTCGTGTCGCCGCCGACCTCGGGGACCACGTCGGCCCGCAGGATCGACGCGGCCGGCGGGTTCACGGCGGCGGTCACGTCGGTGTGCCAGCCGGTGAAGTAGCTGTACTGGCGGCGCCGGTTCTCGGCTCGGAAGTCCGCGCCGTACCGCTGCTCATACCGGCGCGGGTCCACGGTGAAGATCTCCGGGTAGCCGTCGGGCGGCGCCTCGTCGTGCGGGTGCGCGTAGGTCAGCTCGCCGAACTGCCGGCCGAACGCGATCTGCGCGGCGTGGTCCAGGTGCTGCCCGCGGAAGAAGATGACCTTGTACCGGTGCAGCGCGTCACGGATCGCGGCGACCTGGTCCAGCGTGAGGGGGCCGGCGATGTCGACGCCCGTGATGTCCGCGCCGATGTGGCCGGCCACCGGCCGCGCCGCGACGTCCGCCGCGTAAGCCGGCTCGCTGAGGGCAGTCATGAGAGCATCACTCCTTATTTTCCCCCGGAAAGGCGAGTCAGGGAATTAACGGGACAAGCCTGCGACGTTTGGGGGAATGATTTTGTTAGCCGCAGTAATGATTCTCGGCACGACCGGAATGGAGCGTCAACATTGCAACTAATTGAATTAACTACCCGTTTCCCGGGAAACGGCGTTCTGGTGGCCCAGCGGATTCGCGTACAGGGCATCGAGCATCACGGTCCCGGCCGCCACCGGCAGGGATTCATCGCCGAAACTCGGCGTGACCACCGACTGGCCCGCGTCCGCGCACAGCCGCGAGCGCTCGCCGACCTCCGCCCGCAGGATCTCCAGGCAGCCGGGCACGTGCCGGATCCCCTGCTCGGTGACGACGAGCAGGTCCGGGTTAAGCAGGTCGACGAGCAGCGCCGCGGCGGTGCCGAGCAGGCGCGCGCGCTCACGGAGCAGTGCCGCCGCCCGCGGGTCGCCGTCCCGGGCGGCACCGAGCAGGCGCCCGAACGAGGCGTCGTCGATCACGCCCTCGCGCGCCGCCCGGACGGCGAGCTCGTGGCTGCCGACGACGGCTTGCAGGCAGCCGCGGCGCCCGCACGCGCACCGCTCCGACCTGCCCTTCAGCGGCAGGTGGGCGATCGCCCCGGCCGCGGACTGCGGGCCGTGGTGCACGCTGCCCCCGGTCGCGAAGGCGGCGTCGACGGTGTTGCCCACGAAGAGGTGCACGACGCTCGCGCGCGCCCGTGGGTCACCGAAGAGCTGCTCGGCGCGGGCGAGGGCACGGGCGTGGTTGTCCACGCGCACCGGCAGGCCCGTCGCGTCCGCGAAGACCCGGGCGGCGGGAACGGCACGCCAGCCGAGCGGCGCGTGCTCGATGATCACGCCGTCGTCGCGATCCACCCAGCCGCCGGTGGCGATGCCGAGGCCGGCGAGCACCTGGCCGCCCGCGTGCTCGGCGGCGAACCCGGGCACGCGCGCCGCCAGGCGGGACAGCACGCGCCGCGGGCCGGTGCCCGTGCCCGTGTCCGCGTGGGCGATCCGCTCGCTGGCCAGCACCCGGCCTCGCAGGTCCAGGAGCGCGAGCGTCGCGTGCCGCAGGGCGATGTGCAGCCCGAGCGCGGCGCGGCGGGTGGTGTCGATCTCGACGGGGACGTGCGGCCGGCCGACGGGCTTCGGGCGCGCCGCGACCGGGGCGGACTCGCGCAGGAGCCCGGCCGTGATGAGGTCCGCCGACAGCCGGGTGACCGCCGCCGGGCTGACCCCGACAAGCCTGGCGATGGTGCTGCGGGCGACCGGCCCGTGATCCAGGACAGCCTGGAGCACGGCGCTGCCGTTGCTGGTGTGACGGTAGTCCGTCGTCCGCGAGATGTCATCCCGCCGTAGGAGCTGACCGGAAGGCATGTCTTCTAGCCTACTAAACCAGTCGTTTTTATCAACAACTCGCCGCGGTCGCCTTCGCGCGGCTCGGGGCCGGGCCCCGGCCCCGTCCGAGCACGCCACCTCAGCGCCGCCCGGGCCAGCCACCATCGGCCCGCTCACGACGCCGCGGCAGTAAAGACGTTTTAGTTAAACGCCACCTATCACGGCGGAAACGTTTATCCGCGCGATGACGCCAATTTCCGTATGCCCATTTAAGCAATCCGGAGAATAAGGAAGCACATGGCACATACCATCGGCCGGCTGCTCGGCCGCGTGACGCTGACGGGGGCGCTCGCGCTGGTGGCCGCGGCGTGCTCAAGCGGCGCGTCGACGTCTGGGGACCCGCCCGCGCAAGCCGGCGGCTCGGCCGGCGGCGGCTCGTCCGGGATCACGATCAACTTCGGCGACCAGGACCAGTCGATCGAGACCCTGCTCGATGATTCCGCGCACCCGCATGCACGGCCTGCTCCAGGACCTGTGCGCGCCACCACCCGGCGGTGCTGCTGGCCACGCACGATGTCGATGAGGCCATCCTGCTCGCCGACCGGGTGCTGGTGCTCAACGACGGGACGATCACCGTCGACGTGCCGGTCCGCCTGGACCGTCCCCGGGACCGCGGGCACACCGAGTTCGGCGCGCTGCGCGCGGAGCTCGGCGTGTCCAGTGGCTGAGACGCGCTGCTGACA
>Ga0210389_10000057_pt1 | contig 105165 bp, 87 predicted proteins | sample IncBWH28OmetaG_FD_160127 | JGI IMG/M metagenome (GOLD analysis project Ga0210389, IMG submission 160127) | Forest soil microbial communities from Barre Woods Harvard Forest LTER site, Petersham, Massachusetts, United States - Inc-BW-H-28-O ...
ATGCGTTTTCGTCAATTGCAGCCGCAGCCGCCGCCCGCGCCGCCGGTGGCGCCGCGCGAGCCTTCTCTGGATTCCCGAATGTGATCCAGATAGGCGTTCGAAATGGCATCGCGGTCCCACGCCATGATGGGGTCCGCCAAGCGGTCGCGCTCGTAGGGTTTCACCCACGGCTGGATGCTGCAGGCACTCGACAGCAGCAGAGCGCCCAACACCGTCCCCGACAGCACTATCCGACGGCTGCGCATGGCTTACTCCCGAATGAGCTGACGAATTCGATCCTGATAGTCGTTTTCATCGCCCGGCTTGTAGCCGCGATGAATGTAGCGAATTTGCCCCTTACGGTCGATGATGACCGAGCTCGGCATTTCGTCGACGTGGTAGGCCTTGCTCACTTGATTGGCAGGATCCAACAGCACGGGAAAACTCACCGGCTTGCGCTCCAGCAATTGCTTGACCGGCGGCGCCTCCTTGTCGACGTTGACGCCGATCAGGGTAAAGCCGGCCGGCTTGTACTTCTTGTACATTTGATCGAGCAGCGGCATTTCCTGCTGGCACGGACCGCACCAGGTCGCCCAGAAATTAACCATCACGACCTGGCCCTTGTAAGCGCTCAGGCCGCTCGCCTGTCCCGCAAGAGTGGTCAGCGTGAACGCCGGCGCGGGGCCGGAGGCGTCGCCGCCGGCCGCGAACGCCGTGGAAGCGACGACGATCGCGGCCATCGCACAGCGTTTCATCAGTGCTGAAGTGCTAAACATGAATCGTTACTCCTAAATCAGTAAAAAACGGTTAAACCGAGGGTGGCTTCGATGTTGTCGACGTTCTTGGTGCGTCCGGTCAGGCTGGTCTCGAAAATGTGGTCCCTTACGTCCACATGAATGGCCAGCCAGTCGGTTATCAGAAGCCGCTCACCCACTCCAAAGTTCAGCGCGAATTGGTCCTTGTCGGCAAATTTCACATCGCCCATGCCGACCGTCACATACAGGGCCGAGTTGAACGCGCGCCCGCGCCCGAGAAAAATCTCGCCGGGGAGTACGTTGTAGCCTACGTCCAAGTCGTAGTACGTGAAGTGTCTCCCAGAGTCGCTGACAACCGTGATATTCGGAAATACGTCCTCGAGACTGGTGGTGCCCGCCTTGGATCGGGCCAGAAAACCCTCCAGGAAAATGTCCTCGGACACGTGGTACGCAGCCCGTACGCCGTAGAGTGGATTGGTGCCGAAATCCTGAATGCTGAGCGCGCCGTAGTAACCGCCGAGTTCGAAGTCTTTGGCCTTGATATGCGGCGTTTTAACGACGCGGCGTGGAACCTGAGGCTCGATGATGGATGGTTCACCCTGCGGCTCTTCGGCAACGACCTCGGTCGGCGCCTTGTGGCCACGGTGGAACCAGCTACAGCCGGACAGCAGCGCGGCGGCTAGAAGAATACAGCTAAGCCGAATTTCCATTCTTCTAAATCCTCATACACATTCAGGTCGTTGAAGACGACGTAGTGGCGCCAGTCGACGCGCCATAAGAATCGCCGGGTGATGAAGCCACGCGCACCCAACGAAACGTAAGCCATTTCGTTGCTCTTTTGCAGCGGCGCAGGTGGCACTTTGTCCTGGATATACTGATAAGCAGCGCCGATTCCGGCGGTTGGTGAAAACCACTTCCACTCCGGGATAAACGTATGGCGCAGGCCAAGCGACGCCAAATAGCGGTTGTCGAGGGTGCCGAAGGCTTGCCCGATGGCGAACTCGACGTCGAGGCTGTTGGTCAGTCCAAAATCCGTATAAGTCGTGACGAGATTCTGCCGGTTATAAACACCATAACCGGCGCCGAGCTCCCAGCGATGCGAGGCGAATTCCGGATAGGGCGGAATCGGCGCCGGTTCGCCGGACTCAAGCAAGGTGCGCGCTAGGTCTGCCCGGCGCACCCATCCTTCATCGCCGTGCGGCGCCCGCACCTTGAACCAGTCGGTGCGGCTGTAGAGCACGGTGAGCAGCTCGTCGCGCCCGATGACATACACGACCGGAAATCCGCGTCCGGGCCCGGAGTGCATTTCCACGTACGGGTCAGTGACCACCAGCACCAGATTCTTTGCCGCCGCATTTGCCAGTCCTAGATGTAACGCCTGCACCAACAGCACCAGCGCGAGCAGACGACGCATCAGGTCAGTTCGCTACGGGCGCAACAAACGGATCGTTGTAGAACTGCGCGCCGATATCGAGCCATTCGGCGATCAATCGCAACTCCGCGGGAGACAAATAACCTGTGTGATCGAGTACCGGGTCATGAAAGCTACCGTCAAACATCCTGAAGAAAGTGGTCGAACCCGCAGCGCTGCCTGCAGCCATCGGCGGCGCCAAAGAGACGGGCACCATGATGGTCGTCGGCTGTCCGGTTACCGGGTCCGGAGGTCCGGGCGCCGGCACCAACAAGTCCTGCAGCACGCCCATATTAAGCGTCTGTGCATTATGTGCAAACAGAAGTTGCTCATACGAGGTAACGACCGTCGTGTCAACATTCGACGCCGTGCCGTTCAAGTCGAGCTGACCCTGAGGGACTTGCACCATCGCCATCGCGTTTAGCGGGTTGTGGCACACCGAGCAGGTGGTCGAGGTCATCGCCACGCCGTTGACGGTGTTGGTGCGGGTCGCGAGACTCCACACCGACTGCATAAAGAGCTGTTTCACCGGATCCATGTCGTAGTGAATCGTGATCCGGCATTGCGCGCTCCACGGCACGCAATTCGAATTGATCGGCGGCGATTCATTGAGTCCGGCCACGCCTGAGTAGGTGTACGAGAAGGCCGTATCCGCCTGCGGCGGCGTGGTGCCGGCCGTCCAGATGCCGTCGTAAACCACGTCTGAGCTCAATATTTGCGAGCAGGGCGTGGTGGCGCCGTTCGGCGTCTTGCCGTCGGAGGTACAGGTACTCAACGCGAGAGTTTGCGCCATCGTCGCGCCGGCATTCGTCAGGGCAATGGCCGGATTGGTGTTCGGGAACGGCGAACCCGTCGTCGGCGCGCCCTTGTTCACCGGGTTGGTCAAGCCGGCGCGGCCATGCGAGGTCATATTCACAGTGGTGTGACAGCCGTTGCAGGTTTTGGTTTCTCCGGGCATGACCTGCAGCCAGCTGGTGTGCTGGGCCGTGATGCGTTTGGCGTTCGCATCGATGATATCGATCGTGAACGGGACATTCGCGGGGACTTGAACCTGAACCGATCCATCGGGTTGGATCGGCGCATACCCTAGAATCTCCCGCATCCCCATGCCGGCCGGTCCAAACGCGGAGTTGTTGATCTTGCGCACCGTCTTGCCTGGAATCTCCACGGCTTTTTGTATTCTGATGAATCGATAGGGGCGGGTATAAAACGTCGCCTGTCCCGGGTCCGACACGCCGGCAATGTTGGGCGTTGCGGTATCGACGCCGTCGACGTCGTACACGCTGCTGATATCCAGCAAACCGACGCCGGCATTGGCCATGGTGGTGGCCTGGCCGGGCGCCGGCGCGGCATCGACCAGGATCACCGGCGCCGGTTTTCTCGGCTGCAAGATGACCGGTTCGACGACCATGGTACCCAGATCGGCGCTGAGCACCGGACCCAGGGTTCCCTTGTCCAGGTCGTAAATCCACAGCGTGTACTGCGGAGGCGCCAGCGTCACGTTGGCGCCCGCGGTATTCGAGGCCGTGCACAGGTTGGTGGTATTGGGTGTCACGGTCGTGTCGAGCACCAGACAGGGGGACCAGCTCACCAGCATGCGGTTGGTGCCGTCATATAACGGAAATACGGAGGCAAATCGGCCGCCCATGGAAGGCATGTTGGCGTCGGTGGTGACGCCTAGATCTGTGAGGCTGGTCTGCGCCGTGCCGGCGGCCCCGCCCGGCGTGGCGGGTTGGTGAATTTCCACGAAGCCTTGCGCATTGATCTGCACGATATCGCCGCCCAGCTGCGTTCCCAGGAACGGCCGCACGATGGCCACCAGCGTGCCATTGGCGAGTTCGCGCGCGTTCAGGAATTGAATGACGTTGTTGTTGGTGCCGGCGATGTTGGCGCCGGTGGCGTGACTGTTCGCACCATAGAAGAGTTCGAGGCCCGTACCGTTCGGATTGGCGCGATACAGGCTGATCTGGCCGCCGTTGGTCGACTCCCAACGTGAGAAAACCAGCTGGCCGTTGCCCAAAACAGACGGCGCGAAGTCATGGTTGGTGTTGAAACTGATCTGATGTTGTGCGGTGCCGTCGCCGTTCATCACATGCAGCAGAAAAATCGATTGTGAGCGGTCGTCGGTTTGCGCCTGGTACTGCGGCCGGCCCTCGTCAAGCAGGATGGATTGGGTCGCGAGCTGCCGGGATGAGGCGAACACGATTCTGCCGTCAGGCAGGTAGCGCCCGCCCACATCGTGGCCGGCGGTAATGCTGTCGTTGGTCAACTGCGTGATGGCCTGCGTCGCGGCGTTGTACGTATAGATGTGCCAATTTGGTTGGGTCACATCGGTGTTCGGCTTTTTGGGGTTCAAGGGCAGGCGCAGCGAAAACACCACAGTGGTGCCGTCGGGGGATACGTCGAGATCGCGCACGTCGCCCATGCCCTTGGTGATCGATCCGGTTACGTTCACTTCCGCGCCGGCCGCATTGGCCTGGCTGCGGATGTACAAATCCCCGCCGGTGATGGAAGTGATGAGATCGCGCGTGTCGATGTCCTTGGTCAGGACCGGCCGCTTGATGTACGCGAGCGGGAAATTGGTGATTCCGGGCGTCAGGGTCTGACCGCCTGCAACGCCGGGCGCATGACCGCTCGAGGCGCTGCTGCATCCGATCACGGCGAGCAAAGGCAACGCGATTGCCGCGAGCATCAGACCGTGACGGTGTTCACGCAGTGTGAAGATGTTCATATATGGCTACCTATCTCAAAGTTTCGGTTCAGCGATCTGCCGGCATGCGTGCGGCCGGCGTCATTGAACTTAATCGGTCTCATACGCGCATCTTCGTTCGATGCTCATACGCATACTGTTAACGCACTCACAGAAGAACTTCTCCATATCCGTTTCTCTGTGCACGCCGCGCTAGACCGTGCGGGAATCGAGGTCAGGATATAGGTCCACTATTAGCCCTCGGTACTGTCGCGAATCGCCGACGTCGTTCAGATGAGACATTACTTGAAGCCGAGGCGGCTGCGTATATTCGCAACCAAGTCGAACCCACAACTCACGCGAGTGGATGTGCATATGAAGAACGGGATGGAGAAACCAATGACGCAGAGTGCACGCCGTACAGCAGCGACGCCAAATCTTGTTGCGCGTGCGGTACGCGCAACCATCTGTGCCGGCGCCCTGGCGCTGGTCGGGGCAAATGCGATGGCAGCCGGCCCGAATGCGGACCAAGCGACGCGCATCTACAACCGTATCGCGGGTGTTCCGCCAACCGCCGCGCAGCTTGCGCAAATGACCGGTTCCGCGGATCCGGTAAGCGCGGCTTTGATCGCCACCAACGATCCGGCGTTCTACAACAACACCATCCGCAACCTCGCGGCACCCTGGACCAACCGAGACCAGTCGGTGTTCGTGCCGCTCAATGATTACACCGCCACCGTGATCGGCATGGTGAAGGACAATGTGCCCTTCAACACCCTGCTGAGCGCGGATTTGGTTTACGTCGGCGACGGCACGTCGGGCGAGCCGGCCTATTCGCCCTCGAACAACGCCATGTACGACGCGCTCGATACCAACAATGTCGATCTCAGTCAGCACCTGGTCTCCAAGATGCAGTCGTCGCTGACCGGCATCCCGGCTGCCGCCACCGCGGGCATCATGACCACGCGCGGTGCGGCCAGCGCCTTCTTCATCAACGGCACCAACCGGGCCATGTTCCGCTTCACGATGCTGAATCATCTCTGCAACGACTTGCAGCTGGTGATGGACATCACCCGTCCGCCGGACCGCATCCGCCAGGACGTGACGCGCAGCCCCGGCGGCGTGAGCACGCTGTTCCTGACCAATTGCATCGGCTGTCACAGCGGCATGGATCCGATGGCGCAGGCGTTTGCCTACTACAACTTCACCGCCACCGACCCGACCACGACGGACACCACGGGACAGCTCGTCTACACCGCGGGCCAGGTGCAGCCGAAATATCACATCAACAATACGAACTTCCCCCAGGGCTTCAACACCATGGATGACGCCTGGGAGAACCGCTGGCGCACCGGGCCCAATTACATCCTGGGATGGAACGCGACGCTACCCGGCAGCGGCAACGGCGCCAAATCGCTGGGAACGGAATTGGAAAGCAGCGCGACCTTTGCCAGCTGCCAGGTCACCCGCGTGTTCAAGGATGTGTGCTTGCGCGCCCCTAACAGCTCGGCCGACTTCACCCAGGTCAATTCGATGATTTCTTCGTTCCAAGCGCACAACTATTCGTTGCGGCAAGTCTTCGCTGAAGGCGCCGCCTACTGCATGGGGAATTGAGCATGAACGTTACTCGCATCACCGGCTTAGCAGCGCTCGTGGCCTCGTTTGCCCTCAGCGCATGCGGTGGCGCCGGCGCACCGACGACGACCAATCCGGCTCCATCGCAGAGCGTGACTGCGGACGCCTATACCGGCCCGCCGGCGGCGACCGCCGATGTCACCGCGTTCCAGGTCAACTTCTGGAACAACGTGCGCGTGCAGAACCGTTGCGGCCAATGCCACAACGCGACTTCGCCGGCGCAGATGCCGAACTTCGCGCGCAGCGACGATGTGAATCTCGCTTACGCTCAAGCCAACACCGTGGTCAATCTCGCCACGCCGTCGACTTCGCTCATCGTCACCAAGGTGGCCGGCGGCCATAACTGCTGGCTCGCCGACAACGGCGCTTGCGGCCAAATCTTGACCACCTGGATCGCGAACTGGGCCGCCGCCGCCGGCGCCTCGTCCGCCACCACGGTGCAATTGCAGGCGCCGCCGGATCAAACCGTCGGCCAGAGCTTGAATTTCCCGGCCGCCTATACCGAGTACCAGAACACGGTTTACACGCTCACCAGCAAGTATTGCGTGCGCTGCCACTCCACGACGGCCGACCCGTCCGTGGAGCAGTCGCCCTACTTCGCAGATCCTTCGCTGCTGGTCGCCTATCCTGCCGCGATCCCGAAGATCGACTTCACGGGCTGCGCCGGCGCCGGCGGCAACAACGGCGGCACCTGCGGCACGAATTCACGCTTCTATCAGCGTCTATTCATAGACAATCACAACTGCTGGGACAATTGCGCCGCGGACGCCGCGCTGATGTTGGCGCAGATTCAGGCCTTCGCCGCCTCGATCACGCCGGCGAACATCGATCCCAGCCTGATCACCAGCAAGGCGTTGTCGCTGACGCAAGGCACGATCGCGAGCGGCGCGAGCCGCTACGATGCCGATACCATCGCCAAGTACGAGTTCCAATCGGTGGTCAACAACACCACGTTCGACACCAGTGGTATCGATCCGTCGGCGGACCTGACCATCTCGGGCAACGTGACGCTGGCCGGCGGCTGGGGCATCAATGTCGGCGCCGGCGGTAAGGCGCAGGCAACGACCCAATCCAGCCAGAAGATCTACAGCATGATTCAAGCCACCGGCGAGTTCTCGGTGGAAGCATGGGTGGCACCCGCCTTGGTGGCCGCCGACAAGTCGTACATGGTCAGCTATTCGGGCGGCGACACCACGCGCAACTTCACGCTGGGACAGACCAACCAAGACTACGACTTCATGCTGCGCAATTCGAATACTGCACTGACCGGTCTGCCGCAATTGCAGACGCCGAACGCCGCGATGGCGCTGCAGGCATCCTTGCAGCATGTCGTGCTGACCTATGACGCCGTCAACGGCCGTCAGATCTACGTCAACGGCGTGCTGGTGCCGGTGCCCGACCCGCAGAAGGGCGGCACGATCTCCAATTGGGACAGCACTTTCGCGCTGGTCCTCGGCAACGAAGTGTCGGGCGATCGATCCTGGCAGGGACTCATCAAATTCGTGGCCATCCATAGCCGCGCCATGACGGCCGCGCAGGTCATGCAGAATTTCAATGCCGGTGTCGGCGAACGCTACTACCTGCTGTTCAACGTCTCGACAGTGACCGGCCTGTCGCAGGCCTACGTGATGTTCACGGTCAGCCAGTACGACAGCTACAGCTATCTGTTCTACCAACCCACGTTCATCTCGCTGGATTCGACCGTGACGCCGAACAACATTCCGGTGCAGGGAATCCGCATCGGCATCAACGGCACGATTCCGCAGGTGGGCCAGGCCTATATCCCGCTCAACACCACGATTACCTCGAGCGCCTATACGTCGCAGGGTGAAGTGCTGTCGAACATCGGTACCGTCATCGGCTTGCAGGCCGGACCGCTGACCGATCAGTTCTTCCTGACCTTCGACCGCCTGGGCAACCAAACCAACGTGGTGGTCGAGGCAACACCGACCGCACCGGCACCGGCGCCGGGCCCGGTGGCCTCCGATATCGGCGTCAAGACCTTCGCGCAGATCAATTCGACCCTGTCTACGCTCACGGGTGTGCCGACCAACAATTCAACGGTCAACGCGACCTACTTGGCGGTGCAGCAGCAGCTGCCGCCGACACCGACGCTGGAAGGCTTCTCCTCGGCGAATCAAGTCGGCGTCGCGCAGTTGGCGATTCAGTACTGCAACGTCGCCGTGAATACGCCTGCGCTGCAGACGGCGCTGTTCGGCGCGCCGTTGAGCGCCAGCCAGTTCACGACTCAGCCCGGAATTGACTCGGTCACGACCGCGATCGCGAACAAGGTGCTCGGCACCGGGCTGCACAGCCAGCCGAACGCAACGACGGTCACGACCGAACTCAGCACCCTGATTCACACGCTGTGCACGACGAACTCGTGCACGACGCTGCAGGGAACCAACGCCGTTGCCGCCGCCGCCTGTGCGACTGCATTCGGCAGCGCCGATATGATGATCAATTAAGCATCGGAAGAGGTCTGTTACTTATGAGCAAGAAATCAAAGGTGCGGGATCTGAACGAACCGTTCCGCCATCAAGACCATCCCCGGCCGCGCACGCGCCGCGAATTCCTCGCGCAGGGGTTCTTGACGGGCGCCGGCACGGTGATCGCACCGACGCTCGCCGGCATGCTTGCCTACCCGCGCGCCGCGAAGGCGACGCTGGCCTCTGACATTCAGGCGGCCGTGAGCGCCTGCGCCATCACGACCGGTGCCGGCAAAATCCCGTTCATCTGCTTCGACCTGGCGGGCGGCGGCAATATTGCCGGCTCCAACGTGCTGGTCGGCGGTCCCAAGGGGCAGCTCGATTTCCTATCGGTGGCGGGTTACAGCAAATTGGGGCTACCCGGCTCCATGGTGCCGAACGCCAGCGCCACGGGAAGCTTCGTGGATTCAAGTTTCGGTCTGCGCTACCACTCAGACAGCGCGCACCTGCGCGGCATGAAGCTGCGCGCCAGCGCCGCCACCATGGCGGGCACGACCGGCACGATCATTCCGGCGCTGTCGCAGAACGATACGAACACCAATCCGCACAATCCGATGTACGGCATTTATCAATTCGGCGCCCGCGGCGGCCTGTTGAATCTCATCGGTTCGCAGAGCTCGCAGTCGGGAGGCAATTCCATGGCTCCGCCCACCATGGTCATCTCCGAAGCGATGCCGACCAAGATATCCAGTTCGCAGGACAGCAAAGGCCTCGTCAGCACCGGACAACTCGGTACGTTGTTGCCGAATCCCGCCGACGTGACCAGTGTGCTCGAGTCCATGAAGCGCATCAGCGATGCGAAGTACTCCCAGGTCACGGCGTACACCGATCCCACGCTCAATGCCGCGGCTCTCGGGTCCGCGGGCATCCAGGCTTGCGGCTATACGAAGGCCGCCTATATCGTTGACCGGTACAACAGTCCTTCGGCGGTGAACCCCGACGTGGATCCGAACATAGTCGGGCCCAGCGGCATCTTCACCACGGCGGAGTACCAAGCGAACTCCGACTATCAGAAGACCGCGGCGATCATGAAACTGGTCATCGACGGCAATGCCGCGGCCGGCACCATCGAAATGGGCGGCTTCGACTATCACTCCGGCAATCGCATGGACGGCGAGGCAAAGGATTTGAACCTCGGCAATTGCATCGGCGCCGTGCTGGAATACGCATCGCGCGTCGGCAAGCCGGTCATGATCTACATCTTCACCGACGGCTCGCTGGCGAGCGGCGGCATGATCGACAGTTCGGTCGGCGGACGCGGCAAGGGTGTTTGGACGGCGGACAACCAAAACGTCGCCGCGACTTACTTCCTGGTCTTCAATCCCGCGGGTCGGGCCGTATCGGCCCAAGCCAATCCGGAGCTGAGCTTCCAGATTGGCAACTTCAATCCCGACGGTTCGCAGAACACGACGGGCAGCCCGGCGGGCAACAACGTGCCGAACCTGGTGCAGATGGTGGTGCTCAATTACATGGCGCTGCATAGCGCGAACGCCATCTCTCAATGGCCGACGCTGTTCCCGGCGCCGAACTTGAACAACACACTGGGTTCGGGCACGGCGCTGGAGCCGCTGATCGCGTGGCAGCCGCTCGCCGGTCTCGTGAACGGTCTGGTCGCGTAAACTGCTTCAAAGATCAAGGGTCTGACGGCAATGTCAGGCCCTTCCTTCCTGTCTCATTCCGGAGACATCGCCGCTCGGCTTGTAATATCTGCATGAGCAGTGCGCGTGCCGCGCAGCCTCGGCGCGCCAAGCTGCATGTCGAAGACTTTGCACGAATGTGCGCTAGGTCATATAGAAATCCAGTGAACGCGCAGTGGCTGCGTTGACACTTTGGCTTGCATTGTGCGATTTTGCATAAGGTCTGATCAGGGCAAACTCGCCGAAAGGCGAGGGCGCAAAGCTTCCGGTCTACGGGGTGTTCCTAGGACAGCGGGGTTACCAGCGTGATTGATGAATCGCGGCGCTTCGGCGTCATGTTAAGCGTTGCAGCGCATGCGTAGAGCATTGCTTGCCGGCGGACTGATGCTGGGGATCGCGGCGACCGCGGTGTCGATTGCCGCTGCGCCCAGCATCGTGGGCAAGCCGGCGCCTGATTTCGTATTGCGAGGGTTGGACGGCCGCAACCTGCGTTTGTCCGAATTTCGCGGCCAGGTAGTGCTCGTGAATTTTTGGACGCGCTCGGACGGCAATTCGCGCCAACAGATGCCCGCGCTCGATCGCATCAACATTACCTACCAGCGTGCCGGTCTGGTGGTGCTCGGGGTATCGGTGGACGAGGATTTGCGGCGCTCGAAGGAATTCGCCACAGCCATGAGCGTTTCGTATCCCATCCTGTTCGATACCGGGACCGAGATCGGCAAGGACTACTTCTTACAGAAAATGCCCATGACGATCCTGGTGGATCGCTCGGGCGTCGTGCGTTATGCGGCCGTCGGCTTCCGGCGCGGCGATGAACGTGTATATCTCGATCACATCCGTGAATTGCTGCGCGAATAAAAGATAGGTCAGTTATGAATCTCAAGCATCCAATTGTATCCGCCACAGTCTGCGCCCTGTTGTTGTCCGCGGGCCTGGCAATGGGCCAAACGCCGTCTCCCGCACCCGCGCCGACGACCGACGCGCCGCCGCCCGTAGCCGCTCCGACACCCGACGCGCCGCCCCCCGAGCTCAAGACCTTGGACCAGGAAGTTCAGGGCCTGAAGAAGGATGTGGTCGACTTGAACAAGGATTTGTTCGTGCTGCAGGAAGAATTGCTGTTTCCCGCCAACACCCAGGTCGCTCTTTATATATCGATGGATGTGGGCACCTTCTTCGCGCTCGACTCGGTGACGGTCAAAATCGACAACAAGGAAGTAAAGAACTATTTGTACACGGCGCGAGAGGCCGACGCGCTGCTCAAGGGCGGCGTGCAGCAGATCTATTTGGGCAATTTGAAGGTCGGCAAGCATGAGCTGGTCGCTTTCTTCACGGGCAAGGGCCCGGTCGAGCGCGGCTACAAGCGCGGTGCGACGATCAATTTCGACAAGGGCGTCGGCGCGAAGTATCTGGAACTTAAGATCACGGACCGTGTTCCCAAGCATCAACCTGAGTTCATGATCAAAGACTGGGAGTGATGTGCAAGGCGTGATCAACACACTGCGGCCGTTCTTCTTCGGCGGATTGCTGCTGGCAATGCCCGTGGCAGCCGTGCAGGCAAAAAACGTCAAGCCCGACCCCAACGGTTTGGCACCGCATGTGGTGCAGGATTTGTCCTACGGCGATGTGCTCTTCTACTTTTATCAGGACGACTACTTCGACTCGATTACGCGGTTGCTGGCGGCGCGGCAACTGGGGCGGGTGCCTCACACCCAGGAAGAAGCCGAGTTGCTGCTCGGTGGTCTTTACCTGTCGCTTGGCGAGCACGTCGAGGCGGGGAGAATATTTGAGGCGCTGCTCAAGAAGAATACTTCCGAGTTCGTGCGCAACCGCGCCTGGTTTTATCTGGGCAAGGTGTGGTACCAGCGGGGATATTTAGAAGAGTCCGAGCGGGCCCTGCGCCAGGTCTCCGACAAGATCGACCCGCGCATCAATGCGGAACGCTACATGCTGCTGGCGCAGCTGATGATGCGCCAGGGGCGCTACGACGATGCGATTACAGCGCTCAGCAGCTGGAAGGGCGCGCCGGACTGGACTGCCTATGCGCAATTCAATCTGGGCGTGGCGTTGGTGCGCAGAGACCGGCTGCAGGAAGCGATTGCCTACCTTGATCGGGTCGGTACGATGCAGACGCGCAGCGAAGAGCTGCTGGCCTTGAAAGACAAAGCCAATCTGGCGCTGGGATTCGCGCTGCTGCAGGCCAAACGCGCCGCGGAAGCAAAACCCATCCTGCAGCGCGTGCGCCTCGAAGGACCGTACTCGAGCAAGGCGCTGCTCGGGGTGGGCTGGGCGGATGCGGCCATGGGCGAATTCAAGCGCGCCCTCGCGCCCTGGCTCGAGTTGCGCAAGCGCAGCATGCTCGACTCGGCCGTGCAAGAGTCCTTTCTCACCGTGCCTTACGCATACGTGCAGCTCTCCGCGTTCGGCCAGGCGGCGGAGTTCTACAACACGGCCATCGAGTCCTTCGACAGCGAGCTGAAGCATATCGACGACTCGATCGAAGGGATTCGCAGCGGCAAGCTGCTCGACCGCTTGTTGAGCGACGACAAGAAAGACACCCTGACCTGGTATTGGCAGCTCAGCAATCTGCCCGATGCGCCCGAGTCGCGCTACCTGTATGCCCTGTTGGCGAGCAACGAATTCCAGGAGGGACTGAAGAATTACCGCGAGCTCAATTTCATGAGCCGCAATCTGGACGATTGGCGCGACGATGTGTCGGCCTACGATGACATGCTGGATACGCGCCAGGAAGCCTACAACCGCCGCGTACCCAAGGCCGATGCGGTATTGGCAGCGACCGATTTGGATGGGCTGACGCAGAAGCGCGTGGATTTCGAATCGCGCATCAACGAGATCGAAAAATCCAACGATGTGGCTGCTCTCGGCACGGCGCAGGAGCAGGAAACCTGGGCCCGCTTGAAGAATATCGAGGAGTATCTCGCGGCTCACCCAAACGATCCGGACCTGGCCGATATGCGCGAGAAGCACCGGCTCATGAAGGGTGTCATGTACTGGCGCCTGTCGGAGAGCTTCAAAGCCAGGCTGTGGAATGAGCGCCGGTCGGTCAAGGAACTGGAAGCCGAACTGAAGGAGACGCAGAGACGCGCTGTATTGGTGCGCCAGGCGCGCGTGGGCACGCCGCTGACCACGGGCGGATACGCGTCGCGCGTGGCGGCCATCCGAGCGCGAATCGATCAATTGCACGAGCGCCTCGCCGATGTCTCGGAGCGGCAAAATGAATTTCTGCAGCTGCTCGCCATCCGCGAGCTCGAGGGCCAGAAGCAGCGCATCGAGACCTACCAGGTACAGGCGCGCTATGAGCTCGCGGCGATCTATGACCGCACGTCGAACGGCCCGCCGGCCAAGCCGCCGACAGCGCCGACCGCTACGCCGCCCGACGGGGCGTCCCCGAACGCAGCCCCGAGCACGCCGCCCGACACACCGCCGCAGGCGAAGCCATGAAGGCCTCGGTCTCACAACTGACATGTGGCGCCGCCATACTGTTGGGCGTGCTTCTCGGCCCGTCGATGCTGTCGGCCGCGCCCAAAAAGCCGGCCACGATCAAGGACCTCGACAATCAGCAGGTCGATGTCAGCCCCGACCCGCCGAAGAACGTGGATTCGGCCAAGACCATGGACAGCTACAAGCGGTTTCTCGATTTGAATGCGGGAGATGCGGCCTTGCGCTCCGAGGCGCTGCGCCGCCTGGGCGATTTGAATCTGGAAAGCTCGGAATCCGAACGCATCGAGCGTGAACTCGCGACCAATGAAGGATTGCGTGCCACGGAAGCCATCCATTTGTACACGGCGCTGCTCAAGACCTATCCAAAGTACGAGCGCAATGACTCGGTGCTCTACCAGCTGGCGCGCGCCTACGAACTCAATGCACAGCCTGATCGGGCGCTGGCTTCACTGGATAGGCTTGTGGCGCAATATCCCAACAGCCGTTTCATCGACGAGGCGCAGTTTCGGCGCGGCGAGCTGCTGTTTTCGGACAAGGCGTACCCGAAGTCGCAAGCAGCCTACGAGGCGGTCATCAAGGACGGTTCCTCCTCGGCGTTCTACAATCAGAGTCTCTACAAGCACGGCTGGTCGCTTTTCAAACAGGGCGAGAATGAGCGCAGTCTGGATTCCTTCGCCGGCGTGCTCGATTCAGTGCTGACATCCAAGCGTGATCCCAACGCCTTGATCGAGATCGATACGTTGAGCCGGCCCAATCGAGAATTGGTGGAGGACACCTTCAGGGTGATGTCCATAACCTTTTCCTACCTCGATGGCCCCAAGACCATTCAGGATTTCGTGAGACACCGAAAACCGCGCCCCTACTCTTATCTTTTGTACGCGCGGCTGGGTGATCTTTACATGGAGAAGGAACGCTACACGGATGCGGCCGACAGCTACCGCGCCTTCGTATCGCAGGATCGCAATAACGAGAAGGCACCGCTGTTGGAAATGCAGGCCATCGAGGCCTATCAAAAGGGCGGCTTCCCGCAATTGGTATTGCAGGGCAAGAAGGAGTTTGTCGAAAACTACAGCTTTGGCACGGCGTACTGGCAGGGGCGCCAGCCCACGGCTGAGCCGAAGGTCGTGGCGGTGCTGAAAACCAATCTCAAGGACGTCGCGCAGTACTATCACGCGCAGGCACAGCGCACCAAAGATGTTGCCGATTATCAGGAAGCGGCAAAATGGTATCGCAGCTACCTTCGATCGTGGCCGGATGAGCCGGGTTCAGCGGTAACCAATTATCTGCTCGCAGACACGCTGTTCGAGAGCAAGCAATATCTGGACGCAGCGCAGGAATACGAAAGCACCGCCTATCACTACGGCGATCACGAGAAAGCGGCCGCCGCCGGCTACGCCGCGATCATCGCTTACGGGAAGCAGGAGGAAACCCTGTCGGGCGAGGCGAAAGCCACCCAGCATCTTAAGACAATCGACAGCTCGCTGAAATTCGCGCAAACCTTTCCTGCGCACCCGGAAAGCGCGCAAGTCCTGACCAAGGCCGCCACTGAATTGTACGCGGCCAAGGATTACCTGCGCGCCGTCTCCGCCTCGGAATCTTTGCTTGCCAAGCAACCTCCGGTGGACACTGCAAAACAGCGCATTGCGTGGACGGTGATCGGCAATTCGAATTTCGATCAGGGCGTATTCGACAAGTCGGAAGCTGCGTATACGCACGCTCAGGCGGTCATGCCACCCAACGATCCGGAACGGCCCGTGATCGTCGAGCGGCTGGCGGCGTCGATATACAAACAGGGCGAGCAAAAGAGCAAGGCGGGCGACAGCGCCGCCGCTGTTGACGATTTCCTGCGCGTATCGGCTCTGGCGCCCACCTCAAAGGTGCGCGCGAGCGCCGATTTCGATGCCGCCGCGCTGCTGGTGACGCAGAAGCAGTGGGATCGTGCGATCCCGGTGCTCGAGGGCTTTCGCCGCAATTTCCCGGAAAGCCCATTGCAAACCGATGTCACGCGCAATCTCGCGGTGGCTTATACGGCGGCCAACAAGCCCGGCCAAGCAGCCGTCGAATTCGAACAAATATCGCAATCGCCGAAGGAGACGCCGGACGTGCAGCGGGAAGCCACCCTGCAGGCGGCGGATTTGTACGACAAAGCCGGCAATACCCCCAAGTCGCGTGCGATGCTGGAAGCGTTCGTGAAGCATTTCCCGCAGCCGTTGGGTCCTGCGATGGAGGCGCGCAACAAATTGAGCGTGATTGCAGTAAAGGCGGGCGATTACAGCGGCCGCGACTACTGGCTCAGGGACATCATCGCTGCGGACCGGGGCGCGGGCGCGGTCCGTACCGATCGCACCCGTGCGCTGGCGGCGAAGGCCACGTTGACGCTTGCGGCACCGGCGCGCGAGGAGTTCAAGAACATCAAACTGGTCGTGCCGCTCAAGAAATCGCTCGCGGAGAAGCGCAAGGCGATGGAAGCCGCGCTCAAGGCGTACGAGGCGGCTGCCGATTATCAGGTCGCCGAAGTCACGACCGCGGCGACCTTCGAAAGCGCGGAATTGTACCGTCAGCTGGGCAAGGACCTGATGAGTTCCGAGCGCCCCAAGAATCTCAAGAAGGACGAATTGGAACAGTACGACGTGTTGCTCGAGGAACAAGCTTTTCCTTTTGAAGAAAAGGCCATCAAATTGCACGAGGTCAACGCCGCGCGCACGAAAGAGGGTACATACGACGAATGGGTGCAAAAGAGTTTCGCCGCCCTGGCGCAACTCAATCCAGGCCGCTACGCCAAGGTGGAGATAGGTGAACAGCAGGTTGAATCGATTCGCTAGTGCAGCGCTGCTGGCGCTGCTCGCCGGTTGCCACAGTGCGCCGACGCAGCCTGCGCGTGCGCCGGCTCCCCAGCCTGCTTCGGCGGCTGCAAGTGTGCCCCAGGCGAGCCTGGCCGCTGCGAGCGCGCCCAAGTCCGGTGCCGGTGGTTCAGCCGCTGCCGGTTCCGCCGCTGCGCTACCGGTAAATTCTACAAATATTGCCGCGAACGGCGCTGTTGTAGCTCCCGATACGACGCCGATACCGCCACGCGCGGCGCAGCAATACAGTCAGGCGCTGCAGCTGATGAAATCCAACCGCCATACCGACGCGGAGCTTGAGCTCAAACAGCTGGTCGTCGCGTATCCGCAATTTGCCGGACCGCAGTTGAATCTGGGATTGCTGTACTTGCAAGATTCACGGTTGCCCGAGGCGGAGGCTGCATTCAAGGCGGCACTGCAGGTGACGCCAAGCAACCCGATCGCGGGGGACGAACTTGGCATCGTAGAGCGTAAGCTGGGCAAGTTCGCGGATGCCGAGGCGGCTTACCTGGGTGCGATTGCCTCTGAACCAAATTACGCGCCCGCGCATCTGAATCTCGGCGTGCTCTATGATTTGTATCTATCGGAGCCGCAGAAGGCGCTCGAGCAGTTTGAGCGCTACATCGAGATCGCCGGCGAGAACAAGCAAGTCGCCGGCTGGGTGATTGAATTGCGCAAGCGCGTCGGGTCCCCGGCGCCGGCCGCCAAGAAGGAGGAGCCCGCATGAATACCTTCCGGACCTTAAGTGCGATCCTGCTCTGCTGGGCCATGAATGTGGCCTCTGCGCAGCAACCTGCACCCCCTTCGACGGAGGCTTCCAGTCCGCCCGCCGCGGCACCGGCCAAGCCGCCCAAAGCGACGGCTCAATCCGAAGCCGGGGAACCGCGTGCCAATACATCCCGATCGGCCACTGCCCAATCCGAGGCGGGCGAGCCGCGCGCCAATACCTCCCGATCGGCCGCTGCCCAAACCGAAGCCGGGGAGCCGCGCGCCAATACCTCGCGGCCGCCGGCCGCCGCCGGTCGTTCCGGCGCCGGGGCAGGCCAAAAGGCTCCTGGAGCTACGGATCGGCTGGAATTGGGGACTGCGACCGTTACAGGTGATCGCGAGCAGCCGAAGGTCATGTACATCGTGCCCTGGAAGAAGTCGGATATTGGCGACTTGGCCGGCAAACCGCTGAACAGCCTGGTGGATGAGATTCTGGCCCCGGTTGACCGGGACGTATTCAAACGCGAAGTCGTCTATTACAAGGCCGTACAGGCCGATAAGTCCCAAAATGGTGCACCGGGCCGCCCGTCGGACCAGGGTGAGAAGTAAGTCATAGCCGATTTTACGGAATCTGGTTGAATCGCATATTCGAAAGATAGAGTTTATCTAGGAGCGCGCAGATGAATTTCATGAATTCAGCAGTCAATTTCTTCAAGGACGGCGGGGTATTCCTCTACCCGCTGGCTTTGATCTTCGTGGTCGGCGTCGCCATCGCCATCGAGCGATACGTGTATCTGACCCGCGAAACCATTCGCAACCGCAGCCTGTGGGACTCGCTGGTGCCGGCCTTGAGCGCCGGAAACTTCAAACAGGTCGTGGGCCTTTGCCACAACTCCAAGGCCTCGATCGCCACCATCCTGAACTATGGTGTGGCGCGCGTCGCCAGCGCCCGTCGTCGCGATGACATCGAAAAGGCCATGGACGAGAGCCTGCTCGAAGTCATTCCGAGAATCGAGAAGCGCACTCATTATCTTTCGTCGCTTGCCAACGTCGGCCTGTTGATCGGGTTGCTTGGCACCATCACCGGCCTGATCGGCGCTTTCAGCGCCGTTGCAACCGCCAACCCGGCGGAGAAGGCGAGCCTGCTGGCGGCGGCGATATCGGTGGCCATGAACAACACCGCATCGGGCTTGTTCGTTGCCATCACGCTGCTGCTCTCGCACATGTTTCTCGAGTCGAAGACCACTTCGCTCATCGACAGTCTGGAGATTGCGTCGGTGAAATTCTTGAACTCGATTACCGAACGCCAGACCGACAAGTCGCATGAACCGGCGGCGCCGACGCCGTCGGTGCGAGCTCCGGCGGCCGCCCGCGGCAGCATCTAGCTCGAAGTGACAGCATCCTAGGTCCTTTTTCATGAAGTCAAAGAGTGCCCGCCTCGTCCGACGTAATCACGCCCGCTATCACCAGGGGCGCGATGATCTGAACATCGTGCCGATGATCGACATGATGGTGATCTTGGTGTTTTTCTTGATTTTCACCGCCGTCTTTTCCAAGACGAACATCCTGCAGCTCAATCTCCCGGCCAGCAACACCGCTCCTGTTGAATTGCCGAAGGGCTTGAAGCTCGAAGTGATCATTCGGCCCAACGATCTGGTGGTCAACGACCGCAATTCCGGTCCGTTGAAGGTCATTGACAACACGCCGAGCGGCTATGACCTGGAGCATTTGTCGGAATTCATGCGCCAGGTGAAATCTCAGTTTCCGCAGATGACCGACGCAACGATATTGCCCGGGCCTGCCGTGCCTTACGACGTTCTGGTGCAGGTGATGGACACGGTGCGCGTCTATCAAATTCCCACGCCGCCGTTCTCCAAAGCGGAGCTCTTCCCCGATATCGCCATCGGAGATGCGCCGACATGACGTCCTACCGCATCAAACGGCATCGAGAACGCAGGCATGGCGGCAGCCACTACGCGCTGATTCCCTTTATCGACATGATGACCATCCTGGTGGTGTTTCTGCTCGCGCACACGGCCGAAGTGGATATTCTGCCCAATACCAAGAATATTCAGATTCCGCAGTCGCTCTCGGAACGCAAACCGAGCGCTGCCGTGGTCGTCATGATCACCAAGGATTCGGTGTACGTGGACGGCGTTCTGGTGGGATCGTTGCAGGCTGTGGTCGCCAACCAAGGTCCGTTCTTCGCGCCCCTCAAAACGGCGCTGATGGCGCAAAACGACCGCAGTCTCCGCGGCCAGACCGATATCGCGAAACGCGAGGTCACCATCATGGGCGACAAGAGCACGCCTTACAGCGTGTTGAAGAAAATCATGATGACCTGCAGCGAAGCCGAATACGGCAAAGTGTCCTTCGCCGTGGTCGAACGCGAAAGGGCGGCGACTTAAATGGCAGCCCTGAATCCTGCAAGCCGCGTCCCGTCCGGTCTGGTGCCTTACTACCGGCGCTATGACCTGCCGTGGGCGCCATCCGAGGAGACCGAGCGGCGCTTTCGCGTCATTCTGCGCAATCTTGCCATTGTGTTCGCGATCATCGCCGTGATCATGCCTTTTCTGCCGCGCACCGAGCGCGTCAACAACACGGATTCGTTGCCCGAGCGCGTGGTGCAGCTGGTGATGGAGCCCCCGCCGCCGCCTCCGCCGCCACCGCCGCCGCCCAAGGAGAAGCCGGTTGAGAAGGTGCCCGTGCAGAAAACGCCGACGCCGCCGCAACCGGTCGATCCGCGCGTCAAGGCCTCCAAGAGCGGCCTGCTTGCGAATCTCGACGATCTCGCCGCGCTGCGCGACCAGATTGACCTGGACAAATTCCAGAAGAATCAGCAAAAGACCACCGATCCGGGCGACGTGACTCAGGTAACCCGCAGCATCATCAGCTCCAAGGCCGGCGGCACCAGCGGCGGCATCAGTTCGCCCACGAGCAGCGGACTTGCCTCAGGTTCCGGTTCATTGCGCGGCATTTACACGACCCAGGTAAAGGATCCCAACCTCGGCGCTTCGGGGCAGGGGGCCACCCGCGCGGGCGGCAGCGGCAAGGCCTCGCGCAGCGCCGACGAAATCGCGCTGGTGTTCACCAAGAACAAGGGCGCCATCGACGCCATGTACGCCCGTGCCTTGCGCGATAATCCCGCGCTGCAGGGCAAGGTCGTGATCGAACTGACCATCGCGCCGTCCGGCGATATCACGGCGGTGCGCGTCATTTCCTCGGAACTGCACGAGCCGGAATTCGAAAACAAGCTCGTCGCGCGAATTCGCCTGTTCAAGTTCGAAGCGAAGGACGTCGCGGCGCTGACAGCCACCAAACCCATAGATTTCTTTCCTGCAGGATGAACATTCAATCTGAAATCGAGTTCTTCAGCGACTTAGGCCTGGTCGACAAGGCGCGATTCATCACGCGTTTGATTTTCGAAATCGCGGAGGAAGCCAAGGTCGGCAACGGCGACGGCAACGATGCGGTGCGCTACAAGTTCGCGAATGAAATGAGCCAAAGGTTGGCGCGCTTTACCTACCAGCTGTTGGGCGAAGATGTGCAGCGCCCGCAAGATGATGTGGTGATCCGCATGCTGCTCGGTTCGCGCGCCGACAAGAACGCGCAGCGCATCATGCACAACGCGTATCGGCGGGTGCTGACCAGCTTTGAAAGCTTCGACACCACGGTGCTACTGAACCCGCACTAGTGCCTCGGCACTGAGAAATTGACCGGCTCGGATGGCCTAGGGGGATAGAAAGCTTCGAGGCACGGAAGAGAGCAGTGCCTCGAAACGTTCTATCCACCCAAGCCTTTCATGCGGTACGGTCAATTTCACGGTGCTCGAGGACGAGTTTCGAGTGGCCTGGAGCGCACTCGTAGGCCGAAAATCAGGCGGCGCGACCGTCGGCATTGTGATGTTGATCGGCCGCAGTTCTCGTCAGGATGGGTGAGAAGACTCAAGGCACTGCTGCCTTTCGTGCCTTGAGTCTTGTTACCCTCCGGCGACGCGCCTGGTTTCCTTGGACTGGTCGCTGTCGGTTTCGAATAGGTGCAGCAGCTGTTCGGCTGACTCGCGGGTGGTTTCCAGAAATTTCTTCTCATCGTCCTTCACGGCCTGCTGCTTGGCCATGGTTGCTTCATCGTGCACGCGAAATTGGTGCACAGTCTCCATGGCGTTGGATTTCGACAGTCCCAGTGATTCGAGGACCTGCACCGACATTTCGAGACTGGATACCAGGGTTTCGCGAATGACATAGCGCACTTCGAGATCCATCAGCCGAAAGGCGTGCTGGCGATTGCGCGCGCGCGCAAAGATCTTGAGGCGCGGAAAATACTGGCGGACCAGTTCCGCGGTTTTCACCGACGCCTCGACATCATCGATGGCGAGCACGAACACTTCGGCATTCTCGGCATGCGCGGCACGCAGCATTTCCAGCCGCGACGCATCGCCGTAGTAAATCTGATTGCCGAAGCGGCGCAAAAAGTCGACCTGGGTTTGATTGGATTCGAGGGCCGTGAAGGCAATTTTCTTCGCCCAAAGGATGCGGCCGACGATTTGTCCGAAACGCCCGAAGCCGGCAATGATGACTTTCGGATACAGCTCAACCGGCGTATCGAACGGCCGTCCGTCCGTCTCATTCGGCTTGAACGTCACGTCATAGAGGGCGAGCAGCACCGGACTCAAGATCATCGAGGCCGTGACCACCAGCACCAACAGATCGGCGGTCTGCGAGTCCATGATTTGCAGCGCGGCGGCGAGCCCAAACAAGACGAATGCGAATTCTCCGCCCGAGGGCAGGCTGATCGCCAAGCCGCGGCTGGCTCGGCGCGACAGTCCTGAAAATCGTCCGAGCGCCCACAAAACGAGGACTTTCAACACCACCAAGCCTACGGTTAAACCTATGATAAGAAAGGGCTTTTGGCGAACCAGCTCGAGATTTGCCGACATGCCGACGCTGATGAAGAACAAGCCCAACAGCAAGCCCTTGAACGGCTCGATATCGGCCTCGAGTTCGTGGCGGTATTCACTGTCAGCGAGCAGCACGCCGGCCAGAAAGGAGCCCAGTGACAGCGACAGGCCCACCTGGCTCACCAGCAGCGCGGTTCCCAATACAATCAACAGACCGGCGGCCGTGAAGGCTTCCGCCACTCCCGAGGCTGCGATGATGCGCAGCATGGGGCGCAGCACGTAGCGGCCGCCGATGATGACCGCGGCCAGGACGGCAATGAGCTTGATCACCAGCCATCCGCCCGGTTCCGCGGTCTTCGCCGAGGTCACGGCCAGCAACGGCAGCAGCGCCAGCGCGGGCATGACGGAGACGTCTTGAAAGAGCAAGATGCTGAACGCGGAGCGGCCAAATTGGGAATTGAGCTGGCCGCGCTCGGCGAGCAGCTGCAGCGCCAGCGCGGTGGAGGACATCGACAGGGCAAAGCCCATGACGAGCGCCGATTGCCAGGTCTGTTCGAAAACGAAATAGGCGACCGCGCCGACGCCGACGGTGGTCGCCACCACCTGAGCTGTCCCCAAGCCGAAGATCGACTTGCGCAGCACCCACAGTCTGGAGGGCTGCAATTCGAGGCCGATGACAAACATCAGGAGCACAATCCCGAACTGGGCGATATTCTGAGTGGCTTCGACGCTGCTGACCAATCCTAAGCTCGCCGGACCGATTATGATGCCGGCGGTGAGGTAACCGAGCACCGATCCCAGCTTGAAGCGGCGGAAAATCGGGATTGCGATAACCGCAGCGGCTAGAAATATAGCGATCTGCGCCAACAAGCTCATAATATTTCTCCGAGTTCTCCGTGAGAGCCTAGCATTATGTATCGCCAAAGCATCCAATTTCCGGTCAAAGACGCGGCGCTGCGCGAGGACGTGCATGCGCTCGGCGGTTTGATCGGCGAGACGCTTCGCGACCAAGGCGGGGAAGAGTTTTTCGAGCTGGTCGAAGGCGATCGTCTCGCGGCGATCCGGCGCCGCGAGGGCGAGACCTGCGGCGCGGCCGACCTTCTGAGCCGCACGACGGGCCGATCGCCCGCGGCCGCCACCGACCTCACTCGTGCATTCTCGCTTTGGTTCATGGTGGTGAACACGGCAGAAAAGGCGCACCGCGTGCGCCGGCGCCGCGAATACCTGAGCGATTCGAGCACCTCGCAACCGGGCGGCATCGCCGATTGCATCGGGCGCCTGCAGCGCTCCGGCGTTTCGCTGCAGCAGGCGCTCGAGCTCATCAGCACCATGAGCATCGAGCCGGTGTTCACCGCGCATCCCACGGAATCCACCCGCCGCACGATTTTGCGCAAGCAGCAGCACATGGCGCATGACCTGCTGGACCGGACCAACCCGGGATCCACACGCGCGGAGGTGGATACCCTTTGGGCGCGGTTGCGGCTGGAAATCACCAGCATCTGGCAGACCGAGGAGCACCCGCGCGAGGGCTTGACGGTTGTCGACGAGCGCGAGCACGTGCTGTTCTATCTGATCGACATTCTGTACCGCGTGGTGCCGCTGTTCTACGAGGAAATCGAGGCAGCGCTGGCTCACGCCTACTCGGTTCCGGTCGAGACGCTGGATGTGCCCAACATCCTGCGCTTCGGATCATGGGTGGGCGGCGACATGGACGGACATGCGGACGTGAATGGCAAGACCATTCGCGAAACGCTGCAGCGCCACCAGCAGGTGATCGTGTCGACCTATTTTTCCGAGTGCGGGCAGCTCGCGGAATCCCTGAGCCAAAGCGCCAATCGAGTGGCGGTAAGCGGCAAACTGGCCGAGCGCATTGAAGCCTATACGACGATATTGCCCGGAGCGAAGGCGCTGGCTCCGGCGCGGCACGATCGCATGCCGTACCGCGTATTCTTCGGCCAAATCAGCGAGCGGTTGCAGGCGAGCTACGAGGGGCGCCCCAACGCGTATCAGAGTCCCGACGAATTGCTGACCGATGTCGGATTGGCCGCCGAAAGTTTGCTGCAGAATCGGGGGCGTCATGCCGGATATTTTCTGGTGCGCAGGCTCATGCGCCGAATACGAACGTTCGGATTTCATCTGGCGACCCTGGACGTCATTCAAGACGCCCGCGTTCATGACGAAGTCATTGCGCAAGGCCTGGATCAGAAGACCTGGCCCGCGCTGCCCCCCGAAGAGCGTCTGCGTCAGCTGCGCGATTTTCTGCTGCGCGATCAAGGGCCGACGGCCTCGTTCGATGCCATGGGCCGGCGCAGCCTCTGGGTTTTCGAAGCCATTGCGCAGGCGCGCCACAAGTTCGGCGGCCGCGCAATCGGTGAATACATTGTAAGCGGCGCGCGCGGCCCGGAGGACATCCTCGCGGTGCTGCTGCTGGCAAGGTGGGCCGACATCACCGACAAGCGCACCGGCGAATGTCCGCTCGACGTGGCTCCGCTGCTCGAGTCGATCGATTCTCTGGAAACAGCGGGCGAGGTTATGCGTGCACTGCACGCCGAGCTTGCTTATCGCCGCCATCTTGAATCGCGCGGCAATCGCCAGATGGTGGTCATCGGCTACTCGGACACGAACAAACAGGGCGGGATCGCCGCGTCACGCTGGGCATTGCAGGTCGCGCAAGTTCAATTGCTGGACACGGCGCGCGCCATGGGAACGAATCTGTTGATTTTCCACGGCCGCGGCGGCACGCCGGCGCGCGGCGGCGGCCGCACGGAACATCTGGTCGAATCGCTGCCGAACGGTGCCATGCGCGGCGTATTGCGCCTGACCGAGCAAGGCGAAGTCGTCAATCAAAGCTACGGGCTGCGTCCCATTGCGATGCGTACGCTCGAGCGGACCTTTGCGTCGGTGGCGCTTGCCACGGCCAACGCCATGGAGACCGAGCCAATTGCCCCCGAACTCATTGCGGCCATGCGCACGATCGCGGCGCAAAGCCTCAAGGCCTACCGGGAGTTGGTGTTCGGCAGCCCGGAATTCTTCGAATATTTCCGCGAGGCCACCCCACTCGATGTCATCGAGCGCATGCACATCGCATCGCGTCCGGCTGCACGCGCGGACGGCAGCGGCGTGGCGGCACTGCGGGCGATTCCCTGGGTGTTCGCCTGGACCCAGAGCCGGCACATGTTGCCCGGCTGGTTCGGGTTCGGCAGCGGCGTGCAAGCGGCTCTGCAGCTGCATGGCGAGGAGGTGCTCACACGCATGACGGCACATTGGCCGTTTTTCAGCCATTTGCTCGACGACGTCGAGGCCATGCTGGGTCGGACCGATTTGGAGATTGCGGGCTACTATGACGCGCTGGCGCCGGACCGGCTGCGCAAACACGCAGAACCAATCGCCCAGGAATATGCGTTGACCTTGAGTCTGGTGCTGCGCTTGCGGGGGTCGGCCCGTTTGCTTGACAGCGATCCGACGCTGCAGCGGTCGATCAAACTGCGCAACCCCTACATCGATCCGATGCATCTCATGCAGGTGGATTTGCTGCGGCGTTGGCGCGCGACGCAGCGCCAGGATCAGGCTTTGTTTGTGGCATTGCGCTCGAGCATCAGCGGCATTGCGCAAGGACTTCAGGCGACGGGGTAGGGTTGGGAGGGTAAGAAGACTCACGACCCGAAGGCAACAGGGCCGTGAGTCTTCTTACACCTGCCCGCGAGTGTTTGAGCCGCTCAACATCACTGCGCCGGCACTTTACGGGCAGGCTCGCTCAAATTCACAGCGCCAAAGGACTAGCATTCCGGCACGTTGACCGCGAGACCTCCCTGTGAGGTCTCCTTGTAGATCGTGGACATATCCAGGCCCGTTTGGCGCATGGTGTTGATGACCTGGTCGAGCGACACTTTGTGCGAACCGTCGCCGCGCAATGCCAGGCGCGCGGCATTGATGGCCTTGACCGACCCCATGGCGTTGCGTTCTATGCACGGGATCTGCACCAAGCCGGCAACCGGATCGCAGGTCAGTCCTAGATTGTGTTCCATGCCGATCTCCGCGGCATTTTCGATTTGCTCGTTGCTCCCGTGCAGCGCAGAGACCAAGCCGGCCGCGGCCATGGAGCAAGCGACGCCGACCTCGCCCTGGCAACCCATCTCCGCACCCGAAATCGACGCATTCTGCTTGTACAGCATGCCGATCGCGGCTGCGGTAAGCAGAAAGCGCACGACGCCGCCGTCGTCGGCGCCTGCCTCAAAGCGCCGGTAGTAGTGCAGCACCGCCGGTACAATGCCGGCGGCACCGTTGGTGGGCGCCGTCACAACCTGTCCGCCCGCCGCATTTTCTTCGTTCACAGCGAGTGCGTAGGCATTGACCCAATCCAAGGCGTGCATTGGGCTCAAGGGGTCTCCGCTCATGAGTTGCCGGTATAGCTTCGGCGCCCGGCGCCGAACGCCCAGAACGCCCGGCAACAGACCTTGCGCATCGAATCCCCGGCGCACGCAATCCTGCATGACTTGCCAGATGCGCAACAGGCCCGCGTGCACTTCGGCGTCGCTGCGCCAGGTGCGCTCGCGAGCCAGCATCAGTTCGTGGATCTCCAGGCCCTGCGCCTTGCCGAGTTCGAGCAACTGCTCGCCGGAGCCGAATTCGAACGGTGGCAGGCGGCGAATTGCGCCGGCATTCGTTTCCGCCCCGGCCCGAATCACAAATCCCCCGCCGATGCTGTAATACTCCTCGCGCGCCAGCAGCTTTTGTTCCGCATCGTGCGCGGAGAAGCGCATGCCGTTGGAATGGCCGGGCAACACCTGATCGGTGTGGAACAGCAGATTCAACGGTTCGTCGAAATCGATTTCGTGGCTGCCTGCCAAGCGCAGGCGTTTGGCATTGCGGATCCGCTGCAGTGCGGGCTCGACGGCGCCGGAATCGATGCTGTCCGGGCTCATGCCCTCGAGGCCCAGCAGGATTGCGCGGTCCGTGCAATGGCCGCGGCCTGTGAGCGCCAGGGAACCATAGAGCTGCGCCGAGACCTGGGCGGTGCGGGTCAACAAATCGCGCGCGCGCAAAATCTCCGCAAAGTCGCGCGCGGCGTTCATGGGTCCCATGGTGTGCGAGCTGGAAGGACCGATGCCGATCTTGAAAATATCGAAGACGCTTAAACTCATGGCCGCATAATACAATGCTAAACTTGGCGCATAACAAAGTGTTTCGCTGGCCGATAATTCAACGGAGTGTCCCATGATTCGCAATGCACTGATTATTGCGGCGTCGCTCACCGCGTCACTCGCGCTTTCCGCCTGCATGCACGAACCTGCCGCGCCGAACGCGGGCAGCGCGGGCGCGATCGCGGCCGCGGTCGCCGACAGCAACCGACCCGACGCCGATAAGTTGCGCGATGCCAACCGCAAACCGGCGCAAACGCTCGAATTTCTCGGTGTGAAGCCGGGCCAGCAAGTCGCCGAACTGCTGCCGGGCGGCGGCTATTTCACCCGCATATTCAGCAAAGCGGTTGGTCCTTCGGGTCATGTGTATGCCTTGGTGCCCGAGCGTCCCGCCAACGCGCCTGCGGACCTGCCCGATCTCGCCGCAAAAGTGAAGGCGATTGCCGCCGATCCGAACTACCCCAATGTGACGGTGGTGATACAGCCGCTGAGCAAGCTGGTGACGCCGGCGCCGGTGGATCTGGTATTCACGGCACAGAATTACCACGACCTGCACAATTTCCCGGTCGATGTCGTGGCATTCAACAAGACCATTCTGGATTCGTTGAAGCCAGGGGGCTTGTATGTCGTTTTGGATCATTCCGCGATCGCCGGTTCCGGACTGCAGGCGACGAAAACCCTGCACAGAATCGACGCCGATGTGGTGAAGCAGGAAGTCACGGCAGCCGGATTCGAGTTCGTGGGTGCGAGCGATGTCCTCGCGAATGCCGGCGATAGCCGAACCGCCATGGTGTTTGACCCCTCGATCCGCGGCAAGACCGATCAGTTCATATTAAAATTCCGTAAGCCCAAGAAATAGCCGCCTTGAGGGGACGGTCTCGTCGGCCCGGGCTCGCCCCGGGGCTGGATGAGCGGCTTCAAACGAACTCTGCGGCTTATTTCCTGTCAACTGGGAGGGCTGTATCACGTTGAATTGCAGAGGGACGAGAGGGTTTGAACGCATGAAATTCGCAAAACATCCACGCCTTGCCCGCGCCTTCGCGGGGGCTGTTCCGGTCGCGCTGTTGGGGCTGCTGAGCGCCTGCGTAACGCCTCCGCCGCGCACCTATGCCGTGCCGGCGCCACCCCCGCAGCGGGTGTTCGTCTATCCCGCCCATGGACAAAGCCCGGAGCAAACCGAGCGCGATCGCTACGAGTGCCATACCTGGGCGGTACAGCAAACCGGCGTGGATCCCAGCCGCGCGGATGCCAGCGCATATGAGCGCGTCATCGTGCAACCCTCCACGCCACCGGGAGCCAACACAGCCGGCGGCGCCGTTGCGGGCGCCATCATCGGTGCGATTATCGGCGGCCCGCGCAATGCCGGCGCCGGCGCCGTGCTCGGCGGGGCCACCGGCGCCATCATCGGCTCAGCGGCCGACGCAAATGCGCAGCAGCAAGCACGGATGACACAGCAGCAAATCAACGAGAGTGCGGCGGAAGGGCGCGCTCGCGCCGATTCTTATCGACGCGCAATTGGCGCGTGCCTGCAAGGCCGCGGCTACACGGTTACGTAAGGAGCAGGCTCGTGAAATTTACCGCCTTAAGTGTTTCGATTCTGTTGTTCGCTGCAAGCGCCGCGCAGATGGCCGCCGCAGATGAGCACGGGCGACCCGAAGCGCGCGCCGAACGCGGTCCGCAAGGCCGGGGCGACCAGAACCGAGGCGTTCCGGGACGCGCGGGTTTTGACGGCCGCGGACAGGTGCTGGATTCGCGCTACAACCATGGTCGCTACTACCCGCCGTTCGGCACGGTCAGGCCGGGGTTGCCGGAAGGGTACAGGCCGTACTACCGGGGGCGAGATCGGTTCTATTTCAGCGGCGGAATCTGGTATGCGCCGAGCGGGCCTGGATTCGTCGTCGTGCGTCCGCCGTCGGGCCTGGTCATTTCCGTGTTACCGCCTTTTTACTCGACCGTCTGGTTCGGCGGCGTGCCTTACTACTATGCGGATAACGTGTACTACACCTGGCAGCCCGACCAGAATGGCTATGCTGTGGTCGATCCGCCGGATAATGCGGATGAGCCTTCCGCGCCCCCCGACGCCGCACAACAGGACCTGATCATTTACCCCAAGAACGGGCAGTCGAAGGACCAACAGGCGGCTGACCAGTTTGAGTGTCACACCTGGGCCAAGGGTCAGACCGGATTTGACCCGACACAACCGGGTGGCGGCGCGCAGGGCGGCGCGGCCATGAATCGCAGCAATTACAACCGGGCCATGTCGGCCTGCCTGCAGGCGCGTGGCTACCAGGTTAACTAAACGTTCGGATCAGTGGGTGAAGTCCTACGTGAGCCGCTGCGTGACGCCGACTGCAACACCGTTGTCCGTGCGCCATGATTCAGTCGAAACATGAATGTTAGAGAGTTTGCGATGCACACAATTCAAGGCAGCGTCGAGCAAGAAAACGACATCGATGTCGTTCGCTTGGGGCTGGATCTCCCGGCCGCGGCCGTCAGCGCTTTCGAAGACATCAAACGAAAGTTCACCAACAAGCGCCAGTGGCGCGAGTTCGTGTCCGCGGTTCAGTCGTCGGTGAATTATCCGGCTGCGATCGGTACGCTGTATCCGGCCGCGATCAATACGCTGCGATCCGGCACCAAGTGGTTCAGCGACGGATTGGCACAGGCTTCTTCCTGCCTGGTGCGAACGCTCGAAGCCGCGCGACGCCGCTAGGCCACGCGACGCCGGTAGGCCACGCGTCGCCGCTAGCCGCCGCGAGTTGCTCGAGGCCGCCAGTGCCTCAGTTCCAAAAGCGCCTCAATTCCGCGGGCGACTCAGTTCCGATACGTGATGGTCAGTCCGATGGTGCGCGGTCTGAACGTGTACTGCCGCTCAAGGGACGGAGCGTCGCCCGGGTAGATGGAGAAATTGTAATTGGTCACGGTGTGCGTGTCGGTGAGGTTGTCGACGAACAGGGCCGCCTGCCAGCCGCCGAAATTCATGCCGGCGCGCGCCGAAGCCAGATTGGTTGACGACAGCGTGTAAAACGACGCGTTGAATTGCTGGGTCGTCGGATCTTGAGCCGCGGGCGGCCACTTGTTGCGGCTCTGGTATTCATCGTCAACGCGCACGAACGCGGGGAGATTGAACAAGTTGAACTTATATTCCAACCCCAGCGTGAAGGTGAAGGGAGCCCCCGGTTGCCCGGGCGGCTCGCCGCTTTGGCCGACGATGGCATCTCCTTTGGAGACGATGGACTGGGTTTCGACGTCGGAGAATTTTGAATCCTGCGTGTAGCGCGCGCTGGTATAGCCGGCCGCGATTTCGGCCGTGAAATTATCGGTCAAGGCGATCTCAGCCTGAATGTCGCCGCCCTTCGCGACGGCGGTGCCCAGATTCGCGATGAAGGTGATTTGGCATACCGGCGGCAGAACGCTCTGCTGAATGTTGTTCCAGCGAATGTAGTAAAGGCTGCTGGCGATTTTTATGCGGTTGTCGATATTATTTTTCGAACCCACTTCGAAGCTGTTGACGGTATCGGACCTGAAGGTCGGGGGCGACTCCGTAATGCCAAAATTTGCGAAGTCCGTCGCACACGCCGCCTGCGGCACGGGATTGTTGGCGCCGCCCGGGCGAAACCCCTTCGCATAGGTGGCGTAGAACAAATTTCGCGGATCATATTGGAAAGAGAAGCTTGCTTTGGGCGTGAATGAATTCTCCGTTTGCGAGACATCCACCGTCTGCGGCGGCAGGAACAATTGCGGGCCGCCCGTCAACGAGTCATTGGTGAATTTGATCCTCGAGTAGCGCGCGCCCAGCGTCAGCTTGTACTGATCGGTGAAGCTGTAGGTGCCTTCGGCGAACAGCGCATACTGCTTGTCGGTTGCCCTGGTTTGCAAAAAATAGGAATCATTGGGGAAACGCGGATCGTACTCAACCGGCAGGCCGGTGTTCGGATCCACGAACCAAGCCTGATAAGGCAGGCCGGTGGCTGCCATCGACAATTCATTGAGCAACGGATCGTGAATCTGTTCGAGATAGGTCTGCCGGTTGACGCTGAAGAAAACCCCCGTGGTCCAGAACAGCGGCGAGGTCGCATCCGCAGACTGCAGGCGAATTTCCTGGGTGATGTTTTGCTGTCCATTGTCGATGGAGTTCGGCGAACGATAGTCGGTTGCGCCGGCGGGCAGATGCAATCCCAAATTGTCCAGCAACGGATACGGCGTGGAAGCGGACGATCCATCCGCGTTGAGAAACACGCCGTGCTGATAAAACCCGAGGTTATAGAGCGTGCCCTCGTAACCGGTTTGTTCCTTGCGATGAAAGTACGAGGTGTTGGAGATGAGCCTCGCGAAACCCAAATTCCCTTCAATCTTCATGGACGCCAGGTAGAACCGATCAGGATCGGAGCGCTGGTCCGGGTCGGCGCTGGCGAAATCGTTGCGGCTGGGATTTGAATACAAAGGCCAGTAGTCCTCAACCTGGTTTCGGTAGCGGTCCTGGTAATAGATGCCGGGTGTAATCGTCCATTGCTCCGAGGGCGCATAGATGAATGCCAGCCGATACAGCACGGTCTGATCGAAGTTGGCATTCTTTTGCACGGTCGCGAGGGACACTGGATCAATGAGATCGATGTAGCCGCCGTCGCGGCGGTACCAAACCGTCAAGCGCGCGCCCAGCGTGTTGTCGATCAGGGGTCCGCCCGCCGCAATGCCCCCTTCATAGTTGATCGATCCTCCTTCGGTGTAGGAGACCTCTTCGCGGCTGTAAAAGCTATTTTTGGTGAGGCTGGGCTGGGTCGTGATGTAGCGCACGGTGCCGCCCTCGGAACCTGCGCCGAATAGCGTGCCCTGCGGCCCGCGCAGTACCTCGACCCGGTCGATGTCGAATGCCTTCGGCAGGGCATCATCGGGGTTAAACGCGGTACCGCGGATCTGGATCGGCGTGTCGTCGATGTAGATGCCGGTGGTGCCGGCGCCCCCGGTCGAGGCGATGCCGCGGATGGCGATGTTGTTGGTTCCCGAATTGTCGACATTCACGCCGGGCGTGAAGTGCACGATGTCCTGGAAATCCTTGATGCCGCGAAGATCCATGGCGTCCTGAGTCAGCGCCGTGACACTGATCGGCACCTTGCTCAGGCTTTCCTCGCGGCGCGTCGCCGTGACGGTGATTTCCTGCAAGGGTCCGCTGGTATCCGCGGGCGCCGTGGTATCGGCGGCGTATGCCGAGCCTGCGCACAAGGCGGCCAGTGCGCCGCAGATCGCCCCGACCTGATGTAGCTGGGTGCGGCCGCATGGCAAACGACGTGGTACTCGGGCTTCTGACATGTTGCATCCCCAACTTGTTTCAAGCGCATGCCGCGCGACGTTACATATACATTGCAACATATCGGCTTGACGGTTGAAAGGGCGGCGCGGCGCTGCCGGCGATTCCAAGGCCCGGCGCAGCCCAAGCCACGCCAAGCAACAATTGTGGGATCATGTGGCCATGAGCACCACCATGGAGCGTCCCCGCGCTAAGTCGCTGAATCCCTTGCTGGCCTTGTGGCCGTTTCTGCGCCCCTATCGGTTCATGATGATCGGCGCCTTTTTTGCGCTGTTGATTGCCGCGGGCGCGCAATTGGCATTGCCTGTGGCCCTGCGGCAGCTCATCGATCATGTATTTGCGGAAAAGGACTTGGGAACCATCAACAAATGGTTTCTGGGGTTTCTCGCGGCCGCGGTGATCTTCGGTGCGTTTGCCGCCCTGCGTTTTTACATGGTGACCTGGGTAGGGGAGCGGGTGGTGGCGGATTTGCGCAGCGCCATCTACCGGCGCGTGGTGCGCATGGACCCAATGTTCTACGAGACCACGCGGGTCGGCGAGGTGCTGTCGCGTCTGACAGCCGATACCACCTTGGTGCAGGCCATCGCGGGCGTCAACTTGTCAATTGTGCTGCGATCCACCTTGAGCCTGATCGGTGCGCTGGTGTTGATGGGCCTCACCAGCGCAAGGCTGATGGGCGTGATTCTGCTGATGATTCCCGTCGTTATCGTGCCGCTGATTCTGACCGGCAGGCGCGTGCGCGGCTTGTCGCGCGCATCCCAGGATCGAATCGCCGACACCAGCAGTCTCGCGGATGAGACGCTGAACGCGATTCAAACCGTGCAAGCTTTCACGATGGAGGAACTGCAAAGCGAGCGTTATGCCAAGGCCGTGGAGGACAGCTTCGCGACCGCCGTGCGCCGCACGAAGGTGCGCGCCGCGCTGACCGCGATCGGCGTGATGTTGGTTTTCGGCGGCATCACTTTTGTGTTGTGGCTCGGCGCGCGCCAAGTGCTCTCCGGCACCATGTCGGGCGGACAGCTCGCGCAGTTCTTGCTGTATGCCGCATTCGTCGGCACGTCGGCCGCGGCGCTCACCGAGATGTGGGGCGAAATACAACGCGCCGCGGGTGCCATGGAGCGCTTGAGCGAATTGCTCCAGGCTCGACCCGTAATCCGCGCTCCAGAGCGGCCGCTCGAGCTGCCCGCGCGCGTGCAGGGCAACATCCGCTTCGACAACGTCACCTTTCACTATCCATCGCGGCCGCAGCAAGCCGCGCTCGATAATTTCAGCTTGGAGGTGACGCCGGGCGAGACCATCGCATTCGTGGGTCCATCGGGCGCGGGAAAGAGTACGACGTTTCAGCTCCTGCTGCGCTTTTACGACCCGGACCTGGGACGCGTTCTGATCGACGACAGGAGGCTCGCGGATCTGCGGCCGGAAGACATCCGCGCGCAGATTGGTTTGGTGCCGCAGGACACCGTGCTGTTTGGCGCGAGCGCGCGCGAGAACATTCGTTACGGGCGCCCCGCGGCCAGCGATGCCGAGATCGAGGCGGCGGCGGTAGCGGCGGCCGCGGATGAGTTTCTGCGCAAATTACCGCAGGGCTATGACACGTTCCTCGGCGAGCGCGGCACACGTCTATCGGGCGGTCAACGCCAGCGGATCGCTCTGGCACGCGCCATACTCAAAGATCCGCCGATCCTGTTGTTGGACGAAGCGACCAGTTCGTTGGACGCGGAATCGGAACGCTTGGTGCAGCAGGCCCTGGAAAAGCTGATGCAGGGCCGCACCACGATTATCATCGCGCATCGGCTTGCGACCGTGCTCAAGGCGGATCGCATCGTGGTGATGGATCACGGCCATAAAATTGCCGTCGGCACGCATGCCGAGTTGCTGTTGCACAGCCCGTTGTATGCGCGCCTCGCGGCCCTGCAATTCGCCGCAGCCTCCCCGGAGGCGCTGGAGGTTGCATCGACTTGAGGGCTTACTTGACCAGACCTTCGGCTCTCATCGCCTCCTGAACTTTCGGCCGATGTCCAATGCGGGATTTGTACTCGGCCAGCACCGGCCATTTGCCCAGGTCAATTTTCAAGAACCCGGTCCAGTTGAGCACGGTGAATAGATAGGCATCGGCCGCCGTGAAGGCATTTCCGAGCAGATAAGTCTTCTTGTTCAAGTAGCCCGACAGCCAGTCGAGTTTCTTGGCCAAATTCGCCATGAAAAATTCCTTCATCTCCGCGGAATTGGCCGGATTGAACAACGGTGAGAATGACTTGTGAACTTCGGAGGTGATGTAATTCAGCATCTCCATCAGCTGGTAGCGTTCGAATGTTCCGGCGCGTGGCGCCAGGCCCGATTCGGGCTTCAGATCGGCCAGGTATTGAACGATGGCCGGCCCTTCGGTCAGCACCCGACCGTCATCCAATTGCAGCGCGGGCACCGCGCCCTTGGAATTGATCGTCAAATAGTCCTCGCCGGTTGCGGTCTTCTTGGTTTTTGAGTCGATCTTGACCATGGTTACGGGCACGCCGGCTTCCAACGCGACGATGTGCGGCGACAGCGCGCAGGCACCGGTGAAATAGTAAAGGTTCATTGCAACGTCCTTAGTGTGGGGCAGGAAATGATACTACGCGCCTCGCTGCGATGAAGCCGTCCGCATAGGGCTGCGCAAGCAGCGAGTCGACGCGTACACGGCCGCCGTGCGAGGGCGCGTGCACGAATAGCTGACGATCGAGCGCAATGGCGACATGCAGTTCCTTGCCGGATAGATGCATGAAAACCAGATCGCCGGCCTGCAGTTCCGCGCGCTCCACCTTCAAGCCGACTTCGAGCTGCTCGGCGGCGGTACGAGGCACGCGGACTCCCGCGTTGGCAGCGGCGTAAAAGACCAGGCCGCTGCAATCGAAACCACCAGGCTGGGAACCGCCGAACCGATAGGGCTGGCCGATCATGGAGGTGGCACTGTCGATCATGACTCGCGTCTGCGAGGGTTTCTGCTCGGCCGCGGATTCAACCGCCGGAGCGATTTCGGCCGGGGGCGGGGTCTCGTGCGAAGTCCGTTGCGACGTTGTCGCGCAGGCGGCCAGCATGAGCGAGCTCAAGGCCGCGAGAGCCGCCTTGTTCAGGACCGCGTTGCTGATACCGTGGTAGCCAGTGCCGCTCCCACGATGCCGGCTTCCGCCCGCAAGGTTCCGACGCATAGACGCGCCTCGCAATGCAGTTTGTCCATGAATTTCTCCGGTTCCTCGGTGATGCCTCCGCACAAAACGATGAGATCGGGCCACAACAAAGAATGATATTCATTGATGACTACATTCAATTCGCTCGCCCAGGCGTCCCAGCTCAAATTCCGTTCGACCTTTGCCCGCCCGGAGGCGCGTTTCTCGGATTCGCTTCCGCCGACCTGCAGATGGCCGAATTCGGTGTTCGGAACCAGGCGGCCATCGACAAAGAGTGCGCTGCCGATACCGGTACCCAGCGTGAGCAGCAACACCGTGCCGGGCACACCGCGCGCGGCGCCGTAGCGCAATTCCGCGAGCCCCGCGGCGTCTGCATCATTGATCGCGATAACCGGGCGCTTAAGATGCCGGCCGGCCAATTCCGCCAGCGGTTGACCGATCCAGGCCTTGTTAAGATTCGCCGCGGTGCGCACGATGCCGCTGCGGATAACGCTGGGAAACGCCAGGCCGACGGCGTGATTGCCGGGAATATTCGAGACGACCGCGGCGAGTGCGCCGAGCAGCGCTTCAGTGGAATCCTGCGCCGGTGTCGGCGTGCTGAATCGTTCGCCCGCGAAAGCCCCGGTGTCCAAATCGATTAACGCACATTTAATGGACGAACCGCCGACATCAACGCCGACGGCCAAGGATGGAGTTCTCAATCCGAGTGCCGCATTGTGAGGTTTGCCCCGCCTGGCTGATAACGACCCTATAATAAACCCTAATATGGACTCAATTGACACCCAATTTGCCACCCGGCGAAACGTTGCTTTGCAGCCCGGGACTTTGCACGCGGCGCTTTTGGACCGCCTCACCAGAACCCTGGGAAAAAACGTCGAGTCCGCAACGCCGCGGGATATTTACGATGCACTGTCGCTGGCGGTTCGCGAGGAACTGACGCTGCGCTGGTTGGCAACGCAACGCCGCGTGGCGAACGCGCACGTCAAGCGGGTGTGCTATTTCTCGGTCGAATACCTGCCGGGCCGCTCACTCATCAACGCGCTGTCCAGTTTGGACGGGGATCTGGTGCATGAAGCGCGCACCGTTTTGCGCGGCATGGGTCATGAACTCGAGGACATCGCGGCCCAGGAAGTCGATCCGGGTTTGGGCAATGGCGGCTTGGGCCGGCTGGCAGCCTGTTTTCTGGACTCGCTGGCGACGTTGCACTACCCGGCGGTCGGTTACGGCATCCGCTATGATTACGGAATCTTCACGCAGGTCATTGGCGCCGACGGCGGCCAGCGCGAAGCCGCCAGCAGTTGGCTGCGGCTGCGCAATGTTTGGGAGACGCCGCGCGGCAACGCAGGCTATACAGTACGCTTCGGCGGGCGCACTGTCGCGCCCGGCAATGCTGCGGTGGGCGAGGCCCACAGTTGGGTTGATACCAATGACATTTACGCCATCGGTTTCGATCAACTGATTCCCGGAAACGGCGGGCCCACCGTCAATCACCTGAGGCTCTGGTCCGGCCGCGCGATCACGCCGTTCAAGCTCGAGTCTTTCAATGCCGGAGACTATGCCGCAGCGGTTCAGGATCAACTCGAGGCGAAAAATCTATCGCGCGTGCTGTACCCCGACGATTCGACGCCGCAGGGTAAAGAACTTCGGCTCAAGCAACAGTACTTCTTTGTGAGCGCAAGCCTGCAGGACATACTGGTGACTCATTTGAGCGAGGGCCGCTCGCTTGCTTCGCTGCCGGACTCCATCGCCATTCAATTGAACGACACCCATCCCGCGGTGGCGATCCCCGAATTGATGCGGCTGCTGGTCGATGAGCACGCTTTGTCCTGGGAGCAAAGCTGGGAAATCACCCAGGGCGTCTTTTCGTACACCAATCACACGTTGCTGCCGGAAGCGCTGGAGTCGTGGCCGGTGGCGATGTTCGAGCGTTTGCTGCCGCGGCATTTGGAGATCATTTACCTGATCAACCGGGATTTTCTGCAAACCGTGGCCACGACTTATCCCGATGACCATCAACGTCTTCGCCAGCTATCCATCATTGACGACGGGGGCGGCCGGCGTGTGCGCATGTCGCACCTCGCCATCGTCGGCAGCCACAAGGTCAACGGCGTCGCGCAGTTGCATTCCGACATCATGCGCAAGTACGTGTTCCGCGATTTCGCGCAGATGTATCCCGACCGGTTCATCAATGTGACCAACGGAATCGCAGTGCGGCGCTGGCTCAAGCAATCGAACCCCGGGCTCTCCGCACTGCTCACGCAGCACCTGGGTCGAGCGTGGGAAAACGATCTCGAGGAGCTTGGCCGGCTGGCCGGTGCCGCCGATGACCCGGAGTTTCGGCGCCAATTCCGCGGCATCAAGCGTACCAACAAGCAGCGGTTGGCCGACGAGGTGAAGCGCCGCAGCGGACTGGAAATCAGCGTCGACACATTGTTCGACGTGCAAGTAAAAAGAATTCATGAATACAAGCGTCAACTGTTGAATCTCTTGTATGTCGTGACTCGCTATCAAAGGATCCGCCAAAATCCGCGCGCCGAGACGGTGCCGCGCACCGTGATTTTTGCGGGGAAGGCGGCGCCCGGCTATGCAATGGCGAAATTGATCATCAAGCTCATCAACAACGTGGCGCGTACCATTGACGCGGACCCTCTCGCACGCGGCAAGCTGAAAGTCGCATTTTTGCCTGATTATGATGTTTCCTTGGCGCAAAAGATCATGCCCGCGGCGGATTTGTCGCAGCAGATCTCGACCGCCGGGATGGAAGCCTCGGGGACCGGCAATATGAAGCTGGCGCTCAATGGAGCACTCACGATCGGCACGCTGGACGGTGCCAACATCGAGATACGCGATCACGTGGGCGCCGAAAACATGTTCATTTTCGGGCTCACCGCTGACGAGGTGGCGGCGCGTCGTGTTGCGGGTTATGAACCGGCCCAAGTGGTTGAGGGAAACCCGGAGTTGAGAAGCACGCTGGATCTCATCGGTTCGGGATTTTTCTCCGCAGGCCGTCCGGACGATGCGAAACCCGTGATCGACCGGTTGTTGAGCCACGGCGAGCCGTTCCTGGTGCTGGCCGACTACGCCGCGTATGCGAAGGCGCAGGATCAGGTCGATGCGCTGTATGCACTGGAAGACCAATGGAGCCACAAGGCGGTCATCAACTGCTTGAACATGGGATACTTTTCGAGCGATCGAAGCGTTCGCGACTACGCGGACCGTATTTGGGCGGTGAGGCCGGCGATTTGAAGGCCCCGCGGAATTGACCATCAATACCGGTACACCAAGGCCGCTCGGCGCGACTTGGACCAAGCAGGGCGTCAACTTCGCCCTGTTCTCGAGCCACGCGACTCGGGTGGAGGTCTGCCTTTTCGAGCCCGACGAGGGCGCGGAAATCGCACGCTACGATTTACCCGGCCGCACCGGGGACGTCTGGCACGGACTGATTTCCCCGCGGCACGGCAGCCCGGGCACGCACTATGCGTTTTGCGTGCACGGGCCCCAAGATCCCAATAGCGGCCTACGCTTCGATGCGAGTGTGCCGTTGATCGATCCTTACGCGCGCGCGCTTTCGAGCCGGCTGCCACTGCGCGCCTGCGTCATAGATCCTGCGTTTCATTGGGATGGCGACAGGCCGCCGACGATACCGTGGCGCGATACCGTCATTTACGAACTGCACGTGAAGGGGTTTACGCGGCTGCATCCCGCGGTACCGGAGAAATGGCGCGGCACTTTCCTCGGACTGTCCGTGGCGCCGGTGATCGAACACTTGAAATCGCTCGGCGTGACGGCCGTGGAATTGCTGCCCTGCCAGGCCTTTATCAGCGAGCCGTTTTTGCGCGACCGCAAGCTCGACAACTACTGGGGTTACAACCCGATCGCCTGGTTCGCCCCCGCGAACAACTATGCCGTTGACGATGCCGTGCTCGAATTCAAAACGATGGTCAGGGCACTGCACGCCGCGGGAATCGAAGTCATTCTGGATGTGGTTTTCAACCACACGGCCGAGGGCAATGAGACCGGACCGCTCCTGTCCTTGCGGGGCATCGACAATCCGGTGTACTACCGCCTCAATCCCGCGGACTTGCGCTTTTACGAGAACTTAAGCGGCTGCGGCAACACCGTCAATTGCGAGCACCCGCGCGTGCGTGCGCTCATCATCGACTGCCTCAAGTACTGGGTCGAGGAGATGCATGTCGACGGCTTTCGCTTTGATCTGGCAACGGTGTTGGGGCGCGACGCCGGCGGGTTCAACGCCCACGCCGCCCTTTTCAAGGCGCTGCGCGCCGAGCCCGCACTGGCCTATGTCAAGCTGATCGCAGAGCCTTGGGACTTAGGCGTGGGCGGCTACCAACTCGGGCACTTCCCGCCAGGCTGGTCCGAGTGGAACGACCGCTACCGCGATACCGCACGCGCATTCTGGCGCGGCGATGGCGGGAAACTCGGCGAGTTTGCCGAGCGCTTCGCCGGCTCGAGCGATCTGTTCCGGCACAATGGGCGCAAGCCGACCGCCGGCGTCAATTTTGTCACGGCGCATGACGGCATGACGCTGAACGATCTGGTGTCCTACAACGAGCGGCACAACGAGGCAAATCTCGAGAACAATGGTGACGGTCACCACAACGATTTGAGCTGGAACTGCGGCGTTGAGGGGCCCACCGACGATCGCGCCATCGTCAGTCTGCGCAAAAGACAAATGCGCAATTTCCTTGCGACCTTGTTTCTGTCCCAGGGAGTGCCGATGTTGCAAGCGGGCGACGAATTCGGGCGCACCCAGCGCGGCAACAACAATGCCTACTGCCAGGACAATGAAATTTCGTGGGTCGATTGGCGCTTGCGCAGCACGAATCACGACTTGCTGGAATTCGTGCGGCTCCTCGGGCAGTTGCGCCGGCTGCATGTGGAATTTCGCCGCGAGACGTTCTTGAAGGGCGCGGCGTCGCGAGCGGGAGTCAAGGACGTGACGTGGCTAAACGTTCGCGGTACCGAGATGACGCAGAGTGAGTGGCAGGATGCGAATCAGCGCACCCTGGGCATTTGGTTTGGGGAGCGCAGCGGTTCGCTCGAACACCTGCTGCTGTTGGTGAACGCGTCGGATTCCGAGCAGTCGTTCACTCTGCCCGCCGCACCGGCGGACGGACCGTGGATTTGCCTGTTCGATACTGCGGCGGAGAGTCTGGCACCCAACAGTCTCGGTGCCGTCCGCAGCTATGCGCTCAAATCCCGCAGCGTTGCGCTGCTGGAGTGCTGAATCGTGGATCAGGCATTGATCGAAAGATTGGCCCAGTTGCGCGGTATCGGCGACGCCTACCATAACTATCGGGGCGAGTTGCAGCGCTTCAGCATGCGAACCAAGACCGGCATCTTGGGTGCCATGGGCTGCGTGCTCGACGATGACAAGGAGATTGCCGCCGAGATTGCGCAGCTCGAAGCCGCCCGGTATCGCAAATTTCTGCCGGCCGTGGCTACGGCGCGGGGTGCAAGAATCGGCTTTGATATCAATGTCACCGCGCGCGAGTTCGGCGGCTCGATCGTATGGCGGCTGCTTTTCGAGAATGGGTCCCGGCTCGACGGCGTCATCTCGAGCGCCGATTGCGCGGAAGTCTGGCGCGGCGATGTGGCAGGATCCTGGATCACACGGCGGCGCTTCGATTTGGCGGTGGACTTGCCGCCCGGCTACCACGAGTTCGAGGCGAAAATATCCGGCGGCGCTGCCGATCGTTGTCTGCTGATCATTTCACCGCCGAAATGTTTCGAGCCCCCGGCAATCGTCGCGGGTCGCCGACTCTGGGGCATCGCGGTGCAGCTGTATACGCTGCGCTCGCGGACCAATTGGGGTATCGGCGATTTCAGCGATCTGGAGATGCTGATTCGCTGGATGGCCTCGTGCGGCGCAGGCTTCATCGGCGTAAATCCCCTGCACGCGTTGGCGCCGGCGGATCCGGCAAGATCGAGTCCCTACAGTGCTTCCAACCGGCATTTTCTGAATGTTCTGTATCTTGCCGTCCCGGCAATAGCGGAATTCGAGCAGTGCGCGGCGGCGCGTGCGCGAATGGCCGAGCCGGAATTCGCGAACCGGCTGCGGGCCTTGAGGGAGCAGCCGCTCGTCGATTATCGCGGTGTCGCGGACGCGAAATTCGAAATTCTTGCGCTGCTTTATCAAGACTTTCGCGACAGACACCTGGCGGTGCGCAGCGAACGCGGCCGCAGCTTTCTCGATTTCGTCGCCCAGCGCGGAATGCCGCTGCAGTTGCATGCGCGGTTCGATGCGCTGGACCGCCATTTTCGCTCGACCAGTGGTACGGCATCCGGTTGGATGAACTGGCCTCAGGAGTATCGCGATGTGAATGGCGGCGCGGCAGCACGCTTCGCGCTCGAACATTCCGCGGAAGTCGAATTCTTTGCCTACTTGCAATGGGTTGCCCATGAGCAGTTGGTGCGCGCGCAAGCATTGACGCGCGAGCTCGGCATGCCGATCGGGCTGTACGGAGATTACGCGGTGGGCGCCAATCCGTCGGGCTCGGAGACTTGGGTAAGCCCATCGGGGTATTGTCTCGGTGCTGAAATCGGCGCACCGCCCGATCCTTTGGCGCTGAAAGGCCAGGGTTGGGGGATACCGCCGCCGGACCCGGCAGCCATGCAGGCGCAGCGGCTGCAGGGATTTGTGCGGCTGATCCGCGACAACATGCGCTACTACGGCGCGCTGCGCTTGGATCATGTGATGTCGCTATTCCGGCTGTGGTGGGTTCCGGCCGGATGTCCTGCAACGGCAGGCGCCTATGTGCACTATCCGCTGCAGCAGCTGCTCACCGTGTTGAGTTTGGAAAGCTTGCGCAGCTCCTGCCTGGTCGTCGGCGAAGATTTGGGTGTGGTGCCGGACGAGATGCGCCAGGCGATGCCGCAGTTCGGTCTCTACCACTACAAGGTCCTGCTCTTCGAAAAAATTTCCGGACGGTTTCGCCGGCCGGAGGAATTCGAGAGGTCGGCGCTGGCCGCGGCAACCACGCACGATTTACCGACCCTGCACAGCTATTGGGAGGCACGCGACATCGACCTTCGCCGTCGCCTGAACCTGTTTCCCAGCGCCGAAATCGAAGGCGACGTTGTGCGCGAGCGCGACCATGATCGCGAGATGCTGCTGTCGGCCCTGCGGGAGCAGGGACTCGATCCCGCGCATCCGCGCGCTCCGCTGGAGCCCTATACCCCGGAACTCGGCCAAGCCCTGCATTTGTACCTGGCGCGCTCTTCGACCGCCCTGGTGGCGCTGCAAATCGAGGACCTGTTGGGAATGGTCGATCCGGTGAACGTGCCCGGAACTGATGCCGAGTATCCAAATTGGCAGCGCAAGATCACGGCATCGATCGAAGACATCGCGGCGCGTGGCGATATCGCCGCACGCCTTGCCGAGATCAACCGCGCCCGGCTCACGGGGAATCCTCAGCCAGGCTAGGCTCCTAGTCCCCCGAGTAGACCGGCTTCGACGCGGCCTGAGCGCGCGCAGCCCAAATCCACACAAAGCCGCCGACGAGCACCGCCACGGGCAGAATCTTGATGGCTTCCTGCAGTGAGAAGGCGTCCGATAGCGCGCCGACCAGCAATGGCGACAGCGCGTCCCCGAGCAGATGAATGGCGAACACGCTCAGTGCGATTGCGGTGGCCCGCTCACTGGCAATGACAAGATTGATGATGGCGGCGTTGATGGGACCCGTGGACAGGAACAAACAGAGTTGCGCCGTCACCATGTATGCCGTGTATAGCGTCGTCGAGGTGGTCGTCAGGGCCAACCACACAAACGGCGCCGCGATGAGCGTGGTAACCGCCGAGAGCCACAGGTACGCCTGCCGCGAATTCTTCGCAAAATAATCGCCCATCCAGCCGCCGATAAATGTGCCGACGAACCCCGTGACGACCACGATGGTGCCGAAATTGACGGTGGCTTCGCCACGAGGGATGCCGCGTACGCGTTCCAGAAAAGCCGGCATCCAGTAAGCCAGGCCGCCGAGGGCAAACGTGTAGGCGGCGTATCCCAAAACCGTGAGCGCATAGGGCTGGTTGCGCAGCAGCCGCCCGTACGTGATCCACGCCTCTTTGCTGATGTTGGATCGCGGCGTCGCCGCCGCTGCCTGCGCGAGTCCGGCAGCCTGGTCTTGGATGCCGCGCGGCGGATCGCGCAGCAGCAAGCACATCGCGGCGAGCAGCAGTCCCGGGACGCCGGCGACGAAGAATGCCGTGCGCCAGCCGTAATGTTTGTCCACCAGTCCGCCGACGACATAGCCCAACGCTGATCCGACCGGGATGGCGCAAAAGAATATCGCCATGACCCGTCCGCGCTGACGCACCGGAAAATAGTCGGACAGCAGGCTTGGTGCGATCGTCACATAGGCCGCTTCGCCGACGCCCACGGCAGCGCGAGCCGCAAACAGCGTGAGGAAGTTGACCGCAAATCCGGACAGAGCGGTCGCGAAACTCCAGCAGGCCACGCCGAGGGCAATGAGCCGCGGCCGCGATCGGCGATCTCCGAGCGCGCCGAACACCGGGGCGAGCAGGGTGTAGACCACCAGGAAGCCCGACATCAGTGAGCCTAAGTTGGTGTCCGAGAGTCCAAGGTCGGAATGCTTCAGGCTTTCAAGCACCCCGGAGACGACATAGCGATCGAGGTAGCTGAATAAATTGATGAAGGCGAGAATGGCCAGGCCGGCATTTGCCGAAGCCAGCCAGGAGTTTTGTTTTTGTTCGACCACGCCGAAGTATAGTAGCGATCCAGACAATTGCACGCGCAAGCGCACTGCCCGTCATATCGAACGTAACATATTGATTTATATAGATTTTAGGAGAATAATTTGGCCAAGCCGAACTACCGACACGCAAAAAAGCAAAAGGAAGCCGCTCGAAAGGCTCGGCAAGATGCCAAGCAATCACGCCGTTCGGGGGCGCCCGATGTGCCTGTAGAGCCCGGGCCTGCGAAACCCGGCTAATGAGCGCGGCGTATCACTCACCATGGATGGATGAGGATCTCTCAATTTTTCGCGATGCCGTCGCCCGCTTCGTCGAGGCCGAAATGGTGCCCAACGAGGAGCAGTGGCGCAAGCAACAACACGTCGGCAAGGACATCTGGCGGAAAGCCGGGGAGACGGGACTGCTTTGCACCGACATACCTGCGGAGTACGGAGGAGTGGGCGGCGATTTCCGCCATGAGGCGGTGCTCTATGAGGAAACGGCGCGGCGGGGTATCACCGGCTTCGGTCAAGGCGTACACAGCATCTGCGCTCACTACTTGCTCAACCACGGCACTGAGGAGCAGAAGCGCCGATTCTTGCCGCGCATGGCGAGCGGCGAGCTGATCGGCGCCATCGGCATGTCGGAACCTGCCGCCGGTTCCGATCTTCAGGGCTTGAAGACGCGCGCGGCGCGCGATGGCGACAGCTACCTCATCAACGGATCGAAGATATTCATCACCAACGGCTTTCTCGCCGGACTGATAGCAGTGGTTGTGAAGACCACGCCGGGCGAGGGCGCAAGAGGTACATCCATCTTCATGGTGGAAACGGCGAACCTGAAGGGATTTCGCGTTGGACGAATTTTGGACAAGATGGGAATGAAATCGCAGGACACGGCGGAGCTCTTTTTTGAAGACGTGCGCGTGCCCGCCGCCAATTTGCTGGGCGGCAGCGAGGGTCAGGGGTTTTATCAACTCATGGGGGACCTGCCCTACGAGCGCGCGCTGATTGCGGTGTCGGGTGTCGCCGCGATGGAAGGGGCGCTCGCCGAAACGATTCGCTACGTCAAGGACCGCAAGGCTTTCGGCAAAACCATCGCCGAGTTTCAGAACACCAAGTTCAAGCTGGCGGAACTTGCGACCAAAACGCACATCGCGCGCGTTTTTGTGGACGATGTCATCGCGAAGATTGTGAGCGGGACGCTCGATACCGTCACGGCATCGATGGCGAAGTACTGGATTACGGATACACAGCAGGAAGTGCTCGATGAATGCGTTCAATTGCACGGCGGTTACGGATACATGAATGAATATCTCGTGTGCCGCATGTTTGCGGACGCCCGTGTGCAACGCATCTATGGAGGCACCAACGAGATCATGAAAGAATTGATTTCGCGCGCGCTTTAGGGGTCGCACGAAACCCTGTCGCTCGCCGGCGACGGAATCGGGCGCATTACGCGGACTTCACAGATCTTTTCCTGTTTAATGCTTCTCAGGCGGCCTTGAATCGCACGACAATAGGGTTCATGCGGGACCTGAATTTGAAAGTGTTTGCCGTGCCGCTGATTCTGGCGCTCCTCGCGGTGGCGGCCTGCAGCAACGGCGGCACGGTTGTAACGATGACCGCGACCGCATCGACGGATCCCTTTATTGTTTATCGCGTGGGACTCGCGTCGGTTCAACTGAAGACCTTCAGCGGCAAGACCGCGACCATTCTCCCGACGGAAACCACTGTAGATTTTACAAAAACGCTCGATCTCAGCGAGCTGCTCGGCGCAGCGACCATCGCGAAGGGCACCTATGTTGCTGCGGTGATTACGCTTGACTACAGTGCGGCGCAGATCATCTATGACGATGGCAGCGCTGACGGCGTCGCGCTTGTGCCGGTGGACGGCAACGGCAAAGCGTTCGGCCTGGTGTCGGTCGGCGTGGCGCTGGATCCCGGTGATCCTATTCGCAGCGCCGCCAAGCAGGCCGAACGCTTGTCGCTGAACTTCAATCTGGCGGCGTCGAATCTGATCAATCTGAGCAAGAACACGGTCACGGTCACGCCGCTGATCGCGGCGAGCGCCCAGCCCATCGACTCCAAACAAGTGCGCATCCGCGGTCCTCTGATCGGCGCCAGCGGCTCATTTTTGACGTCCGGCGTGATGCCCTTTGAGAGCAGTACGGCCGGGCCAGGACAGCTATCAATTGAATGGAGCGACACGACGACCTACGAGATCAATGGTTTTGTCGCGACGGGCAGCGCGGGCCAGGCGCAGCTTGCGGCACTGCCGGCGAATACATTGACCACGACGTTCGGCACGCTCACCATCACCAACACGGCCGCCAATGCCATCCCAACGACGCCGACTACACCGGCTGCACCGACGACGCCCACGACGCCGACGATCCCGACCTCGCCCACCAGCACCGCCACCTCGAGTGTGACGTTCGCGGCGTCGCAGGTTTTGGTCGACGGCGCTGTACAAGGTGCGGGATTGGGGCAGTTGTCGGGAACGGTGTCGGCGCGCAGCGGCAACACGTTGGGAATCGAGGACGCGACCCTGATCCAGGCGGGCGGCACGGTTACCTTCCTGCCCGGCACGAGCATCGTCAATGTTGGTCCCAACACCCTGGTGACATTCCTCGGTCAGGGTGTCGCGGCTGCAATCAGCTCACAACAGCTTTCGATCGGATCAGTCATTGAAGCCTTCGGCACCGAGAGCAATACCAGTACCGGACAAATTCTTCTCGATGCCAGCGCGGGCCGCGTGCGCCTCGATCTTACGTCAGCTTCCGGTTCCGTGACCGCACAGGGCAGCCAAGTATTGACTCTCAATCTGGCCGTGCTGGGGGGCCGCGCGATCAGCGCCTTCGATTTCGTCGGCAGCGGTGCGACCGCGAGCCAGTACGGGGTGAGTACAGGCGCGCTCGACCTGACAAATTCGATCGCCGGGGCGCCGGTCATCGTCACCGGCTTTCCAAATGAATTTGCAACCCCGGCACCGAATTTCACGGCCACGACGCTGCTCGATCCGACCACCATTCAGGCGGAGCTGGTGCTCGATTGGAGCGGCGGCACGGCGGCGCCGTTCAGCTCTTTCGACAGCTCTGCGATAGTCGTTGACGTGGCGAACGGCAGCATCGGTCTGCGGCACGAGATCCAAATCGGATCGGATATCGTCAACCTGGTTGGATTGTCATCCAATCCATCGATTACGCCGGCGACCAGCTCGAGTACGGCGAGTACGGTATATTCCATCGGGCATGCATCGTCGTTTACTGTCGAGAACTTCGAAAGCTATGGCGCGTTCATCGCGCAGTTGCAGTCGGAATTGAACGGCACCACCCTGGCGACCGGGATGACGGCGGTGGGGCAATACACGGCGTCGACATTTGCTTTCTCTGCTACGAGCATTACGCTGTTTCTGAACGATTGAACGACCAAGGCATCGCGCTCATGGGGTAAGGATTTTTGAGATCTAGAATTACCCGGCGCGATTTGCTGCGGGCGACACCGCTGCTCGTGCCGACCGTTTGGCCCAGACTGGCATGCGCGGCGGGAGCCCCCGCCGTATCCCAGCAGGCCTACTATTACGCCTACGTCGGCACCTATACGCCGAATGGCGGCGGCATCTATTTATTTCGGGTCGATTCAGCCACGGCGGCGCTCACACAGCTGCAAGTCATCGATGACATCCGAAATCCAACCTGGCTGGCGGTGAATCCGGCACAAACCCGCTTGTATGCGGTCAGCGAGATCGACAACTACCAAGGCACGCACAGCGGCGCGATTGTCTCGTATGCGATCGACAACGATAGCCTGCAGATCAAGCGACTGGGGGCGGTGAGTTCCGGCGGCACCACGCCGGCCTACGTCAGCGTGCATCCGTCCGGAAAATTCGTGTTCGCCGCGAACTATGGCGGCGGCAGCGTCGCCGTATTTCCGGTGGGACCTGATGGCGCACTGGGTGATGCGACGGACGTGCGGCCGAGCGTGGGCCCGCGCCATCATGTCCGGGCTGCAATTGATCCGCCCGGACAATTCGCGGTCAGCGACCACGACAGTCCCCATTTGCACATGGTCGCGGCCGACCCCAGCGGACAATTTGTCGTCGCGAACGATGCGGGGCTCGATCTTACGTTGATCTGGCGCTTCGACGCGGGCGCCGGGAGATTGCTGCCCGCCCAAGTGCCCGTGGTTACGGCACCGCCGGGTTCTGCGCCGCGACATTTTGTATTTCATCCCAATGGGCGGGTGTTCTACAACCTGTATGAGCATGACGCCAAGGTAGCGGTCTATGACTACGATGGATCGCGGGGCGCGATGAAGCTAAAGCAAGTGCTGCCGAGCCTGCCGCCGAAGTTTGCCGGCAGCAATCTTGCTTCTGAAATTCTCATCACCGCGGATGGACGATTTCTGTACGTCGCGAATCGCTTGCACAATGCGGTATCGATTTTTGGCGTCGCGGCGGACGGCCAATTGCGGAGCATTTCGGAGGCCTGGGTGCACGCCGACTCGCCCCGGAGTCTGTGCATAGACCCGACCGGCTCATTTCTTTACTCCTGCAATCAGCGCGGCGATTCGATCACTTCATTTCACTTGAATCCGGCGACCGGCGGACTGACCTTTACCGGTCGATTCGAAGCCGTAGGAAGCCCCGCCGTGATGACCATCCTCAAGCGGCCCTAATCCGAGATATACTCAAGTGCTGATGCGCTCGCGCGAACACGGTTGAACAGTATGGAAATCGCAATGATTGGTCTTGGCCGCATGGGCGCGAACATGGCGCAACGATTGATGCGCGGCGGCCATAAAGTCGTGGGTTACGATCCGGCGGAAGCGGCCCGTGCTTTGCTGGAAAAGAACGGCGCGCAAACCGCCGCCTCGCTCGAGCAGATGGTCGCAAAACTCAAGGCGCCGCGCGTAATCTGGCTCATGGTGCCGGCCGGCGCGATTACCGACAGCACCATCACGAATCTGGTGCCGCTGCTGGCGGCGGGCGACACCATCATCGACGGCGGCAATTCGAATTATCGCGATACGCAGCGTCGTGCGGCGACGATTGCATCGCGCAAAATTCAGTATGTCGACTCCGGCACGAGCGGAGGCATTTGGGGATTGACGGAAGGCTACAGCCTGATGATCGGCGGCGATGAAGCCGCGGTCGAACGGCTGCGTCCGATTTTCGAGACGCTGGCGCCGGCCAAAGATCAGGGCTGGGGCCGGGTCGGTCCGGTGGGCTCGGGTCACTACACCAAAATGGTTCACAATGGCATTGAATACGGCTTGATGCAGGCCTACGCCGAGGGCCTCTCGATCCTGCAGCACAAGGCAGAATTCAAGCTTGACCTGCATCAAATCGCCGAAATTTGGCGCTATGGCAGTGTGGTGCGATCCTGGCTGCTGGACCTGACCGCCGCCGCGCTGGAGAAGAACCCCACGATGGCCGGCATCGCTCCCTACGTGGTCGATTCCGGCGAAGGACGCTGGACGGTTGCCGATGCCATCGAATTGGGCGTCTCGGCTCCGGTCATCACATTGTCGTTGCTTGAGCGTCTGCGCTCGCGCGACAACGATTCTTTTACCGACAAGCTGCTGGCGTCGATGCGCAATCAATTCGGCGGTCACGAAATCAAAAAAGAGTGAGAATTCTAGTAGTCGGCGCCGGCGCCATCGGCGGCTATTTCGGCGCGCGGCTCATTGCGGCGGGCCGCGATGTCACGTTTCTGGTCAGGGAGCGCAGGGCTGAGCAACTGCGCCGCGATGGTTTGGCGGTGAGGAGCCCACTGGGCGATCTCAATCTGCCCACACCGATGCTGGTGAGTGCAAAGGATCTCGGCGGCGACTACGGCCTGATCATCGTCAGCAGCAAATCCTACGACTTGGAGAACTCAATCGATGATTTCGCCCCCGGCATGGGCCCGAACTCGCGCGTGCTACCGTTGCTGAATGGCATGCGTCACGTCGATGTGCTTGACGCGCGCTTCGGCGCGCGGCGCGTGCTGGGCGGGTTGGCGCGCATTTCATCGACCCTGGATGCACAGGGACGCATTCATCAATTGGGTACGTTCAATGCCCTCGCATTCGGCTCGCGCGGCCGCGGCGAGACGCCGATCGACGATGTTGCCGCAGCGCTCAAGGTGCCCGGATTCGATGCGCTTTTGAGCGATAACATACTGCACGAGATGTGGGAGAAGTGGGTGTTCATCGCCGCCGCAGCTTCGACGACCAGCCTCATGCGTGCGACGGTGGGAGACATTGTCGCGGCCGCCGCGCAAGACATTCCAGTGGGGTTGCTGCAAGAATGCGCCGCCATTGCCGCCGAGAACGGCTTTGCGCCGCGAGAGGCCGCGAGCAAGGCCGGCTTGGGAGTTCTCACGGCGCCGGGTTCGGCTTTTACGGCATCGATGTTGCGCGATATCGAGCAGCGCAGCCGTGTTGAGGCGGATCACATCGTGGGCGATCTCTTGAAGCGCGCATCGAAGTCCTTGCCGTCGCCGCTGCTTGCCACCGCCTACGCGCACTTGCGAGCGTACGAGGCGCGGCGCACGCGCGAGTCGGGACAGCCCGAACCCGACCGGCGTTAGCCGACACTAAATCGACGGCACCGCGGATTTGTGGCGGCTGACCGCAGCGCCGTCCTGAGCGCGGAGCCGGGCGAACACCAGCGTGGACACGATGGTCAGTATCGCGAGACCCAGCAGGGCCAGGTGAATACCGTGCAGCAGCTGCGGCGCGGTCGCCCGCAGGCGATCGGGGATGAACAGGGCAGCCGCGAGCGAGGCCGTGGCGACCCCGAAACTAACCGCCAATTGTTGCACCGTGCTGGCGATGGTGCTCGCGCCGCTCGCTTCGTGTTCGCCCACATCCGCATACGCCAACGTATTCATACTGGTGTATTGCAGCGACGTGAGGAATCCGTAGATGAAAGCCATGATGACGATGAGCCACACGGGCGTCTCGAGATTGATCGTGGCGAACAGCATGATCATGACGCCGAGCAAAACGGTATTGGTGATGAGGACCGTGCGATAGCCGAATCGCTTCAAAATCAGCGGCATGGTCAATTTCAAGCTCATCGCGGCAAAAGCCTGCGGCATGATCAGCAGTCCGGACTGGAGCGGCGAGAATCCGAGTCCGACCTGGTACAGCAGCGGCAGCAAAAACGGGATTCCGCCTATCCCTAGGCGCGTAAACAAATTGCCGCTCACGGCAACTCGAAAGGTGCGGATGGCGAGGAGCTTCAGGCGCAGCAGCGGGTGCGCGGTGCGTTTGGTGTGCAGGCCGTAGGCGGCGAGCAGGGCAGCCGAAATTCCCAGCAGTCCCAACATCTCGCGGCTGCTCAGGGTCGTTTCGCCGAATACCTCGAGCACATAGGAAAGCAGAGCTATCCCTGAGCCGAACAGCACCAGCCCGACGATATCGAGGGCGTAATTGCGCTTCTCGCGGTAATTCGGCAAATGCCGGTGGACCATGTACAGCCCCAACAGGCCGATCGGAATGTTGACGAAAAAAATCACACTCCAATGAAAGTAACCGATGATCGCGCCTCCAATGACCGGCCCCAGCATGGGGCCCACCAGCCCGGGAATGGCGACGAAACTCATCGCATTGATGAGTTCCGATTTGGCAAAGGTACGCACCATGGTGATGCGGCCCACCGGCAGCATCATCGCGCCGCCGCCGCCTTGCAGAATGCGGCACGCCACCAGCAGGTGGATGTTGTTGGATATCCCGCAGAGGAATGAGCCGAGCGTGAAGATGCCGATTGCCCAGGCGAAAACATTCCGTGTGCCGAAGCGGTTGGCCATCCAGCCGCTGATCGGAATGAAGACCGCCAAACTCAAGGTGTAGCTTGCGAGGACCGCTTTCATGCTCAAGGGCGGCACGTCGAGTGCCTGTGCGATGGCCGGCACGGCGGTATTGAGAATCGTCGTGTCCAACGATTCCATGAAAAATCCCACGGCCACGAGCCACGGCAGCAGGCGCTTGGCGGTGGCCGTCAGCGCGATGTGGTCGGAATCGGCCAAGTCACTGCGTCGCTAAGCGCCCGCGAGCGCAGCGTCGACGATGGTCTGTGCCTCGCGGATGAGACGGCCCAAATGCCCCTCGTCATGAAAGCTTTCGGCGTAGATTTTGTAAATATCCTCGGTTCCTGAGGGACGCGCGGCGAACCAGCCGCCGCGCGAGGTTACCTTCACCCCGCCGATGGGTGCGTTATTGCCGGGCGCCTCCGTCAATATCCCGTCGATCGGCTCGCCGGCAAGTTCGGTGATGCGGACTTGCTGACGGCTGAGCTTGCCAAGCTTTGCCTTCTGCGCAGGTGCCGCGGGCGCGTCAATGCGATCGGCAAACGTGGCGCCGAGTTCCTGCGTCAGCGCCTGGTAGTGCGCGCCGGGATCTCGTCCGGTGCTGGCGGTGATTTCCGCCGACAACAGCGCCGGGACGATACCGTCCTTATCGGTGGTCCACACGCGGCCATCCATGCGGCTGAATGACGCACCGGCGCTTTCCTCGCCGCCAAAACCGAGTTTACCGTCGACGAGGCCCGACACGAACCATTTGAAGCCGACCGGCACCTCGTAGACGCCGCGCTTCAGCCGGCGGCCGACCCGGTCGATCATCGCGCTGCTGACCACGGTCTTGCCCACGGCTGCATCCGCACGCCAGCCGCTGCGGTGACTGAACAAGTAATCGATGGCAGTGGCAAGATAGTGATTGGGCGGCATCAGTCCGCTGCTGGCGGTGACGATTCCATGCCGATCGTGGTCGGTATCGCAGGCAAAGGCGATGTCGTAGCGGTCTTTGAGATGAATGAGACGCTGCATGGCATAGGACGAGGACGGATCCATGCGAATCTTGCCATCCCAATCGAGCGTCATGAAGCGAAACGTCGGATCGACTGCATCGTTCACGACGGTGAGGTCGAGAGCATAGCGCTCCGCGATCCGCGGCCAATAATGCACGCCGGCGCCGCCAAGCGGGTCGACGCCCATGCGTATTTTGGAATCCCGAATGACATTCATGTCCAGGATGTTGCCGAGGTCGTCGACATAGCTTTTGACGTAGTCGTGCGAGTGCGTCGTGGCCGCCCGTCGCGCCGCGGCGTAAGACGTTCTCTTGATGCCGACCGCGCCCGGCCGCAGCAATTCGTTGGCACGGTTCTCGATCCACTTGGTGATGTCCGAATCCGCGGGACCGCCGTTCGTCGGGTTGTACTTGAAACCGCCATTGTCGGGCGGATTGTGCGAGGGCGTGATGACGATGCCGTCGGAGAGGCCCGCACTGCGGCCGCGGTTGTAGGTGAGAATCGCATGCGAGATGGCGGGCGTCGGCGTGTACTCGTCATCCGCGGCGATCATGACGTCGACGCCGTTCGCGGCGAGCACTTCCATTGCGCTGGCGAACGCCGGCGCCGACAGTGCGTGGGTGTCGAAGCCCATGAACAAAGGCCCATCGATGCCTTGCTGCTTGCGGAATTCGCAGATGGCCTGGCTGATGCTGAGCACATGCGCTTCGTTGAAGCCCACCTCGAATGAGGATCCGCGATGACCGGAGGTACCGAAGGCAACCCTTTGCGAAGCGATCGCCGGATCCGGCTGCTCGCTGTAGTACGCGGTGATCAGCCGCGGAACATCAACGAGGGAGGCCGCGGGAGCCGGTTTGCCCGCGAGAGGATTGAGCCGCGAACTCAAGTGGTTGCCAGCGCAGCGCTCTTGTCCTGTATGCGCTGCATGAGTTCAGTCCAGGATTTGACGAACGATGCGGCGCCATCCGCCTGCAGTTGAGCGGCGAGGGCGTCGACGTCGATGGCCGCGCGCGCAAAGCGCGCCAGTATTTCCTCTGCATCGCCGCCGTCTTTCGCCATGACACCGCGGACCTTGCCGCTCTCGGCGAACGCCAACAGCGTCTTTTCGGGCATGGTGTCGATGGAGTCCGGAGCGGCCAGCGCCTCGACGTACAGGCCGGGCGGGGCCTTCGGGTCCTTCGTGCCGGTGCTCGCCCACAGCATGCGCTGCTTGCGCGCACCCTTGGCCTCCAGATCCTTCCACCGCTTGGCGGCGATCAATTCGCAGTGCGCACGATAGGTGCGCTGCATGATGGCGATGCCCAGCCGGTTGTTCAATTCCTGCGGCACCTTGTCCGCGACCGCACGATCCCACCGGCTGACGAATACGGATGCCACCGAGTTGATTTTCGGATCGAGGCCCGCGGCAATGCGGCGCTCGATGGCGCGCATGTAGGCATCGGCGACTTTCAGGTACTGTTCACGCGAGAACAGCAGGGTCACGTTGATGGGTACGCCGGCGAAAATCGCCGCCTCGATGGCGGGCACGCCGGCGGGCGTTCCCGGAATTTTTACGTACAGATTGGGGCGGTTCGCCTGGCGGTGAATTCGCAGTGCCGCGTCGATTGTGCCCTGTGTGTCGTTGGCCAGCAGCGGCGACACTTCCATGGATACCCAGCCGTCGATGCCCTGTGTGCGGTCGTATTCGGGTCTGAAAAGATCGGCCGCGCGGCGCAGGTCCTCCAGCGCCAGTTCGATGAATAGATTTTCTCCCGACATGCCGGCCGCTGCCTTCTGTCGAATACCCTTGTCGTAGGCCGCCGTCTTGCCGATGGCTTCATCGAAAATCGTCGGATTCGAGGTAAGACCCGTGACGGAGAATTGTTCGATGTAGCGGCGCAGCGTCCCGTTGTCGAGAATCTCCCGCGTGATATTGTCCAGCCACAGGCTTTGGCCCAGGTCGTGCAGGGTTTTCGTCATGCTCATGGTCGCACCTTGAAATCGGTTAGGTTGTAGTTGAGAAGATCTCCGATGCGTTCGATCGTGAGATCGGGCGCCGGGACCGAATTAGACTCCGCTGCCAGCGCGTAGTGCCCTTGACGCACGAATACCGTCGTCAGTCGGGTGCCGAGCGCCGCCTTCATCGCCGCCAGAAGATTTGCCTTGTCATCGACCATAACATAGTGCTGCGCCGGAAAGCGCCGCTGCACATGGTCGAGCACCTTTTCCTTGTGCACATAGATCATGACGCGGCCCTCGACGGCGTCCCAAATGCCGGAGTGCTGGATTTTACGCGGTTGAAATACGATATCGCCATCCGACAATACCGTCGGAGAACCCTGTGTGCGCAGGTGTGCAATCGTCTCGAGTGCTCTCGGAAACAAACGGCTCGCGTAGGGGTATTCGAGCAGGAATTGCGACATGTCGAGCAATTTCGGGTTGTCGTCGAGTCCGGCCCTAAAATCCTGCAAGCTCCCCAGATAGTCGGCGAGACCTAAGGTTGTGCGCCGCCGCGCAAAAATATCCCAATAACGGGCGCGCTCGGCGGCGCCGAAACAACTCTCCAGGCGATCGCCGAGATCAGCCGTAAAGCGGTCGTTGTCCAACAAGGTGTTGTCCACGTCCAGCAGAAATACCGCGGCCTCTGCGTTCAGCACGGCGCCGATTTCTCGATTTGCGGATCGTGCCAGGTCTCCCCACCATCGACGATCGCGGCGGCCGCAGCCGGACCCCATGTGCCGGGTTCGTATTCGATCACGGGCAAGCCGCACTTCAGCACCGGATCGACCACCCGCCAGGCTGCTTCGACGGAGTCATCCTGCGTGAACAAAGACGTATCGCCGCGCACCGCATCGCCGAGCAATCGTTCATACGGCGACATTTCCGCCTGCGTGTTGTGGCGGGCAATCAATTCGACCGGCTCGCCGCGCATGTCCTCGCCATTCAGCTTCACCAATGCTCCCTCGCCAATGACCACCTCGGGGCTCAGGCGCAAGCGGAAATAATTCGAAGGCATCAGGTCGCTCGGATCAAAAATAGCCAGCGGCGGCCGCTTCAGTGTCACGCTGACTTCGGTCGCAGCGATCGGCAAATTCTTGCCGGCCCGAATGTAGAACGGCACGTCCGCCCAGCGCCAGGTATCAATGTGCAAATGCAGCGCAGCAAATGTCTCGACCTGGGAATCTTTGGCCACGCCCTTTTCGTCGCGATAGCCGCGAAATTGACCGCGTACGACCTCCTTCGGATCGAGCGGACGCATCGCGCGGAAGATGCGCAGCTTCTCCGCCTGCAGGGTCTGGGGATCGCGGCCGGCGGGCGCATCCATCGCCAGCAATGCCACGACCTGCAGCAAGTGGTTTTGCACCACGTCGCGGATCGCACCCACCTCTTCATAGAAGGCACCGCGGCCTTGCACGCCGAAGTTCTCCGCCATCGTGATTTGAATGTCGCGAATATATTCGCGATTCCATATCGGCTCCAGAAACGTGTTGGCAAAGCGGAAGTACAAGATATTTTGCACGGCCTCCTTGCCGAGGTAATGATCGATGCGAAAGATCGAGGATTCGGCGAATACTTCATGCAATGTCCGATCGAGCGCCTGCGCGCTGGCGAGATCGCGGCCGAAGGGTTTCTCCACGATGACCCTGGCGCCGTTGCCGGCGCATCCGCACTTCTGCAGCCCCTGAACGACGCTGGCAAACATGCTCGGCGGAATTGCCAGATAGTGAATCGGGCTCTTCGCAAGTCCAAGAGCCGACTTCAGTTTGGCGAAGGTATCGGGCGCCGTGTAATCCCCGTCGACATAGCGCAGCAGGCCGGCCAGTTTCGCGAAACTCTGTTCGTCGAAATCGCCGTTCTGCTGGACGCTGTCGCGGGCCCGTGCCGTGAGCTTGTCCAAACTCCATCCGGCGCGTGCCATGCCGATGATCGGGATCTGAAAGCCGCCCCGGCGCACCATGGCGTAGAGCGCCGGAAAGATTTTTTTGTACGCCAAATCGCCGGTGGCGCCGAAAAATACGAAGGCATCGGACTCAGCGTTGTTCATTTGCCTCTCGCCTCCAACTGGCGGCGCAGCTGCGCAAGTTCTTCGAGCAGTTCGACGGCGAGTGCGACGCCGGGGAGATTCAGTTCCAGATCGCGCTCGAGGCGCACTGCGAGCCTGGCGCGACGCAGCGCATCGCCCGTGAAGTGCCACTCGCTGCGAACATTGACGACGCTCAAGACGCCTTCCTCGACAAATTCCACGATGTGCCGCTCATCGACGGCGCACATGCGGCTCAAGTCCTTGATGCTCAAGATCGCGGAGTCGTCGAAGATGGTGCCGGGTAAAGCCTGATCGTCTGAGGGGGACATATTAGACTCCAAGGCTGGCGCGAGGATTGAACGGAACTGCCCCCGCCATCGCCGCATAGGCGGCCTTGGCTTTTTCGTCGTTGGCGGGGGGCAGGGCGATCTGCAATACAACGTAGAAATCACCGGGCGGTGTTGCGGGAATTCCGCGGCCCTTCAGCCGCAATTTGCTGCCGGCATGAGATCCGGCTGGAATTTTCAATTCAACCGTGCCGGTGGGCGTGGGCGTCTTTACCGTCGCGCCGAGAGCCGCTTCCCAGGGCGCTACCGGCAATTCCAAGGAAAGATCTCGTCCATCGAGGCGATAAAGAGGGTGGGGCGCAAATTCCACCTCGATGTACAGATCGCCCGGTGTGCCATTGCCATGCGCGCCCCCGCCCTGGCCCGCGAGGCGGATTTGCTGGCCTGCGAGAATGCCTTTCGGAACCTGCACGTTCAGAGTGCGCTCTTTCGACGCCAGCCGGCCTTCGGCATCGATTTCGGGCATGCGTAAAGTGAAGGAACGTGCGCCGCCGTTCAATGATGCGTCCAAATCGAGCAACACCTTGGCGTGATGATCCTCGCCGCGTCCGGGATGAGAATCGTCGCCGCGTCCCCGGCGGGATCGTGCCTGCGCACCGAACAGCGCATCGAAAAAATCACTGTAGGCTGGATCGCCGGGGCCTGCGCCGCTGAATTCAAAGCCCTGGTCCCAATTCGGCGGCGGCCTGAAATCCTGTCCAGGGCGATAGTCCTTGCCCAACTGATCATAGGCGGCGCGTTTTTCAGGACTCTTGAGCACCTCGTAGGCTTCACCGACTTCCTTGAAGCGCGCCTCGGCATCTTTTTCCTTGCTGACGTCCGGATGATATTTGCGCGCGAGTTTGCGATAGGCCTGCTTGATCTGCGCTTCGGTCGCATCGCGCGCAACGCCCATTACCTTGTAATAGTCCTTGAATTCCACCTTTCACCCAAGCAATGCCCAACATTAAAGAATACTACGAGCGAAAAAGCCGCGAGCCATAAAGACCGTGTCAGAACAATCCTACGCTACAATTGATACGCCACGGTGAGCAGCAGACCTTCACAAAGATCGCGCAGCAAGCCCGGTTGACGGCAATCAAACGGTGTGGTCTTCGGAAGCAGCGCCTCAATCCAATTTGCGAGCCACTTGATCTCGCGCGAGCCGTAGAAAACCACCGCACACTCGTAGTTCAGCAACAGGCTGCGCGAGTCGAGATTCACCGAACCCGACAGACCGAGGGCGTCGTCGAAGACAACGGCCTTTGCGTGGCTCATGTAGGGCAGCAGACGCACGTTGACACCTGCCTGACTCAAGGATCGCAGCGCGCGGCTGCGCGCGAAATCCGCCAATCTATGATTGGAAGAGGCAGGGATGCACAGGTCGATCCGTACTCCGCGCCGGGCCGCGAGGCGCATGGCCGTTTCCAGGCTCACGTCGGGCACAAAATAGGGCGTGGTAATGAGCATGCGTTCGCGGACGTGAAAGCAGGCGTCGATCAACAGGGCGTGCACCGTGTCTTCGCTCTGATCCGGACCACTCGGCAGAAATTGGGCCTCGCCCAATGGGATTCTCGCGGCGCCCGAGGCCGGGGGAGTTGCGATCCTTGATGATGCGGGCTTGCCTCCGGCGGCGACCCAGTCGGACTCGAATTGCGCGGCGGCGGCGGCTGCCACGGGACCCTGCACGTCGAAGGTCAGGTCCTGCCATGGCGGCGCGCCTGCCAGCCCCAGGAAATATTCGGCGGCGAGGTTGCGTCCGCCGGCCCACAATCGGGTGTCGTCCGCGATCGTCATTTTCCGATGATTGCGCAGGTTGCGCGGACCCTGGGTTCTGCGCGCAAACAAGGGACTGAAGATTGCGGTCTGCACGCCACCGAGATGCAGGGCGTCGAAGCACGCCTTGGGCAGCTGGAAAGCTCCGACACCGTCGAGAAGCAGTCTGACCTCCACGCCGCTGCGGGCGCGTTCGATCATGCGCTGCATGACGTCGCGGCCGAAGGCATCATCCCCGAGGATGTAAGTGCAGATGTCCAGCCTCGACACGGCACCCGACATGGTGGCGAACAATGCCGCCGCCGATTCCCTGCCATCCTGATGCATCTCGATCAGTCCCGGCGAAGATGCGGGCAATCCGAAACTTTCAATGAGACCTTGCGCCCAATGCCGAGCATGCGACCTTTCCCGCGAGCTTCCCAAGGTCTTGCGCGGAAATTTGCGCCGTCCAAACAGCAGGTACATCGGCAAAACCAGATAGGGTAGGGCGATCATTCCCAACACCCAGGCGATCGCGATCGACGGCGGTCGACGCTCGCGCTGCGCCCGCGTGGTCAGAACATAGGCCAGTATGCTCACGACAATGGCCAGCGAATGCAGGCTGACTTGCGGGAGCCAGGTTTTCATCAGCCCGATTGCCCCAGGCTGCGCAGCACAGCGGGCAAGAGATCGGGCAAGTCCTCTGCAATGAGTCCCGCTCCAAATTCCGAGGCTGCCGCACCGTGCAGCCAAACGGCCGCGGCGGCGGCGGAAAATGCTTCCATCCTTTGGGCCAGCAGCCCCAAGATGAATCCGCCGAGAACATCCCCCGATCCGGCTGTCGCCAGAGCCGGCGGTGCATTGCTGTTGATGACGGCGCGCCCGTCGGGCGCCGCGATGACAGTGTCGGCGCCCTTCAATACGATGATCGCCCCGCTGCGGCGGGCGGCCCGGCGGGCACGAGTCAATTTGTCGCCGCAATCATCAAAGAGGCGTTTGTATTCGCCCTCATGCGGCGTCATGACGCAGACGCCTCGAATGGCTTGGAACAATTCATCGGTGCGGGCGGCGAATACGCTGATGGCATCGGCGTCGATCACAACAGGCTTGCCGGTTTGCAGCATGGCGAGCGCGCGCGCGCGAGTTGCGTCGCTGACGCCGGCGCCGGGTCCGATGGAAAACGCGGTGTAGCGCGGGTCGGCAAGCAGCCTGGTGAAGTCCTCATTCTTTGTCAGCGGCTGCGCCATGATGCTCGTGAGGGCCGAGGCATAGATTGCAAACGCGTGTTCCGGCACTGCAATCGTCGTCAATCCAGCGCCGCTGCGGGCGGCCGCCCGCGCTGCCATCCGGGCCGCGCCGGTCATCGGATATCCGCCGTACAACAGCGCGTGACCGCGGATGTACTTGTTGGTATTCGCGTGCCACTGCGGCAACTGCGCGTGCCACAGCGCCGGCCCGTTCTCCCATGTGTCGAGCGCCAACGAATTGATCACGCCGGGCGGTATGCCGATATCTGCCACGACGACGTCGCCGCAGGCATCGCGCCCGGGCAACAACAAGTGTCCGGGCTTTTTGTGCATGAAGGTCACCGTGCAGAGCGCAGGTGCCGCGCCGCCCAGGTTCTCGCCGGTGTCGCCCGCGATACCGCTCGGTATGTCCACCGCGACGATCGGCACTGCGCGGCGCGCCGCCAGGCCCAAGATGTCGGCGACCTTTGCGTCCAAGCGGCGATTCAGGCCCGATCCAAACAGGGCGTCGACAATGAGCTCGGATTCGAGCGCGGCGGAGGTCAGCGGCTCGACGGCGCCGCTCCAGCGGCGCGCATGAAACAATGCATCTCCGCGCAGGGTTTCGAGATTGCCGAGCAGCGCAAGGCGGACAGGCCACCCCGATTGCGCCAACGCGGCGGCAACGACAAATCCATCGCCGCCGTTATTGCCGGGACCGCACAAGACGCTGACGGGCCGCGGGGTGAAGCGGCGCTCGATTTCACGTGCGACGGCTTCGCCCGCCCGCTGCATCAGCAAGACGCCCGGCGTACCAGCCGACATCGTCAATCGGTCCGCCTCGGCCATCTGAGCGACGCTCAGCACCACGCAGCTCATAGGCGACCCACCGCCGCCCCGACGGCCGTCGTGACCGCCATCGCCAGCGCGCTCCAAAACGCCACGCGCAGCGCGCCGACTCGCACGCTTGCGCCGCCAACCTTGGCGGACCAGCCGCCGAGAAACAGCAGACAGGCCAGACAGGTAATGGCGATCGCTGCAATCAAGTATTGCGGAGGCGCGATCGAGACGACGCTGAGCGGCAGCGCGGCGCCGACGGAGAAACTCGCAGCCGAGGCCAGTGTGGCTTGCAAGGGCCGCGCCTTTGATGCGGGCGAGATACCCAATTCGTCGCGCGCATGCGAGCCCAAGGCGTCATGTGCCATGAGCTGGTCCGCCACCTGGCGTGCCAAGGGCGCATCAACTCCGCGGCGAATGTAAATCTCAGCCAATTCACGCCGTTCGCCGACGAAGTCCTCGCGCAGCTCTGCACGCTCCTGTGCCAGCGCAGCGGCTTCCGTATCGGCCTGTGAATACACCGAGACATATTCACCCGCCGCCATGGACATGGCGCCCGCGACCAGGGCCGCGGTGCCGCTCAGCAGCAGCGTGGCATGCGTGCTGTTGGCGGCGGCCAGACCCAGCAGCAGACTGGAGGTTGAAACAATACCGTCATTTGCGCCAAGCACGGAAGCGCGCAGCCAACTGGCCGTTCCCAATTTATGGCGGTCATGATCTCTGGGACGCATTGCTATCCTGTATATGTAAACAGGCAAGGGGTGGGTGAACCGCACCGCGGCGAATCTAATGGTAGCTAGCCGCTTGCAAGCGGGGTAGTCTCTTCCCTCAAATAATAAACAACGACCACTGTCCCCGGCCGGTCAATCAGGAAATCGCATGAACAATCCTCTGTTCTGGATAGAGTGGCTTGATCGTCTCGATCGCGTGCTGGGCAGCGCTCGTCAAGATGTTGCCGCGCTGAAGCGCGCCCTCAGCCCGCGCAGCCTCGAGGCGATAGAGCGCTCGAAGCGGCAGCTCGCTGCGCTTATCAATGATTTGCGATTGTTGGATCGAAACGTGTTCGCGGCGAGTGCAAATTCGGGGGCTGCGGACGCACTGCAATCGACGCTCGAGGCGACGGTGGCGCGGTTGGCGAGCCTTGCGGAGATTCCAGCGGCGAGCGCGCCGGGACTGCTCGATCGCCTGCTTGCGGCGAGCGACGCAGCGTTGCGCGACAGCTGCTATGAGGCGGCGATGCTGCTCATGCCGCACCGGCGCCGCGCGTAGCGCCCGCTACGCCCGGTTGCGCTCCAGGACGCTTGCCCCCATTCAGAGGATCAAGAGAATTCCCCCAATTGCACTCAATAGCAACACCAATTGCTCGAACAGCTTCTGATTGACATGTTTGAGCAGCCAACGCCCGGCCAACGCACCGAGCAGCACGGCCGGCGCCAGCATGAGATTGAAGCTGAAACTTTGGGTGGTGATCAGCCCCAGATCCACCATGAAAGGCACCTTGAACAGATTTAGCAGCATGAAGAACACCGCGGCCGTGCCGACGTATTCCATTTTGGGCAGCCGCATGGCGACCAGATAGATCGCCATCAGCGGGCCGGCAGCATTGGCGACGAGCGTAATAAAACCCGCGGTCATGCCGATGACTGCACCCACCGACCAGTGAAACGATGCCGCTTTTTCCTCGTTGGGAGCGGACACGTACCTGCGCCAAAAGCTCAAGGCCACCAGCGAGACGATGATCCATCCGATCAGAATTCGTGCGGTGTGATCCGAAATGCGGCCAAGCGTGAAGTAACCCAGAACGACGCCGGCTGCCGTCCACGGAAATAGGCGCCACAGGTAGTGCCACTGCGTGTGCTTGCGATACGCGAAAACGGCAACGAAGTCGCCGAATATCAGCAGCGGCAGCACCAAGCCGCTCGCCTGCTTGCTGCTGGGAAATACATGATTGAACAAAGCGATGGAGAGGATGCTCAGCCCGGTGATGCCGGCCTTGGAAACGCCGACCATGAAGGCGCCGAGCGCTGCGCAAAACCACAGCAGAGGATCAGTGATCATGCATCAACCTAACACGGCGAGCGGGCGTGCGGAGCCTGGTGCCGCCATGCGCCCGGCACTGACGGTCAGTTATTTACGTAGAACTGGCGCAGGCGGTGCAAATCGATGATCACGTCATAGTGCTGGCCCGCCGGCAGCACGCGCCCGGTGGTGAAGTCGTAGCGGGAGTCCAGATCGGCGATGCTGGGATGCAGGTCATGCATCGCACGTTTGAACATTTCCCGGGGCACCCACTCGGAATTGGATGACAGCGACCCGAACTCATCGTGATAAATCGTCGCCGTGGAAATATCGGCCGGCGCGGAAGCGATGGCAAATATGCGCGGCCGGACGGCGCCGTCAAAATGCACCTGCTTGGCGCCGGCCATGATCAGCTGCCATTCATTGCCCTGCGGCACGGCGATGAGTGCATAGACATGATGTTGTGCGGTGAAAAACGCGATGGAAATCGCGAGCATCGCCGTCAAGCGCCGCGCATTCAAGCTCCAGCGCTCAGTAAGCGCGCTGATCGATGCGACCAAAAAGCACAGCAACACGCCGGTCATTGCAAGAATTGTGCGATACGTGGCATAGCGTTCCGAGGCGAGCAAGCACACCGCGAATGCAAACACGGGAAGTCCGAGCAGGCCCGACAACCAAACGATGCCGCGCTGCATGCCGTGCCGGCGCCATTCAAGATAGGCGCCCGCGATCAGGATGACGCCGACGAGGGCCGCGCAACCGAAATACAGCGCATGGTCGCGATGATTGTTGTCGTTGAGCACAAATACGCTGAGGGCGTTCGGCAGCGGTTCTTGCAGGAACCAGGCGATTTTTTCGCCCCAATGCGTTTCGAATGCAATACGTCCAGACTTGACGAAGACATGCTGGGCGTACAGCAGCGACATCGTGCAATAAGCCAGTCCCAACGTGCCGGCCATAAAGCCAAGATGAACACCGATCCAGCGCGCGGATTGCACCAGGTTGCGTTGCCGTTGTGCGATCAAGGCGCCCGCCAGTGGCACCAGGTAAAAGAACGCGCTTGGCTGATAAATCAATGCGCTCAGCAGCATCAGACCCGACGCCACCGTCCACTGTGCCACGGCGCGCCGGATGCCGGCTGACAACCCAAGGGTCAATGCGCCCTCGACGGTAAAGAATCCACCGAATGCCAGCAGCGCGGTCGCCGCATACGGCCAACCCACCGCCCAGCCGGCAATGACCTGCGCCGACGGTACCAAGCTGAGCAATACGGCAAAACACAGGCTGCTGTTGAACGACCAGCCGACCGCGCGCAAGCCGCGAAAGCTCACCAGCGATATTGCGCCGAGCAACAGCGCCGCGACAAAACGCAGCCACTGAAGATTTTCCACCGAGCTGGTCTGCCCGTAGGTCGCCTGCAAGAGCCAGCCATAGACAGGACGCGCATGCGAGGCGCAGAACTGCAGGACCTTGCCGACTTCCTCATGCGCTTCGCGCAGATTGGAATAGTCATCGCGCAACCCGTAGTCATGAAACGTGGCAGGCCAATAGGCCACGAGCGGCACCAGGAAGAGCACCGCGGCGAGCATCCACGCGCGAGCGCGCAGCGAAATCCGCGGCTCCGCGATCGCGCTCGGTGCGCCGATGGGAACCGCGATCGCGCCTTCACTCAGCACTGCATCGCTGAGCGCACCTTCGCTAAGTACTGTTTTCGGAACGCTGCTCATATTCGCTAATGGCACCCCAATGCTGCATCGCACTATTTAGTGAGCATCATCATCCTTTGCCGTGCCGTAACTGTTACGAAAAGGAAAGATGAATCATCCCTGCTAGGAACTGATTCTATCGACGCCGCGCCGAAAATCAGTGCCGCAATTCGAGAAAATGCGTTAAATATCTGTTAACTAGACGAAGCGCGCGGCCTACGCGGCCACGCAGACGTTTTTGCCGTTGTGCTTTGCACGGTACAAGGCGGAGTCGGCGCGGTCGAAAGCCGCTTCCGCCGCGTCGTTTTCCAAAAGCTCGGTGACTCCGCAAGACACCGTAACCCGCACCGGCGTTCCCCGAAAATGAAAGCGCAGTGCCTCCACGGCGGAGCGCACTTGATTGGCAATGAGCATCGCCTGCGCGAGTTTCGTGCCGCTCAACAACATGACGAATTCTTCGCCGCCGATGCGCGCGACGAAGTCGTTGCCGCGCACCGCGGCCATGAAGCAAGCCGCCACACTTTGCAGCACCCGGTCACCGGCGCGGTGGCCGTAGCTGTCGTTGATGATCTTGAAGTTATCGAGATCCCACAGCAGCATGACCACGGCCAGATCGGCGCGCGGCTTGTGCGCGATTTCCTGCGCGAATCGCTCCTCGAAGGACTTGCGATTCGCGATGCCGGTCAAGGAGTCGATGCGCGCGCGTTGCTTTTCGCTGTCCAGTCTCGAGTGCAGGTCGCTGGTTTCGCGCTCCAATTCGGCGATGCGCGTGCGCATCCGGTCAGCGCGCCCGTTGACTTCCAGCAGGCGAAATTCCTCACGGGCGCGAAAATTACTGACATGTTGGGCCACGCGCTCGAGACGTGTATTCACCAAGGTCTGCAATACTCCCAATTCCGTGGCGCCGGCGACCTCGTCCGTGAGCTCGCGCATCTGCGACATCACCGTATCATTGTAGGTCTGCGTGTCCTCAAAACGACTGCGATTGGCGTGGTTCGAATCCGATAAATAGCCCGCCATTTCGTCCAACCGCTGGGTGACCTCGGCGAGAATCTCAGCGATCTGCAGGCGTTCGCGCTGCAGCTGTTCACTGTGTCCATGAACCAAATCGGCCGCGCGCATGATGATTTTTGCCAGGGCACTGTCATTCTTTGCCGTCGCGAGTTCAGCAATCAACGCGGCCGCCGGATCCTTCGGATCGCCGCCCGCCAGGCGCTCGAGCAAGGATTTTAGTGCGAGCCGGGACTGGGTGTCCGTGGCGGGGAACGTGATCGTCGGGACCGGACTGGCTGCATCGACAGCCACCACCGTGGTCGTCAGCGATTCGGCGAGGCGTGTGAGTTCATCGGCGTCGGCATTGCGGCGGTTCGCGGCCGCCAGTGCGATGAGTTCATCGTCGAGTTGCGGGTTGACGCCCATGCCGGCGGCGCACAAGCGGCCCACCAGCCGGCGCAGTACCTGCTCTACATGCCGCCAGCGAACCTCCTCGGCCTCCATCTCGATCAAGGAGTCGCGATATTTTTGCTTCCAATCCGCGGTTTCAGACATGAATCTTGCCTCGGCGTAAACTTTGAAAATGTGCAGGTGTTATGTCAGCCCCGATACAGCGTCCATCGAGCACAATTTCGATCTTCAGGGCACCGGGCGGAGATTCGCGGCGAATTTCAACACCACCCCGTCGCAGATCGTTCCGGTCATTAGGACGAATGCAGGCAGAACTGAACTCGTGCCGATGCGGTGGGGATTCGCCAGGCGTGGCAGTTTCAATGCTCCGGTCGAGACCCTGGCGACCGGCGCTCCGTTTCGCGTGCCTTGGAAACGAGGCCGTCGCTGTATTATTCCGGCACTGGGTTTCTACGAATGGCATGTCAATCCGGACGCTGGCGAACAGCCATACTATATTCACCCTGACGATCAAGATGTGTTCGGCTTCGCTGGATTGTGGGCGCCATCGCGCGCGGATGCGAACAGCGTCACAGAGTCCTGCAGCATCATCACCCTGCCGGCGAATCCGCTGATGGCGAAAATCCATAATTCCGCGTCGCGCATGCCTGCCATGTTGGCACGCGAGCAGCGCAAATTATGGCTGTCCGGGTCAACGGAGAACGCCGGCATGGCGCTGGCCGCCTATGCTGATGAGCGTTTGCTGGCGTATGCGGTAAGCGACCGGATCAACTCGGCGCAAAACAATGACGAATCCTTGCTGGAACCGCTCGAAACGGACGTGGATTGATTTTGCGCAGACCGGCGCCCAGCTCGAAAGTGATTAAGTAACCTTAGGGCCCTGGCCGGACGACTTCGGCGGCTCCTCGGCGGTTTCTTGATGCAGGTCCCATCGGGCAAACACCTGCCGGGATAGGCTTTGTGCGAAGGATCGCCACACATGCTGCGTCTTGCACTCCTCATCGCTTTTCTGTTGCCCGCGTCGACCACCGCGGCTACGCCCAAGATTTACACCTACTTGGATGCGCAAGGACAGCGTCATTACACCGATGTACCGGACAACAACCGCTACCGGCTATTGGTTCTATCTGCCAATGACAGGACCGCGAGCGGCGATCGCTATGACTTTCAACTGCTCGCGAAGGCCACTCAATACGATTCCATCATCGAACACGCCGCGGTGTCCTCGGCTGTCGAACCCAATCTTTTGCGGGCCGTCATCGTCGTGGAATCAGGCTTCAATTCACGCGCAGTCTCGAAGCGCGGGGCGGTCGGCCTCATGCAATTGATGCCCGCGACGGCGAGTCGCTACGGGGTGTCCAATCCCTTTGACGCCAAACAGAACGTGCATGCCGGCGCGCGGTACCTGAAGTTTCTCATCGATCGATTTGGACACGACGTTCGCCTCGCGCTGGCCGCCTACAACGCGGGAGAGGACGCGGTGGCGCGCAACGGCGGCCAGATACCGCCATTTAGCGAGACCATGGCCTACGTTCCGCGAGTGCTAAAAATCTACAGGATGCTCACCGAGCAGCCGCGCACCACGTGACTTGACTTTCTGTAAGCGTTCGCTTACCGTTAGTCATGGCTTACCAATCTGCATTCGTCGCCCTCGCAGACCCGACACGCCGGCAAGTGTTCGAGCAGCTACGCCACGGCCCGAGGTCGGTCGGAATTATCGCCGCAAAAATGCCGGTCAGCCGTCCGGCGGTCTCGCAGCACCTTGGCGTTCTCAAGAAAGCCGGGCTCGTGGCCGATCGGGCCGAAGGTACGCGCCGCGTGTATTACATTGATCCGCACGGTCTGGCGGCCATCCGAATCTGGCTGGATCAATTTTGGGATGATGCGCTCGTGGCATTTAAAGCTGAGTTGGAAAAAGGGGAGTCGAGCAAATGATCGCAATCGCGCCGGTGCGCAAGCAAGTAACCGTCACGGCCAGTCAACAGCGCGCCTTTGCGCTTTTCACCAATGAAATGTCGCGCTGGTGGCCGGCCACGCACTCGATTCTCAAGTCCCCGCTGAAACAGTACATCGTCGAGCCGCGCGTCGGCGGCCGCTGGTACGCCGTTGCCGAAGACGGCTCGACCGGTGAAACAGGCTATGTCATCGAATGGCAGCCGCCGCAGCGATTGGTGCTTGCCTGGCAGCTCAGCGCCGACTGGCAGTTCGACCCCGAGCTGGTCACGGAAGTCGAAGTTCGATTCATCGCCGAAGGTGAGCGCAGCACGCGCGTCGAATTGGAGCATCGCAATCTGCAGCGCATGGGCGACAAGGCGGCGCAGGTACGCGGCATGGTGGACGCGCCGGGCGGATGGACGGCGGTTCTCGAGTCGTTCAAGAAATGTGCGGCTGCCTGATCTAGTGAGGGAGGATGAGATGGTTACGCTCAAGAAAATAGTCATGTGCGGCGGATTGATGGTTGCGCTGCTTGGGAAGCCCGCGGCGGCGGAGGTGCTCACCTTGAGCGCCAATGGCTTCGAGGTTCGAGAGACCGTGCATGTCGCGGCGGGTGCGGATAAGGCATATGCCGCGCTGCTGCAGCCGGCCCGCTGGTGGAGTTCAGAGCACACGTTCTCGGGAAGCGCGGCGAATTTGGTGCTGGATGCGCGCGCCGGCGGGTGCTGGTGCGAGAACCTGCCGGACGGCGGCTCAGTCGAACATCTGCACGTTGTATATGTCGCGCCCGGCAAGGCGCTGCGGCTGCGCGGCGCGCTCGGACCCTTCCAAGCCCTGGGAGTCGAGGGCAGCATGACCTGGACGTTGAAAGCCGGCGCCAACGGCACCGACATCTCCGTCAGCTACATCCTCGGCGGCTACGCCAAGGACGGATTTGAGGCCTTGTCGAAAGCCGCTGACGGTGTGCTCGGCCTACAGATCGAGCGGCTGCGAAAATTTATCGAGCCTTAGCCGGTTTGACGGCAACTCCCGCGATTTCGAACCGCGCGCCGCGTACCAATTTTGCAACGGCAACAAATGCGCGCGCCGGGTAGTGGTCGTGAAAATAGGTGCGATACACCGCGTTGAATTTGTCGTATAGATCGAGGTCCGTGCAGTAAACCGTCACCGATACGAGATCGGCCATCGTCAGTCCGCCCCGTTCCAGCGAGACTTTTACGGCATCCAGAACCAAGCGAGCTTCGGCTTCGGCGTCGGCCGGGACTTTACCGGTCGCCGGATCGACGCCGAGGTGACCGCCCACATAGAACGTGCCGTCCACCATCACGCCGTTGCTGAAGGGAGCCGCAACTTTCGGATCCGCGCCGGGTGGCGTGATATAGATTCTTTCCGAATCGGCCGCATGGATCGAGCCGGCGAACAGGCCGACGACCAGAATGCAAAGTATTTTGCTCATGGAGATCTCGTTTTAGGTCTTGGGCACCGCGCCGCCGGGCGTCAGCTTGTCGATTGCCTGGGGCAGCACTTGCGAGAGTTTCGCGGCCAGTACGTCCGGCGACAGGCCGACCTTGGCAGCCAGTTCCTTCACCGTATCGGAGCCGAAAGCCTGATGGATCTGATCGGGTGTGATGGCTTGATTGGCGCCGGTCCCCACCCAGGAGCGCACGGTACCGCCCAATCCCTGCTGTTCCAGCTGCGACACGATGCCCTGCACACCGCCGTGCTTCTGGATGAGTCCATTGACCACGGTGGCCATTTCGGCGCCGACTACGCCGCCCAGTATGCCGTCGAACATGCCCATAACCCCTCCTTGATAGTTTTGAGTTCTTGACTAAAAGCCGAAGACCAGATTGACGCTCGCCACCGTATCGAGCTTCTTGAGCGGAGCCGGTGGTTTGGTGTTGTCCTTGATCCCATAACCGACGCTGAGGGCCAACTTATCCGACATCTTGACGGTAAGCGCAAGGTCATCGCGCAGCAAAGTGTTGCTGGAGCCCGCTTCCACCAGGAACTTGTTGGTAAATACCGTCGTTTTCGTGAAGGCATGTGAAAAATCCACACCGGCCGTCGCAATCGCATCTCCCGTAGCCTCGAGGGGAGTGCGTGAGATCACTTCTCCGGTCGAGTCCTTGTCGATCAATTCGGGCCGCAGGCGCCGGTAACCTGCGCCCACCTGAGCCGTCAATTTGGTGTCATTGGTATTGATGAGTTTGTACCCCAGGCCGCCGGTCACGCTTGCCTGATACTGAAACCCGTCGAACAGGTCGTGCTCATAGCGAAGGGCACCGAACGCGAACAAATCGCCCGAAATCGAGTAGTTGGATTGGCCCCAAGTTTCCCAGCGTTCAGCCGAGACGATGCCGGAATTCTTGCCGTACAGGCCGGCGACATAAACTTCGTTTTTCCAGGGCCCGTCGTACCGCAGCACATCGATGTTGGCGTTCAAAGACTCCGCGTCGCTGTTGCCATGCGAGCTCAAGAAGCCAACTTGGCCCTTGCCGATGAAGACGCCCTGCGGCGGCGGCGGCGCCTCATCGGCGTACACCGTCAAAGCAGGGACGAGGGCCAAAAGGGTGATTGCGAATGTGCGGTTAGTAGTCATGGTGTTCCTTTGAATGTTGCCAAAAATAAAACCAACGTCACTCCCTGACGCGCCTGTCTACGCTTCAATCCGATTGCAAGCCGAAGCTGCGCTTACGCGCGTTTTGCCAGCAAGTCGCGAATTTCCTCGAGGAGCACTTCGGACTTGGGAGGCGGTGGCGGCGGCGGTGCCACCGCCGGTGCCGGTTTCTTGAGCTTGTTTATGCCCTTGATGCACATGAAAAGAACGATCGCGATGATTACAAAATCAAAAATCGTCTGAAGGAAGGAGCCGTACTTGACGAGCACAGCCTTGCCGGCGGGATCGGCCCCGAGACTGACCGCCAGGTCCGAGAAGTTGAAGCCGCCGATCACCTTGCCAAGGGCCGGCATGAAGACGTCGCCGACCAGCGACGATACTATTTTGCCGAACGCCGCACCGATAATGACACCGACCGCCAAGTCAACCACGTTTCCCTTCATCGCAAATTCTTTGAATTCTGATGCTATTCCCATGGCATTCCCCTTCTGATCAATCCCGTTGGGCTTTTTAGAACTGAGCATGCAATCGTACAGCAATCACGGATACCGGCCCACGGTCACGGTTGTAGGCAGGATGGCCGATCCATTGATAGTCCAGACTCAGGTGGGCGAAATTGAAGACCGCGGCTGAATAGTAGCTCTCGATAATTTGCTCGGGACCGGGGTGCGGCAATCGGCCATCGCCGATCAAAATACCCAACCCACCGGCATTCAAATACGCTTCGCGCACGCCGGAAATGCCGTTGTTGACTGCGGCGATGGCGACGGTGTCGCCGGGACGGTGCCAGCGCGAGCCCTGCAACGACAGCCCGACGGCCAGCGTCCAGTCGACGTCGGTGAATTCGTAGGCTTCCACATTGCCGGCGGCTTTGCCTGCGCGAAGGAATGCGCCCAATTCCGGTGCGAGTTGCTGTTCCAAGCTCAAGCTGACACCGCCACGGCTGCGGTAGCGGCGCACTGCGGCAATGTCAGGCGGACCGGTATCCATGGCGCGTGCTATGGCGTCCTCGAGCAACCCCATGCGTCCGCGGCTTTCAAACACCGTGAGCAGCACCTTGCCCGGTCGATCGGCTATCTCGTGCCGATGCTCCAACTCCAGATCGGTTTGAAACTCATGAAATCCCGGCTCGAGACGCACGCTGTTCGGTACGTCCGACAAGTCGAACAGGCCGCCGCGCAAAGTCCAGGCACCCACATACCACTCGACCGCGGCGCCCACACTGTACCCCCAGGCATCGGCGGCATAGTCGAAGGTGCCGGTATCAATCACCGTCCAATTGAAAAAGTCCGCGCGCGCGTCATGCGCATATTGGTTGGCGTCGAAAATGTCCACGACGCTGAATTTGCCGACCGTAATGACCACGCGATCATCGCTGCGCACACCGCGCAGCTGATTCGCGCCGGCGTCTATCTCTTGCGATTCACCCTGCAAATTGAAAGTCTGACGCACGAACGCGCGGGGCAGCCGAAAATAAGGTTGATTCTTGCCGACTTTGTAGGCCTCGCCGCTGGGGAAGCCGGCTGCGCCCAGCGTGTTGTCGAGTCCGAATCCCTGGTCCAGTTCGCCGTTGAGCCATGCTTCGCTTCCAGGCCACAGCTTCGCGCCCACGTACAAGGTCGCATCGGTGGTTTCCGCGCCTCGGTTGGGCGAGAGGCTGTTGGCACCGCGATAGGGCGCATTGAATCCGGAGGTCTCCTGCTCCACGTAGGTGAATTGCCCATGAACCGCGAACACCTCATCATCCGCGGCAGCGGTCCCGGCCAATAGGAGAAGCCAGATTGTCCGCGCCGCGCCGATTACGGCACCCGGAAGGCGCGAAACAGGAACAGGCAGCCCAAGATGGCAAACAAGACAGCGGCGCCGTAATGTATGGCTTTGAGCGGGAGCCGGTCCGCGAACACCTTTCCCAGAAACACCACCGGCACATTGGCGATCATCATGCCGGCCGTCGTGCCCGCCACGACTGCCAGGAGATTCGGATAAGCGGCGGCGAGCGCCAAAGTTGCAATTTGTGTTTTATCCCCGATCTCCGCGACGAAGAAACTCGTCAGCGTCGCGAGGAAAGCCCCCATCGCGCTGCTCGCGGCGGCATTCTCATCCAGCTTGTCGGGCTTCAAGGTCCACAATGCCATCGCGATCATGCTGATTCCAACCACTACCTCGAGGGTATGCGGCTTGAGCATGCCGCCGAACCATACGCCAACCGCGCCGGCCGCCGCGTGGTTCGCCAACGTTGCGCAAAATATTCCCGCGATGATCGGCCACGGCCGCCGATAGCGAGCCGCCAGAACCAGCGACAAAAGCTGGGTCCGATCCCCGATCTCGGCAACCGATATCGAGGTAATTGAAACCAGAAACGCTTCCATTGAATTCCCCGCGCCGTGCGATGCACAACACTATGATTGCGGCACGATGTCAATTGGAATGAGAGGTTGCGCCAATGAGCGGCAATGAATCCGGCAAGGGTATGAAGGTACTGGCGGCTACCGCCACCGTGGATGAGACCATGGATCGGCTCGAGACGATGGCGAAAAAACGCGGCCTGATCGTGTTCGCGCGCATCAATTTCAGCAGGGACGCAGCGGCGGCCGGGCTCGAAATGCCGCCGTCGCAGCTGTTGATCCTGGGAAGTCCGGTCGCCGGAACGCCGCTGATGGTGGCTGCACCTGCCACCGCGCTGGATTTACCGCTGAAAGTGCTTGCATGGCAAGACCAGAAGAACCGCCGCTGGGTCGCCTTCAACACACCAGAATATTTGCAGCAGCGGCACGGCTTTCCGGCCGCGCTGATGGCCAATATTGCGGGCCTCGAAAAGCTCGTGCAGGCCGCTATTGAATCCGGTCCAAGCTAGGAAAGTGCCGCCGCGCATAATCCAGGATCTGCGCATCGCTGGGATGATCGGCATTTTCCACGGCGACGATGGATTTTCCCAGTTGCGGATATTTCTCGTGCAGAAAGCCCGCGAACTCTTGCTTGGTCTGAGCAGGGCCGATCAACAGAATTTCATGGGCGCCTGCCAGCGCCTTGGCGACATCATCGAAGAAATGCGGGTCGGCCGCCGATCTATGGCCGCCATGCGTACTCTTGCGGCTGTGCACGCGCTGGTGTTGATTTTGCGCATGCACCACTTTCTCTTCCTGAGCGGTCGGCGAGAAGTGCCATGCGGTTGCTCGCTGATGATCGATCCAGACAATCGCATGATAGTGCGACATTGTAATCTCCTTGAAAGCGTGTTCTCTTATTCTAAGCCCGCGCCGTAACTGCGTGTAATTCGCGTCGGTGATTGTCCTACGATGTCCCATATTCTGACCATCAACGCCGGCTCCTCGAGCGTTCGCTTCGCGATATTCTCGAGCGGCGCGCGGCCGGCCCGATTGCTGGACGGCAAATTGGAGCGAATCGGCAACGAAGCTGCGGCCGTGACAGCGGATCGATTGGCGCAGCGGCTGCAGGCACAAACTTCAATGCCGCCACCCGCTGCAATCGGCCATCGGGTGGTGCACGGCATGCTGCACACTCAACCGGAACGTGTGTCTGCGACCCTGTTGACCGAGCTTCGGCACATCGCTTCCTTCGATCCGGAACATTTGCCGCGCGAGATCGAATTGATCGAGGCGATGGGCCGCCATTATCCGGATGTGCCCCAGGTCGCGTGCTTCGACACCGCATTTCACCGTGGCATGCCGACCATGGCGACTTTATTGCCGATTCCACGCCGCTACGCGGCCAAGGGAGTGCAGCGCTATGGATTTCATGGTCTCTCCTACACCTACCTGATGCAGGAGCTGGTGCGCCTGGGCGACCGCGCGGCGTCGCAGGGGCGCGTGATCCTCGCGCACCTCGGCAGCGGAGCAAGTCTGGCGGCCGTGCTTGATGGACGCTGCATCGACACCAGCATGGGTTTCACGCCCGTGGCAGGGCTCGTGATGGGCACACGATCGGGCGATTTGGATCCGGGTTTGATGAGCTATTTGATGCTCACCGAATCGATGGATGCGGCGCGATTTCAAGTCATGGTCAACCGGGAGTCGGGACTCATCGGCATCTCGGAAACCAGCGCCGATGTGCGCGACTTGCTGGAGCGCGAAACCAGCGACAGCCGTGCGCGGGATGCCATCGCCATCTTTTGCTATCAGGCCAGAAAGTGGATCGGCGCCTTCACCGCGGCGCTGGGCGGAGTCGATAGCTTGGTTTTCGCCGGCGGCATCGGCGAAAACGCGGCGCCGGTGCGGCGGCGCATTTGCGATGGATTGCAGTGCTTGGGAATCGAGATTGACGACTCGCTGAACGACCGGCATGCCGCCCGCATCTCGACGGGCCGGGTCGCCGTGCACGTGATCCGCACCGACGAAGAATCCGTGATCGCAAGCTTGACGGCGCAGTGTTTGGGACTATCGAAAGAGGATTGACATATGCAACACGATGGCCAAACCAGGGTGCTGGATCCGGAATCGGCACGCAGGATCGATGCCTACTGGCGGGCTGCAAACTTTTTATCTGTCGGCCAGATTTATCTTTGCGACAACCCCTTGCTGAAGGAGCCGCTGGCCGCGACGCACGTCAAACACATGCTGCTGGGTCACTGGGGCACTACGCCGGGACAGAATTTCATATACACGCACTTGAATCGCGTCATCAAAAAATATGATTTGGACATGATCTATATGTCGGGCCCGGGACATGGCGGGCCGGCGGTGGTGAGCGGCACCTATCTCGAGGGTACGTACAGCGAGGTGTATTCGAACATCAGCCAAGATGAGGCGGGATTGAAGCGGTTGTTCACGCAGTTCTCATTCCCCGGCGGCATCCCCAGCCACGCGTCCGCGGAGTGCCCGGGATCGATTCATGAGGGCGGCGAGCTCGGATATTCGCTGAGCCATGCCTTCGGCGCCGTCTTCGACAATCCGGCGCTCATAGTGGCTTGTGTCATCGGCGATGGCGAGGCAGAGACCGGGCCGCTGGCCACCTCGTGGCATTCCAACAAGTTTCTGAACCCCGCGGGCGACGGCGCCGTTCTGCCGATTCTCCATTTGAACGGCTACAAAATCGCCAATCCCGCTTTATTGGCCCGCATCTCGCGGGAGGAATTGGTGCAGTTGCTGCAAGGTTGCGGCTGGACTCCATTCTTCGTCGAGGGCCATGAACCGTTGCCCATGCACGAGGCGATGGCGGCGACATTGGATCGGGTGATTGAAACGATTCGGCAGATTCAGGCGGAAGCACGCAAGTCCCCCGGCGCAGTACAACGGCCGCGCTGGCCGATGATCGTGCTGGTCTCGCCAAAGGGATGGACGGGACCCAAGATTATCGATGGCAAGCGCGTTGAGGGCAGTTTTCGATCGCATCAGGTTCCGCTCAATGATCCGGTCAAAAATCCGCAGCACCTCAAGCAGCTGGAAGATTGGCTGCGCAGCTATCGCCCCGCGGAGCTGTTCGATGAAAACGGACGCCTCCGTGCGGAACTTGCCGCGCTCGCGCCGAGCGGTGCACGGCGCATGGGTGCGAACCCCAATGCCAATGGCGGCGTTTTGCTGCGCGATCTGCGAATGCCGGATTTCGCGGACTACGCCGTCGATGTACCCAAGCCGGGCATCGCCGGCATAGGCGATACGCGTGTGCTGGCGAAGTTCCTGCGCGACGTGGCGAAGTTAAATACCTCGCCGCGAAACTTTCGGATATTCGGGCCCGACGAAACCATATCGAACGGATTGGAAGCGGTGTTCCAGGTCACCAATCGTCAATGGTTGGCAGACACGGTTCCCGACGATGAATACCTCGCGCGCAGCGGCCAGGTCATGGAAATGTTGAGCGAGCATCAATGCGAGGGCTGGCTCGAGGGTTACCTGCTCACCGGAAGGCATGGGCTGTTCAATTGCTACGAAGCCTTCATTCACATCATCGACTCGATGTTCAATCAACACGCCAAGTGGCTCAAAGTTACCGCCGGTCTGACGTGGCGGCGCAAAATTGCCTCGTTGAACTATCTCTTGAGTTCCCACGTCTGGCGCCAGGATCACAATGGATTTACGCATCAGGATCCGGGATTTCTAGACCACGTGGTCAACAAGAAGGCGGAAATCGTGCGGGTGTACCTGCCGCCCGACGCCAACTGCCTGTTGTCGGTCATGGATCATTGCCTGCGCAGCCGCCATTACGTCAACGTCGTGGTCGCGGGCAAGCATCCGGCGCCGCAATGGCTGTCGATGGATGCCGCAATTGACCATTGCAGCGAGGGCATCGGCATTTGGCAATGGGCGAGCAACGATCAAAATAGCGAGCCGGATGTGGTGATGGCCTGCGCGGGGGATGTGCCGACGCTCGAGACGCTGGCCGCCGTGTCCATCCTGCGCCAGAAGCTCCCGGCTTTGAAGGTGCGCGTCGTCAACGTGGTCGACCTCATGAAGCTGCAGCCGCAGTCGGAACATCCTCATGGTTTGAGCGACAATGATTTCGACGCCTTGTTTACCAAGGACAAGCCGGTAATTTTCGCGTTCCACGGCTATCCGTGGCTCATTCATCGACTGACCTACCGCCGTCACAATCACGACAGCCTGCATGTGCGCGGCTACAAGGAAGAAGGCACGATCACCACACCGTTTGACATGACGGTGCTCAACGAAATGGATCGCTTTCACCTGGTGATGGATACGATCAATCGGCTGCCGCAAATCGGTGCACGCGCGGATCATCTTCGGCAGCAGCTGCACGACAAACTCGTCGAGCACAAGCAGTACATAGACAAGAACGGCCAGGACATGCCGGAAATCAGAAATTGGACCTGGCCGCACTAGTTCTTGTCCTACAGGGCGTATAGCTGCGAACCGACAAGTCCTACGGAGCCGCGCCTACGCCTGCGATGCTCGCAAGATCAATAATGCGATCGATATCAAGCTCGCCGAGGGGTTAGAAATTTCCAGCAACATTGAACGGTCAACACAGACCGCGGGATCGCCTTTCCCCCGAGGCGCCAACTGGGACGGACGAGGGGTCAACTTTTCGCTGTTTTCGGAAACCTCCGAGTCGGTGGAGTTGTGCCTGTTCGATCCGCCCGGCAACGTGGAAAGGCGCGTGCGAATCCGCGAGCGCACCAACGGGGCCTGGCACATCTATGTACCGGACATCGGACCGGGACAGCTGTACGGCTATCGGGTCTATGGACCCTACGTACCCGAGAGCGGGCTGCGTTTCAACCCGAACAAATTGCTGCTCGACCCTTATGCCAAGGCAATCGGTCGGGATCTGAGGTGGGGCGATGAGCTGTTTGGCTATCAGCTGGGCGATGCCGGCGCGGACCTGTCCTTCGACGATCGCGATAGCGCGCCGTTCGCGCCGCTGGGCGCCATAATCGATCCCAGTTTCGATTGGAGCGGCGAGAAGCGTCCTTCCTATCCTGCCCACGAAACCTTGATCTACGAGGCCCACGTGCGCGGGATGACGCGCCTGCATCCGGAGGTGCCCGAGCATTTGCGCGGCACGTATGCGGGCATGGCGTCCGAACCCATCATCAAGCATCTGCAAAAAATGGGCGTAACCGCGGTCGAGCTCATGCCCGTGCACTACTTCTTGCAGGATCGTCATCTCGTTGACAGGGGCCTGCGCAACTATTGGGGCTACAACACCCTGGGGTTTTTTGCGCTGGAGCCAAGCTACGCCTCCACTCCTCAAGCGCCGGATCAGGTCATGCGCGAATTCAAAGGCATGGTCAAGATTCTGCACAATGCGGGTATCGAAGTGATCTTGGATGTGGTGTACAACCATACGGCGGAAGGCAATCAGACCGGTCCGACGCTTTCGTTCCGCGGCATCGACAATCTGGCGTATTACCGCACCGTGCCCGGCGACCCGCGGCACTACATGGATTACACGGGCACCGGCAACACCCTGAACATGGTGCACCCGCATTCACTGCAGCTGCTGATGGACAGCCTGCGCTACTGGGTGACGGAAATGCACGTCGATGGCTTCAGATTCGATCTCGCCGCGGCATTGGCCCGTGAGCTCAAGGATGTCGATCAACTGGGTGCATTTTTCGACACGATTTATCAGGATCCGACGCTCGCGCCGGTGAAGCTGATCGCGGAGCCCTGGGATTTGGGCGAGGGCGGATACCAGGTTGGAAATTTCCCGCTGGGCTGGATGGAGTGGAACGGCAAGTACCGCGATACGGTGCGCAAATTCTGGAAAGGCGATATGGGGCTGCACTCCGAAATCGCGACGCGGCTTGCCGGCAGCGCGGACCTGTATGAGACCACGCGCCGGCAGCCCTCGGCCAGCGTCAATTTCGTCACGGCGCATGATGGCTTCACGCTCGCGGATTTGGTGAGCTACGACCACAAGCACAACGAAGCCAACGGCGAGGAGAATCGCGACGGCGCGGATGACAACAGTTCCTGGAATTGCGGCGTGGAAGGCCCCGCTGAGGATGCGGGTATCAACGAGCTGCGGCAGCGGCAAATGCGCAATTTCTGGTGCTCGCTCATGTTCGCGCAGGGATCGCCGATGATCAGCGGCGGCGATGAACTCGGCCGCACTCAGCAGGGCAACAACAATGCCTACTGCCAGGACAACGAGTTGTCCTGGTATCGCTGGGATTTGGATGCCGCAAAAACGGAGTTCCTAGAATTCGCGCAACGCGTGATCCTCTATCGCAAGAAGCATCCAAACTTTCACCGCAGCGCCTTCTATGACAATGATCCGGATGCCAAGCATCCCGACAAGAACATCGTCTGGTTCCGGGCGGACGGCAAGCGCATGGAGGGCAAGGACTGGGAGGACGGCGGTTGGATGCGCACCCTCGGCATGTTCATGAACGGCACCGCACCGGAGATCCGCGACGCCAAGGGGCAGTGCGCCGAGGATGCGGATTTTCTGCTGCTGCTCAATGCACATCATGAGCCGGTTGCCTTCCGGATTTCGCATGAGCTCTACCACGCGGGTTGGCGGATCGCGTTCGACACCGCGCGGCCGACGCTGGAAATCGGCAAGGAGTCCGTCAAGCGCAATCGCCTGGTCAATCTCGCGGCCCGCTCATTGGTGCTGCTCAGTCATGAGCGCTAGGTGGATTGCGACCTACCGGCTGCAACTGCATGCCGGGTTCCCGTTGCCGGCGGCACAACAAGTGCTGGGGTATCTGGCGGAATTGGGCATTAGTCATGTGTACTTGTCGCCTTGCCTGCAGGCGGTGCCCGGCAGCCAGCACGGTTATGACGTGGTCGATCCAAGCAGGATCAGCGATGATCTCGGCGGCGAGCAGGCGTGGTCGAACTTCGTGCGGGCGGCTCGCGAATTGCAGCTGCGAATTCTGCTCGATGTGGTACCGAATCATATGTCCGCGTCGCAGTACAACCCCTGGTGGGACGATGTGCTGAAGCATGGGCGCTTCAGTCCGTACGCGGATTTTTTTGACATCAGAATTCCATCAGGCGCGCCGTTCTGCGTGCATCTGTGTCCGCTCGCCCGGCCCTATGGCGCCGCTCTGGAAGCCGGCGAACTGAACATTGAAGTAAACGGCAGTGAATTGCGGGTCAGGCACTACGAGAATAGCTGGCCGCTGGGACCAGCGTCGTGGGGCGAGTTGCTTGCGAGCGGCGAGCGTTGCTTCGACGAGTTGCAGAGCCTGCGCAGCGTTGCAGTGCCCGTCGAGGACGATCGATGTGCCTACGGCGGCCTTGCGGCGCAAGCACGCGCGATCCTTGCAGAAGCGGTCGCATCGGGGCGACTACAGGACGCCATCGCCCGCGCGCAAAGCGATAGAGCGCGTATCGATGCGATCTTAAGCAGGCAGAACTATCAATTGCATGGCTGGAAACTCGCGGGCGAGCTGACCAATTATCGCCGTTTTTTCGATATCGATTCGCTCATAGGGATTCGCGCGGAGCGCCCCGAGGTGGCATCCGCCGGCCAAGTCCGCATTGAACAGATGATCGCCAACGACGAGATCGATGGCCTGAGGGTGGACCATCCGGATGGCCTGCGCGAGCCCAAGGAATACTTCAAGCGGCTGCGCCAAGTGCTGCCGCGGGGTCGAATTTATATCGAGAAGATCCTGGAAAACGATGAACGACTCAAAGAGGACTGGCCCATCGACGGCACCGTGGGCTACGAATTTCTGGCCAAGGTAAACCGCCTGTGGATGGACGATCAGCGCACCGATGTATTGACGGCGACCTATGCCGACTTCACCGGCCACTCGGTGAACTTTGGACATTTGGTGCGCGAAAAGAAGCGCGCCGTCCTGCAAGGCACATTTTCCGCGTCTCACGGGCAGCTCGCCGAGGCCGCCCTCGAGATCGCCCGCAGCGCCTGGCAGACCCGGGATTTGAGCCCACGCCAACTAAAAGAAGCAGGCGTTGGACTGATCACCGCGCTTCCCATCTACCGGACCTATCGCAATGCCCACACGCTCGACGACGAAGACAGGCGCGTGCTGCTCGAGGCGCTGCAAAGCGCGCGCATTGGCTCCACCGAGATCGATGCGGCCGCGTTTGATTTTCTGGCAGCCCTGTTCACGAAGGCCGATCTGAATGAGTCCGAGGCGGATTTCATCGCCAAGTGGCAGCAATTGACGCCCGCGGTGATGGCGAAGGGCGTCGAGGACACGATGTTCTACTGCTTCGACCGGCTCGTGTCCTGCAATGAAGTGGGTTCGCAGGCATCGCTGATCGGCATATCGGCCGACAAATTTCACGAATTTTGTCACTATCTGAGCGATCGTTGGCCGAACAACATGCTCGCGACCTCGACACATGACAACAAGCGCAGCGAGGATGTGCGCACGCGCATTTCCATTCTCTCGGAGATTCCGGAGCGCTGGTCCGAGGCTCTGCACCAGTGGTCGCAGCTCAATGCCAACGCCTGGCAAAACCGCCTGCCGGATCGGCATGCCGAATATCTTTTGTATCAGACTCTGATCGGCGCATGGCCCATTGATCACGATCGCGCCTGGGCCTACATGCTCAAAGCCTCCCGCGAAGCAAAAATCAACACTTCCTGGCATGAGCCGAACACCAGCTTTGAAGAGAAGATTCGAGGATTTGTCGGCGGGGTCTTCGAAACGCCTGAATTCATTGCCAGCCTCGAACGATTCATAGAACCGCTGATCGTTCCGGGACGCGTCAACAGTCTGGCGCAAACTCTCATCAAGCTGGTGGCGCCCGGCATTCCCGATTTTTATCAGGGTACCGAATTGTGGGATCTGAGCCTGGTGGATCCGGATAACCGCAGGCCTGTGGACTTTGCGCGGCGGGCGGGATTGCTGAGCCGCATCCCGCAGCTCAGCGCGGCCGATGTGCTATCGGATTGGGACTCGGGGCTGCCGAAGCTGTGGATGATTGCGCGCGTGCTGCGTTTTCGCCGCGAGCGCGGCGAGGACTTTTCAGCAGAGGCCAAGTATCAGCCGCTGGTGGCGCAGGGCACTCATCTGGGCCGGCTGCTCGCGTTTCGACGCGGCGAGAATCTGATCGCGGTGGTGCCGCGCTTCACCCTGACGCTCGCCGGCGAGTGGGGCGATACGCGGCTGCCGCTGCCGGGCGGCGCCTGGCGCAACTGCTTCACCGGCGAGATCGTGCAGCGCGAAGTGACTCCGGCCGCGTTGTTCGCATCTTTTCCCGTGGCACTGTTGATCCGAGATTCCGCGTAAACTGCGGGATCGTCCAAATCGGAGGCTGAGGTCGAATGAATTCACCGGGTCTACGCCAGTTCATCGAGAGCATCTGGCAGAAGTCGATTGTCGAGCGGTTGCAGGCCTATGTGCGGATTCCCAACAAATCTCCGGCATTCGATCCTGATTGGGAGCGTCATGGCTACATGGATCAGGCCATCGAACTGATGGCCGATTGGTGCCGCGCCCAACCGGTGCCGGGCATGCGCGTCGAGGTGCGCCGCCTGGCGGGACTGACGCCGCTGCTGCTCGTGGATATTCCCGGCGAGTTATCCGACTGTGTATTGCTTTACGGGCATCTCGACAAGCAGCCGGAATTCACAGGCTGGCTGCCCGGGCTGGGGCCGTGGGAGCCGGTGATTCGCGACGGCAAGCTGTTTGGACGGGGCGGCGCAGACGACGGCTACGCCGTGTTCAGCTCGTTGGCGGCGATCGCCGCGCTCAAGGCGCAGGCCGTCCCGCTGCCGCGCTGTGTGCTCATGATCGAGGCAACGGAGGAAAGCGGCAGCATTCATTTGCCGGCGCATCTCGATGCATTGGGCAGCAGCATCGGCGAGCCTTCGCTGGTGGTGTGTCTCGACGCGGAATGCGGCAATTTCGAGCAACTCTGGACCACGACGTCGTTGCGCGGCAATCTCGTCGGCAAGCTCAAAGTGCGGGTCTTGACCGAAGGAGCGCATTCGGGCCTGGCATCCGGCATTGCGCCGACGCCGTTTCGGCTGCTGCAGCAGCTGCTGGCGCGGGTTGAAGATCCGCTCACCGGCGAACTGACGCTGGACGAGCTGCATGCGGACATTCCGCAGGATCGACGTGCTCAGATCGAGGCAGCGGCGCACGTTTTGGGCGCGCAGGTTCTCGAGAAGATTCCTTTTGCCCCGGGTGTAAAGCCGGTGTCGGCCGACGCGGTGCAATTGTTGATCAACAATACCTGGAGGCCCTCGCTTGCGGTGACGGGCGCCGACGGTTTGCCGTCTTTGAGCGCGGCGGGCAATGTGTTACTGCCGGAGATCTCACTGAAGATCTCCCTGCGATTGCCGCCTACGGTGGATCCGGCGCGCGCCAGCCGCGCGGTCCAGCAAGCCTTGCAGCACAATCCGCCCTACGGCGCGCAAATCAGTTTTCAACCGGAGTCTTCATCCGGCGGGTGGAATGCGCCGGCTTTTGCACCCTGGTTCGAACGGTCGATGCAGCGCGCGTCGAATCACGTGTTCGGGCGCGACGCGGTGAGCTTGGGAGGGGGTGGAACGATTCCGTTCCTGCGAATGTTGGGCGAGAGGTTTCCGCAAACGCAGTTTTTCGTCACGGGCGTGCTGGGACCGCATTCCAACGCACACGGGCCCAACGAATTCCTGCATATCGACTATGCGACGCGACTGACCGAGTGCGTAAGCATGGTGCTCGCCGATTTCGGCGAGCATTGCCGATCACAGGCCTAGTTTGCGGGAGAAGTAGGTGTATTCGCGGGCGTGCATTTTTGCCCGTTCGTCCGGCGTGGCTCCCGCGCCGTGGCCTCCCTCGATCACCTCGAAGTAAAGATACGGTACGTCCATTGCCGCGAGCTTGGCCGCGAACTTGCGCGCATGCTGCGGACCCACGCGGTCATCCTTCGTGGTCGACCAAATGAGGGCTTCCGGATATTTCACGCCCGCTTTGAGATTGTTATATGGAGAGATCGAGGCGAGAAATGCCCGCTCTTCCGGAACCGCCACGCTGCCGTACTCCGCCACCCAGGAACTTCCGGCCGCGATCTGCTCGTAACGCAGCATGTCGAGCAGCGGAACTTGAATATCGACGGCGCGCCACAGTTGCGGGTGTTGGATGAATTCCACGCCCATGAGCAGCCCGCCGTTGGATCCTCCCATGATTCCCAAATGCGGTGAGCTCGTGAAGCCCCTCGCGATGAGATCTTCGCCGACGGCGGCGAAATCCTCGTAGATGCGCTGGCGATGCGTTTTGAGTCCCGCTTCGTGCCAAGCGGGACCGAATTCACCGCCGCCGCGAATATTGGCCAATACGAATGCGCCGCCGCGCTCGAGCCACAGCTTGCCGAGTTCCCCGGAATACGTCGGCGTTTGCGCGTCCAGGAAACCGCCATAGGCATGGAGAATCATCGGCGTGCTGCCGTCCATCTTCATCCCGATGGGATGGACGATAAAGTAGGGAATTTTAGTGCCGTCTTTGGAGATTGCCGCGAATTGCTCGACTGCATCGTGCGACGCGTCGAACTTCGCGGGCAGCGTCTTGCTGGTGGTCAGCGTGCCTTTTCCGAGATCGGCGAGCATCAGATTGGGAGGGGTCAGAAATCCCGTGACCTGAAGAAAGGCTTGTTCACTGTGCAAATCGGTGTCGATCAGGTTGACCGAAATATTGTTCGGCAGGTCGAGCTGACGCCGCGACCAACGGTTGTTTGGTTCAGGCGTGTACACATAGGCGCGTCCGTTGACGTTGTCGAGCGTGTGGACCAGCAAATGTCCGCGCGTCGCGCTTGCCTCGACAAATGCTTCACGCGCCGCGGGCGCATACACGAGTGCCGGCTGCAGATGTTGCGGATCGGCGGAGATCCGTTCGAGCTCGAGCGACACCAACGACCCTTGCGGCAAAGTCGGCTGGCCGGCGCGCTTCCAATCCTCGTGCAGACTCACGAGCAGGCGGCCGTCGAGAAGCGTCAGCAGATCGGCCTTCCTCGGCATGGCCAATTTCGCCGGCCCGTTGGGCCCCAAGAAATAGAACTCGACCTCAAAAAACGATACTGCGCGCTGTATGAAAGCAGCGCTGTGGCCGGAACCGTCGTTCAACGAAATGGACGACACCAGGACGTCGTCGGCCGTCCCGCGATACACCTCGACGGCGGCGTCGAGCGACTGGCCGCGCTTGATGCGTTTCACCACGTAGGGATATCCGGAACGCGTCATTTCTCCCGCCTTCCACTCGCGCGAGAGCAGCAGCGTATCCGCATCCTGCCAGGCCGCATCCTGCTTGCCGCTGGGCAGCGAAAAACCGCCGTCGACAAACGCCGATTTGCTCAAGTCGAATTCGCGCAAGGTCACCGCATCCTCGCCGCCGTCGGATAAGCTGATGATGCAGCGCTGCTCCTCGGGCTCGTGGCAATTGGCCCCCTTCCAGAACCAGTTGGCGTGTTCGGACTTCGACAGCGCGTCCAGATCGATGACGGTGCGCCAATTAGGCGCAGCACCTTGAAAATCGGTTTGACTGGTCTCGCGCCAAATTCCGTGCGCGTGATCCGCGTCCTGCCAGAAGTTAAAGACCCGGCCGGCGATGACGGAAGGCTCGGGGATCCTGTCTTTCGCCTCGAGGATCACCTTGGCATCGTGAAACAACGCTTTGAAACGTGGGTCCTGCTCGAGCACGGCGTCGGTCTTGGCGTTCTCCGCCTTTACCCAGTTCATCGCGCGCTCACCGTGCGCGTCTTCCAACCAAATAAAGGGATCATCGGCCGACGGGGCTGCAGCGATGCAAGGATTGAGTGCGGCGCCGAAAGTCAGTGCGAGAAGGCAGGGAATGGTTTTCATCCGCGGAATATACAAGGGGCCCTTCGGCGTTGCAGCGTTACGGCGTTGACGCGATCGCGGCGCAGAGCTTGCTGGCGAGTAGATTGCTGCGTCACAGCATGACGAGCTGTCTTTTATTGACACTGTGTCAGAAATTGGCTATCGTTCAGCCATGTCCTATATTGCGGCACGTCGAGAAGAGGAGAAGGAGCGCAGGCGCGGGGAAATTCTCGACGCCGCCGAGGCGCTGTACGCCAAGGAAGGCTGGGATCTGGTCACGATCGATGAGATCGCCCGCGGCGCCCGCTTATCGCGAGCCTTGGTGTACGTCTACTTCAAGGACAAGGAAGACATTTTATTCGCCATCGGCGAGCGGGCCATGTGCCTGCTCCGCGACCGGTTCATCGCCGCTTCCGCGGGGCAGAAGCTGGGCATGGAAAAGGTCGAGGCCATCGGCCGGGCTTACATGGCCTATGCATTTGAATTTCCGTATTATTTTGACTTCTGTTCAAAGTTTCATGCCCACGCGGGCAGCCCTGAGCCCGGGTCACATGATGTGGGCTGCCGTGCCGCCGGAGACCAAGCGATCGGTGTGGTGGTAAAGGCCATCGAATGCGGAATCGCCGATGGCAGTATTCGGCCCAGCATCGGCGATCCCATGATGCTGGCACTAACGCTTTGGTCATTCACACATGGCCTCATTCAGCTCGCCATGGCCAAAGGCAACGAACTGGCGCGCTTCGGAATTGGGATTCCTGAACTGAGCAACTACGGCTTTGGTCTGCTGCGGTCGATGTCGCAGAGCGGTCCGGCCGCGCCTGTGCCGAAAACGCAGTGACTTTTTTTGCCCACGTCTTCTGGACGGAAGCTCAGCCATGACGCAACACATACTAATGATTTGGATGGCCACCGCCGTTGCCGCCTTTACCGGGTTGGTGGGTTGCACCACCAAGGGTGCGACGAGCGCAGCAGCTGCTCCGCGGGCCGTGCAAGTTGCCCGGGCGCGAATGGCACTTGTCGACAACATTTTGCGCGCCGTGGGTTTCGCCGACGCCGAAGGACGCGGCGCATCAGGGATGGATGATACGGATCGCGCCCGCTGATCGCGACGCGGTTGGTGCGACTCGGCGATGCCGCGCTCACGTCGGCATCGGAATAAAAAAAAGATCTTGTTGGTAGATTTTACAAATCAACTGCGCGAGCGCGGAACGCAGCTCTAGATCTCATCAACTGTTCGCGCGTCAACGCTGCTTGCGCCTCGCCGGTGCCGTCGATGCGCATCGCGCTCGGTGCCATCGATGCGCTTCGCGCCCACATAAAAATTTCGTCGATTATGTCAGCTCCATGTGTCGGCGTCGTGACATCGCGATGGCCACCACATGGTGGCCACGCCTAGTCGGTCGTGTGCCTTTAAGACTAGAGTAGCGCGCGTAGGGGAGCACGGCGCGGCTGGGATGAGTACCAATCAAACTGGGATGAATTCCGACCAAAGGTGTTACCCCACAAGGAAAATCAAACGGGGTCAAAACAATGGAGGTCATATGAGAATCCGCGCAGCAACGAGCTTAGCGCTCGGCGCCCTATTGGCGAGTTTCGCGATTGCGCCAAGCGCACTCGCAGTCAAGCAACTCGAATCGCTCGGTGCGGCAGATCAAAATGCTGTCGCACAATTCAACGTTTACTTGCCGCTAACTCACACCGACGCTCTCGAGAGGTTGTTGCAGAGTCAGACGGATCAGAACTCCGCCAACTACCATCAGTGGTTGACGCCTGCGCAGTTCAAGCAGCAATTTGGCCCCAGCCGTGCGGATGTTGCGAGAACCAAGCAATTGCTCGAGGCCGCAGGCTTCACCGTCGTTTCGGAGAAAACACAGAATCTCGAAGTACAGGGTCCGGTATCGGCCGTCGAAAGACTGTTCAACACGCGCCTCGAGCGGATACAAGTAAAACCCGGGCAGGTCAAGCTGGCAGCCGCGGAGCGTCACCTGAATCTTCCCAAGGCGCTCGCGGATATGGGGGCGGTCATTCCTGAGTTCGTTCCGCATTTGGCCGCGCACGTGCATTCCCAAGTGTTGCGGCCTCTCGCCGCGAATCCGCTTGCGGCCGTGAGCCCTCTGGCGACGCCCGGAGCGGCGCCGCGACTGGCGAGCTCGCTGAGCTTTTTCTATGCAAACGATCTGAACGAAGCCTATCAACTGCCCTCGTTCCAAACGGAAGTGGCGCCGCTGTTCTCGCGCCATAAGCAGCAGATCGCCGGCGTCGGTGCGCACATCGGCATTGTGATTTCCTCGGTCATCAACCCCCAGGATCTCGCCAATTCCTTCAACTCGACCGTGAGCGCAGGGCCGTTTGTGGACGTTCAGGCGTACTCGGCCAACTCCAATCTGCCGGTGCCCACGGTGACCATTCGTCCGGTCGACGGCGGCAGCGGCGCGTTTAACCCCAACACATCAGATGCCTTCGAGGCCTCCCTCGATACGCAAATGTCGCTGGGAACCGCGCCGGGCGCCAAGGAGATTGTCTACGACATGAAGACCCTGAGCGACGATGACGTCACGCAGGCGTACACGGCAGTGGATGAGGACAATGCCGTCGATGTGGTGAGTTCTTCCTTCGGCGAATGCGAACTTGATTTCACCGCGGCCTACAACAACGGCACGGACTTCACCGGCATCCTGAAGACCTTCCATGCGCTGTTCCAGCAGGGCAACGCGCAAGGCATCACCTTCCTCGCCAGCTCGGGGGACAACGGGGCGCCGGATTGCGTCTCACAGGCATTTGCGGATTCACCCGTACCCATCGACGGCACCAATTTTGTGCTGGGCGTTGAAAATCCGGCGGATGATCCGAACGTCACCGCCGTGGGCGGGACAAATCTGCAGACCATCGCCTCTCCGGGCGTGGATGATGCGACGTATCTCAGCGAAAATGCCGACTTCGATCCCCGGCACCCGGTGACGTTTACGCTTCCCGACGGCTCACAGGGCAGCATCGGTAACAACACATGGGGTTCGGGTGGTGGCTTCAGTCAGGTTTTCCGCAAACCGCTGTACCAATTCCTGGTCAATACCGGCAGCAACGTGCACCGTGCAGTGCCGGATGTTTCCCTGATGATGGGCGGATGCCCGGGAGATGCGGACCTGGCCGTGCAGGATTGCACGCAGTTGCCTCGCAGTGCCGTCATCGTGTGGGTGGGCGGAATTCCTGAACTACTGATCGGCACCAGCTCTTCCTCGCCGGAGATGGCGGGCGTGCTGGCGCTGGCGGTTGAACTGAATGGAGGCCGGCTCGGCAATGTGAATCCATTGATCTACGCGCTCTCCGCGGTGCAGACCATTTTCGGTGGTGCGCATGCACCGCCGGCACTGCAGTACTTCCATCGCAACATTTCCGGCAACAACAACGGCTTCACGGTCAAGCCCGGCCAGGCGTACAGCGAAGTGCTCGGCAACAGCACGCTCGATGTAAAGAACTTCCTGCAGTTGCAGGGCGCTCAACCCGCGGGCACGCCCAGCACGCCAAGCAATCCGTGATGCGAGAGCTAAAGCAAAATTGTTGATTCAGACGGCAGGGACATAAACCTGCCGTCTTTTTATGAACCTTGGTTGATAACCGGCGGGCGCTGCTTAATCGGCAGCGCTCCTCAAGCGGCGGCGCTCGGGCGAGCCGACACCCGCGCATGCCACGCGTGCAGATGCGTGAGCGCCGCGGGCGTTTCGATGCCGATGAAGGTTGCGAAGTCGATCGTGGTCAGCGCGACGATATCCGCCATCGAAAATCGATCGGTGGCGAGAAATTCCCGCGTCGCCAGTTCTTCGTTGAGCCAATGCATGGCCTGAATCGCCCTCGAGCGGCTGGCCTCGCCAAAATCCTTGTATTGCGTGCCGAGGTGCGCAGTGTACCTGTGCGTGTTGACCCAGACCGCGCCGATGCGGCTCATGAGCGCGAACTCGAGGCGGCGGGTCCACATGTCGACTCGGGCGCGTTGCCAGGCATCGTCGCCAAACAGAGCAGGTGTCGGGTGCAGTTCCTCCAGGTAGCGGCAGATGGCGATGCTTTCCGACAACGTCGAGCCATCGTCGAGTTCCAGCACCGGTACCTGTCCCAGTGAATTCTTCACCATGAATTCCGCGCTTTTGTGCGCGCCCTGCCGCAGGGGCACATGCACCAGCGGGATGGAAATGCCCTTTTCCGCCAGAAAGATCCGGACGCGGCGCGGGTTGGGTGCGGGGTTGTGTTCGTCGTACAGCTTCATACGGGCAACGTAAGGCAAGGGATGGTGCGGTCAATTATAATGAATACGTTTAACAATCCAGGATTACTTCATGAGCTCATTCCCTCTGCCGCGCGCCACCCCCGAAGATGTCGGACTTTCCAGCGCGGGTCTTGCACGTCTTGGCAGAGTGATGCAGGGGGAAGTCGGGCGCGGCGTCGTGCCGGGCGCGGTGGCGCTGATCGCGCGGCGCGGCCAGCTGGCCTACTTCGAGAGTTTCGGCCAACGCGATCCCGCGAGCGGCGCCCCCATGGCCACGGACAGCATCTTTCGCATCTATTCGATGACCAAACCCATCGTTTCCGTGGCCGCGATGATGCTCTGGGAGGAGGGACGATTTCTGCTGAGCGACCCCATCGCCAAATATCTGCCCGAACTGGGCAATGTCAGAGTCGCGGTCGCGCAGGGGGCGGACATCGGGCAGGTGGATGCCGAGCGGCCGATCACCGTCCAGGATTTGCTGCGTCATACCTCCGGACTGACCTACGAATTCCGCGGCAACGGGCCGGTGCACAAAATGTACAACGCCGCAAGGATCTATAGCCGCGATCAAACCAACGCCGATCAGGTTGCCACTCTAAGCAAGCTGCCGCTGCTGCACCAGCCCGGCACGAAATGGGAGTACAGCCGCTCGACCGACGTGGTCGGTAGGCTCGTTGAGGTGCTGTCGGGGATTCCGCTCGGGCAATTCCTGGAGCAGCGGCTGTTCGCTCCCCTGGGAATGACTGATACCGCGTTTCATGTGCCGGTGCCACTGCAGGCGCGGCTGGCGGAGGCATTTGCGAAGGATCCGGAAACCGGTTCGGGCGTGCAGTTGGTCAATGTCAAGAGCCCGCCCAAATTTGAATCGGGCGGCGGCGGGCTGGTTTCCACCGCTGCCGACTACGCACGCTTCCTGCAGATGCTCCTGAATCGCGGCCGCCTCGACGGGGTGCGATACTTGAGCCGCAAGACGATCGAGCTCATGACAGCCGATCATCTGGGGTCCATCACCGGTGCGCCCGATCTGCTGCTGCCGGGCTACGGGTTTGGCTTAGGCTTCGCCGTTCGGCTGCAGCCCGGCATTGCCCACGTGCCGGGTTCGGTGGGCCAATATTTTTGGGGCGGCCTTGCGGGCACGACGTTTTGGGTGGATCCGGCCGAGGAATTATTCGCCATCATGATGATTCAGGCGCCGGGCCAGCGCGACTATTTTCGAACTCTGTTTCGGGATCTGGTCTACGCGGCGTTCGACGATTGAGTGTTCAACACCGAGAGAGCCGCCGGTGCGAGCGCCGCTTGGGCACGCCACCAGGCAGCGGTCAACAGGCAGCCGTGCTCACGAATGAATACCTCGCTCAAGGTCGCCGGTATGGCAAGAAACGGCAGCCATTGCTCCGGAAACACGTCTCGCGGTCCGCAATGAAACCAAGGCTCGGCGCTGGTTTCTTCCACATAGCTGCGCGCGCGCGGTAAGTCTCGAAACACGCAGTCGGACACCAAGCAGATTTCATCGTAATCGTAAAAGATGACGCGGCCGTGGCTGGTGACGCCGAAATTCTTCAGCAACAGATCCCCGGGAAACACGTTGCTCGCCGCCAGGTCGCGCAATGCATTGCCGTAGTCGATGATTGCCGATTCGGCGGCGGCCGGTTCGGCCTCGCGCAAAAACAGGCTAAGCGGCCGTAAGCGCCGCTCGATGTAACAGTGCTCGATGATCAGATCGTCGCCTTCGATCCGGCAACTCTCGCTCGCTTCCTGCAGCAGTTCCTCCGCCAGCGCGGGCATGAAGCGCGCGCGTGGCAGCCGCAGACGCTTGAATTCCTGTGCGTCGACCAACCGGCCGGCGCGGTCGTGCCGGAACACGAATTGATAGCGTTCGATCACCTCCGCGCGCGTGGTGTTCTTGGGGGCGCCGAATTTGTCGCGGATCACCTTGAACACCAAGTCGTGCGAGGGCAGGGTAAAGACGATCATCACGAGGCCGCGCTCCCCGGGCGCATGCACGAAACTATCGATGGATTTTTCCATGTGGCGCTGGAGCGCGAAGTAGCGCTCGGTCTTGCCCTGCTTCGCACGGCCGAGCACGGTGTACAGTTCGTCGACCGATTTGCGCGGCATGAAGGAGCGCAACAAGGTGATCGCGGCGCTGACCACCGGCAGGTCCACGTGAAAGTAGCTGCGCGCATACCCAAACAGCGACCCGACATCGGCGCGCGACAACATCACCGCATCGATCTGCACTTTTCGCTGCAGTATCGTGAACGCCAGCACCAGGGGTGTGATGACGCCGTCGCCGATGACGCGGCCGACCGCGAATGCCTGCATGCCGCGATAGAACACCGGCTCGATCAGTTCTATGGATTCGGGCGCGCCGCTGTGCCGTCCGGTCGCGAAATAACGGCCGATTTCGGCGCTGATGCGGTGCACGGCGGCCTCCGGATCGCCGATCGCCCCGTGGAAGGGCAGGTCGGCGAGAATTTCACCCACTGCGGCGGACAAGGATCCGCCCACTCGGTAGACGCGGATCGGCACGGAGCCGGAGGCGCGGCCGGCGGTGGTGGCGCAAAACTCGACATCCTTGTTGACGCCGACGGTGCCGAACAGATCGCGCGTGACGGAATTGAAAAACGTGTGATAAAAATCGCTGTCCGGACGGCGCGCGACCAGCGTATCGAATAGACGCTTGATGTCGATCCAGAGCGGCACGTCGGTGCGCCGCACCTTGAGCTGGCCGCCAACGGCGGCCACGCACCTCGCGACGCGGATCTCATACAGCTCGATGCGCGCGACGGCATCGGCCTGCGCCGTGTGCCAATCCTCAGCCAGAAAATTTCTGGCTGCGCGCCGTGTGATGCGGCCGAACTCTTCGTTGTACAGTCGAAAATGTTCGGCGATCTGCGCCGCCAGATCGGCGGCGAGATCTGTATACAACGCGACGTTGCCCTCGGCCGCCACGCGCTATGCCACCACGCGCTCGGGCGGCGCATTCAGGTGAAACTGTTCCGTCTCCGTGCTGCCCGCCATGGCGACCGTCGAACTCTTGGCGCTGATGGCGGTTTGCACCGCATCGAAGTAACCGGTACCGACGAAAGCCTGGTGCTTGGTGGCACGATACCCCAATGCTTCCTGACCGAACTCCCGTTGTTGCAACTGGGAATAGCCCAGCATGCCGTCCGCGCTATACGCACTGGCCAATTCGAACATCGACAAGTTCAGCGCATGCCAACCGGCCAGCGTGATGAACTGGAAGCGATACCCGAGCGCCGCCAATTCCTCGCGCCACCTCTTCATCGCCGCGGCGTTCAGCTTTGCAGCCCAATTGAAGGATGGCGAACAGTTGTAGGCGAGCAGCTTGCCCGGAAATTTGGCGTGAATCGCGGCGGCAAAGCGCTTTGCCTCGTTCATGTCGGGCTTGGATGTCTCGCACCAGATCAGATCGCAATATGGCGCATAGGCCAGGCCGCGAGCGATCGCTTGTTCGATGCCGGCCTTCACATAGAAGAATCCTTCGCTGGAGCGCTGCCCGGTCAGAAACGCCTTGTCGCGCGGATCATGGTCGGTCAGGAGCAGGTCCGCCGCGTCCGCATCGGTACGCGCGATGATCACCGTGGGCACGCCCATGACGTCGGCCGCCAGCCGTGCGGCGACCAGCTTGTTGATGGCCTCGGCCGTCGAGACCAGCACCTTGCCGCCCAAGTGGCCGCATTTCTTCGCGGAAGACAACTGGTCCTCGAAATGCACGCCGGCCGCGCCGGCGCGAATGAGCGCCTTGGTCAGTTCAAACGCATTGAGATTGCCGCCGAAGCCCGCCTCGGCATCGGCAATGATGGGAGCCAACCAATCGATGTTCGACTTGCCATCCATGTGATGGATTTGATCGGTCCGCAGCAGCGCATTGTTGATGCGATCGACCATTTTCGGCACCGAGTCGACCGGGTACAGGCTTTGATCCGGATAGACCTCACCGGCGGAATTGGCATCGCCGGCCACCTGCCAGCCCGAGCAATAGATGGCCTTCAACCCCGCCTGCACCGTCTGGATGGCTTGATTGCCTGTCATGCACCCCAGGCCTGCGACCACCGGCTCGCTGTGGAGCAGCCGCCAGAACTTCTCGGCACCCAGGCGAGCGAGGGAGTATTCGATTTTGACGGAGCCGCGCAGCCGCGCCACGTCGGCCTCGCTGTAGGGACGTTCCACACCTTGCCAGCGGCTGTTCTCATGTGCGTTCAAGTCAATTCTCCTCAAGGTCTTGCTTTAGGGGATGCGCCAAGCTTAGAGTGTTTGTAAGGCGGATTTACACATTAGAAATTTGACAGTGTGAATTTCACATGAGACAGCCATGGCAGGTCTGATCAGGCAGGGCCACTTTCTCGGCGCAAAGCTGCGCTCGCTGCGGAAACGCAACGGCTTGACGCTCGATGAGCTGTCGGCGCGCTGCGTGCAAATTGATGCCGGCAGCGCCCCATCCGTGTCTTATTTGAGCATGGTGGAAACCGGCAAGCGCATGCCCTCGGCAGAGATGCTGGAGATGCTCGCCGGAATTTTCAGCAAGGATGCGCGCTGGTTCTTGGACGAGAACACGGCGGTCGACGTCGCACCGCTGCCGCGGCAACGGGGCGGCCTCGAGGCGATGCCGCTGGAGCCGGCCTTCTTGTTCTCGCATGAGCTGCTACAAAACGCGCTGCCGGAACTGCTTTCCCAGACCGGCACCACCGGCCGGCAATTCGCGCAGTTGTTGATCCGGGTCTGGCAGGAGACACGGCACAATAATTTCCCCGACATCGAGCGGGCGGCGGAGGATTGCGGCAATCGAGAGATGCCGTTGACATTGGACGCCGTGATGGCGATCTGCGAGCGCCATGGGTTGCAGATCAAATGGTTTGACGGCGACGGCCGCAAGCCGAGCGGCGCGCTGGTGCGGTCTCGATTCGAGGCACCCGCGACGGTGCTGATCAACAAACGTCTACGCGGCCAGTCGGAGCGGCTGAAGTACGAGTTGGCGTTCTTCGTCGGACATAAGATTCTTCACAATGGCGACGGCATGATATCGCCGCACAGCGCCGCGCAAGCGGGCGACGGCGAGTCGCCCGGTTCCAGCGGCGGCATGGGCGCGCAGGATGTGCTGTACGCATGGCGGGATTTCGAGTGCAGTTTTTTTGCCGGTGCGCTGCTATGTCCGCGTACGCCGTTCCGGCGATTCTTGATTCGCGAATCGCACAACGTCAACGCCTGCCACAAGGTCGGAGTGACGCCGGCGCTGGTCATGCGGCGCATGACGGCCGTGTCTCCCTACCGGCACTGGCATTTCTTCGATGCGTATCCGCCCGGTTACCTGCGAGCGGTGTATCGCGGCAATGGTATTCCGCTGCCCTGGGGCAACATGAGCCTGGTTTCGGATCCCTGTCCGCGCTGGGCCGTATTCCGCCTCCTGCAGACACCCGATGCGCCGGCCGTGCAAACGCCCAAATCGCAGATTTCGGTCATGCAAGACGGCAAGCGCGCGCGCCTGTATTGCTGTCACTCACTGCTGACGCGCGACGCCTTGGACGAGCTGCACGTGTTGTCGGTCGGCGTGGACTTGCTGCCGGCGCTGGAGGCGCAGGGTTTTGATGGCGAGGAAATTGTCGCATCGGTTGCCGATTCCTGCCGCCGCGGCGGTGGCGATGGCGCCATTCCGGCGGCCGCATCCGGCGCGATTCGCGCGGCATCCCAGGTGTTGAATATTTCCTGGATCGCGGATGCGCTCGGCGCCCAGGCCAGCGTCATTTGCCCGCGAAGCGGTGCCTGTCCCAGACAGCCCCACGCCTGCGCCCAGACAGGTTCCTAGGGTTGGTCGCATGGTTCAGGGCAAATGGAAAATAACGATCAAGACGCCGATGGGCGATAAATCGGGCCTGCTGGAACTGCTCGTCAGCGGCGGGACGCTGACCGGTTCGCTGTCGGATGCCGAGCACCATGTGGCCATCAGCGATGGCAAGATCGAGGGTAACAAGCTCAGCTGGCAGGCAAAGATTACCAAGCCGATGCGCCTGAGCTTCAAGTTCACCGCGATCGTCGAGGAGGATCGCATCAGCGGTGCCGCGCGGCACATGCTGGGCACCGCGACGTTCAGCGGGACACGCATCTAGCACTGTGAATTTGAGCGGCTCAAGTCCTCGTCAGGCAGGATAAGACGATTCAAGGCACTGCGTCTTCGTGCCTTGAATCGGTTACCCTCCCTGCCGAGCGCTAACCCAACCGGTCAAAATCACTGGGCCGGTCACTCAATGGGCGCGTACACCTCTGTCCGCAATTTTTCCACAGGAGTGCTGCCGGGATCATCGACATACCACGAGATCATCGGACCCTTCGACGTGTGGCCATGCACCGCAATGTAGGCGAGCAGCTGGTCGTGAGTCTTCGATAAGCCGTCGTATGCGCCAACGTGGGTGGTCTTGAGCGCGTTGCCCCCGTAGCTTTGAATCACGCGAACGCCGTCGGCGCTCACGACATCGGCGCGATCCACCGGGATGCCGGCCTCGAATTTGAAGCTGGCCGGCGTCATCTCGCCGTCGATTCCCAACGGCGCTCCCGCGCGGTGAAGCTTGTTCTTCGCCATGAATTTCCCGATTTGGGTATAGCCGTCGCCGTAGGCTTTTGCGATTCCATCGAGCGGCGCCGTCTCGCTCACGACCAGGATGGGCACGGCCGTGAGTTGCACCGGGTCCGCGCTGAATCCGGCGATGTCGGTGTCCGGCATGCTCTCGACCAGGGTCTTGAGCTTGCTTAGGCCTGAGGCGAAGTCCTTGCCAAGCATGCCATCCATCGTCAAGCCGATGTAGTGACCGATGGGATTCGCGCCCATGTCCACATTCACGGTCCACGTGACGCGAGTCATCTTGCCGTCCGGGGTCAGCGTCATCAAGGATTTCGCCGTGCCCATATCGCCAAAGTCCAGATCGCTCGCGACGGATTTGTCCGCAGAGGAAGCGGTGATCACCTGTGTGCCGGAGCCGACCTTGTCATTTCCCTTCCAGACGAGTTTTGCACCTACGCCGTCACGCGGACCCTCTATCGTCTGGCTCATATTCGGGTCCAAATCCTGCCAGGGAGACCACTTGGGAAACAGCACGAATGAATTGATCGTGGCGTAGACCAGGCTTGCGGGCCGATTGATCGCAACGGATCGCTTCACCTCGACATGCCGCGGCAATATCAGGCCGACGACGACGAGCACGACCAAAACGGCAACGAGACCGACGAGTATTTTTTTAATCATGCCGATGCTACCGCATCCCCGCAGCTTATGGGGAGCTGTTTTCTTCTAGTTCGCCGACCGCACTCTGCACATAGTTCGGCAAGCCCATTTTTTCGATCAACCCGAGCTGCTCTTCAAGAAAGTCAATGTGTTCTTCTTCGCTCTTCTGGATCTGCACCAACAAATCGCGCGTCACGAAGTCCTTGGCCGTCTCGCAGTGCGCGATCGCCGTTGTGTACATGGGATGCGCTTCCATTTCCCGGCGCAGATCGCACTGCAGGATCTCCTGTACATCCTCGCCGATGAAGAGCTTGCCCAAGTCCTGCAGGTTCGGCAGGCCGTCCAGAAAGAGGATGCGCTTGACCAAGCGGTCGGCGTGCTTCATCTCATCGATGGATTCCTCGTACTCGAGCTTGCCGAGCCGCTTCATGCCCCAGTTATCGAGCATGCGTGCGTGGAGGAAATATTGATTGATCGACGTGAGTTCGTTTTTCAGCGCTTGATTGAGGAACTTCAATACTTTCGCGTCACCTTGCACGATCGTCCCCCTAAGGATTGCGCACGCACTTATAGTCGGATTGTAAGCCCGAACTCAAGCCTCAAGGAATCAATCGCGACTCTTAGACCGCGAATTCGGTGGCGGGAGGGGAGAAGAGGTTCGGCCGTGCCGGGTCACATGATTTTAGCGAAGCAGCTAATGCCGATTTGGCCTCAGGCAGGCACTTGCCGCAGCACGTTCCGACCCCAAGATCGCGCGTCAAGTCGCGCAACGAATGGGCGCCCGCCTTAACGGCGGTACGGATCGCCCGGTCTGAAACAGCTTTGCACACGCATATGATCATGTGTGTATTGTGAACGCGAATGCGAATGATTGTCAATACCGTATGGCTTGGATCAGACCTCAAGGGTTATGTTTAACGAACACCGATGTGATGAAATAGACGACTGCTAGGGTGGAATCAGACTCCCTGTTTTCAGGGATGCTGCGGGATGTAAAAGTGTTAAAAATCAACAGAATAACTGCAATCTGCCTCATCGGCTGCGCGCTTCTCCTCCTCGAGGGCTGCGGCAAATCGGGCCCGCAGGCCCCACCGCCCCCGCAGGTGAGCGTGGCGGAAGTGCTGGTGAAGCCGGTCAAGGACTGGGATGAGTTCACCGGCCGGCTCCAGGCCGTCGAGACCGTCGAAATACGACCGCGGGTCTCCGGCTACATCGACCGGGTGGCATTCACCGAAGGCGGACTGGTCAAGCAGGGTGCGCTTTTGTTTGTCATCGATCCTCGGCCCTACCAGGCCGAATACGATCGCGCTGCTGCGGACCTTAAGCGCAACAAAACGGCCCTGGATCTGGGCCAGATCGAACTGACGCGCGTGCAGCGACTGAAGGACAGCGGTGCCGTTTCTCAGGAGGAACTGGATCAGCGCAAGAGCACGGTGGCGCAGGCGGAAGCCAATGTCGCAGGCTCACAGGCTGCCCTCGAGGCCGCCGCGCTCAACCTGAACTTTACCCGGGTCACCAGCCCCGTCGATGGACGCGTCAGCCGCGCGGACGTGACCCGTGGAAACCTGGTCACCGGCGGCACCAATGGCGGGACCTTGCTCACCTCGGTGGTATCGATCGATCCGATCTATCTGTATTTCGATGCCGACGAACAAAGCTACCTGCGCTACACCCAAATGGCGCGCAGCGGTGACGGCTTAAGCTCACAGAATTCCGGCAACCCGGTTCATGTGGGCCTGGCCAACGAGGAAGGTTTCCCCCACGCCGGCACCGTGGATTTCGTCGACAATCAGTTGAATCCCCAGACCGGTACGATCCGCGCGCGGGCGGTTTTGCAGAATAAGGACGGCCGCCTGACGCCCGGCATGTTCGCGCGCGTGCAATTGCTCGGCAGCGGCGAGTACTCGGCCATTTTGATCGACGACCGCGCGGTCAATACCGACCAGAGTCAAAAATATGTGCTGCTGCTCGGAGCCAACGATCAGATTGAATATCGCAAGGTTAAACTCGGGCGCGTGATCGACGGCTTGCGCGTGGTGCGCGAAGGACTGAAAGGCGGCGACGTGGTCGTCGTCAACGGCGCGCAGCGAGTCCATCCCGGCATCACCGTGACGCCGCAGCGGGTGGCCATGGGATCCGGCGCCCCCGCCGCCTAAGTCCATGAACATTTCTTCGTTCTTCATCGAGCGGCCCATATTCGCGACTGTGCTCGCGATATTGATCACGGTGGCCGGCCTGTTGGCGATGCCGAACCTGCCGATCAGCGAATACCCCGAAATCGTGCCGCCCACCGTCGTGGTCAGCGGCCAATATCCAGGCGCATCCCCGAAGACCATCGCCGAGACGGTCATCACGCCGCTCGAGCAGCAGATCAACGGCGTGGAAAATGCGATCTACACCAGCTCCACGGCGACTCCCGACGGCACCTTCTCCATCACCGTGACATTCAGGCTCGGCACGGACCTGGACATTGCGCAGGTGCAGACCCAGAACCGCGTGGCTCAGGCGGAAACGCGCTTACCCGATGTGGTCAGGCAAATCGGCTTGGTCACGCAAAAACGTTCGCCCGACCTGACCATGGTGGTGTTCTTGAAATCGGGCGATGGCCGCTACGACTCACTGTATTTGCGCAACTATGCGGTGATTCAGATCCGGGACGTCCTGGCGCGCATCCCCGGCATGGGCGATGTGCGAGTCTTTGGATCCGGCGACTACGCGATGCGCGTCTGGCTGGATCCGGCAAAGATCGCCGCGCGCAGCATGGATGTCGACGAGGTGCTGGCGGCGGTGCGCGAGCAGAACGTACAAGTGGCCGCGGGACAAATCGGCGGCCAACCCTCGCTTCCGGGAACTCAGTTCGAGTACATCGTCAATGCGCAGGGCCGTCTGCAAACCGAACAAGAGTTCGGAAATATCGTGGTCAAGAGCGGCGCCAACGGCGAGACCACGTATTTGCACGATATCGCGCGCATCGAATTGGGTCCGGACAACTACGCCCTGCGCAGCATGCTGGACGGCGGTCCGGCGGTCGCCATTCCGGTATTCCAACTGCCCGGTGCGAACGCATTGCAGCTCTCCGACGCCGTGCGCGCCAAGATGAAGGAACTCGCGAAGGATTTCCCGGAGGGCGTGAGCTACGAAATCGATTACGACCCCACGGTGTTCGTGCGCAGTTCGATCGAATCGGTGGTGCATACCCTGTTCGAGGCAGTGATGCTCGTGGTCTTGGTCGTGGTGGTTTTTTTGCAGACCTGGCGCGCCAGCGTCATCCCCCTGGTGGCGGTGCCCGTGGCGATCGTGGGCACACTGGCGGCGCTGCTGCTTGCCGGGTTTACCATCAATTCCCTGACGCTGTTCGGCTTGGTGCTGGCCACCGGCATCGTGGTCGATGACGCCATCGTCGTGGTTGAAAATATCGAGCGCAAGATCGAACAGGGCCTGAATCCCCACGCCGCGGCGCATGCCGCCATGGGCGAGGTCACCCGCCCCATCATTTCCATCGCGCTGGTGCTGTGCGCGGTGTTCGTGCCCGTGGCGTTTGTCTCCGGACTCACCGGCCAGTTCTACCGGCAGTTCGGCATCACCATTGCAGCAAGCACGCTGATCTCGACATTCAACTCGCTGACCCTGTCGCCGGCTCTGGCGGCGCTGCTGCTCAAACAGAGGAATTCGCCGCCGGATGCGTTTCAGCGCGGCATCAACAAGGTGCTCGGCGGATTCTTTCGCATGTTCAATCGCGGGTTCGAACGCGCCTCGGAGCGCTATGGCCACGGTGTTCGCAGGCTCACGGCCATTCGCGTGGTCGTGCTCGCGGTGTTCGCCGTTCTGTTGGCCGGTACCTGGGGCATGTTTCAGCTGGTGCCCGGCGGATTCATTCCCGCGCAGGACAAGCAATATCTCATCGGCATCGTACAACTGCCGGATGCGGCATCGCTGGATCGCACGGAAAAGGTGGTGCGGCAAATCTCGGCGCTCGCGAAGGAGACCCCCGGCGTCGATCACGTCATCGGATTTTCGGGCCTGTCGGTGCAGGGCTTCGTGAATTTGAGCAATGCCGCGGTGCTGTTTTTTCCTCTCAAGTCCTTCGATGAACGCACGACCAAGAATTTGTCGGCAGGCGCCATTGCCCAAGCGCTGAACAGAAAGTTCTCCGCCATTCAAGATGCCGTCATTTTCGCGGTGCCGCCCCCGCCGGTGCAGGGTCTCGGAACCACTGGGGGCTTCAAGCTGTTTCTTCAGGATCGAGCTGCCCATGGCTACGATGAACTCGCGCGGGTTACCGGCGAGGTCTTGAACAAAGCACGGCAACAGCGCGAATTGAATCCGTACGCCACCTACACGACGTTTCAAAACAGCGTGCCGCAGTTATTCGCGGATGTCGATCGCGTCAAGGCCAAGCGCGAGGGTGTTCCGCTATCCAGTGTTTTCGACACCTTGCAGGCTTACCTCGGATCGGTTTACGTCAACGACTTCAATCGCTTTGGCCGCACGTATCGGGTGTATGCCCAGGCCGAGCCGCAGTTCCGCAACCAGCCCGAGGACATCGCCAACCTGAAGATGCGCAATCTCAGCGGCGATATGGTCCCCATGGGCGCGGTAGCGGACATTCGCTTCGAGGCGGGATCGGACCGCGTATCGCACTACAACGTGTACCTGGCCGCCGACATCAACGGACAAGGGGCGCCCGGCGTGTCTTCCAGTCAGGCGGCGGCCGCCATGGAGCGCGTGCTCAAGGAGACCCTGCCGAATGGCTTCGGCTATGAATGGACGGATCTGACCTTTCAACAAAAGTCGGCCGGCAATACGGCCCTGCTGGTATTTCCGATCTGCGTGCTGCTGGTGTTTTTGATCCTGTCGGCACAGTACGAGAGCTGGGCCTTGCCGCTCGCGGTCATTCTGATCGTGCCGATGTGTCTGTTGTCGGCGATGACGGGAGTCTGGCTGAAGGGTTCCGACAACAACGTCCTGACTCAAATTGGATTCATCGTGTTGGTGGGGCTGGCCTGCAAGAACGCCATTCTCATCGTCGAGTTCGCGCGCGAGCGCGTCGAGCACGGCCTAGCGCCGGTCGAGGCGGCCATTGAAGCCTGCCGCTTAAGGCTGCGGCCCATTCTGATGACGTCGTTCGCCTTCATCATGGGCGTCATTCCGCTGGTCACCGCGAGCGGCGCCGGCAGCGAGATGCGGCAAGCCATCGGCATCGCGGTATTCGCGGGCATGCTGGGTGTGACTTCATTCGGCCTGTTTCTAACACCGGTGTTCTTTGTCGCCATCGAATCGTGGCTGGCGCGGCACAAGCAACACCCGGACTATGCGCCGCTGTCCGTCACGTCCGTCACACAGGAGACTCCGCGTGCGTAGTTGGGCGGCGAGCGCCGCGGCGCTGACATTCTTGGGCGGTTGCGCGGTGGGTCCCAATTATCACCGGCCCGAGACGCCGGTGGATACGCACTTCGCCAACGCAGGCGAGCCGGGATTTGCGGAAACCGAAGCGGTCGAACACTACTGGACCGGCTTCGACGATCCGATGCTGACCGGGCTGATCAATGACGCGCTCGCGCACAACACGGACTTGAGAGCGGCGGAAGCCAATTTGCGCGCCGCGCGCGCGGCAAGAAGACTGGCCGGCTTCGATCAATATCCCACCGTGACCCTGGCCGCCAGTTATACGCACAATCTGGACTCGCAGGAGCAGTTGCCCGGCGTCGACATGCACGACCGGGAATTCGACGCGGCACAGGCCGGGTTTGATGGACTGTGGGAACTGGATCTCTTTGGGCGCGTGCGACGCAACGTCGAGGCGGCGCGTGGGGATTTGGGTGCGGCCGCCGCGACCCTGCAGGATGCGCGGGTCAGTGTCATCGCGGAGGTGGCGCGCGACTATTTCATCCTGCGGGGCCTGCAGGATCAGCTGGCACTTACGCGGCGCAACGCCGAGAACCAAGCGAGTACTTTCAAACTCACCCGCAATCGATTGGACGCAGGCCGGGGCAACGAATTGGACACCTCTCGCGCCGAAGCGCAATGGCAGACGACGCTGTCCACCATTCCCACGCTGGAGGCATCGATTGCCACGACCTGCTATCGCTTGAGCGTGCTGACCGGACGGCAACCGACTGCGCTCAGCGCAAGCCTGGACACGCTCGCGCCGATGCCCGCGCTGCCGCCCCTGAATGCAATCGGCACGCCGGAGCAGCTGCTGCGACGGCGGCCGGACGTGCGCGTGGCCGAACGGCGGCTTGCCGCCGCGACCGCGCGGGTTGGAGTGGCGGTCGGCGATCTATTCCCCAAAGTGACGCTCGTGGGCGAGGTCGGCTATTTCGCGCCGACCTTCGGCGATTTCGGTCAAAGCGAGGCGCGGTCCTTCTCGGTTGGGCCGAGCATTTCATGGGCGGCTTTTGATCTCGGCCGTGTGCAGGCAAGGATCAGCTCGGCCAAGGCGCAAACCGATGAGGCACTTGCCGCCTACGAGGGCGCGGTGCTGGGCGCCCTCGAGGACACGGAAGGCGCGCTCCTCAGTTATGGCCGTTCGCAAGTGCGTCGCGACGCCTTGCGAGTAGCTGCCGCAGCGAGCGACAAGGCGGCGGACCTGGCGCGCAAACGATTCGAGGGAGGCCTCATCGATTTCCTGGAAGTGCTCGACGCCGAGCGCACCGCATTGAGTGCCGAATTGCTGCTCTCGCAAAGCCGCACCGATGCCGCAACTTCGTTGGTCGCCGTATACAAGGCATTGGGCGCCGGCTGGCGCACCGCCGCGCCGAAATGAAAATCTATTCCTGGAACGTCAACGGCATTCGCGCCGTGCACAAGAAGGGGCTGTTTCTCGCCTTCGTGGAGGCGCACAAGCCCGATATCCTGTGTTTGCAGGAGACCAAGGCCGAACGCGGCCAGATTGAAATCGAGCTGCCCAACTACCGCGAGTACTGGAACTCGGCGGTGAAGAAGGGCTATTCGGGAACGGCGATTTTCTCCAAGCACGAGCCGCTGAACATCATCAATGGTTTTCCGAACGACTTCGCCAAGCGCTTCAGCTTCGCCGACGAACTGAAGCGCGACA